>Ga0099826_10000167_pt1 | contig 27642 bp, 11 predicted proteins | sample Mtrugardesep15_FD_76830 | JGI IMG/M metagenome (GOLD analysis project Ga0099826, IMG submission 76830) | Root nodule microbial communities of legume samples collected from California, USA - M. trunc garden sep15 | ecosystem: Host-associated > Plants > Roots > Nodule | place: USA: California... | reverse complement strand
TGGCGGAAGTATCGTGATTTTCGTAGATTTAGATTAACTGTAACTGATGATTGTCGCTATAAGGTTATTCATGCTGGTGGATTTCATTCTGGAGTAAATGCCAGGAGAAATCCGGTGCCACGGCCACGGAATGGTGGTGGTAAGGGGAAAACCTTTCCTAGGATAACAAATCGCGATGATGAGATTAATGACACGATACCGAGTTTGGGATCGGAGACTAATTTCAGGAATGGGAAGTATTTGTATTATTCTAGAGGTGGTGATTATTGTAAGGGTATGAATCATTTTATGTGGAGTTTTTTATGTGGATTAGGTGAGGCTATGTTTTTGAATAGAACTTTTGTTATGGATTTGAGTGTTTGTTTAGGTGCAATGTATAACCCTAGTAATAAGGATGAAGAAGGGAAGGATTTTAGGTATTACTTTGATTTTGAGCATTTGAAGGAGGTGGCTTCCATTGTTGAGGAAGGTGAGTTTTTGAGGGATTGGAAGAGATGGGATAAGACTCATCTTAAGAAAAAGAAAGTTCCTGTTAGGAAAGTTGTTACTCATAAGGTAACTCCTATGCAACTTCAGAAAGATAAGAGCACTGTCATTTGGAGGCAATTTGATTCGCCTGAGCCGGAGAATTATTGGTACAGGGTTTGTGAAGGTCAAGCTGCTAAGTATATTCAGAGACCTTGGCATGCGTTGTGGAAATCGAAGAGGTTGATGAACATTGTTACTGAGATTAGTGGAAGAATGGATTGGGATTTTGATGCAGTTCATGTGGTTCGTGGAGAGAAAGCTCAAAATAAGGAGTTATGGCCTAATTTAGATTCGGATACTTCGCCGGATGCTCTTCTTGAGAAGCTTAAAGGGTTGGTTCAACCTTGGAGGAATTTGTATATTGCTACTAATGAGCCCTATTATAATTACTTTGATAAATTGAGAGCGAATTTCAAGGTTCATTTGCTCGATGATTATAAGGAACTGTGGGGGAATTCGAGTGAATGGTACAATGAAACTAGTCTTCTTAACAATGGAAAGCCTGTTGAGTTTGATGGCTACATGAGAGTTGCGGTGGATACAGAGGTCTTTTACCGTGGAAAGACTCGTGTGGAAACATTTTATAATTTGACTAAAGATTGCAAAGATGGAATTAATACATGCTGATCAGGTTGGAACCGCTGATTTTGATGCTTATTCATTGTACAATCAAACCTTCCTTTTCGATTCATATCACCGGGTTAAATTTAAGCTCATTGTTATGCTTGCTTGTTCTTTTATTGTATTGATTGATGATTGATTACCTCTGTTGATTATCATGATTTTGTATACAACATATCATAGAATGCTTTACTTTCCTCTTGTACCTAAGTTGTGCACTTTCTCAGTAACTGCTTTTCCTATTCCTAATTGTCTTCAATCTTCATTACTTTTCTCATTGAAAAAATTTGTTCCCAGAATGATCCAACCAAATTGAAAATCAAGAAGGGCTTTTACTGCAGCCCTATGAGATTTCGATCTATTAATGAAATTAACTTGTACAGATTGAATGCTTGCATTATTTCATCTTGAAACACAATTTGGCACCCTGATTAATCTTGGGACCAAACTTTTTTTGACCTCAATCCTAAAAGCTATACATGTATTATGTTTACTGTTTACGTCATTTCTGTATTTTTGAATAACTGGTCTAATGATGCTAGTTTGAATTAATTCCTATGCCTCCAGGATGTATTTAACTTTAGCACATTTTAGGTTAATATTTTGTGCACAATTTTCTTGTATTGCTCTGTGGTAATCGGTTATAGTAATTACACAGCATCCCTAATTTGGTGTCTGTTATCAGCTTATGTTTGTGCAGACGCATTCTTATTCTTATATTGAAGTAAAATTTACATTAGAGGCACATCTGTGCATTATTAGAAAATAAAATGGACTCAGGATACCTTCTTATCAGTTGTTTGGGTTCTACTCAACAGCTCAATGCATAATTATATGACGATAGATTACTGTAATTTGAACATCATGATTCAGTATTCGCGCTTGCAAGAGAGGAGCCATCAGGAGACAAAAATGAGACATTTGTTTTCGATTAATCAGCAAAGGTTAGCAACCATCAGCTAATGTAATTTTTTCCCTTTGTCTCTTCCAATGGGGTATTTTCTTTCTCGTTTCTTTCTTTCGCTAGAAGGAAAAACAGGTAAGACCAATTTTAGTGCTACTTCTCCCAAATTATGACTAAAACCAGCAACAGTAACAAACGATAACGTATTGTCCTCGAGAATTTATCAGTATAGTTACACAAATCCTCCAAGATATAATGTACTCTTCCCTGCGTAACTTATGATAGCCTGAGAGGCAAGGGGGAATGGATGACTTATCTGCGTGTTTTACTATATTAGAAGTGGAAAACAAAGAACTATATATCTATAAGACACCAATGGCAATAAGACAGTTTTTCTTAACATAAGATGGAGTTTAGCTAAGTTTAAAAGGAGCGGATTACGGACTGAAACTATTAGCAACTGTGTTAAGGATAAGCACTATATAATGGGAGTTACAAAATCTGAGTATATGACAATGTTTATTGATATTGAGATATTGTTCCACAGAAAAAACCGCAAAACCAAACATACACGGAATACTATAAAAATTGTAAACATAAAATAAAGAAAATCATAGTTTTTTGGTAGGTTTTCTTAAAATTAAAATAACCCAATGCTTAATTTCTTTTAGTCAAGTTGTTTGGTGGATAGAATTTCACGTCTAATCGTAAATAAGTGGGTAACTTGAGGTTCAAACTCCGACTTCAACATATAAGAAATATATCTTAAAAATATAAGTCAAACACATGTAAAAATAATAAATAGACAACTTTCTATTCAAAAGTTACTACTTTTGGTTGTTTAAACAATACCTCAAGGCACTTCTTAGCATTTTTCTTATCTAATTATATATTTGTTCTATTATATATGTTTTATTTAAACTTATTTGAATTAACAAAAATTGTTTTTCCAAAAATATGTTAAACTAATAGATGGTGTTAGTTTTGAAGATGTGTCCCCCTAGTAAGAAAATATCCAACTCATGCTATAAATAGAGAAATGATATTTTTATAACAATATTTATGATGATATTATCTTTTATACTTACATTATATTTTTACTTTATCTCTTAATTGTTTTAATTTATCGATATCTACTCAAGTTCTCGACACCTTATATAAATAACTTTAGTTTAATGGCGTATGCGGGACCCCTACAAATTGTCTTTAGCTCCGAGGTTAGAATCCTCTTGACAAGTGTACCGGATAAATTCATAAAGTTGTTGCGATCGATTCTCTTTAATTGTGTTGTGTCACCCTCCACTAGTGTGAAGTCGGATTAATCGCTAAGAAAACAACTTTATAAACCCACGCACTGAAACGAATTTCTTCTACGCGTTCTCCCCTTTCCCTTCCCTTCCCTCAAACAGTGCAATCAAGACCAACGTTCCTTCTTCATCTCTTTTATTGAGGTACACGTTTGATTCATTTTTATCTCATAACATTTTTTTCAATCGTTTTCTAGTACTCTATGTTGGTGTTCAGTGAAATTTTAGTGACTCTGAATATACTGAAGTCGAAATCACAGTTAATTTCTTGAGAAAACTGAATTATCAACATTAATACATTATATTGTAGGCTGCCTATATTATATTAGTGGTTTGGTATATTTTTGTTTTATAATTAAGTTTGAATAAACTTTCTGTGGTGTGTTATTTGAACAATTACAACTTATGAGACACCAAAAATAGCTATTGACACGAAAATCAACACAATAGAGAGAAGGTAAAAAGATATATATATCAAGGATTAAGTTTTGAATTATTGATCCGTTTATGATATTATATGCGTATATTTATGTCTTGTACATTATAATAAGAATCGGAAGGAGTATATTTTAATTTCAATGAGGTAAACTTGTATGTATCAGTCGAGTTTACAACTAGATAAAATGAACTTACTTAAATTCTCTAGTTTGACAACCTTGACAGTGAAAAATTGTGGAGCTGAAGACTTAACAAAAAAAGTATGGAGTGTGGTGTGATGTATGATAACAAGATGGTGCAATGGATAAATCTTCCCAAAGAGTTATGGTTAGTTATAGCAAAAAAACTCGACACTACTCTTGACGTTGTTCGATTTCGTAGTATTTGTCATTTATGTCGCTCTCTTGTCCCTTCTCCTTCCTCTCATACACCTCGCATTCCTTATCTTAAATATTTTCTACACCAAACTAAAATATACCGCATTGAACCAGCACCACATCACCACTTGTCAACTTCAACTTCAACTTCTTCTAATAAAGGGTGGCTCATAAAACTTGTTCAGGATTATACTTCCTCTAAACTTTTTCTCTTTGATCTTTTCGATCCTAAGACATATCCATCCCAGGAGAAAACTACCCAAAAAGTACCTTCCCAGGAGAAAACTATCCAAAAAGTACTGAATTTGATGAACGTTCGATTTGTGGAGTTGTTTGAAGGATATACTCTCAGTCATAATTACTTTAGATATCAAGGTGGTGATTTTCAGTATGCATCGCGTAGTGGTTTTAAAGTAATCTTGTTTCGTCATCACATTATTTTTGCACTGCATAGTGATAGAAAGGTGCATGTTTGCAATATTGGAGATAAGAAAACGACCATAGTAATGGATGATGATGATGTATACATGGATTACGATGATATAATTCTTCACAAGGAACAAATTTATGTTGTGGATGTAAACGGAACAATTTTCTGGATCAATCCTTTGACTTTGAAGTTGGTTCAGTTTTCACCAAAGTTGTACTGTTGTGGTAGGAATAAGAAGCACATATGGGTGAAATCTGATATAAAGAAGAAGCAGTTAGTAGAATATGATGGAAGTCTCTATGTGGTTGATTTGTATATTAATGATAAAAGCTATCATAAGCAACATTGCTACAAGGTTGTTTTTGTGAAAATTTATAAGCTTGATCAAGAATGGGGTAAATGGTTTGATGTGCCAGATCTGGGTGAAGCTTTGTTTGTTTTGGGCAGAGACTCAAACTTCTCATTGTTAGCTCAAGACTATTATGGATGTCAAGGAAATTGCATTTACCTCTTTTCTAAAGGCAAGGCCTATTGTTTCAATTTGCAGAATTCAAGGTGTAAGCCTGCCAACAGCTTTTGGCCTTGCCCAACTTTGTTCAGTCCTATGATCAAATAATTTGTAAGCATAAAGATGACTTGTAATTGTGGTGACTTTTAAATGGAAGCCCACTTTTTAATGATCGGTATGATTTGCTGCTTTGGATAACATTTTGTTACAACATTAGGTGACATGACATGTATCTATTCAGTTATTGATGAATAATAATGCAGTTTGTCTTATATCTTGGTTGAATTGCTTTGTATGGAAAAAACTTTTATTTTACTACCTCACAAGTGAATCAACATTGATATTCAAATTGAGAAGGATTATAAGCCACATTGTATGGAAAATGTTCATGTCGAAAAATTAGAATAGCTGAAGAACTTCTCGTATTGAAAGCAGCACAATCATAAGCTCTTGCAGCTTCATCGGCAGTAGCACCATGCTTAGCTGAATCTCGAATCTCTGCAACAAATTTTCCCTATACTTTGATTTTCTTTTGTAATTCCCCTTCCCTCACCTTTTCCTTTATTTCATCTTCCAGTGTGTAAGGTGAAAACGTTGAACTTCAACGGCTTTATCATCAATGATCCATCTTGTCTTACGCCGTATGGTTCTTAGATATCAAAACAGAACTTGGTGGCTTTTTTTCTTTGTTCTTTTGTGTTAAATACTTCTGTTCTATTTATGAATAATAATCATTGGAGTGTTTTTCCACAAATATGTGAAACCAATGGAAGTATCTTGTTGAACTAATGATGTTAATATTGTGTCTGTTGTTACTTGCATCTTTTGCTAATTGTTGTAACTGGAATATTACATGGATTGTCCGACCGGATTTATGTCACATTTTTATATCTTATATTTAACCCTGATCAAATAATTTTTCCTCCTAAAACATTTGTTGTAAGAGAATGAATATTAAAGTGAGTGTTGAAAAGAATGTTCTAAGCGCTTAACTATTCATCCCCATAATCTGTAATCAATCATAAGGAGGGAGACGACTAATCAATATTGTTTCATCTTTTAAAATCCTTTTAAGTATTACTTCTTCTATAGAAATTGCTTTGCTTGCCTCAAATATCCAAGGGAAACTCAAAGACTTCCTCTCAATGTAGACCCAAACCAAGACGAATCCAATTATCTTGCTTTTTGGTACCACTAATATTGTTTGGTCACCTTTTCAGAAGTACAGGGTCATATTTTTATCCTTTTTTTTTGGGGGGAAATTATTTTTATCCAATTTTAGTACAGCAAAAAATAATTCATTTTTTTTTAGTGAAAATTAAAAGAACAATGGGCTCAGACTGGTGAAAATTTTAGTGCAGCAAATGATTTCATCAAATCTTACTCAAAGCAGAGATGCAGAGTCATAATATAAAATTCCCACACTGATGCAAAAACATGAAAATCACCGTTACTTATAGCAATTCAAAACCGTACTAGTGTGATTTGAGTTGAACTTGTCACAAAAAAACTTAGTACTCCTTATTTTATTACTTTTTAACTTGGCTTTCCATTGCCTTGATTTTGAGCATTTGAAGGTGGTGGCTTCCGTTGTAGAGGAAGGTAGGTTTCTGAGAGATTGGAAGAGATGGGATAAGGCTCATCTTAAGGAAAAGAAGGTTCCTGTTAGAAAGGTTTACTCACAATGCCACTCCTATGTAACTTCAGAAAGATAAAAACACAGTTATTTGCAGGCAGGGTTTGTGAAAGTCAAGCTGCTAAGTACATTCAAAGATGAAATCTAAGGATTTCGATGCGGGTCATGTGGTTCAGGGAGAAAGCTCAAAATAAAGAGCTAATGCCTAATTTGGATACTTCGCCAGATGTTCTTCCAGCCGGAAGGAATTAAGAAATTGTACGCTGCTACTAAAGAATCCTGCCCATTACATAGAGTTTCACTCATTCCCAAAGTAAATGTCAAAAATGTCGCGACTGCGCTGCATTAGTTAACTCACATTGTGAGTTAACTCAGCTCATTCCCAACATAAATGTCACTGCGCTGCATCAGTTAACTCACGCTAGTTTCAAATTTCAAAAGTGGAAATTTTTTGACATTTACTTTGAGAATGAACAAAACCATTTGAGTAAAGAGCTTAATTCACTGCTAAATACTAATGAGCCTTGTTATGACTACTTTGATTAATTTAGATCGAATTCAAGATCCATTTGCTTGAAGATTAGTATAAGGTAGGGGAATTCGAGGGAATGGTAATGAAACCAATCTTTAACTGACTTGGAAAATCAATTTCAGTGCTGCTACTATCATTTTCAATGATCTGAATTTTAACGAGGCAAATGCCAAAATCAAATAAACTTTTGAAGGTTGTGGCTTTGATTTCTTAATACTTTTGGAATATCACAAAGATTTCTTAACGATTTCAAAAATATATAAAAAAAATCAAATTAATACATGATCAAATTAATTTATATACAACTAGCAAAAACAAGATGTACAAGTGTAATTTGGTTAATGAGCGGTAGATCTCGCAATAAAAAACATAATTCTATATGTCAAAATTTGAATCAAAAGTATAAGTCAATACAAAAAAGTTTCTAAACAGAGCAAACTATTCATCCTCTTGGCTTCTTAATCTAGCTGTTTTGTTCGTAACAGCAACATCAACATCAAGCTGTGCTGATCTCTCAACTATGTCATTTCTCTTTCTAGTGGATACATTGTGTGCAATCTCAGCACAATAAGTCCTATAGTGCATCATAAGAAGTTCCAAATCATGAGCATTGCTAACAACAAATTTCTTGAAACCATTTGGTAGATAATGCCTAGTCTTCTTATCTGATCCATACCCAATATTTGGCATCAAAGTACATCCCTTAAACTTTCTCCTCACACGTGAATCAATATAAAACATAAACTACAACATCTATAAAAGTAAAACAAAATAATTGAGCTGCAATCTCAGTCGAAAGATGGTGATATATTTGATTAATCACGGTATAATCATTATAGTAAGGATATTAATTGCATCATAGATTGCAGAATAACTAAAAAATAAGATTTGAAGTTGTGAGAGTAAATATAAACAGGGAATTAGTAACAGTAGGTTTATAAATAAGAAAACCCCTGTGTCGCAAGACCTGTAAAAGTTTGATATATGCCCGTAAAAACGAAATGTCCAGCTACTAGACATATGCCTGAATTCTGGACATCAGATACCATAGGCAATATACACTATTCAAAACAAAATATTCATCACACAATAATTTGCAAGAGATCAGATGGTAGTGCATGTTTGTTTCATCATCTATAACAGAACCGTATGGAATTATATCATCATTTCTCTTGCAAAAGACTATTTAGACAAAAACAAATTAAATGTTTGCGATTTGTATTAGGGATCAGATAGTCGATCAATCACCACGTATGTAATACATAGTAAGACTGGATGTCACATTTGAATTTTTTTATCCTCATATCCCCATCATGTATCAATCCTCAAAAATAACAGTTAAAATTTAACTCAGATTCAGCATACGAAATTTGAAAATAAGAAATACAAGATAATAAATCAGGATCAGATAAAGTGTCAGTCACCATATTACACCATAGGTGCAAATTAAGACTGGGGCGACAAATACTATCATCACATCCGAAGAATAAACTTGATAAGCAGAATTGTTATTGTTATAATTATACCTACACACAGATCTTGCTACCACTTTGAGGTCTCTTAAAATGTTTGACCCTCTTCTTAATGATCTTCTTGGTGAGAAGTGGCACAGCCGTTGTTGCTGAGCTGCTGTGAAGTGAGGAGTTATGTTACAGTATATATAAGCATTGTGTCTAGGGTTTGTAACGCAATGCGGCTGTTCTAGGGTTTGCTGGGATGGTAATGGAGTCGGGTTGGGCATAAGGATTGTTTCTATCATCACAAAAAGATATAAAATGTTACTATTTGCACCGTATAATTTTCCTAATATATTTCTTCTTGTTTTTTTCTTTCTCTTTTTCTCTATTAAAAATATGATTTTTGTTATCGAGAACTCTTTAATACATTTTTAAAAAAAAATTGTGAAACATTTTTATGAACACATTGTTGATAAAATTGTAAGTGCATTGTTATATAGGTAGTAAAAATATCGATTCATAAGACTTTGTTTGAATACCAATTTCTTTCACGGTTTTAATAAGATCAAATAATGATTGTTTTAGCTAGAGGTGAGCAAAAAAACTGAAAAACCGAACTGAATTAAACTAAACCAAAAAAATTGAACTATTACTAACAGTTCTAAAACTGAACTGAAACAATTCAGTTCAGTAACTAAAATTTGATTTTGTTTTTTTTTTCAACTGTACCAATAATAACTATTTAGTTTGAAACAGTTCGGTTTAGTTCGAAAGGCAAACAGTTCGAATCAGTTCAATTATTTAAATTTAGCAAATAATTCAGTTTAGTTCGGTTCGGTTTTCATTCTGAACCGAACCATGCCCGCCCCTAGTTTTAGCGTTGGTTTATGTTTGAAAGTTGTAATATTATTATTAAAAATGTCTTGGATTTTAGTTCATCGCAATGATAGGAACTAGAACCTCAATTATTCTTTCGAAGTACAATGATGTGTTTAAGCCGATAATCTCATATTTCATGCTATAAATATTAGCTTAAATACGAAATAAAAACATTCGAAGTGATTTAACACGAATATTTAATAGTTGTTGATTAACAAACAAACAACACACATAACCACATTGATCTCCTTCAACGAGAAAATCACCAATTTAATCAAAATGATCAATGTAACTTGATAAACATAATATATGAAGGAATCACAACATTCAACATGAGCAAATAATGTATGGTCTAACTATCTTTCAACATATTCATCTGCAAAACCCCACGTGAAAATAAGTTATCGTAAAAAACTATTGCAAGTGTAGCTTAATTGATATGGATATTGTATAATACGGGGGTTTGAACCACAGCATCCCACTTCAATACATTTAAAACGTGTGAACTTTGACCACTAAGCTACTTAACAACAACAAAATATATGTTTAAGAACATAGAGAATTAAATATCATTGGTTCAAGTATTAACTAAAGTGAAAGAGTAGAAGTTTTCATATTCTCTATATTCTTCTAGTCATGTGCATGTTAAATTCCAATGTAATTAGCATGATAATTGATAAAAATTATAATGTATGAATTATGATTTATTTTAAAAATACAACAGCCCAAGCTTATTCCATAAATAAATAAATAATTCAAGGTTTTTTATTTTCAACATATTAGTAACTCAAGTGCATTGATACTAATGTGACACGGGTTAACGTATCTACTACCAAACAACATAATTTTACTTAGACAAACCAATTAATGACACCAAATTTTGAGATGATTTAACAATGGAAATAACATGGTTTGAAATAAAAGACATCACATACAACTTACAAAATATTATACAAATTATAGTGCACAATAAATATAAAATAAAAACATTTGAAGTGATATAACATGAAGATTCAATAGTTGTTGATTAACAAACGAACAACACACATAACCACATTGATCTCCTTCAATGAGAACAACATCAATTCAATCCAAATGATCAACAAAACACAAATAACATAATACGTTAAGGAATCACAACATTCAACATGAGCAAACAATATATGGTCTAACTATCTTTCGACATATTCATCTGCAAAATTCCACATGAAAATATATTTTATTATCGTGGATAATTATTGCAAAACAAATATAAAAAATCAAAGGGTTAAAAATCAAACTAACTTTCGAATTCCAGACTGACCGTACATTTGTCATGCTAACGTCATACAACATGTTTTGTCTGATTAAAAGTATAAAGGCTAGGCGGTACCAGAAACCTATAAGAACATGGGTTCCCAATAGATAATACCGCAAAAACAGGATGTTCCAACATGTTGGCCGCCCAACCAAAACTAGGCAATGGAGTAATATTGAAGTCTTCTTTGCAATCATAGTTATAATGTTTATCTACACGAAACTCTCAACTAAAATGCAACTGAAATCAACTTATCATCTCCCTAATTTTGGCACCGGAAGTGTTTAATCAGAAGCTCTTGACGCAAGAAATTTAGATTCATGACATAACAAATCTTCCAAAAATCCATATTGGGTTTTGTCGAAAAAACTACTTTCATTTTTTACCACTCTAATACTAATCACTTTGTATTACGGGGATTAGAGCAATTTGAGGAAGAAGGTTGAACCTTTATTGGTCAACATTAACCCTCAAACCATTGTCAATGCTAGTGAATGTGAGATTTTGTCCAGTTAACATGTTTAAAGAGATTGATGTTCTTATGCTACTATTAAGAACGGATCGCAATCGTTTAAGTTTTTATAACTGCGGAGAAATTATTGTGATTGAGTCACGAGAGTTTAAATTCGGTGAGGAGAATGCAGTGCTGAGTTGATTGGATAATGTCGACTGTTTTAATGACAAAATCAGTTCATAATAAGTTGTATATAATTATTTGTATTTTTTTTCGCTTTCTAATGGATATATGAAGGGAATTTAATTGAACTCTATCGATGTAGGTGGGAGTTTGCTTATTGTCAAGCAAAATCAGTGTAATTGACAATTTTGTGTTTGGAATTCAGATTTTAACCTTGTGTTATAAAAATTATTTTCCAAAAAATCTTAAACAAACACCGTTAAGATGATAAAAGTTATTGTATGTTTTTAAAATAGATACAATCGTAGATATTGTGCAAAGTCAAGTTATGATATGTTGTGACGCAATTTTCTACAAACACATTCAATCATAATTCAAAATCTTGCTACAATAATTAATAAAACACATTTTTACACAAATATCAAATAATGAATCAATCATCAATGCAGTTAGACTTTAAAACTAGTTTACTTTGTATGTTGTAACATCTCAGTTTTTATTATGGTTTATTAATATTATTATTATTATTGTTATTATTATTATGCGATATTAGTAACAGTAATATCGATATTATTTAGTAATTTATGTGTTTATTAATGTTGTTCAATGTAGTTGAATTGTTAGATTAGTTATTAATCTTAATGTGGTTAAATTGTTGGATTAATTGATTATTAAAAAATATAAGTTTTTTTTTTTTATGAATAGAAAACATAAGAGTTATCCAGATATTTCAGACAATAAACCAACATAAAGAAAATTTCAAAAGTTCTTCACGTTGCAACTCACTTTACACGAAAATTTATCGAACTTGTAAGATACTTGATACTTTGAAATGTTTCGTGCTCCAACCTAATATATGTCCACTACTTAATCTTCCACCTTCATCTGTTGTTGTTGCTACCCCAAACATAAAAACATTTCATGTCTTAAGTTTTATCCAACCATATGAAAAGTTTCGTGTGTTTGAAATCATCGTGGTACGTTAATCTAAATATAACCGGTATAGTTTCGGACAAAATAATTTAAATTATAAAGGTTTTGCCTTCTTTATTAATTTCACTTACATTCCAAAAGAGAAACTCATCTCTGCAACAAAACAATATCTAATGTATTGTGCTATAAAAATTAGTTTTTCTTAAAAATCTTAGACAAACATTATTAAAATGACTTCATGTTTTCAAAATAGATAGAATCGTAGAATCATTTTGCAAAGTGGAGTTATGGTATGTTGTGATGCAATTCTCTACAAACACATTAAATCATAATTCAACATGTTGTACAATAACTAGTGAAACACATTTTTACACAAACATCAAATAATGAATCGATCATCATTTTAACACAATGCAGTTAGAATTTGAAACTATTTTACTTTATAAAATGTAACATCCTAATTTTTATTACTTGTTTATTAATATTGTTATTATTGTGCAATGTCAGTCATATGAGTATTATTTAATAATTTATGTGTTTATTAGTCTTATTTAACATTTAATATGGTTTAGTTGATGAGTTAATTAATTATTAGAAAATAAGAGTTTACGAGGAATGAATAGAATATAGATGTATGAACAAAAATATGATTAAACGTTGACCTTACAAAAAACCTCATTTAACCCAAATCAAAAAACATATGACATTTTTCAGCATACCGTTCATCTGAATTAAATCCAATTAGCACGAAGCAGTGGTCAGACGTTGATATGTCGAGGTCTCATTTTTATTTTATTAATAATATTCAGTCATTTATTATCAACAAATACTTTGTCTAAGAAACTTGATGTATATTTAGAACAGCAGTTGTAGATTTTATTGTACAAATCAATTAAATTCATCCTACCTACGCATTAACCAAAGTCTTTTATTCCAATTGAATCGCGATTGGTTGAATTTCACTTCTTTGAATCATTTCAAAATCTTATTGAAGTCACCTAATAACATCAACAGATTACATGATATTAACATCTTCCCAATATCTTTATACATTTATCTTTTACCATCCTGGAGATTTCGGATCATAAACCAACATGAATGAAACTTTCAACACCTTCCACGAAAATTCGTCGAACATTTGTATAGTGTTTAATACTTTAAAATGTTTCTTATTCCAATCTAAAAAATGTCCACCACTTAATCTTCCACCTTCCTTTGCTGTTGTTGCTACCTAAAACATCAACATATCATATATCTTGATTTTAATCAAACTACTTGAAAAGTCATGTATGTTTGAAATCATTATGGAATGTTTCAATTAATACAAATAGAAACGGTTTAGTTTCGCAAAAAAGAGTACACATTAGAAAGATTTTGTCCTCTTTATCAATTTCCCTTACATACCAAAAGTAAAACCTCATCTCTACCACGAAACAACGTCATATATATTGTGTTGTAAAAATTGTTTTTAAAAAAATCTTAGACAAACACTATTAAGTTGATAAAAGTGATTTCATGTTTTCAAAATAGATACAATCGTAGAAACATTGTACAAAGTGAAGTTCTGATATGTTGTGACGCAGTTCTTTACAAACACATTCAGTCATATTTCAATATCTTCCTGCAATAATTAGTAAAACACATTTTTACACAAACATCAAATAATGAATCAATTGTCATTTTAGCATAATGCAGTTAGAATTTGAAACTACTTTACTTTATATACCGTAACATCTCGATCTTTATTACTAGTTTATTAATATTATTATCATTTAGTAATTTACGTGTTTATTACTCTTTTTGTAATACATTTTGTCTTTTTTTTTCTTTCTCTATTAAAAATATGATTTTTTTTACCAAGAATTCTCTAATACACCATTAAAAAAACTGTGATGCATTTTTCTCAATACAGATTATTGATAAAGTTGTAAGTGCATTGTTTTATAAGGTAGTAAAAATACCGATTCATATGACTTTGTTTTAATACCAAATTCTTTCACTATTTTAATAAGATCGAATAATGATTGTTTTAGCTTTGATTTATGTTTAAAAGTTGTAATAATATTATTAAAATTGCCTTGAGATTTTAGTTCATCGCAATGATAGGAACTAAAACCTCAATTATTTTTTCGAAATACAATGATGTGTTTAAGCGGGTAATCTCATATCTCATGCTATAAACATTATCTTAAACTCATGAAGAACAATTATACCTTATGAACTTGAGAAAATATTGATTATTTTCATGTTTTGATAATGAGAGGACATTTTACAATGAGAGGATGTATCAAATGAGAGGACATTTTACAATGAGAGGATCAGAGAGTGAAGTAATAACCCTTAGATCAAATTAGATGGTTAGGATTAAATGTTAGTTTTACATGAAAAATTCCTGCTTCCATCTTCCTCCCTGCATCACTCTTTAATCGCTGAAAAACCATCACTGATTCAACGATGTTGGTGATTCGCCAGCGATTCCCCAATCCATTTCGTTGATGGTGATTTTCAGAATCAACGATGCCCACGATTCTCTGAGCGAATCTGATACTTGATTCAATAATTTAATTTTAATTTAATACATCAATTTTTAGATCTTATTCATTTAATCATCATTCTCAAGCACGTTTCAACCTTCAAACAGGAGAAAACATCAACATTTCTTATTTTCTTCTAATATTTTCTCAACGCCAAACATGAACGAATATCTTACAATTTTTTTTTCTAAAATGATGTATTAGATTTGAGTGGATTCCACTTAAAGAATTTGCGAGGTGTCTAGCGAGAGGGATCAAGTGTTTATAAAAATATTGTATAAAAAAAGAATATATTAACGAGTGCATCCGGACACTTTTTAAGACTTTTAAATAATAATTTTTTATGAAAATATGTGTAATCAATGTATCAAAAATCAAAATATTTGATTTTTTATAAAATAATTTATTCTTTTAGAATCTTTAAAAAGTGTCTCGAGACCACTCGTTAACAAGACTCATAAAAAAATTATAATTAAATGATGTATACACGTAAAATCCATTTTAATATAAAAAAACAAGTTTCTTTGTTGATTGCTTGTAGTAAGGGTAGGGAACGAGCTTATAACTTACATCTTATAAGTTCATCTGACTAAAAAAGACCCGTTTGGTAACTGTCTTATCGTCACGAGCTCATAGCGTATTTCACGAGCTTATATTTTATTTTTTAGACGTTGTTTTAAGGCTTTGTTTTATAAAAATAATGGATAGCCGATAATATCGCTTTTAACTTATAGCTGATGGCTGATAGCCTGTGAAACCCGTACATGTAGCTGATATCATTTCATGTTTATTTACATTTATCAGCTACTTAAAATGTTAATTTAATCAAAAAATTTAATTAGCTTACATGATCTAGCCATCTAGTTGGGTAGTTTTTTCTAAAAAAAAAATAAAATCTAGGTGGGTAATTTGTCTTGTAGTAATAAACATTTTTTTTGAAAAAAAACAAACTAATTTATCAAAATTAGTATTCAAGAGAATAAAACTTGAGACCTTAAAAAAAACACACTTGAATGTCTCAAGCTAACATCAATAGACAAACTTAAGTGAGTTTTTAGGGATAAAAACTTTTTTTTTATCTAAATTAAAAATAGAGTCATGTTAAAAACACATGTTAGTTTCAAGTTTAAAAAAAATATTTAAAAAATTAAATTTCAATACTTTGAAAATTAAATTGATACAAATTTCAATATTATAGTTTTTATTTTTGGGACTTTATCATATATGTCATGAAGACACCTGTATGCATTTTCCTTAAAAATAATAGAGTTGAGTTTAGTTAGATTCTTAGTAAATTAACTAATATAGATATAATCTATAAGAAGAAAAACATATAAATATTGATTATTATTTTTTAAATAAAAGGGAACAGGGCTAAAAGAAGGGCAAGGATCTAGGTGGGTTAGTTTGTCTTGTAGTAATAACTGGTGTGCACTGTCCAGTGACTCAGTAAAGTGAGAAACATTGTCTGCCTCTTCAATCACCCTCACTGTAAAGTTTCCAACTTTCTTATTCATTTCTCCAAACCCTTTCACTCACATTGCTATCTAAATCTGTTAACTCCATAGTTTCTGGGTTATTTTGTGTTTCTTGAACCCAGAAGTGGAGCTGAAACAGTTCTGAATAACACCAGCTCCTATAGGGTTTGTAGATCAGGTATTTCATACACGTCTCTTTTGTTTTCCACCATTCAGTTTTTGCTTATTCATTCCTATTGTTTAGGTTTCTGTCTGTTTTTTTCTGACATGACAAACAAAGTGGTTTCTGTTACTGTTTTTCCTAGATTTCTTTCTTCATTTGACTTGGTTCCTGTTCTTTTTTGTTAACCTTTTGCCCCAATTTTATATTTTTATTTTAAGAAAGTAATAAAAAAAAACTGTTTACCAAAAAAAATATGCTGGTATTATTTTTTTTCATTAAGAAAAATTATGTCCAATAATGTGCCAATCCTTTCTCATTGTTATTGATCCCAGGATTGTTTTTTATTTATATTTATTTATTTTATTTTTTTTACCATGAAAAACTAAATTTGATTTTGTATATACATCAATTTTTGCTGAGAGCACATACATGCATTTGAACCTTGTTTCTTTTCTAGTTTTATTACTTGTTTTTCTGATGTACGAATTTTTAGTAATTTTTTTTGTTATGTTGATAATTTTACTATTTTAGTAATTGAAATTGTGATTTCATACTTATTGTTGAATTTTGACAGTTAGGGCTTTACCCTGCAGAAGTATTGGACTGAGCTTGCTGGTTTAAGTGATTATTGGATGTGATGAAGCTAAAAAAATGGCTTGCAAGTGTTTTGTTGCTCACTGCTGCTATGCTAACCACTACGTTGGGTAATATATATCTTCCTTTTAATTTAGCGGTTATCATATAAGTGCTTATATATAAGCTATTTCCATAACAAAAGTTAAAATAAAGTCAAACTGTTTTCTTATAAACTATAAGTTGTTTTCACTAGCTACCATAGAGTTTCTGGAAATAAACTAAAAACAACTTATAGCTATGGCATAAACCATTTAGATAAGCTCTCTCGAACAGTTTCACAAGTGCTCATGCTAGTAGATCAAGGGCCTGTTTGGATAAACTGCTTATTTGCAGCTTATAGCACAAGCGCTTATCATGATAAGCGCTATGCATAAGCTTACATAAGATATTTTTGTAGAAAAGATAAAATGAAGTTAAATTGTTTTTGTATTTGTTATATGCTGTTTTTATAAGTTATATTGGAGAACTTATGAAAGTAAGCCGAAAAAAGCTTGTTAAAATTGTCATAAGCTGTTTTCACAAGTTCCCAAACAGTCTCACAAAACTTATGTTAGTAGTAAGCTCGAATAAGTCATTCTAAACAGGCCCCAATTCATTTTGCAATGGTTTTGTGAGAAATGATTTATTTTTTATGTTGCTAACTCCCGGTTAATATCACAAAATCTCAGATGCAAATCATTAATCTCTTAAATTTGCATATGCATTCATTAATCATAGTTCATATTTTGTTTTCCTTTATTATTTTACTTGGCTTTATAGTTAGAAGCAAGGATTTTACTGTTAAAAGTATGCTTGTCTTATTCACTGCAAATGCAAGCAATTTGGGGATGTAGATATATGATGGATAATTCATCGTCTGTTACGTTGAATGAACTTGTTGAATTTGTAGGTGCTTTTGTGGGGGTAAACATTGGCACTGATGTCTCTGATATGCCATCTGCTTCAAACGTGGTTGCTATTCTAAAAGCCAATCAAATTACTCACGTGCGTCTTTATGACGCCAATGCACACTTACTACAAGCCCTTTCAAAAACCAATATTGACGTAATGGTTGGTGTCACCAATGAGGAGGTATTGAGAATCGGAGAGTCTCCATCAGCAGCCGCAGCTTGGATTAATAAAAATGTAGTTGCCTATGTACCGTCCACCAATATCACGGCAATAGCTGTTGGCAGTGAGGTTCTTTCCACAATCCCAAATGTTGCTCCCGTTCTCGTTCCTGCCATGAATTCTCTTCACAAAGCTCTGGTTGCTGCAAACCTTAACTTCCGTGTCAAGGTTTCAACTCCCCAATCTATGGATATTATCCCTAAGCCTTTTCCGCCTTCTACTGCCACCTTTAACTCTTCGTGGAACTCTACAATCTACCAAGTCCTCCAGTTTTTGAGAAACACGAATTCCTCCTTCATGTTAAATGCTTATCCTTATTATGGATACACTAAAGGAGACGGCATTTTCCCTCTTGAATATGCTCTTTTCCGACCCCTTCCTTCAGTGAAACAAATTGTTGATCCAAACACACTATATCACTATAACAGTATGTTTGATGCAATGGTGGATGCTACCTATTACTCTATAGATGCCTTAAATTTCAAAGATATACCCGTTGTTGTCACAGAAACTGGCTGGCCATCTTTTGGTGGAGCAAATGAACCCGATGCTACTGCAGAAAATGCTGAGACATACAATAATAATATGATCCAGCGGGTCCTGAATGATTCCGGTCCACCTAGTCAGCCAAATATACCCATTAATACCTACATATATGAATTATTTAATGAAGACAAGAGGAATGGGCCTGTATCGGAAAAAAATTGGGGCATCGTCTATACTAATGGAAGTGCTGTTTATCCTTTAAGTTACGGTGGTGCTTCTGGCCAGATCACCGGAAGTGGAAACTCTACGGGAGTATTTTGTGTTGCTAAAGACGGAGCAGACACTGATAAGCTGCAAAATGGCCTGAGCTGGGCTTGTGGACAAGGCGGAGCAAACTGTTCTCCTATTCAACAAGGACAGCGATGCTATCTCCCCAATAATGTGAAAAGCCATGCCTCATATGCTTATAATGATTATTATCAGAAAAATCAAGGTGTTGGTGGAACTTGTGACTTTGACGGTACTGCTGAAATCACTTCCAAGGATCCAAGTAAGTTGATAAGAATTCTTACTTCTGTTTGATTGGATTTGGATTTGATGTAGTCACAATTTCTCATTTACGCAGCGATCACATCGGTGACCGTTGAATTAAGATTGGACGCTCTAGATTTTAAGCTCGGTATTTTAGATTTTAAAAAAAAATCTACTTGCTTTCTGCACCGTCCAATTTTGATCCAACAATCACTAATGGGCTGACTGTGTGACCTCAACAAATCCAAATCTCATGTTATTTCTTTAGACGGTCACATGTGTAACTGCGTCCTTTTTAGATTGAACATGACATCGACTAACTACCCAAAAAGCTTATGCTGTTGGGTGAAAATACTGAGAAAGCGCTGCCTCACGTGAATGCCCTTTGGGCTCGGAGCGTAGGCAATGCTCAGGCCCACCCAATCTTGTGCTAAAATTTAACATTTTTACTTAAAGTGGGGGCAATGATATTTGAACTCTAGAATATATGATTATAGCGACACTGATGCCATCTCATGAACCACTTTGTTGAATTATAACGACCCTATTTCAAGTATAGCTCCTGTTTTGTTTACTAGTATTAGCTTTACTCCTTAGGATATTCAAACACATGGAAGGTACTTCCGTCATTTTTCCAATCATTATATAAGAAACATTTATAGCTGAATCTAGTTTCATTGATTGATAATATTGAACCGGAGTTATTATGTCAGTGTGTCACTCTTCAATTATCTATTAACTTGTCTAGAAGAAATTGCCCAGATCCTAGCTGGTTGCGTCAGTATTAGTATTAGTATTAATGTTGTTTGGATGCGTCTCATGCATTCTTGCTGATTCTATAGGTTTAGTCTCCCCGTAAATCTGTATTAGAGTATGTTTGGATGAAGGATTTTGAAAGGAAGGGGACGGCAGGACTTATTTTCTTTTCTAAGTCAAGGAAGCTGTAAAATGCTTCTAAATATAAATTAAGCGTGATTGAAATATTATACGATTATCTATCATGTTATTCTTTCAATTTTTTTAAAAATTGTAAATACATACCAAAATGCCTCTGGGTTCTAAAGTCGACCACTTTGATAAATGGTCTATGGTGGATTAGCTCATAAAATATCACTGATGGCCAATGTTGCCCTTTGTAAGCAGAAGCTCACGGTGATTCTTATTCTAATGAGTGAGACTGTTACCTGATAAGTGCTGGTTCGACAAACACAAAAGGGTAAACAGATGAGTTGAATTTTGACGCACTCACATTTGTTTTCGCTTATCTTTTCAAACTAGTACCAACCAGGTCGCAATCTTACTCATTATGATGGAAGACTATGAGCTACTACATGAGTCGTCTTTGGACTTTCGAGTGATTTTCTAGTATTTATCCACTGTGGACCACCTTTGTTGACATGACAAGACATACTGTAAAAATTCACTCCACTGGTAGCCGACTTTTTCAACAATGTAGCTTTTAAATTTGTGTGAACAAGTAATGGTATTTTAAGTTTCTATGATCCATTCGAAGTTTATAACCACTTAAATGTTTCCTTGCGAGCATTTAACCATTTAATACTGTGTAATTTGTTTCAGGTTATGGATCCTGTAGATTTACCGGAAGGTATACAATCTTATCTCAATCTATACACACCCATGATTAATTAAATTTAGAACTAATTGTTTCTTTTTAAAATTCTTATCTGATCATGGGTTATTTTGATATCAGCTCTGGCGCTGGAGGAGTGAGTTTAGCTCCCACGGCACTTGGACCTTCTTCAAGTCCCTTTGGAGCAAGTATGAACCTGCAAGTGTCTACCCTTCAGCATATGATTTCTGCTATTGGTGTATTTTTTGCACTGATGATTCTTTGACCAAAAGGTTTATGCACTGCAGATTGCAATTCAATTATTCGCTGGAATGTAGTTTTCATCGATTTTGATTCTTACTTTCTTTTGTCCATTTTATTCTTCATAGCTAGCTATGGCACATCTTGTGCATTTGAGGTCTTGTAATTTATCTCTTTTAAGATAGATAGTTGCTTAATTTAGTGGTTTAGCTCTAGGAGAAAAACTGAAAACTGAATCTAGAAGAAATTATTGCCACTGTTATATCTTTTACTTCATTTTGAGTTGTTTGGGGAAAAAAAATCTCTATTCATCGGTTTCTAAAGGCTATATTTGGATTGATTGAAAGATGAAATTGAACGGGTGAAACTATACCAACCTTTTCATTTATGTTGTTTAAAATAAAATAGAACAAAGTGAATCGTAAAAATGTATTTTATCACCTTCCAATTAGTATTTTATTTCTCTCTTTGTACTATAAAAATATCTAAATTATAGAATGACAATTTTCATTTCATTTTACTTCATTGTGACGTTACATAAGGTTGGTTGATTTGATGTATATTAAAGAAGAGTGCGCAAGATCAACCAACTTTTTTAGAGTAGTTTCATTTTCTGGCTGTTTTGGGTGAATGAATGGTTCGCCTTGTTTGTTTAAATGTCAATTATAAATATCAACCATCATAATATGTGATAAATAAGTTTACACGCATGAATCTACTTAAAGATTTAAAGGAGTTGCTTATGTTATAGTTATATCAGTCAGTGGAGATGTTCAACTCTTTGGAAGAGTTTGATAGGAAGGATGTGCCCACATAGCTGTTCATACTTTTATAGTAAGGGTTACTGCATTTTTTGCATGTTACCACTATATATAATGTGTGAATAAGAAGGATAGACTATTTTTTGGTGGAGGCTGGGTTCGAACCCCTGACCTTTTATGCATTGTCCTACCACATAATTACCATTTAAAAAAATTATAATAATAAAATAAGGGTAAATATTTATGTTTTTCAGCAAATGAATATGGAATTGGTTGAAGTAATTTTTTTTTAAAGAATTGAAGTAAAATTATTGATTGATTTCTAAAAAAAAATAAAAATGAAAACAATGTTTATAGTTGTTGACCGGGGGCGAAGTAGTTAACTTAAAGATTGTGATCGGGAAGATGAAGGGAGGAGGATCAAATGGGAAGGGGTATGCGTGGGCAGTATCTGCTGGATTGAACGCCGCTCTTGCAGCCATCTTCGCTAAGTTCACCTTTCACATCTTGATTAAGTACGGGATGGTCGTATTGTTCAATGTAACCATGTGGTGTTGTTATGTCAACAGTCTTAAAGCTCTCTCTTCTCTTCAAGCTACTGTCACTAATTTCGCTACCAATTTCATCTCTTCTGGTTTAGCTGCTTTCTTCTTCTTTCACGAACATCTCTCTTTCCAGGTACCAATTTCAATCTTTACATATTTATTAATTACCCTAAAATTGAAATGATTATCACTCTTTTATATCACACTCACTTTGTTTATCCATCATATACAATGTGTATCGTCATTTGCTATTACTGCTACAAATGAGAGAGAGGTTCCAATTTATAGCCTTGTTGTACTAAAAATCAGAAAGAAAAAAAAAAAAAACTATTGGTTGGTTCTAAGGGTAAAATAAAATTAGGGCTCAAATATGTAGTTCGCCCGTTGATGTGTTTTTGGTTTTCGTCTTTGTATCTTAGTTTTGTTTGAACACGGCCCCTAAAAATAACTGGCAAACGGAGACTGACATGGCACTTGTTGACGTGGCAAACAATACTTGGCAACTCTATTTGTATTTGTAAGAAAATTTAAATTTGTCTTTGTTTGTTGTATAAAAAATATGTATTAAAAAAGATAATTGTAATTATTATTATTTGACCATTTCTTAAGAAAATGAGTAAAATACTCATGGTCACCTTCCATTGTTTTTCCCTTCTCATTTGTGTTCATCAAAATAAGTGCTGTGATTACTTTCATAAAGTAATGCCCTTCCCTTCCATTTACGCTTAGCTCGCAAACAAAGTCTCAAGAATCTGTGGTTGGTTATTTGACTCTCTATGTTTATAGTTTAAGTTTATTCATTCACACATTCTCTGATGCAAAGAAATGTATGTTTTACAGTGGTTTGCAGGTGCCTTACTCATAATAATTGGTGTAATAATACTTAGCAACTCAAGTATTGACAAGAAGGTTAGCTCTGATTAGAAGTTGCAGTTGAGTATGTTACTGGCCAAAGCTAGCATCCGCAACTGCGTGAACATGGACTTGTAACATCAGGAATCATATAGTTTGATCTTCTGCCGAGTAGTTCACCACTTCTCAACGCACATGAAACCTGCTGAACAAGTTGTTTCTTGCCTTTTGCCAAATTAAAAACTCTCTTATTGTTTTATTGATTTGTTTATTAGGTTCTGTGGTGTAATGTAGTTGGTTTGAGATGGATGCCAATATTTTAGAGGTTGTCTCTTTACTGTTATGATTTTATGATATTTGTTCATGTGTTCTCTTTGGTTCTTTTCTCTAATTTGAGTTGGACAGCTTTGGTGCATTTTTTTAGTACAAACAGCTTTGGTACATTTAGAGTAGCTTTGTTACAGGAGATGTTTTTATCAAAAGTGTTTCTATATGGCTGGGATTTGACTTAGGGATTTGGAATGTAAAATACGAAGAATCAAAATGGATACAGTAGTTGTTAATCTGGTCGTTAAATCCGTTGTATTGTGGAGACTGCGTACGGCGGAGGAATTGGAGGATCCTGAAGGGTTTCTTCCCTTGATCCTTTGTTTTGGCAACAAGTTCCTTCAATCTTTGGCACTTAGTGTTGCGGAATTGGTTGCGACATAAAGGCGATGAGCTCATGGGATTTCCTTTTTTCTTCTTCATTGTGAGGGCAAAGTACAAGAATGCAGAAGTAGTGGTGAGGGAACTGGGGAGGCCCTTGTGGAAAGTTGAGTCTTGGTACTTATGGTTGCAAAACCCTGATGATCTAGGGAGGTAGAAGTGGAGAGGAGAGAATTGAGTTTTATCAAAGGGTTTGTAAGATTTATTAGATAAACTTAGTTGCAAACTGTTTGATATGTAAGGAGGAAATTTCAATTGCAAAAATCTGAGATGACAAATCTGTCGGTTATATAAAATTTGGGGAGGTAAAGCCATCACAATGAAAACACCAATATTCAAGGTCTTTTAACGAAAAGTTCATGGGATTAATTTACACTGCTAGTGCATAATAAGTATATGAGATTAATTTTTATGTACTAGAAGTGTATTTGTTTTACAGGCATCAAATTAAATCACATTAAAGTGCCCACTTTTATAAATTAGTTCTTAAAGTATCCACAAATATCTGTATAGTTTGATTTAATTAGATACATGTGTAATTTTTTTTTACATGTATATTAAATTTTAAGTATATTACATGTAAAAGAGATATAATTTTATGAAAAATAACATAACTTTACTTTTATTTTTTGGACAAATAACATAACTTTATAATGTAACTTTTTGAAGGAATGAAAAAAAAAGTCTCAAAATATAAGTCATTTTATAATATTAATAAAACATTCTTCTAAAAAAAAGTATATCAATAAAACATTAATGATTTTTTTTTTCCATAAAACTACTATTTAAGACTCCATCTTCTTTCAATTTTTAAATTTCTCTTTCAAATACTATTAATAAAATTAATAGTATTTAATTTTGTTTAAGAAAGAGAAATTATGAATAATTTTATAAAAATTAAATACATTTAAAATTGTCAAAATCAAAACCGTTATGAATTTATCCCAAATATTTACTGCACTTCCGTCGTATTCTTTGTTGATGGTGAAAAATGTCTTGTAACAAGAACTTGAATGAGTTTGATCTGAACAGTATTGATTCTTAATGAGAGGAAAACATGGATTGCTGAAGAAGAATAGATGAACTAAACTGAATTAAATTGGGGGATTAGGGTTTAGGAGTGTGAAGTGATGATACCAGGTGGAGGAGGAAGAAGTTCAACATCATCATGGGCACCGACAACCTCAGTGTCAGCTTCTGGAAAGAGAATTCAAAGGGAAATGGTTGAACTCAACAACGACCCTCCTCCTCATTGTTCTGCTGGTCCCAAGGGTGATAATCTCTATCACTGGATCGCCACCATTATTGGCACCCCAGGTTCACCATCTTCACCATTCAGCTTAGGTTGTTTGGATTCAGATTCAATTTATTATAAAGTTGATTTTTTTTTTTGTAGGAACGCCTTACCAAGGTGGCATATTCTTCCTTGACATAATATTTCCTACTGATTATCCATTCAAGCCTCCCCAGGTATTATTTCTATCGGCTATTGTTTCTTTTTTCGCGAATTGGTGTTTGCATTGGCATGTGGAAGAATGTTGGCTTGAAATGAAACTGTAGTTTTATAGGATGAATGCGTTGAGTTCCTTGAAATTGTATTAGCAGTTGTTATGCTGACACGGATAGGATGTAGACCAGGACAAGCTACACCAACATGTACATTTAGTTTGGTAAGGCAATGATGAACTTGTCTTTGGCTTATCATTGTGCACCACATTGAGTAAAGCTAGAGACTGAATTGATACTTAAGCCATAAGTTTCTCCTGCCCAATAGGCTTGTCCTTTGTGATCGACTCTCCTCTAGAGCTTGAGTCATAACAAACAATTGGTAATTTTATTGAGAGCTAGCCAAGTAGGATAGGTAACCGGAAAAAGGAAAAAACAGGAAAATGGCTACCTATACCAAAAGGGTCAAGAATGAATGTAATCATGGGTGGTTTGCCAGAATGCTCTCTCAACTCATGGTTAGTCTTTTGGGATGGTTTTATGCGTGGACTCAAGTCATAATTCTTAAAGGCAAGACTGGAGACTGGAGTAACGTCCTCCTCAGGGAAGCCAAATTGATGACGTGACTATTCTACAGCTATGCATCACCCCTTCTATGGATGGGGATACCTAAACCGCTAAACCCTTCCCTTTTTGGTAAGTCATAATTCTTGAAAAATGCTTAAAATTGTTTTTGTAACCCTTCCCTTTTTCATAAAGGGATCTGTGTTGTCAATCCTAGTGGTGGGGAGCAGTCGACCCCTAAACCGCTAAAGTGGGTAGTAGATAGAGGTAAAGCTAAAGCCTCTACTGTGAAGACTAGAAAGTAGTTTAGGAATCTTCACTTTGGGAAGTTTATGGTGAGATGATACCAGGGTTGAGTAGAAACACAGTAGAATTAAATGAGAAGTAGAGAACAGAGGAGAAAACCCGGTAGTCGTCACCACTACCATAAAACCTAGTAGCCATTTCTGGAAGAAATCAAAGAAGGTAAGGGAGCAAGTGAGTCTTCGGATCTTCACAAAACAGGGGTAGGAGAAAGTGAGTTTCACTTCCACATGGTGCAGAACAGCTGAAGCTGCTGACCTAAATTACTAAGAGAAAATGACCAAAAATTCGAATAAATCTAGTGAACAGGGGTGAAAGGGGCATTTTGCATCAAAGGTGGCTGTTGTGGCAGTCAACACAATCTTTAGTCGAAATAGCTACTCTTGTATAATGCCAGTGTGACATACCAGATGTAAGTATCGGAGCTGCGCTGCTGCAATTCCATTATCACTTGTGATCACCTGCTACTGATAACATAGATAGGGATAGTATGGTAGCTGATATTACAAGATATTTAGTCACTGGGTGGTCTGTTATTGTGTTTAACAATTTTGAACTATTGAATCTTACATCCTCTTATTTGAGTCCACTCTCCCACTTTTGAAGCAATAAACAATATATCATTTTGTATGCATTTAACTAATATTAACTGAAAAAAGAAGGTTATTCATTGGCTTGAATGCACATATTTTTTTGCTTCTGATTTGATATAGGGAAAGTTCACTGGCTAACTGTTTTGTTCAAGATCATGTCATTTGAAGGAGCTAACTGGGTCAATGAGAACTTTCAGTTGTTTTTTAAGTAGAGTTTAATAAATTGGTTACTTGTATTTGTATAAAATGCTTGTTTTTTCTCCTTCTGAGTAAATCACTGTTCCCTTCCCATTATGTAATTCTTCAAGTACAGTCCCTTTATTTTCAAAGCCTATAAACTTCCTGTAACATGTCTTCTCTCAACTTTTCATGACTTTACATAAACTTCTATGTTCGAAGAGTTTGGCATAGGTTCAAAAAATAAAAAGGAAATATGCAGACAACAAAAAATTTATGGGGAGGTAAAAGTAATTTAATTGTTGTGTATTGCCTTGTTAAATTGAACTAGCAGGTAGTCTTCAGAACTCGCATTTACCACTGCAATGTAGAACCTGATGGCCGTGTTAGTATGGGAATATTGAAGGATGGTTGGAGTCCGGCACTAACAATTACTAAGG
>Ga0099826_10000165_pt1 | contig 27686 bp, 25 predicted proteins | sample Mtrugardesep15_FD_76830 | JGI IMG/M metagenome (GOLD analysis project Ga0099826, IMG submission 76830) | Root nodule microbial communities of legume samples collected from California, USA - M. trunc garden sep15 | ecosystem: Host-associated > Plants > Roots > Nodule | place: USA: California... | reverse complement strand
TATTCGATCGACAACGGCGGCTACGATATCAAGATGCAGCTTCCCGACAGCGAAGGCGCGATGAAGGACAAGCACATGGTCGTCTCGACCGGTGCAATCGCCGGCGAAAACATCGATGTCGCTTATCTCGCCCGGCTCTATACGGAAAAGGCCGGTCCTGAAGACAAAGAAGAAAAACCGCTTTACGGGCCGCTCTCCGTCAAGGCTGTCTCCTTTTCTGACGGAGACGCTCATTTTAGCTACGATGAAATCCGCAGCGACGGCTTTACCGCCCGCATGCCGTCTGAACCGCTGCTGGAAACCCTGAAAGCGCTGACGACCACCCAAAATCCTGACGAGCTTTCACCGGAAGCGCGCCAGGCGCTTTTCGCAAAGGTCGTGTCCATTCTCGACATGGTCGGCAAAAGCAACATGCAGCTCATCGGCTTCAAGGTCGACGCGCCGGATGAAAAGGAAGGGGCGGCTGGCAAAAGGGTCAAGGCCACCATCGACCGTATCGACATGCAGATGGACAGCCGCAAGCTCGACTTCGGCTTGAATGGCATGTCGATCGGAGACGGCGACGGCAAGATCGAAGTCGCGGAAGCAAGCCTCAAAGGCTTTGACTGGAGTTCGACGATCAAGGGAATTTCCGAGATCATCGCGCTCGACGAGACGCAGATCGAGACCTTCCAGTTTAACCGCCTGATACCGGAACTTGGCCGGGTGCGCGTCGGCGGCATCAACGTCGACATGGCAGCGCCGGAAAAGACTGAGGAAGAGACGACGGGAACGCCTGAACGCATCAAGTTCTCACTCAAGAATTTCGAGATGGGGCTGACCAAGCCCTTCAACGGCATCCCCACCGATATCGAGATCAGGCAGGACGAGCTCACGCTTCCGATCCCCGCCGACTCGGAGGAGGAAGTTTTCGTCGAAGCCCGCAAACTGGGTCTTGAAACGCTCGCCTTCTCTTATGGCCTTGCGGCCGGCTGGGACGAACCCAACAGCAATCTGGTGATCCGCGACATCTCGCTCAGCAGCAAGGATTTCGGCAGCGTCAATTTTGCCGGTCTGGTAAGCGGCTTTACCGAAGAGTTCTTCTCTTTTGACGTCAATCGCGCGCAGGCGGCGCTCTTCGGGCTCGCCGGCCGCGAGGTGAAACTCACGATCAAGGACGAAGGTTTGATGGCCAAGGCGATCAAGCTTTATGCCCTGCAGAACGATATGACGGAAGATCAGGTGCGCGCCACTTTGACACTGGTGGCTGGCATGATGCTGCCGCAGGTGGCAGCTGAACAGCCGAAGCTGCAAAACGCGGTGGAAGCGCTCGTCCAGTTCATCAGCAAACCCGGGACCCTGACGGTAACGGTCAAATCCACGGGCGCAAATGGCCTCGGTATTTTTGACCTGGTTGCCGCCTCCGACAATCCGATGGGGCTTCTCGACAAAGTCGACATTCAGGCGACCGCCGAATAAACCGGCCACTCCTCCGGCAGTCTCAAGCTTGGTTTTCCGAGCTTGAGACTGCCGGAACTGGTATTCTCATGAGATTATGACCTGAACGTCCGAGAAGCCCGCCCTCTTGCGTGCAGGGCGGTGAGGAGCATCAACATGAAAACCGAGCAACTCACTTTCGGCCCCGGCGGGCAGGTTCCCAACAATCAGACCTTTGCCGTCGTCATTTATCGAAATGTCGGCACAGACTTTCATTCCGCGGATTTCGAAGCGATATTTTCCCGCAACGGATGGAGCGGCATCTGGCGCAATGGCGTGTTCGACTACCACCATTACCACAGCGGCGCACATGAGGTTCTGGGCGTGGGGCGTGGCGAGGCGACATTGCAGATCGGCGGGCCGGACGGGAAAATTCTTGATGTCGCGCAGGGTGACTGCCTGATACTGCCCGCCGGAACCGGCCATATGAAGCTGAGATCTTCTGCGGATTTTCAAGTGGTAGGTGCTTATCCGCCCGGTCAAAAGGCCGATATTCAGACATCTTCACCAAACGCGGAAATGCTTGAGCGGATAAAATCCCTGCCGAAACCTGAGACAGACCCAGTGCATGGAGCCTCAGGCGGCCTGATGGAAATATGGCGCTGAAGGCCAGCCCGCCGATCTACCCTTATACCCCGCAGGCATGCGCTTTCAGCCCAGGATTTTGCGCAAGGGCTGCGTGCCGTAGCTAATGCAGCCACTCGCAACTATAAGCGAGGACCGGCTCGGCAAAGCCCTTCAGCCTGTAACGATCGCCATGTACGAGCACATCAGCGCCGCCATATTCCTGGAAGGTCTTGTCCGATATCAGGATCTGATCGCTCTCAGCAGCAGCGCAAAGTCTTGCGGCCAGTTGCACGGTCGCGCCGAAGAAGTCATTGCTGTCTTCCACCGGCTCCCCACAATCCAGCCCGATGCGGATGTGAATGGGCTCACCTTTGTCGCTGTTGTAACGATGGAACTCGCGCTGGATATCAATGGCGCAGTCCACGGCAAACGGCGCGGAGGAGAATACGGCCATTATGCCATCACCGGTATGCTTGACCTCCCGTCCCGATCGTCGCCCCAGACAACCACGAACGAGGGCATCATGCGCACGGATGAGTTCCGCCGCCATGCGATCACCGAGACGGGCCGTCATCTCGGTTGAACCGACAATATCAGTGAAAAGGATCGCGCGGTGGCCGGCGTCCATATCTTTCGAGACAGCCCCAACAGCCACCGGATCCTGTATGCGCCCGAGAAATGCTTCCACCGCCGACAGCGCGACTTCCACCACTTCACTGGCGACAAACCCGTGCGCTTCGCGATGCACGCACTGCGCGGTTGCGGCGTCCGGGGCATCCATAAGGCAAAAGGCCGTGCCGCGTCTTTCATCAAACCAGTAGGTCAAGAACCTGACGCCATACTGATCCTGGATGTTGAGATCTTTAAGGTGTGCCGCAGCAATATCCGCGGCGGAAACGCCGGCAAGCTCGTGCCGGTCCATGAAGATAGGCATTGTTTCCTCCCAAGAGTATTTCGTTGCCTCCTCTGCCAGCCATTTTATGACGTCACCGCATGGACGTCTATCGTTCTTACGGGTGACACCGGACAAGACGGGAACACCGGAAAGGGCGATATTCATTCTCGTTAGAATTTCGGGGCCACTGACGGCCTCTTACCGGCGCTTGACCATACGCCGAAGCAGGGAGCCGGATCGGGCCTTGCGGGGAATGAGGAGGATGTCGCTGACCAGCTTTGCGCCGCCTTCCCGACGTTCCAGCGTTATCTTTCGGCTATGGAAGGCCTCGAGCTCGGCACGATGCGCCACGCTGATGATCGTGGCGTCTGGCAATTCGTCAATCACCGTCTGCATCATCCTGTCCTGGCTTTTTTCGTCGAGAGCTGCGGTCGCTTCGTCCATGACGATGATGTCAGGATTATTCAGCAACAGCCGGGCAAAGGTCAGCCGCTGTTTTTCACCGCCTGACAGCGTCTGGTCCCACGGCGCTTCCTCTTCCACCTTGTCCCTGAGATGGCCAAGACCGACCTTGTCGAGAGCCTCCCCTATTTCTTCGAAAGTCCAGCTCTCGGCCGCCTGCGGATAGCAGACCGCCCGGCGAAGGGTGCCGGAGGGAATATATGGCCGCTGCGGCAACATGAAAAGCCGGCTGCCGGCGCGAAAACTGACGCTGCCCCCGCCCCATGGCCACAGGCCCGCAATTGCCCGAACAAGTGTGCTTTTGCCGGATCCGGATTCACCTGCGACGAGCACTCTTTCTCCGCGCCCGATTTCGACATCGGTCTCTTTGACGACGGCCGTACCGTCGCCGAGCGACACCGAAACATCCTTCAGGCTGAGCATGGTTTCGCCTTCCGTTTCACCTCGGACGATCCGGCCAAGCTTTTCGCTCTGTTCGGCCCGCTCTAGCCCGTCAAGCGACATCATCAGGGAGGCAACGCGGCGTGCGCAGGCATTCCAATCCGCCAGCCGGGGATAGTTGTCGACCAGCCAGCCGAAGGCGGATTGAACGATGGTGAAAGCGGATGCCGCCTGCATGACCTGACCGAGGGACATGCTGCCGTCGAGAAATTTGGGCGCGCAGAGAAGAAGCGGAACAACCGGCGCAATCAACATCGATCCATGCGACACGACAGTGGTGCGCATATATTGCTGCGCCATCTGCTTCCACTGCTGCCGGACATTGCGGAATCTGTTGTCGAGGTCGCTTCGCTCCTCCTCTTCGCCGCCAAGCAGGGCGATGCTTTCACCATTTTCCCGGACGCGGGTCAGCGTGTAGCGGAATTCCGCCTCCAGCTGGTTCTTGACCTCGGAGACCCTGACGAAGTTCCGGCCGATCAACGCGATGGAACTCGATGTGATGAGCGCATAGATCACCGCCGCAATCACGAGAAAGCCGGGTATCGTCATCGATGCTCCGCCGATCGGCAGCGTCAGGGCGCCGCCGATCGTCCACAGGACGACGATAAAGGTAGACGCCGACACGAAGGCGGCAATGACGCCCGCCACGAAATCCACGGGTGCTTCGGTGGCGATACGCATATCCTCCGACAGCCTCGCCTCCGGATTCTGATGGTCACCATCGATCAGGTTGAGCTGGTAATAGCGGCCATGTGCAATCCATCGGGAGACCAGCACCTTGGTCAACCAGGAGCGCCAGCGCCGCTGGATGCGCATTCTGACGTAGACCTGTGAGGTCACGATCATAACGCTTCCGAGAACCAGCGGCGGGAATATCGAAGCGAGAAAATAAACCGTGGATGCATCCCGTTTTTCAATCGCGTCGAAAATCCCGCGATTCCAGACGTTGATGCCATATTGGAAACCGACATTTATGCCGATCATCGCCAGGAGCCCGATGGAGAACGGCCATGCCAACGCATCGCCACGGCGGCTCCAGAACCCTCGCGCGCTGATCCAGAAGCGTTTCAGAAGATATTTCTTGCGGGCCTCTGCGGCCTCTTCCGGCGTCAAACCCGAAGCAGGTTCTATTTCCTCCGGCGGGAGGGGATCATCGTTAGCATGAACATTCTCTGCACCATTCTGGCCGGTGCCATCGACTGGTTTCGGTTTTGCGTCAGCATCGGTCATGGATGCTTAAACGGATGGCGGTTTGAAAGGTTGCCGGTCCAGAATGATTTGCCTTTGGCCCAAGGCGGCCGTGCTAGCGACCTCTGGTTTTTCCCCACTTCAGCAGATAACCAAATCCCGGTCCGGGCAGAGCGCCGGCAATGACCCGCTCCGTGAGACCTGGCGGGCTTTCATCGGGATCGTGCCCGGTGACTGCGTCGTGATGTTGACCGCAGCACCGGGACGCCTGATCGATCGCAGCCGTATCACCGTCTCAGGATACTGGAAGAACGGCGAGACGGATTTCCGTGGCGCCGAAGGCGATGAGCGGTGCCCTGCCAATGAACCCCGACTGAATAGTGCCTTCAGCTTCCGTTCCGACGGGACCGTCTAAAACAAAGACGTTCAACCGCGGTCTTATCCGCCTGAGGAGACACAGTCATGATCCGGAAGTCTTTCATTGCAAGTGCACTCGTCACTCTCGTCGGCATCGCTGCCGCGGCGCCCGCCATGGCCAATGATGTGCGCATCGAACAATATGGCTGGTCCAACTCTGCCGGTGGCGCACAGGAAGGGTATGGCAACCGGATCCGCACCTACCAGAACGGCGGCTACAACCGGATTGTCGGTCACCAGTATGGCCGGCATAACCTTTCGGCTGTCGGCCAGGAAGGGCATGACAATTACGGCTCCACTTATCAGAACGGCAGCCGCAATGTGGCCGGCATCGGCCAGTTCGGTTCCAACCACACCACCATCCTGACGCAGGATGGCAACGGCAATATCGCGGCCGGTGTGCAGGTGGGCCGCGGCTGCAGCGCCAATGTGAGCCAGGGCGGCAACGACAATGTCGCGGCCTTCGTGCAGGCCTGCCCTTAAGCGGCGGTGCGACGTGAAACCGGTCGGGATCGAAACTCAGGTCATCAGGGAGACTAGCCATGCCCCATAGCGTCAGACATCCGCGCCGCCTGGCGGCGATCCTTGCACTGGCCCTGCTTCCCGCCGGCGCCGTTGCGGCCATATCGACGGCAAGGGAACCGGCAGAGGGAAATGTCTGCGAGATCAAGGCGACGCCGCAGGCGGGCATGGTGAGGCTGGAGGCCTTTGCCAGGGGCGACACACCTGCCGGCGGGACCTATGCCTTTCACGTCGAAAAGTCGGGAAGCGGCGGACGTTCGGTCATCAATCAGGGCGGCGACTTTGATGCCGCCGCCGGACGTTCGCAACTGCTGAGCGCGGTGACGCTGGACGCCAAGGGAGCCCGTTACAAGGCCGTGCTCGATATGATGATCGATGGCAGGAGTTTCAGCTGCACGAAGCAGGTTGGCGGCGACTAAGCCGCGGCATGTTTGTGAATTATTCACATAGAGGGCGCCAGTTCGGGCGCCCTTTTCTTTTGATCGCGCCGAACGACTGAACGACATGTGAATGGGCAATTCCGGTCGGGTTCAGTTGCGGGATGCGATTATCGATCATCGGCAAGGCGCTGACAGATGGAGATCAGAATGACCCGCAACATATTGAAACTTCTTACCGTTACCCTGCTTGTTGGTGGCCTGACACCCATTGGATTTGCCGCACCCGCCCATGCCGGCGGCCGCATCTCCTTCGACCTCGCACCCGGCAATGCCGCCGATGGTGACCTGCTTTCGACAGGTCTTCGCGCCTATTCGCTCTACCGTGGCCTGAAAGATGCCGATATCCGCCAGCTCGGCCGTGGCAACGCCGCCGGCATCGCCCAGAACGGCGGCGGCAATCTCGGCTTTATCCGGCAACGCGGCGTCGGCCATTCCGCGACGCTGCAGCAGAATGGCAACAACAATGCCTATGGCATCTTCCAGTACGGCCGCAACACGGACACCAATGTGGTGCAGGATGGGGATAACGGCAGCGGGCTGACCTTCAGTTATGGCTGGTAAGGAAAGCGGATCGTCCGATCATGGGTCGATCGGAAAGGCGAATCCCGCCTTCACGCGGTCCATGACGACCATCGTCTTGAACCCCTTGATGTCATGGTTCTCGTAAAAGAACCGGCGGGTGAAGGCTTCATAATCTTCCATATCCTTGGCCGTGATCACCAGGATGAAGTCGGCGTCACCAGTCACATAATAACCGATCATGACCTCCCGGGTGGCGCGAATGGCGGCCTTGAAGCGATCGACAATATCGGCCCTTTCTCGCTCCAGCGAGACGAGAACGATCATGGTGATGCCACGCCCGACGGCCTTGGGCGAAATAATTGCCACATCGGCTTCGATCACCCCCTCGTCACGCAGGCGCTTTAACCGACGCTGGCACGCGGTTGGTGACAGGTTGACGATTTTGGCCAGCTCTTCCGATGTCAGGCGATTGTTTTTCTGCACGGCGTCAAGCAGCGCTCGGTCGGCTCGGTCAATCTGATTCATGCGGGATCCCTGCGTTTTTATATAAAACTAAGCATTATTCCTGCGTCAAAGCGCGCTTAAACGCTGCCGGTCAATCATGCAGCGCAGTTAAGCTTCTGACAAATAAAAAGGGAATCTGCTCATGAAAGCTATCGCCAGCGCAGCGCTGAAAAATCTTCAACGACCGGAGCTGATCGAGCATCGTGCCTTTCTGGGCGGACAATGGGTGGCGCGCCAGGAGACGCTGGGCGTTGTCGATCCGGCAAGTGGCGATCATCTGCTTGATGTGTCCTCCTGCACAATTGAAGATGTCGATACCGCAGTGGAAGCAGCCGGCAGCGCCTTTCTGGCGTGGCGGGACATGCTGCCCGTCGAACGCGGCGATATTCTGCGCGCATGGGGCCGCCTGATGCGCGACAATCTCCGTGACCTCGCCACCATCATCAGCGCCGAACAGGGAAAGCCGCTTTCCGAATCGCTCGGCGAAATTTCCTACGCCACCGGTTTTCTCGACTGGTTTGCGAGCGAAGGCGAGAGATCCTATGGCGAAACAATTCCGAGCCACCTTAAAGGCGGCAATCTTTCCGTGCGGATGCAGCCGATCGGCGTCACGGTGGCCATCACACCGTGGAATTTCCCCTCAGCCATGATCACCCGCAAAGCGGGCGCGGCGCTTGCTGCCGGCTGCACGATGATCGTCAAACCGGCACCCGAAACACCGCTTTCGGCGCTGGCCCTGGCAAGGCTGGCGCAGGAAGCGGGCATGCCGGCAGGCGTGTTGCAGGTTCTGCCCGGTGAAGCCGCGCCGCTTGCTCGTCGGCTGCTGGAACACACGCAGGTGCGGGCTTTTTCCTTCACCGGCTCCACCGAGGTTGGACGCCTGCTCCTCACGCAATCGGCGGCGACCATCAAGAAAGCCTCGCTGGAACTCGGCGGTCATGCGCCCTTCATCGTCTTCGGCGATGCGGATCTCGCTCAAGCCGTGCAGGGCTGCCTTGCCGCCAAATTCGCCACATCGGGACAGGACTGCCTCGCGGCAAACCGCATCTATGTTCAACGCGGGGTTTATGACCGTTTCATTGATCGCTTTGCCAGCGCAACCGCCAAACTGACGGTTGGCCATGGCCTTGAACCGGGTATCGACATCGGCCCGATGACGCGGCCGTCCGTCGCCGAAAAGTGCCGACAGCAGATCGCGCAGGCTCAGTCTGCCGGCGCGCGCCTCGTCTGCGGCGGACAGGACAGTCCGCTCGGCGGCAATTTCGTCACGCCCACCGTGCTCGCCGACGTGACTGATGACATGCTGATCGCCCGCGAAGAAACTTTCGGTCCGGTCGCCGCCATATTGCCCTTCGATGACGAGCAGGAGGTGATCCGCCGCGCCAATGCGACGGAAATGGGGCTTGCGGCCTACGTCTACACCAACGATCTCGGCCGGGCGATGCGCCTGACCGACCAGCTCGAATACGGCATGGTGGCGGTCAACACACCGAAATTCACCGGTGCGCCCATTCCATTCGGGGGCTGGAAACAATCAGGCCTCGGCCGCGAGGGCTCGCGCCACGGCCTCATGGAATATCTCGAACCCAAATATGTCTGCTTCGGCAATCTGGCTGCATGAAAGGAACTCGCCTATGACCATCGACATCAAGACTATCTCGGAAATGGATCGAAATGCGGTTCTGCATCCCTTTACGCAGTTGAAGGATTTCGCCAGCGGCAAACTCGGCGAACCGACCATCGTTGAAACAGGCAAGGGCATCCGCATTCAGGACGCCCATGGCAGGCAGCTTATCGATGGCTTTGCGGGGCTTTATTGCGTCAATGTCGGTTATGGCCGCACCGAGGTGGCCGAGGCCATTTCCCGTCAGGCCTACCGGCTTGCCTATTACCATTCCTACGCCGCCCATACGACGGACGAACTGGCCATTCTTTCCGACCGGTTGGTGAAGATGGCGCCCGGCAAGATGAGCAAGGTGTTTTATGGCATGTCCGGTTCCGATGCCAACGAGACCCAGGCCAAACTCGTCTGGTATTACAACAACCTGCGCGGCAAGCCGCAGAAGAAGAAAATCATCTCCCGCGAACGGGGATATCACGGTTGCAGCGTGGTCTCGGGCTCCATGACCGGCATGAGTTTTTATCATGACCACATGGACCTTCCGCGCGCAGGCATCCTCCACACCGGCGTTCCGCATCACTATTGGGGCGCGGAAGCCGGCGAAACGGAACTCGAATTTTCCAGGCGGCGCGCCGAAGAGCTGGAAGAGCTCATTCTACGCGAAGACCCGGACACGATCGGCGCCTTCATCGCCGAACCGGTCCTTGGCACCGGCGGCATCACGCCGCCACCGGAAGGTTACTGGCCGGCGATACAGGCCGTCCTCAAAAAATACGATGTCCTGCTGATTGCCGATGAGGTCATCACCGGCTTCGGCCGGACCGGCTCCATGTTCGGTTCACAACATTACGGGATCGAACCGGACCTGATCACGGTCGCCAAAGGGTTGACCTCGGCCTACTTCCCTCTCTCGGGCGCGATTGTCGGCGAGAAGGTCTACAAGGTGATGGAGGAAGGGGCGGATCGCGTCGGCGCATTTTCCCACGGCTACACCTATTCCGGCCACCCGATCGGTGCGGCTGCGGCGAATGCCGTGCTCGACATCGTGGAAAAAGAAAACCTGCCGGGCAATGCGCGGGCCGTCGGCAGCTATTTTCAGGAACAGCTGAAGGCGAAATTCGCGCAGCTTCCAATCGTTGGAGAGGTGCGTGGCGTCGGCCTGATGGGCGCAATCGAATTCGTCGCTGATCGGGAAAAGAAGACCCGTTTTGCCCCCCATCTCACGGTTGGCGCTCGCGTTTCCAAGGCAGCGCGCAACGGCGGTCTCATCGCACGGGCCATGCCACATGGCGACATTCTGGGTTTTGCGCCGCCGCTGATCACGACCCGGGAAGAGGTGGACGAGATCATCGCCATAGCCGAAGCAGCCGTCCGCAGCGTCATGGATGATCTGGTTCAGGCCGGCGAGAAAATCTGACCCTCAGACGTCGCGTTCAACGGGCGCTACCGCTGCTTATCTGCACGGCAAAGAGATGACAGTTGCGCCTATTTGCGGTGCAATTGTCATCTTCTCTGCATAAGGCTTCATCTTTTTGCAGAAGCGTGCATAATGTCATGAAATTACCCCTCTAAAAACGAGACAATTTCATGCGTCGTCAAGCCAATCCGCTCAGCCCAGATCCGGTGCCATCAACCAGGCCGGTGGCGTGGCGGCCGATGCTGGCCAAGCAGAAGGGTGAAACGAAACATTCCGCGCTGACGGAACGCATCATTGCCGATATCGACGCCGGCGTCCTGAAGCCGATGGATCGCATGCCGACCCACCGGGATCTGGCGCGCGAGCTTGGCCTTTCGGTACAGACCGTCAGCCTGTCCTACAAGGAGGCTGAGCGGCTCGGTTATCTCAGCGGCGAAATCGGCCGCGGCACTTTCGTCAAGGCGCGCGTCACGGATCGTGCCGGCCGCATGATGCTTGATCACAGCCCGACCGAGGTGCTTGATCTCTCCATCATCCGCGGCGTTTATCTGGAGGAACATGAAGCCGCCTCGCGCGCCATCCTTCGTGAGTTGGCCGACGGTGACAATTCAGGCTTCATGCGCCCATGCCGGCCGGTCGCGGGTCTCGACAGCCATCGTGAAACCGCAAGGACATGGCTTGAAATGATGGGCGTGACTGCGAGGGCCGAACGCATCCTTGTCACCAACGGTGCAGCACACGGCATTTTCCTTGCCTTGAGCTGCATTGTCCGCTCGAACGACGTGGTTCTCTGCGAAAACCTCACCGATCACGGCATTATCGGCCTGTCGAACATCCTGGGGTTCAGCCTCAAGGGCCTGCCCACCGACGAGGAAGGCATTCTGCCGGACGCATTGGAGGCTGCCTGCGAAGCAGGCGGCGTCAGGGCTATCGTGCTCATTCCAACGCTCAATAATCCGACCGGACATATCTCAGGCGCAGAGCGCAGACGGGCCATAGCCGCAGTTGCGGAGCGGCATGGGGTCTTTGTCATCGAAGACGAGGTCTACCGACCGATGATAGAGGATGATCTGCCATCCATCGCGGAAATGCTGCCTGATCTGGGCTTTTTCGTCACCAGCTTTACCAAGACGGTGCTGACCGGGCTGCGCGTCGGTTATCTCGTCGTGCCTCCTGCCTACTCCATCCGCGCCGCCTCGATCCTGCGTGTGTCGAGCTGGAGCGGAACCTATCTGACGGCCGAGATCGCCACCCGCTGGGTGGAAAACGGCACCGCGCGGCGTCTGCTGGACGTGCAGCGCACCGAAGCACGCGCACTGCAAAAGATTGCGACGGAGATATTGGGCGACCATATCGCCTCGACCCATCCCCTCTCCTTTTGCGCCTGGCTCAAGGTTCCCACACGCTGGACAGAGGATGGACTGGTGCGCTCGCTGACAAACCAGAACGTCGCAGTCACCCCTTCGGAACCGTTTGTTGCCGGCCCGGGCCATGGCGGCGGCATCCGCATTTGCCTCGGCGGCCGCCTCAATCATCCCGCCCTTGTCAAGGCGTTGACGACCGTGCGCCAGGCCTTCGAGCAATTGCCGCCCGTCTACGATATAGGTTCAATCGGCTGAGGCGGCCGGTTGAAAATCATTGAATCATTACAATATAATAATTGACATGATTTTAGTTCGCTCTCAACATGACAATCATGAAGAGCGAAAACCTGTCCATATCCGCTGGAAAAAATCCGCTTCCGGTCTCGCTGGCCGCGATCAGGCAGGCTGCATCGCGGCTTGCAGGACAGGTGGAACGCACCCCGCTGGTTTACTCGGACAATCTGTCGGAACGCTGCGGTCACCCCGTTCATCTCAAGCTGGAGACGCTGCAGCCCATCGGCGCCTTCAAACTGCGCGGCGCAATGAACGCCGTCCTTTCGCTTGATGACGGTGCGCGCAGACGCGGCCTCGTCACCGCCTCCACCGGCAATCATGGCCGCGCGGTTGCTTATGCGGCGCGCAAGCTCGAAATTCCCGCCACGATCTGCATGTCGGCACTCGTGCCGGCGAACAAGGTCGAAGCCATCCGTGCGCTCGGCGCAGATATCCGGATCATCGGCATGTCCCAGGATGACGCGCAGGAGGAAGTGGAGCGCCTGACCGCAAGCAACGGCCTGACTGCGATCCCGCCTTTTGATGATCCAGACGTCGTGGCAGGCCAAGGGACGATCGGCATCGAGATTATCGAGGATATGCCCGATCTGTCCGCCGTACTCATCCCTCTTTCAGGCGGAGGCCTTGCGGGCGGCATTGCCGTTGCTGTCAAGGCGCTGAAACCGCAGGCCCGGGTCATCGGCATCTCCATGGAGCGGGGCGCAGCCATGCACGCATCGGTCGCCGCCGGCCGGCCGATCTCTGTCAAGGAAGAAAAAACCCTGGCGGATTCGCTTGGCGGCGGGATTGGTCTGGCGAACCGCGTGACCTTCGCGCTGTGCCGCGAACTGCTCGATGACATCGTGCTGGTCTCGGAGGACGAAATCGCGGCCGGCATTTGCCACGCCGCACAGAAAGAAGGTTTGACGGTGGAGGGCGCGGCGGCCGTTGGTTTCGCGGCGATCCTCTCCGGCAAGATCGACATCACCGGCCCGACCGCCATCATCGTTTCGGGCGGGAACATCGATCCGGCGGTTCACAAGAGGATCATCGACGGGGGAGCCGCATGAGCCACGTTACCATCCTGACGGAAAAAGACCTGCGCGCCATCGTCAAGCTGGACCTTTCCGCAGTCGATTGCGTGGAGCGGGCCTTTGCGGCTCTCGCCACGGGGACTGTCGCCATGCCGCCGATCCTGCGCCTCGATATTCCTGAGTTTCGCGGCGAGGTGGATGTCAAGACGGCTTATGTGCCGGGCTTTGACGGTTTCGCCATCAAGGTCAGCCCCGGTTTCTTCGATAATCCGAAGCTTGGTCTGCCAAGCCTGAACGGCCTGATGATCCTCTTCAGCGCGAAAACCGGGCTGGTGCAGGCCCTTCTCCTCGACAATGGCTATCTCACCGATGTGCGCACCGCAGCAGCAGGCGCAGTCGCGGCACGACATCTCGCCCGCGAAGATGCTTCCGTCGCCGCCCTCTTCGGAGCCGGCATGCAGGCCCGTCTGCAACTCGAAGCCCTGATGCTGGTGCGCCCGATCCGGTCGGCGCGAATCTGGGCGCGCGACCATGACAAGGCTGGGAGACTTTCGGGCGATTTGGCCCGGGAATACGGCATTGAGGTGACCGCCGTGGCCGATCCGCAGACGGCCATTCGCGGCGCCGATATCATCGTGACCACCACACCGGCCGAAAAGCCGATCCTTCTTGCCGACTGGCTGGAAGAAGGCCAGCATCTGACCGCCATGGGGTCGGACGCCGAACACAAGAACGAGATCGATCCGACCGTATTCGGCAGGGCGCGATACGTCGCGGACCGGCTCTCGCAAACCCGTATTCTCGGTGAGTTGCATCACGCCATCGCCGCCGGGCGCGCCGTGTCGGATCAGCACTTCGCCGAACTTGGGGACGTCATTGCCGGCAGGCTGCCGGGTCGTGTTTCGACCAAAGACATCACCTTTGCCGATCTCACGGGCACCGGGGTGCAGGACACCGCCATCGCCAATCTCGCCTTTGCCCGCGCAAAGGAAGCCAAGAGCGGTCAAACCATCGAAAACAGCATAAAAATGGGAGACGCAGCGTGAGCGTAACGCTGAACTTTACGCGCGAGGAATATGCCGCGCGCCTGTCCAAAACCCGCAATGCCATGGAAAAGGGCGGGATCGATCTTCTGGTCGTCACCGATCCGTCCAACATGCATTGGCTGACCGGTTATGACGGCTGGTCCTTCTACGTGCATCAATGCGTGCTGGTGCCGCCGGATGGCGAGCCGATCTGGTACGGACGCAAGCAGGACGCCAATGGCGCCAGGCGCACGGCGTATCTCGCCCATGACAACATCATCGGTTACCCGGACCACTACGTTCAATCCACAGAACGGCACCCGATGGACCTGCTGTCCGAGATCATTCAGGAGAGGGGATGGTCCGGCCTGACGGTCGGCGTCGAGATGGACAATTATTATTTCTCGGCCGCCGCCTTTGCATCGCTGCAGAAACATCTGCCGAACGCCCGTTTCAGGGATGCCGCCGGTCTCGTAAACTGGCAGCGCGCGGTCAAAAGCCCGACCGAACTCGATTATATGCGCAAGGCAGGCAAGATCGTCGAACTGATGCACAAACGTATCGTCGACGTGGTTGAACCGGGCATGCGCAAATGCGACCTCGTGGCCGAAATATACGATGCCGGCATTCGTGGCACCGCTGAGTTCGGTGGAGACTATCCCGCCATCGTTCCCCTCCTTCCCTCGGGCGCAGACGCATCCGCACCGCATCTGACATGGGACGACAAGCCGATGCGCTTGGGAGAAGGCACCTTCTTCGAAATCGCCGGCGCTTACCGGCGTTACCACTGCCCGCTATCGCGCACCGTCTTTCTCGGCAAGCCGACGCAGGCGTTTCTCGATGCGGAGAAGGCAACGCTTGAGGGCATGGAGGCCGGTCTTTCCGCAGCGAAGCCGGGCAACACCTGCGAAGACATCGCCAATGCGTTTTTCGCCGTGCTGAAAAAATACGGGATCATCAAGGACAACCGCACCGGTTATCCGATCGGCCTTTCCTATCCGCCGGACTGGGGCGAGCGCACCATGAGCCTGCGGCCGGGCGACCGGACCGAGCTGAAGCCCGGCATGACGTTCCATTTCATGACCGGACTGTGGCTGGAGGACATGGGACTCGAAATCACCGAAAGCATCGCGATCACCGAAACCGGGGTCGAATGCCTCTCCAATGTGCCGCGGCAACTCTTCGTGAAAGGCTGAGACGATGTTGAAGACGGCGCTACGTCCCTCGCCGATCACGCCCACCGTCGATTTTGACGCGCAGGGCGTGCAGCACGGTCATCTGCGACTGCCATATAGCCGCGATGACAGCGCCTGGGGTTCGGTGATGATCCCGATCTGCGTCATCGCCAATGGCGAGGGGCCGACGGCGCTTTTGACCGGAGCCAATCATGGCGACGAATATGAGGGGCCGGCCGCCCTGTTCGAACTCGCCCATAAACTCGATCCGGAAGAGGTAAGCGGCCGCATCATCATCGTGCCGGCACTCAACTATCCCGCCTTTCGCGCGGGAACGCGCACCTCGCCGATCGACCGGGGAAACCTGAACCGCAGCTTTCCCGGCCGCCCTGACGGCACGGTGACGGAGAAGATTGCCGATTATGTCACCCGCCATCTGATACCGCTTGCGGATATCGTTCTCGATTTTCATTCCGGCGGCAGGACGCTTGATTTCCTGCCCTATGCCGCAGCTCACGAATTATCCGACAAGACGCAGGAGGCCCGGTGTTTTGAAGCGGTGGCGGCTTTTGCCGCGCCCTATTCGATGAAGATGCTGGAGATTGACGCCGTCGGCATGCTCGACACGACAGTTGAGGAACTGGGCAAGGTCTTTGTCACCACCGAGCTCGGCGGCGCGGGGACGGCGAGCGCGAAATCGATCGACATCGCCCGCAAAGGCATTGTCAATCTGCTCTGCCATGCCGGCATCCTCGCCGGCGCACCGGTGGCGACGCCAAGCCGCTGGCTGGACATGCCCTCCAGCGATTGTTTCACCTTTGCCGAAGACGACGGGCTCGTCGCCTTTGTCCGCGATCTGGGAGACGCGGTCATGGCAGGTGAAACGGTCGCCCTGGTTTATCCCGTTGGAAAAACCGGTCTTGCGCCGGTTGATTACCGCGCTTCCATCAATGGCGTGCTTGCCGCCCGTCACGTTCCCGGCCTCATCAAGGCCGGAGACTGCCTTTCCGTCATCGCCACGGTCACGGAGAATACCTAACCAGAAGAACCATCGTGAGATCCGAAAACGGACCACGCAACCCAACCAGAGGAGTAAGAACATGCGTATGACCAGAATTGCCGGGCTTTCCGCCCTCGCTCTCACCATTGGCGTGACGTCGGCCAGCGCCTTGACTGTCGAAGACGTCAAGAGCCAGGGCTATATCCGCGCCGCAACGGCAAATGAGGTGCCCTATTCCTACATGCAGCCCGACGGCACCTCCGCCGGCATCGGCCCGGATGTGGCGAATGCTGTCCTGAAATCGATGGGCATCGAAGAGGTCAACTGGACGGTGACGCCATTCGGCACGCTGATCCCCGGCCTGAAGGCGCGTCGCTTCGATTTTGCCGCCGCCGAACAGAACATCTCGCCCGAGCGCTGCAAGCAGGTTGCCTTCACCGAACCGAACTCGTCCTATGGCGAAGGCCTGCTGGTGAAGAAAGGAAACCCGAAAAAGCTTACCACCTACGCCGATATCGCCAAGGACCCCTCATTGAAGGTCGCCGTTGTTTCCGGCGCAAACAACGTCGATTTCCTGCGCGCAGTCGGCGTCAAGGAAGAGCAGATCGTGTTCATCCCTGCCAATGCCGACGCCATTCCGACCGTACAGAGCCGAGCCGACGCCTATGCCGCCACGGAGCTCACGGTTTCGGAACTCGCCAAGGGCCAGGCCAATGTCGAGCAGGTCAAGCCCTTCGTCGATCCCGTTGTGAAGGATGCGCCGGTGCGCAATTACGGCGGCTTTGCCTTCCGGCCGGAAGACAAGGAGTTGCGTGACGCCTTCAACGCGGCGCTCGTCGAATTCCGCAAGACGGAGGACTACAAGAAAATCCTCGCCAAATACGGCCTCTCCGAACAGAGTATCGCTGCAGCGGCCGAAAAGAAGGTCGCCGATCTCTGCGCCGGCAAATAATGCCAGCCGGCGCCCGGGGCATATCCGGGCGCCGTTCATCAAGAACTCGGGAAAACTCCAGATGGACATGACCGCTTACCTGCCGTTGTTGTGGCAAGGCGCCGTCGTCACCATGACGATCACGCTGGCAGCCCTTGTCGTCGGAACGGCTCTCGCCTTCTTTTTTGGCATTCTGCGCGTCGAGGGAGGACCGATCCTGTCGGCCATCGCGCTCTGTTACACGGAAGTGTTTCGCGGCACCTCGCTGCTGGTGCAGCTTTTCTGGTTCTATTACGCCCTGCCGCTGGTTGGGCTGAGTTTTGATCCGATCACCACGGGCGTGCTGGTGCTTGCCGCCCACGCCGGCGGTTATGGCGCGGAAATCGTTCGCGGCGCGCTGTCTTCAGTCTCAGTGCAGCAGCTGGAGGCAGCAAGAGCGCTGAATTTTACACGCCTGCAGACGCTCTTCCGCATCTCGCTGCCGCAGGCCGTTGTTGAGATGATGCCGGCATTCGGCAATCTGGCGATCGAGACGCTGAAGCTTTCCTCGCTCGTGTCACTGATCTCCATTGCCGACCTCACCTTCGCGGCGCAGTCGATCCGCAACCTGACGCTGGATAGCGCCAGCATCTATTCGATTACGCTGCTTTGCTATTTCGCGATGTCCCTGATCCTCATGGTCGTCATCCGGGTGATCGAGCACTTCGTGCGGCGCGGCAACGTCTTCCCGCGCGCCCGCCATTCATAAGGATATCCTGTCATGATGTATGGTTACGAATGGGACACGACCACCTGGCTCACCTACACGACCTCGATCCTGCCCATCATCCTGATTGGCCTGACGGTAACGCTGAAGGCCGCCGCCGCAGGCTTTGCGATCGCGCTGGTTCTGGGGCTTGTCTTTGCGCTGCTGCGCCGCAGCCGCGTCAAGATGATCTCCTGGCCCACCGCGCTGATTGTCGAGTTCCTTCGTGATACGCCGCTTCTGGTGCAGCTCTTTTTCCTTTATTACGTGCTTCCGGATTTCGGCATCGTTCTGCCCGCTTTTCTGACCGGCGCGTTAGCACTTGGCCTGCAATATGCCGCCTATACTTCCGAGGTCTATCGCGGCGGCATAGAGGCGGTGCACCACGGCCAGTGGGAAGCGGCAACGGCGCTGAACCTGACGCCTATGCAGACCTATCGCGACATCATCATTCCCCAGGCGATCCCGCGCATCGTTCCGGCGATGGGCAACTATCTTGTCGCCATGATCAAGGAAACGCCGGTGCTTTCCGTCGTCACCGTTCTCGAGATGATGGGGCTTGCCAATATGATCGGCGAACGCACCTTCGAATATCTGGTGCCGCTGACGCTTGTCGGCCTGATCTTCCTCCTTCTGACAATAATCTGCTCGGCAGGCCTCAGCCGCCTGCAAAGGGCGCTTCCAAAAGCAGGAATACCCTTGCGATGACAAACAACACCAAGCAGCCACTGATCGAATTTTCCGATGTCACGAAGCGCTTCGGCATTCTGACGGTACTCGACCAGTTCAATTTCAACGTGGCAAAAGGCGAAAAAGTCACCCTCATCGGTCCGTCCGGCTCCGGCAAGTCGACGGTTCTGCGTATTCTCATGACGCTGGAACCATTCCAGGAGGGAAGGCTGACCCTTGCCGACATGTCCTACCATGAGCAGGGAGGCAAAGGCCCTTTCAAGGCCTCGGAAAAGCATCTGCGGCAGATCCGCAACCATGTCGGCATGGTTTTCCAGAGCTTCAATCTCTTTCCGCATATGACTGTGCTCCGCAACATCGTGGAGGCGCCGGTTCGGGTGCTGGGCATCGGCCGCGCAGAGGCGGAAGCGCGGGCAATCGACTTGCTGAAGATGGTCGGGCTGGCGGACAAGAAGGACCATTATCCGGTGCAGCTTTCGGGTGGGCAACAGCAGCGTGTCGCCATTGCCCGCTCGCTCGCCATGCGTCCGCGTGTCCTGCTTTTCGATGAGCCGACCTCGGCGCTGGACCCGCAACTGGTGGGAGAAGTCCTGTCCGTCATCCGCGATCTGGCCCATGAGCATGATCTGACGATGCTTCTCGTCACCCACGAAATGCGCTTTGCCCGGGAAGTATCGGACCGCGTCTGTTTCTTTGACAAAGGCCGTATCTGCGAACAGGGAAAACCGGACGAGATTTTCGGCCAGCCGAAAGAAGACCGTACACGCGAATTTCTCGCTTCCGTCTTGCGATGAATTTTGGTTGCCCCTCCCTCATGCAATCAATCCGCAGAGGTGGACAAAACCTTTCCGTCCCTGCCCTGCACAATATCGTGCGACGGAACCGGTAAAGCATCGGGTGCAGGCAGAGGCGGGATTATCAACCACGCGCCGGGATAGTCGTTGCGAAGACGCCGGGGATTATAACGAATATTGGTTCCGGCGGCATGGTGAAGCGTTCCGAGCGTTGCATCTTTTGACAGGACACCTCTGCTGATTTCGTGGAGTTTTTGGTTGCCATCAAGGGCAAGCGTTACTTCCGAAAGATCGAAACTGTCGATGTGAATGGTCTGCTCCTGCGGCGTGTCGAGAACCCATCTGTCTGAATCGACGAAGCCGTCGGTGTAGACATTACCGGTGGAGGCGCGCAGGGACGTGCCTTGCGGCAGGCTGATACCGTCGACAACATTGCCATCGGCGAGAGTGCATTTGCTGAAGGCGGAGATGCCGCCATCGGGCGAGAGATCGAACTCAACCGGCTGCGTCGCGTCGCAGCGCCAGCCGCTCTGGGTGGTCACTCCATTGCCGGTTATGCGCAAGTTGCCAGGGGTAAAGCCGATCGTTTCGTAATTCTCATTGGTCTTTATCGCGATGTAACGGGCGATCTCGATGGCATCGATATCAGCGATCCGCACCGGATGCGGAAACACGGCCCGGTTGAAGGCCTGCCTGTTATCGGCAATGGCCAGTTCGAGTTTCGTACCCTTGGGCATGTCGATCCCGCCAAGGCGCGCCGGCTGCGAGAGTTCCGGCCGATAGCTTGCCGCTCTTTCCCTGTCGTAAGCACTCATCTGCAGATAAAAATCACCGAACCGAAAGAGCGTGAAAAGTGCAACGGCGGTCACCAGCCCGTAAGGCAGGATCATCGGGCGCTTCCAGCGGCCGCTCACGTATCGGACGAACAGCAACAACGTCCAGACGACCCACACAAGGGTCGTGACGAGAAAGAAGGCAAGGAGAAGCAGCGCTTCGACGGAGGGCAATGCGACAGGGATCATGCAAACCAATGGTCCTGGGCGGATCGTTTTGATCCTGAAGAGACATCAGTGCTTTAGCCCACAAGCGGCTGTCATTTCAACTCGGTGATGGCGGACGGACATAGCGGTGGTTGTCCGGGCGACGGATGGCGGCCGCCCGGTCAACGCGCTTATGGGGTATCAGCCGCCAAGGACGAAACGGGAGAATGCCAGGGCATTGCGGGCGTCCTCGTCCATTTTCGCGACATCGGCGCCGCCGCTGAGATCGCGCCACACCTTGATGTCAGAGCCGATCGTACCGCCGGTCTTGACGAAGGGCTCCATGACAACGGCACCGGTGTAATTGATATCGCGAAGGGCCAGACCAATTTCGTGCCAGGGCATCCTGCCCTTGCCCGGTACGCGGCGATTGCTCTCACCGGTGTGGAAATGACCGAGAAGCGGGCCGGCCGTGCGGATGGCTTCGCCAAAACTGTCTTCCTCGATATTCATGTGGAAGGTATCCAGCATGACCTTCACATTGTTCTTGCCGACATCCTTGACGAAGGCGACGCCTTCGGCCGCCGTGTTGAGCACATGATTTTCAAAGCGGTTGAGGACTTCGATGCAAAGGTTGATGCCGAGATCATTGGCGAAATCGGCAATGCCATTGATGCCCTCGACGCCGCGCGCATAATCACCTGCCTTGTCGACCGGCTGCGAATAGTCGATCGGCCAATAGGAATGCAATGCGCCGCCGATTGTGTGGATATCGAGCTTGGCGACATTGGCGAGCGTCTGCTCAAAAAACGCCTTGCCGGCTGCGCGCACGGAAGCATCCTCGGACGACAGGTTTTTGGTTTTCGAAGGGCCGATGCCGGCGGTGAGGATGATGCCGTTATCCTTCGCGCTCTGCCTGATCACGGCGAGCTCGGCGTCGCTATATTCGTTGATGTGGTGTGCGGCGACTTCGATGATATCGAAACCGAGCTTGGCGACCTTCTCGATATAGGGGCCGAACTTTGCGCTCCATTCATGTTCCCAGTAAGAATAATAGATGCCGTGTTTCATGGGGATCTCTTTCGCTTTCTGTTTCGCTGAATTTGAAGTTGGGCGGGACAGCGGTTCAGCCGGCTTCAGGAAGTCGGCTTGCTTCCCGGATTTCCGATATGAAGATCCGGCTCTGTGCTCGCGGAAATGATGAACCGGCCGTTCGGAAGGTCGTTCTCTTCAACCTTGCGATTGATCTCGTCTTCACCGAGGCCAAAACTGCGCCAACGCTCTCTCAGCCGTGCACGCAGGTCGTCCTCATCGACATCGACAAAGACAGTCAGGTCAAAAATCTGTTTGAGACGGTCCCAGGGCGACTGGCTGGCAAGGAGATAATTGCCCTCACAGACGATGATATCGACGGATTGCGGGATGAGACGGCCGCCTGCGCGGGCAATTTCAATCGCGCGATCAAAGACTGGGACAGCGACGACATCGTCCTCATTGGCCTTCAGGCGCTCAAGCATGTGGCGCAAGCCGTGAGCATCGAAGGTATCGATTGCGCCCTTGAAGGGACGGCGCTTCATCTCTTCCAGCACGGCATCGTCATAATGAAAGCCATCCATCGGAAAGAGCGCCGCAGACACGCTTTCGCCTGCGTTCAAAACGTCAACCACATGCTCGGCAATGGTGGACTTTCCCGATCCGGGCACACCGGCGATCGCAATCATCACACGCCGCCCATTGGCGCCGGCAAGACGCTTGAGGGTCAGGCCCGCAATTTTATGGGCGTTATCGTCAATAGTGTTCAAGGTGCTCGCCTCGATAATGGGTACTGTCAGAAAATCCGGTATTGGTTCGCCTTGTCGCGCAGGAATGCCAGGCCCTTGTCGAGAACCTCGTCAGCGCTCGGCGCAACCGGCCGCCAGGTCGAAATCGCGCCCGCCATGTCCTTCGGCATCGCGACAAAACTTTCGAGCGTCAGCACGCCCTTGAAACCGATGGCGGCGAGTGCGGAAAACACTTCGTCCCAGGCAACGTTGCCAAACCCGGGCGTGCCGCGGTCGCTTTCCGACATATGCATGTATTTCAGGTGGTTGCGGGCGGTGATGATGCCGTTTGCGATGCCCTTTTCCTCCATGTTCATGTGGAAGGTATCGAGATGGATAAAGACGTTGTCCGCACCGATGCGCTCCACCAGCGCCACCGCCTGCTCGGCGGAATTGAGCAGATGATTTTCGTAGCGGTTCACGGTCTCGATGCCGAATTGCAGGCCGAGCGTTTTTGCGTGGCCGGCAGCCCGCGAAAGCGCCCTTGTCAGGTTGTCATATTCACCCGGTGTCGGAGGAAATCCGGTTCGCTCATTGGTGCCGCCATAGGTGACCCCCGTCAGCGCCTCCGCCCCCATTTCTGCGGCTTTGTCGAGCGCGGCGTTCAGATGGTCGATAGCCGCGTCGGGACGCACCGACGCCCAGGCGGGCTCCGGCAGCACCAGCGAACAGACGGCGCGCAGACGGTACTTCTCCAGCAGGGCGCGCGTGTATTTTGCATCGACGGAGGGAATATCGATGAGCGGAATCTCGATGAAATCCTGACCGTAATCCGCGGCAGCGGCGATGGACCGTCTGGCGTTTTCGTGGTCCCATTTCAGAGACCACATCATTGCGTGAACACCGAAGCCTTTCACGTCATACCTTCTTTCTGAGAGATGCGAAGTAGCTTGAAAACAGGCCGCGCGCCGCCATGACGACAATCATCAGCACACCCCAGAGCGCCGTTGCCAGATGCTGGTTGGCGCCGAGAAGATTGAGGCCCGACGACAGGAGCTGCAGAACGATGAGCGCGACGAAGACCGGCAGCACCCGACCGAAACCGCCGAACGGATTGATGCCGCCGAGGAATGCAGCCAGCACCGTGATCAGCAGATAGGATTCCCCGTGGCCGACACGGACGGAATTGAAACGGGCAAGCATGATGATGCCGGCAACCGCACACATCAGACCCGAGAGCGTATAAACGAGAACCTGGATCTTGCGCGTATTGAGGCCGGAATAACGCGCGGCTTCGATGTTCGAGCCAATCATCAACAGGCCGAAACCAAGCTTGGTGCGCGTCAGCAGCACATGCCAGAGCCCGACGCAGACGATGAAAATCAGAAGCGGGACCGGCAGACCGAGAAGGGTGCCGTGACCGAGCGGCGCCATATAGGCGGGGAAACCCGAGACATCCCCACCACGGGTGAGAAACTCACCCAGTCCACGCAGAAAGATCATCATCGACAGCGTCACAAGGATCGGATGGGCGCGGGTGTAGGCGATCGCCGCTCCTGTCATCGCGCCGGCAGCGCCGCCGGTTGCGAGTGCGGCAAGGCAGGCGAACAGGAAGGCGCTCGGCGGCGCATCCACGCCGCCATGGGCCTGCAATACCCAGGCTGCGGCAAGACCTGACAGGTTGGCGGCGAAGGTGACGGAAAGATTGATACCGCCCGTCAGAAGCGGCAGCAGCATCGCAAGTGTGAGAAGGCCGAGCTCCGGCAACTGGAAGGCGACCGAACCGAATGTCGCGAGCGAGAGAAAGTTATCGGCGAAGGTTCCGAAGATGAGCATGACAGCGATGAAAGCAATCACCGGCCCGGCCATGTCGGCACCGAAAATCGCGTTGAATTTCCGAACGAGACTGCTCATTGTTGGGCGCTCCCCTTTTTCGTGGATGTGCGAAGCGCACTCGGCAGAAGCTTGTCGAACCGGGTGGAAGAGAGCGTAATGGCGATGAGAATGATGGCCCCGACGATCATCTTGAAGGCAAAGGGGGAAACGCCCATCAGGTTGAGGCCGCTCTGGGTGATCGACACCATCAGCACGCCGAGCACGCAGCCGATGACCGACCCCTTGCCGCCGCCAAGCCGCGCGCCGCCGAGCACGGTGGCTGCAAGAACATCCAGCTCGCGGCCATAAAGCGCGTTCGGCACCACCTCCTGCGCATAATGCGCCTGCATGAGCCCGGCAATGCCCGCCATCAGGCCGAGCCAGCCGAAAGAAATGTAATGCATCGCGCCGATATTGATGCCGAAGCGGCGAGCGCCTTCCGGGTTGTCGCCGAAAGCATAGAGTTTGCGCCCGACGGTGGTGCGGGAAATCATGAACCAGGTGGCGATACAGCAGAGGATCATGACGACAACGGGCAGCGTCAACTCCACCCAGGAACCGTCAGACATCTCACGCTCATAAAATACCACCCGCGTCGACAGCCACTCCGGCAGGTCGTAGATCGACACGCCCTTGGTGAAGAACATCAGCAGCCCGAAGAAGATGTTGAAGGTGGAGATGGTCGCAACGATGGAAATGATGTTGAGCCGCCAGACGAGGAAGGCATTGACGAAGCCGAGACTAAGGCCAACCGCGCCGGCGATGATGAAACCTTCCGCCCAGTTGCCGCCGCCGAGCGCATTGAGCGCCAGCACCGTCACATACTGGACGACGGAGGCCGCGACCGCGAAGGAGATGTCGATGCCGCCTGAAATCAGCACCACGAGCAGGCCAACCGCGAAGATGATATTGACCGCCGAGACATTCAGCACATCGAAGGCGTTGGAAATGGTGAGAAAGCGGTCGGTCGCAAAGGACAGTCCCGTGCAGAGCAGCACCATGACCACAAGCAGGGTGAATTCGGTCGTATGTCCGAGGATGAGCCTACGCATAGATGGCGGACTCCAGTTCGGTAAGCGACAGGCGTCGCGGATCATAGGTGGCGTGGAACCGGCCTTCGACCATATGGATAACCCTGTCTGTATTGAAATAAACTTCCGGGGCTTCGTCGGAGATCACGATGATCGAGAGACCTTCTGCGGCGAGCTTGCGGACGATTTCGAAGATGCCGGCGCGAGCGCCGACATCGACCCCCACGGTCGGCGCATCGAGGATGAGGATTTTCGGCCCGATCGCCAGCCACTTGGCAATCGCCACACGCTGCTGGTTGCCGCCCGAAAGCGTGCGAATCGGATCTTCCGGCAGGCCGATCTTGACGCCGAGCGCCGAAATCCAGCGGGAAACGACATCCGCCTTTTTCGACGGCGAGATCAGGCCGCCGCTCAGCAAGCGGTCGAGCGAGGCCATGACGAGATTGTCGGCGATGGACTGCGGCTGGTTCAGACCAAGCGAAAGCCGGTCCTCGGAAAGATAAGCGACGCCCGCGCGGATCGCATCGCGGTTGGAATGGAAATCCACCTTCTTTCCATCGATGAGGACTTCACCCGATTGCGCCCGATGCATGCCGAACAGGGTCAAAGCCAGTTCCGTGCGGCCGGCTCCCAAAAGACCGGTTATGCCGAGCGTTTCTCCGCGCCGCAGATCGAACGAAACATCTTCGAATTCGCCGGCCCGGCTCAGCCCGCGCACCGAGAGAACAACGGGTTTGTCATCGTGGTCAGCGGCGATGACGGCGCTGTCGAAATTGCGGCCGGTCATCAGCTCGGTCACCCGCGACTGGGTCATGCCTTCAACGGGAAAGACACCGACAAGCGATCCATCTCGCAGCACCGTGATGCGGTCTGAAATCTCCAGCACTTCCGCAAGGCGATGCGAGACGAAGACGACCGCCACACCCGAGGCAGAGAGGTTGCGGACGATGTCGATCAGATAATCGGTTTCGGACTGCGTGAGCGACGCGGTCGGTTCATCCATGAAAACGAGCCGCGCTTCGCCGACCAGCGCGCGGGCAATCGCCACGATCTGACGCTGGGCGATGGGCAGTTCCTTGAGCGGCTTATCAAGATCGATCTCGACGCCGAGCCGGGCCAGCGCCTTTTCGGCCGCCTGTTCGATGGCGCGTTTGTCGACCAGCCCGTATTTTCCATTCACCGCGTACTGGAAGCCGATATTCTCAGCCACCGTCATTTCATCGAACAGCGCCAGATCCTGCCAGATAACCTGGATGCCAAGCGATTGCGCAAGCGTCGGGGTCATTGCCGTTATCGGCTTGCCGTCGAAATAAAGTTCGGCATCGCTTTCGGGCGTATAAACGCCTGTTATGACCTTGATCAACGTGCTTTTGCCACAGCCGTTTTCGCCGGCAAGGCAATGCACTTCCCCCGGATTGACCTCGAAAGAAACACCCTTCAGCGCGCGGACGCCGCCGAAGGTGACTTTGACATTTTTGAGGGACAGGAGCGGTTCTGCGCTCATGATAACGTAAATCTCCTTCCGCCACGGCAGCTTTGCAGACGCGGCGCTCGGCATGTTTTTCCAGATGAGGCGTCGCGCGCGTATCGCACCCGCGCGACGCCCTTGGCCTTGGGGAGGATCAGAGGCCCATGGAAACGAGCTTGTCGATGCTTTCCTTGTCGATCTTCAAAAGCTGGTCGACGACGATGGTGTTACCCTCGGGATTGATGGTGCCTAGACCTTCGATATTGTCGCCGGCCTTGGGCGTCTCGCCCTTGGCGATACGATCGGCGAGGGTGATGAAGACTTCACCGGCCTGCTTCGGGTTCCACATGAAGCCCCCCGTCAGCGCGCCTGATTTGATGAGCTTCGCGCCCTGCCCCGGCGAGAACGGGCCGATGACGAAGACCTTGCCATCCTTGCGCCGCTCTTCGACGGCGCGGCCGGCGCCGATCGGCCCCTGCGAACCAAAGGCGAGGAAACCACTCAGGTCAGCATTGGCGGACATCAGGTCAAGCGCGGTCGAACGGCTCTTGTCGAGGTCTTCAGCGACACCGTAGCGATCGCCAACCAGCTTCATGTCGGGATAATTGGCCTTGATATAGGCGATGGCGGCATCCGCCCAGGCGTTATGAAGCGGAACCGTAAGCGAGCCGACGAAAACGGCATAGGAGCCCTTGCCGCCCATCTTTTCCGCCAGAAGCTTGCCATGCGCTTCACCGAAACCCTTGGCGGAGGCGAGCTCGAAATCCCAGTCAGCGCCAAGCTGCTTGGGCGATTCATGGGTGATGACCTTGATACCGGCTGCCTGGGCCTTTTTCAGCACCGGCTCCAGCACCTTTGCATCATTCGGCACGACGCCGATGAAATCGACCTTCTGGGCGATCAGGTCCTCGATGGCGCGAACCTGCAGCGCCGGGTCGGCGCTGGTCGGGCCGACCATGAAACCGTCAACGCCGAGCTTCTTGCTCTGCTCCTTGATACCGGCCTCCATGGCGTTGAACCACGGAATGCCGCCGATCTTGACGACGACGCCCACCTTCGGCCCTTCGGC
>Ga0099826_10000164_pt1 | contig 27695 bp, 24 predicted proteins | sample Mtrugardesep15_FD_76830 | JGI IMG/M metagenome (GOLD analysis project Ga0099826, IMG submission 76830) | Root nodule microbial communities of legume samples collected from California, USA - M. trunc garden sep15 | ecosystem: Host-associated > Plants > Roots > Nodule | place: USA: California... | reverse complement strand
CTGCGCGCTGTCATCCCAGTGCGGGTCTTTGCCGCCCGCGATGACCAGCGCGTCGGAAATCAGCCCCGCATCCTCGATGATTGTGTCGTTCTCGGGCACGAGTAGCGACAGGGGGTTGAAGCTCGTGCGGTACGGCTTCAGCCGTTCCGGGGCGATATGAAAGGGGTCGAGGATACAGACCCGTTGACCGAGTGATGCGCGGCGCTCGGCAGTGATGGCGGCAAGCTCCCCCTTAGGGTCGAGCGCCAGGACGCTGCCGCGATAGAAAAGGAGATTGTTGACGAGCGTCACCGACTTTCCCGTCCGGGAACCGGCAATCGTCATCACATGGCGGTTGTCGTCGATGCCGATAAGGTGGCCATCAAGCGCGCCAACCAGAATCTTCGCCCCGGGGCTTGCCGGGTCATACGCCAAGTGGCGGCTGCCCATGATCTTCTCGCAGGGCTCCCACCGTGCCTGCGGGACGCTCTGTCGATCGAGAAAGCGCGTCGTCACGCCGCGCGCGATGTCGCTCATGAAGTCTTTTTCAAAGGCGTTCATTGGGGGTCTCCTGCCGACCGGGGTTACTCTGGCCATTTTGGAGTGCCCACCCGGCAGTCTTCCTCGCTGTTTCCTCGCGCTTTATCGCGGATGTGCCAGCGCTCCCCCCCCCGGGGGACTCTCCCCTTTATCGTTGTCACCCTTCGAAGCCTGCTTGAACGTGCCTTCCGGCGCCTTGCCGTCAATGACCCGCCCGCACCACTCCCGCGCATCAAGGATGCGGCAGGACCGTGTTGGTCATGACGGTGGCGGCTGATGCCGGCCGGCCTTTCGTTCCGCGTCCCTCGGGACACGCAACAACGAACGAAAGGAGAGCCCCATGGGCCTTGATATGTACGCCTTCGCCATCCCCGAAACCCCGGCTGCACCGGTCGATTTCGATGCCGAGACTGCCAGTGAACTGCACTACTGGCGAAAGCATCCGAACCTCCACGGCTGGATGGAAGCGCTGTATCGCGCCAAGGGCGGCAGAGATGACGACTTCAACTGCGTCAACCTGCAGCTAACGGCTGATGACCTCAACCGGCTCGAAGCTGATATCCGCAGCGGCAACCTGCCGCCGACCAGCGGCTTCTTCTTCGGTCAATCTGACGGCACGGAAGTGGCGGACGACCTGGCCTTCGTCGAGAAGGCACGGGCAGAAATCGCTGACGGCATGACCGTCTTCTACACCTCGTGGTGGTGAACATTCCGCGGCGGCCCCGCCGGGGTCGCCGCAATCTCCATTTTTGGGTGTCGTGAGGCGCTGGCTTTCCGACCTCCTGATCGCGGCGGAGCGGGGGGACGAAATCGTGTCACACCATTGCCCTGGGTCTTGAGAAGTCCAGAAGGACGGCCATCGCCTCGACCGCTAGGACGTGCGCCAATGCCGCTCCAGATATCCCGCCGCCTTAGATGGCTCCGAGACTTAGGCCGTAGGCATCAATCTTGGCGGTGCCTTTCCGTTTCTGTGTTGCGCCTGACGTCCCTCTCATTCGCTGACAAGAGATTTCCCTCGACAATAACCGCCCCAGTCCTGAGCGGGCGCGCAGCCGGTTCAAGGCCAAGCCCCTTCGGGGTGGCGCGGGGGTATCCCCCACTTTCGCTCGCTGCGCTCCCTGCAAGCCGGGTGATGCCCCACCCCCGCGCCAGCCATGAACCGCCCGCTTTTCCGCCCGCTCCTGAATGAGGCGTGTCGAGGAAAACCCATAGCGAAAGGAGCTAAATCATGACACGCAACACCAACCAGAAGAGCAAGCCCGCCCGTGAATTCACCCCGCCGGCCTACATCGCCTACCATGTCGATGAACGCGGCGAGAAGAAGTTCTGGAGCCGCATCGGCGCCGCCTGGCGCCACCAGAAGGGCGAAGGCCTGACCCTTCAGCTGGACCTCATCCCGGTCAATGGCGGTCGCATCGTCCTCCGGGCCCCGTCCGAAGCAACCGAGGAGGCGGGCGCGTAAGCGCCCCCTCCCACCGGGAAGGAGAAAAAATCATGAACAACAATGTTCACATCGAAGCCGCTCGCGCGGCACTGGCCCGCGCCGCCTGGGTCTACGGACAGGCACCAGCCTATGGCCAAGAGGCCGTGTCCGACCTGCTCGCTGACCTGCGGCACTTCTGCGCTGTGACCGGTCTCGACTTCGCCGCGTGCCACGCGGCGTCGGACCGCTACTTCATCGAGGAGACAGGGGGCGCGTCATGACGCGCTCCATTGAAACGAACCGCATCCTCTGGCGCGGCATCAGCATCGAAGTCCGCTATGAAGAACGCTGGCTGGATAGCGACGGTCCGTACAGCACCGCTCATCTGGAGCTGCGTACCCTTGAACCGGAACGCACTCCTCTACCGATGACCGAGACCGGCTCCCGGTCCCATTTCACCCCTGCCTCGGTTATCGCCGAGGCGGGCGGGCCGGTCGCCTTTGTGAAGGAGTGGCTCGACCAATCCGCGGCCTCGAAAGCGTGGAAAGACAAGGAAGAGGCTGCGCGGCAGATGACTTTGTTCTAGCCGCGCACTGCGGACATGAAAACGGCGCGCCCTTGCGGGCGCGCCGTTCGTTATTTGGTCCTCAATGTTACGAGGTGGGGAGCATCAGCACAGTGTCCGTGCCGCACAGCAGCCGGACATCGTGCTTCGCCCAGGCCTTTAGCTCGCATTGCGGGCAGCAATAGCGCACGCGCTTGCCGCTTTTGGGGGTGGCTGGCTCAGCTGCGCTCTCGCCTGTAGTTGGGTCGGAAACGTCAGGGGCATCCTTCCAGGTAAGGGCGAACCCCTTGCCGAGGAGCTTGCCCGCGGCCCCGTCGAACGGGCCGCCGGGGATGATGTAGTGACCGAGCGTTTCGCCGGTCTCCTTGCCACCCTCCACCCCGGTGTCGGAGGGCTGAAGACCAATGGCCTTCATTTTCTCGGCCCACTCCTTGTTATGGTAGCGGCCGCGTCCTGGCTGGCCCCAATGGCGTTGCCATTGATGGGCCATCTCATGGACGAGCGTGCCGAGGATGTCCTGCTGGCTGCGGCTCGCGAAGTGCATGGGGTTGAGGGCGATTTCGTCGGCCTTCTGGCCGGCATCGTTCTGGAAGCGCGCCCCGGCGAAATACCCGAAAGACCCTTTGCGGCGCTGGAAGGTGATGAGCGCGTTCGGCAGCGTGCCGCCGAACAGCGTCTTGTTGAAATGCTCATGCGCCTGCTGGAGGCGCTCATAGGTTTCCTTGGTCGGTTTGATTGTAAAAACAGCGGGGTCGACGGGGGAGATTGTGGGAGCGTTCATGGAGCACCATCCTTGTCCGCCGGTCCCGTGTTGTTGGAATGCACACTCCAATTTCGTATCAGGACCGGCTTGCTTGAGGCCCTGAATGACGCCGGTTCTTAAGCCTCGCTTCCTCGTGCTTTCCTCGTCCTTGCTGCAATGAAAAAGCAATGTACGAGCACTCATCCTGTCTTTATGCTGCGATGTACATTTCACTTGCGGCCCTGTCTCATGCCATAATCATAGAGAGGGGCAAATCCGCAGTAAGGCTTTGTACAAGGTGTGCGCGGTACTACCGCGCTCACCTTGCCGGGGGAACTCTCCGGTTCCCCGCGGACCCCCTCAGGGCATCCCTAGAGCCGATGAGTCCGTCCTTGTGACGGCCTATGCGGCAAGGGATGCAGTCAGCCGCCGTGGGCATCGAGCCCTTGGCAGCGGAGGCAACGTTTCGGCGTTGCATCCCGACCGAGGGAGACTGCGGCTCTCCCTGGACCCATCGCGCAAAGGGGCTAGCCGCGCCCCCCTGCAACCCATGTCTGCCGTAGCCTTCGGCGCAGGCAGACGCGGCCAGGGCTATCGCGCCCTGGACCACGACCGGTGTGTCGGCACCGGCTTCGAGCGAAAGGGAGATTTCGGCTCTCCCTTTGCAAACCCATCGACCGGGGAATGGCGCTCCCCGGAACCCTCGCACCAGGCGGATTTGCGGCGCGCGGGCGATGGCGGCGGCAGCGTCCCGATCACGGCTATGCGCGCGCGTGGAAAGCGCGCGGATCGGGGCGGACTTACGGCGCTATCGATGATGCATGACGGAGAAGGATAAACGCGAAGCCCCGATCTCTTACCGGCCCCCTCATGAACTGCGGGAGCAGTTCCGGGCGCGGGTCGAGGACTCGGGGCTGTCCGTCAATGCCTTCATCACCGCTGCCGTGTTCGGCGAGGATGCGCCGACGCCCGCCCGGCGGGCATCCGCATCGCGTGCGGATGTGGCCCGCCTGCTGGCCGAGACCACGCTGCTGAACGAGCGTTTGAAGGGTCTCGTCGGCGATGCCGATCCGGCGCTGCTGGTAGACGCCGTTCGCGATCTTCGTGAAATCCGTGCCGCCGGCCTTCGGGCGCTGGGACGCTCGCCATGATACCCAAGGCGAGCCAGCGCGGCGGCGGCAAAGACCTCGCCACCCATCTGCTGAACGCGTTCGACAACGAGCTTGTCGAGGTGGCCGAGGTCTCGGGCGCGATTGCGCCGGATTTGCACGGGGCCTTTGCCGAGTGGGAGGCCATCGCCACCGGTCTCACTAAGTGCCGCAACTATCTCTACAGCCTCTCGGTCAACCCGGACCTCGGGCAGGGTCAGCTGTCGCGGGCACAGTACATGGATTATGTCGACCGGGTGGAGAAGGCACTCGGCCTGTCCGGCCAGCCGCGGGCCGTCGTCTACCACATCAAGAACGGCCGGGAGCATTGTCATGTCGTCTGGTCGCGGATCGACTACCAGACCGAAAAGGCCGTCCATCTCGCTTTCGACCGCGAGAAGCTGATGATGGTGACGCGGCAGTTCGCGCGCGAGCACGGGCTGGAGCTGCCCGAAGGTTACGGGCCCGGGCGCTTTGACGAGCGGCGGCAGAAGACCTCGCTCTATGAGCGGGCGCAGGAGCGGGCGACCGGCCTGTCGAAGGAAGAGCGCCAGCTGCAGGTCACGCAGGCCTGGCGGCAGAGCGACAGTCCGAAGGCCTGTGTCCGGGCGCTCGAAGACCTTGGCTATGTGCTGGCGACGGGCAACCGGCCTTACGTGCTGGTCGATATCTACGGCGGGATGAACGCCCTCCCCAAGCTCATCGACGATCGCAGCGTGCGCACGAAGGACATCCGGGCGTTCCTGGAAAAGGAGTTCCCGCCGGAGTCGTTGCCCACCCTGGACGAGGCCAAGGCACTGGTCGCCCAGCACTGCAAGGCGCGCGAGCAGTTTGCCAAGGCTCGTGAGAATGGCGCGCAACTGGAAAAGCTCGCGCGGGCGCAGGCCGCCCGGCGTGCGCCGGTTGAGGCGGCGCGCGCCGAAATGCTGGCGCGGCAAGAGCGCGAGCGTGAGGCACTGTTGCGGGAACAATTGGCCGCGCGGCAGGCGTTGCGGGCGGGGTATCTGGCGGAGAGCGCCCGGGTGCGTGAGCGGCGTGAGGAAGTGCGGCCGACAGGCCTCGCCGCGTTCCTCGGGCGCGTGACCGGGGTGTCGGCGATCATTCACCGCGTGCAGCGCTACAAGGATGCGAAGCGGTATATCGCATTCCGGGAGAGCAAGCAGGAGCTTGCGGCAGGGCAGCTTGTGGAGGCCGCCTTGCTGCAGCGTCGTCATGAGCTGCAGGCGCTCGACATGAACCGGCAGCTGAAGGCGCTATCGGCAGTCGAGGCGCGTGAGCGCAAGGCGCTTGATGAATCGCTCGTCCGGGAACAGCGCCTGAAGGACCGGGCTGGCCATGAGCATATGCCGGCGTTGGCGCTGGAGTTGAAACCGCGCGGGCGCAGCGCGTCCGTTCGGCGGGCGAAAGACCGGTATCGGGACCGGACGGGACGCGACCATGCGCGCGATGAAGAGCGCGCGATGCGGGCACGGATGGCGGAGGAGGAGAAGCGTCTGGAGCCAGATGAGCCTGATATCGATCTCAAGAACGCGCACCGTGAGGCGCTGGAGCGGCAGGAGCCCTGGGGCAAGGAGGTGGACTTGCCTGGGGATTTTGCGCGGGCGGCGGGCCGTGAGGATGGTAGCGGTGACGGCGGGGATGACGGGACGGAGGAGCCGGTGCGGATATCGCGGGCGGAGCGCAAGAGTGAGAGGAAGCTGTCCCGGCGACGTGGACGGGATGATTTTGAGCGGGAAAGATAGAGGCGCGCGCCCTTTGGGACGGGCTATAGGCTATTGCCCCGAGCCGCGAGCAGCGTCTCGGCCCATCCGGGTGACGATCCCTCGCGCGAAGATTTGAGGGCTCGGGAGCCCACCACCAAAGCAGGCCCTTGCTTCGCTGTTTCCGCCGCCGCCCCTCAGCTGGTGAGGGCGACGGACGGCCGGACGAAGCAGAGTTTTGTGGTTATGGAAATACGCCTGCGTTATCAACGCTAAGCGCATTCAAGAGCTTGCCGTTGCCCGGTGGACATTGCAACATGGGGCGCAATGGGGGGACTAATGAGTTTAGATTTAAATAGAAGTTATAAGGCTATTCTTGAGCACGCCCGGCAGGGAAAGTTTGTGACCTACGGCGACGTTGCTGCCGCAAGTGGCGTTGACTGGAAGAAAGCCCGTCGCCCCATACCCCAACACCTCGATAATCTTGTCAGGATCGCGCATGAGCGCGGATGGCCGTTGCTTACGGCTATCGTCGTCAACAAGGAGAGTGTCCAGACTGGGAAGTTAGAAGGAGACGCGCTGTCCGGTTTTCTTGCCGCTGTTAAAAAGATTGGCCTCCCCGTCGATGATCCCCAGGCCTTTCTTCAACAGCAGCAGGAGGCTATTTTCGCATGGGCGAAGACCGCACCCGATGAGCTGGGAGTAGACGTCGAGCCGTCTGATGGTGATGAAGCGGGCGGACCGCGCTTCGTGCAGTATTTCAACCCGGTGCTCATGGCACTTCAGGCGCTCGGGGGTCAGGCAGCGCCTGAAAAGGTCTTTGAGTGGATCAAGGCGAACGTCGACGTTCCCGAGAGTGAGATCACTTCCTTCAACAAGGGCGGCCAGTCGAAGTTTGAAAACAAGGTCGCTTGGGCCCGCTTCTATCTGGCGAAGGGCGGTCTTATTGACGGCAGCAAGCGTGGTATTTGGGCACTAACTGCCGAGGGTAAGAATTCCACTTTGTCCCATGCTGACGCTTTGGACCTGTTCCGGGACGCGCAAGCACAATTCAAGACCACGGATGACGAAGAAGAGCTGGCTCCTGACACGGTTGCGGGGCATGAGCTCTTTGCCGACCCTGCCCGCAGCTTCTGGTTTGTCGGCGCCTCATGGGGCGGCACTGATGATCAGGCTCCACGCTTCTATCGGGACGGAATCTGGCAGAACGGCCAACACAACAAGTTCACCGATGAGATCATGCGAATGAAGGCGGGTGACCGGATCGCCATCAAGGCGTCCTATACCCGCAAGCGCGGCTTACCCTTCGACAATCGCGGCAAAGTCGTCTCTTGCATGAAGATCAAGGCGATTGGGACCATCACCGAGAATTTGGGCGACGGCAAAACCGTCAAGGTCGATTGGGAAGTTCTCGACCCGCCACGGGAGTGGCTATTCTACACTTACCGGGTCACCGTCGTGGAGGCGGATAGCAGCGATGTGCTGGCGCGCCGCCTCATCCTTTTTACCTTTGCCAATGGCAAGCAGGATTATGATTTCTGGATCAATGAGGTGCCGTATTTTGCCAAGAAATACAGCACCGGTTTGAAATCACATTCTCTCGAAGAGTTCTTCGAAGACGAAGAGTTGGAGACCGAGGAGGAGGCGGCCGCGCCGTCCTACACGATTGCGCAGATTGCCGATGAAGGATGCTTCCTTCCCGCCGAGACTCTCGCGCAGCTCATTGCGCGCGTCGAGAGTAAGAAGAACCTGGTGCTGCAGGGGCCGCCCGGCACGGGCAAGACGTGGCTTGCCAAGCGGCTTGCCTACGCCCTTATCGGATCGAAAGACCCAAAGGTAACCCGTGACAGGCTGCGTGTCGTTCAGTTTCACCCGTCCTTATCGTACGAGGATTTTGTTCGTGGTTGGCGCCACTCTGGTGAGGGCAAGCTTAAGCTGACGGATGGGATATTCCTCGAAATCGTCGAGGCGGCGAAAGCCGAGCCCGACCGGCCGTTCGTCCTTGTCATCGAGGAAATCAACCGCGGCAACCCTGCCCAGATATTCGGTGAGCTGCTGACACTGCTTGAGGATACCAAGCGGAGCCGTGAAGAGGCGATGGAACTTGCCTACCGCCTGGATGCTGACGAACGCGTTTATATACCGCGCAACCTTCATGTGATTGGGACAATGAATATCGCCGACCGATCGCTCGCCCTTGTGGATTTGGCGCTGCGCCGCCGTTTTGCGTTTATTCATCTGGAGCCGCAGTTGAACGGGCTTTGGAAAGATTGGTGCATGGTGCGGTGCGGCGTCTCGGCCGACGTCATCGCGTTAATCGAGCAGCGCATGAATGCGCTCAACGAAGAGATTGGCCAGGACCGCTCGCTCGGGCCCCAATACCGCGTCGGGCACAGCTATGTGACCCCACAGCTAGGAGCAGCCATCGCCGACGGCAGATCGTGGTTCAAGGATATCGTCGCCACGGAAATTATCCCCCTCCTGGAAGAATACTGGTTTGATGCGCCTGACAAAGTAGCCGGCGCTTCGGCCAAATTGCTGGAAGGGCTTTGATGCTGGCGGCGGCATCGCAGCAGACCGTCTCGGCCGAGGGCCGGTTGATCGGCCGGATTCCCGTGCGGAACATCTGGCTGCTGTTCCTGTATGCGTCGAACCTTGCCCGGTTTCATGGGCAGCATATGGCAGAGGTAGAAGACGCGCCTGACTTCCCGTCGCTGGTCGCGCGCCTTCTTTGCTATGCCGTCGACAGACGTCTGCGGCGCAACCTCAGTCGCGGTTACCAGCGCCGTGAGGCTATCCTGCCACGTGTCAGGGGCCGGATCGATGTCCTCAAGACCTATTCGCATGACCTTCTCAACAAGGGGATGATCGCCTGCCGCTTTGAGGAATTCACCTTCGATACGCCGCGCAACCGCCTCGTACGCGCCGCGCTCGATGCGATGGCTGCCCGCGTTGATGACGCTATTCTCAGTCATGAATGTGCCCGGCTGGCCGGAGACCTCGGCCGGCAAGGGGTTGGAGGCGTAAAGCCGTCGCGGGCTCAGATGAGCGCTGACCGTATGGGGCGCCATGATGCCGATGACCTGCTGATGGTGACGCTGGCGCGCCTGGTGTTTGACCTGCTGCTTCCCACGGAGGATCAGGGCGGTCACACCATGACGCGGGTGGAGAAGGATGCTGTCCTCGTCCGGCAGCTTTTCGAGAGAGCCATCGGCAACTTCTATGCTGCCGAACTGCCCACTTTGGGATGGAAAGTGCTGCAAGGGAAGCGTCTGGCCTGGCAGATCGAGGACGCGACCGCCGGTATCGCTGCCGTTCTTCCGGGCATGACCTCGGATATCATTCTCGACCATGCGCTTTTCGAGCGGCGCGTGGTCATCGACACGAAGTTTACTTCGGTACTCACGGCTTCACAGCACCGAGACGCCGTCCTCAAGAGTGGCTACATCTATCAGATCTATACCTATCTCCGGAGCCAGGAACGCCCGGATGACCCGCTGTCGCTGGCAGCGTCCGGGATGTTCATCCACCCTTCTGTTGAAGGCGATCTCGATGAGACCGTCAGGATTCAGGGGCATGACATCCGGTTCGCAACGGTCGATTTGATGCTGCCGACGGCTTCTATCATTGCGCGTTTGCGTGCCCTCGTCCCTTTGTTGACGGTTCAGTAGGTCGCTCGCAGCTATTGGCTCGGCCGACTCATCCGTTCATGTTCTGCCATGAGGAATGTCACATAGCTGCGGATTAGATTGCAGTAGAGCCGGCCCTCATCGGCATCGATGGTAGTGCCGCTTTTGAGGTCGACGCCATGCCGCACGCCGCCGCCTGTCGGTGAGGATAGGTAGCCGTGCAGGGCTTCGAGCCACTTGAGAACCTGCTCGATGGTCTGGCCTTTCTTGTGGGTGCGGAGCTCCGGGACGATCTTGCTGAAATATTTGCCCTCGATCGTGGCGTCGCCGATGGTCAGCCCTTTGAAGGCGTTGACGACGGATTCCATCAGCCACAGAATTTCCTGCACGGCCTGCCGGGGATTCCCCTCGGCGAGCAATTTCTCCGATTGCTGCAGGGATTTCTGTACGGTGTCCTGTGCCTGCTCAGCGAAAGATTGATACCTTTCGGGCATGACGATGGGTTTGTGGAGCCCGGTGGTTATCAGTTCTGGCGGCCTGATTTCGTATCCGACGGCGTGCTCCTGGAGAATGCGGTTCATGCGGCCGACGTCAGGGACCGCAATGCTCCCGTCGCCACGCAGTGCTTCGCATGCTTCGTAGAAGGCTTCGATGAAAAGCGGTGCGTTCTCTGCGGCTTGACTCACGAGACGATTCAGATCGGACTCCGCCCAGCTCTCCGAAGAACTGCTGCCTGACCCGCCGAAGTGGCTCTTGAAATGTTCGAGTAGGCTCCAGCGGTTGCCCTGCGCTACGATCTTGTCGATCAGCGCGTCGAACGCGCGCACGGCTTCTGGTGGCAAGGGGCCGGGTGAGTCGAAGCGCCAGGACGGCTGCATTTGCATTGTGCGGTTCTCCTTCAGGTGAAGAGTGTTTCAAGCTCTTCCCTGTGTGCCTTGTGCTTGTCAGGGTTCTCTGCGCCGAGCTTCTTCAGGTTCAGCAGCTTCCAGCGCACAGCGGGAAGTTCTGCCGCCTGCGGCAGGCCGATGGCTTCGAAGTCCGGTTCGCCGTCGTGTAGCGTGGTCAGGAACCTTTGCGCATTCGCGTCGAGGCGCGCGCCGATATCGGCGATCAGGCGTGCCCTCGTGGCTATGAGATCATCAAGGGTGACGGGGATGGTGGTCATGCCGACGAACTCGCGGGCGTAGGGCTCATCGAGATTGCTGAGTGACGGCCGGAGCAGTTCGTGCGCCGGGCGTGGCGAACTGGCGACGTAGACGAGGAATGTGCGGAAGAGTTCGTCGGTGAGCCCTTCGTTCTCATAGAGTAGCTTGACGTCGAACAGGTCGCGCGGGTGCTGGCGGTCCATGGCGGCATGGAGCTTGCCGCCGTACAGGTCTTCGAAGGAGACCACCTGCACGGCGGCGTAGCCGAACTCGTCTTCGACCGCAGCGGATACTGCGCGTTCCTCTGGATCGTGGACGACGCCCCGCGTAACAGGCGAGGTTTCGATTTTGACTTCGGCGCCGCCGAGGCGGGCGCGGATACGAGTTGCGCCGCCGCCGCCGCCGTCGATGCGCCGGGCATCAAGGCCATTGATGCCACGGCTGGCGGCGGTCATGATCCGGTCGAGCGTTTCGTTGATGTCGGCGAGGCTCTCCGCGCGGTCGCGCACCGGCAGGTAAGTCAGGTCGATGTCGACCGACAGGCGCGGCATATCGCGGTAGAATAGGTTGATGGCCGTGCCGCCTTTGAGGGCAAAAGCCTTCTCCTGCGCAATGAACGGAAGGAGGCGCACCAACAAGGATACCTGCGCGGCGTAAGGTTCACGGGCCATCGGTCTCTCCTGTTGCCTGGACGAATTCCGGAGGGACCATGATCCGGTATCGGGGATGTATTCGGCCGCCCTTCACCAGCGCGCGGTCGCCGGTGCCGAGGTCGAAGTCCTCTGTCTTGAGACGTTCGCGCCAGGAATGCTTGTGGCGGTCGGCGAAAACGAAAAACAGGCGGCGGACCTTGATTTTGCGGCAGCTGCTGAGGAGCGCTGCGAGGCGGCGCGGGCTGAGCGTGGCCAGCCCTTCGAACACCATGTCGAGATTGTGAAAGCTCTCCTCTTCCGGCAGTTCGTCGAGCGCTTCGAGGATCGCGCGTTCCGGGGAGGATATCCGCATAGCCCAGCCCCACGGCAACGTGGACGCGCTTGCCGACTTGTTTTCGGTGAGGCCGAGATCAGGTTCGCTGAATAGCGAAAGGTTGCGCGTCACTATCGGCGCGTCGAGCTGAAGGCGTGCCAGCCATGACGGTATGGCGTTGCCGTACAGCCATGCGGGCCTTGACGTGCCGAGCGGCAGATAATGGATGTAGCCCAGCAGGCTGAGGGCGGTCGTGCCACCGGCATGGACCGGGTAGTTCATGATATGCTGGAGTGAAAGCAGGCAGGTCTGCCAGTCGAGCGGGACCGGCTGCGGGGCAGGACGGCGGAAAACCCCGCGCTCAAGGCGCTCCAGCCAGCCGCTATCTATATATTTACGGGTCAGGAACCGGCTAACGCCATGTTTCTCCAGCCATGGCGCATCGACGACGAAGCCAGCTGGGACGGCTTCGAGAACGCTCTTTAGCTTGTCTTCTTTGAGTGTACCCATGGTACACATAATAGCATATTTCTAAAGAGACGTTCTAGTGGCTCTTTGAAAAGATCGAAATCTGCGTAGCATGGGTACACTTATTCGAGCTATTTCAAAGGCATGGTCCGCCTGTCAGTGGCGGATCAGGGGCGGTTCTACCGGGAGGCTTGGCACATCAAGTAAGAGAGCGCCCGGGTGACGGCAGCCTCTCTTTCCGTAGGATTGTGGAGGGTGAAGGCGCAGCGGAAATGGGCCGCGGCGCTGCTGTAGCCGTTTCCGGCGAGCCAGTTCAGGGCGGCCTGTGTTTCCGGGCAGATTCGCAGGTCTTGTTCGACGCAGCGCTCTACGGTCGCCGCGCAGATGCGCAGCGCCTCCTTTTGGTAGGAGCGGTCGCGGGCGCTATCCGCCCAGACGCCAAAATAGGCGACCTTGTCCGATTTGCTGTCTGAGAACATTTATAGAACATAGCTTGGCGTCAGTCAGGAGGCCAAGGAGGACGTATTCCTATGAAGTTGGGCGCGTCCTTGCGGAGCAGGCTCTAGGCAAAGCCCCGAGCCCCTGCGTCGCCGAGGGCTTTGCAGGGTCTCGGCCCATGCGGGTGACGATCCTTCGCGCGAGAAAAAGAGGGCTCGGGAGCCCACCACCAAAGCAGGCCCATGCTTCGCCGGCTCCGCCCTCGCCCCTCAGCTTGTGAGGGCGACGGACGGCTCCGAACGAAGCAGGCGTTACGGGAAACCGGCCTGTGGCCGGTTGCCACTTGTGGGCGAAATAGCCATTATGGACCGAATCGAGGCTGGGATTTGCGCCATGAAAACCATGTCGGCCAGGGATGCCAAGAATGCATTTGGCATGCTTATCGACAATGCGCGCGCCGAGCCTGTGGCGATCGAAAAGCATGGCCGTAGGGTCGTGGTGGTGGTCGCAGTGGAAGAATATGAGCGGCTCAAGGCGTGTGAAAGCGCCCCGGCCGCAAGCAAGGATCAGAAGGGGAAGGACTGACGTGGCGCTCAAGAAATCGGAACTCTACAGCTTTCTTTGGGCGAGCTGCGACGAGCTGCGCGGCGGCATGGATGCCAGCCAGTACAAGGACTATGTCCTATCCCTGCTGTTCATCCGCTATATCAGCGACAAATATGCCGACCTCCCCTATGCCCCGATCACGGTACCGAAGGGCTCGGCCTTCAAGGATATGGTGGCCCTGAAGGGCACGCCGGACATTGGCGATCAGATAAACAAGAAAATCATCGCGCCGCTGGCCAAGGCCAACGATCAGCTCTCACAGGCGGATTTCCCGGACTTCAACGAGCCGACCAAGCTCGGAGACGGCAAGGAGAAGGTCGACCGCCTCACCAATCTCATTGCCATCTTCGAAGACCCGGCCCTGGATTTCTCGTCCAACCGGGCGGACGGCGACGATATCCTGGGTGACGCCTACGAATATCTGATGCGCCACTTCGCGACCGAAAGCGGCAAGAGCAAGGGCCAGTTCTATACGCCCGCCGAGGTCAGCCGTGTCATGGCGCAGATCATCGGCATCCGCCATGCCAAGACCAGCGCGGACACGACCGTCTATGACCCGACCTGCGGCTCCGGCTCCCTCCTGTTGAAGGTTGCCGATGAGGCGGGAACGAACGTCACACTCTACGGGCAGGAGAAGGACTCGGCTACGAGCGGTCTCGCCCGCATGAACATGATTCTGCACAATATGCCGACGGCGGTGATTATGCAGGGCAACACCCTCACCGACGCGAAATTCCGCGACGGCGACGCTATCAAAACCTTCGACTATGTCGTCGCTAACCCGCCGTTCAGCGACAAACGCTGGAGCACGGGCCTTGATCCGCTGCACGATCCCTATGACCGTTTCAAAGGGTTCGGCGTACCGCCCGGCAAGCAGGGCGACTATGCCTATTTGCTGCATATTGTCCGCTCGCTGAAAAGCTCCGGCAAGGGCGCATGCATCCTGCCGCACGGCGTGCTGTTCCGCGGCAATGCCGAAGCGGAAATCCGCCGCAACCTCATTCGCAAAGGCTACATCAAGGGCATCATTGGGCTGCCAGCCAACCTGTTCTATGGCACGGGCATTCCGGCTTGCATTGTCGTCATCGACAAGGAAGACGCCCAGGCGCGCAAGGGCATCTTCATGATCGATGCCAGCCAGGGCTTTATGAAGGACGGGCCGAAGCACCGCCTGCGCTCGCAGGACATTCATAAGATTGTCGACGCCTTCACCCGGCGCCTCGATATCCCCGGCTATTCCCGGATGGTGCCGTTCGATGAGATTGAGAAGCACGAGTTCAACCTCAACCTCCCTCGCTATATCGACAGTCAGAAACAGGAGGACCGCCAAGATATCGAGGGTCATCTGCGCGGCGGCATTCCGCAGGCTGACATCGATGCGCTAGCGGCCTATTGGAATGTGTGTCCGTCGCTCAAGAAGTCACTCTTCAAGGAGTGCCGCCCCGGCTATGTCGAGCTCGTTATCGACAAGGCGGACATCAAATCCACCATCTTCGGCCATCCCGAGTTCACGTCGTTCATCGACGGCATGAACGCGCACTTTAAGGTCTGGCGTGACCGCAGCGCGGTGAAGTTGAAAGCGCTCAAGGCCGGACATCATCCGAAGGATGTGATTTTCGATCTGTCGGAGGACCTGCTGGCGCATTATGCGGACAAGCCGCTGATCGGGAAATACGACGTTTACCAGCACATCATGGATTACTGGGCGGAAGTCATGCAGGACGACTGCTACCTCATCGCCGCCGACGGCTGGAAGGCGGAGACCTACCGCATCATCGAGAAGGACAAGAAGGGCAAGGAGAAGGATCGCGGCTGGGCCTGTGACCTCGTCCCGAAATCCTTGATCGTCGCGCGGTATTTTGCGGCGGAGCAGAAAACCATCGATGATAAGGCGGCAGAATTTGAAGCGGCGTCGGCGAGCCTTGCCGAGTTGGAAGAAGAGCATGGCGGCGAAGACGGATTCTTCGCGGAGCTGGAGAAAATAAACAAGGCGAGCGTCAATGCGCGCTTGAAGGAAATCAAGGGCGACAAGGAAGCGAAGGAAGAAATCGCTGTTCTGAAAGAATGGCTGGAGCTCTCCGAGCAGGAGGCCGACCTGAAGAAGGAGATCAAGGCGGCTGAGGCGGCGCTCGATCTGGCAGCGTACAAGAAATACCCGAAGCTATCCGAGGCGGAGATAAAAACGCTCGCGGTCGATGACAAATGGATGGCAGCGGTTGATGCCCGCATCCATGGGGAAATGGATCGGATCAGCCAGGCGCTGGCCCAGCGTGTGCGAATTCTAGCGGAGCGGTATGAGATGAAGTTGCCTGACATGGTGGCGAATGTGGTGCAGTTGGAAGCCAAGGTTGGCGAGCATCTGAAGCGGATGGGGTTTGTGTTGTGAGCGTCTCAGCAATCGCGAAGAACGACCACGAAACCGAGTTCGGCTGGCAGGACGTTCTTCTTGGTGACGTTATCACCCTTCAGCGTGGATTCGATCTTCCATACAGATTACGGCGCCAAGGAACCGTACCTATAGTAACGTCATCGGGAATTGAAGACTTCCATTCAACTGCAAGCGTGCGATCGCCCGGAGTCGTAACTGGTCGATATGGAACAATTGGCCACGTATTTTATGTTGAGCAAGATTTTTGGCCTCTTAATACGACCTTGTTTGTTAGCAATTTCAAAGATAATGATCCTCGCTTTATTTCTCACTTTCTCAAGACTATCGATTTCAAATCCCATAGTGGGAAGAGCGGCGTCCCTGGCGTAAATCGAAATGACTTGCATCAGATTCTGGTGCGTGTCCCGCGAAGCCGAGTAGAGCAGGAGCTAATTGCTGAAGCTCTATCCGACGCAACCGCACTGATAAATTCCATTGAATCGCTTATCGCCAAGAAGTGTGCGATTAAACAAGGGGCAGCGCAAGATTTGCTGTCAGGATGTAGACGGCTGCCTGGATTCCATGGCGACTGGGAAAGCCAGAAATTTTCCGCCATTTTCGATTTTTACCCTACGGCGACAAATTCACGTGCCGATTTGAATGACGGCGGCGATACTTACTACATCCACTACGGTGATATTCATACGAGTTTTCACGGACATCTAGACTTTGAAAGAATTCAACCTCCGAAGATCGCGCGGATAAAATGTCGGAACGCGGCATATGTGCGAAATGGCGATTGGATCATGGCAGATGCCTCCGAAGACTATGACGGAGTGTGTAAGTCGATTGAAGTCTTTGGGCTTGGTGAGACTGACAAAGCTATATCCGGTCTTCACACCTTCTTGCTGCGTGAAAAAGCGCCAACATTTGTGCCAGGATTCAAAGGGCATTTAGGAAGCCTCAAATCCCTTCGCGATCAGTACCTGCGAGTGATGACCGGCATGAAGGTGTTCGGTGTGTCAAAGACCGCGCTACGAGATATTGTCCTTCCAATCCCTAGCCCTGAAGAACAAGAGGCTATCGTTACGATTCTGAATGCGATGGATGCCGACATCGCTGCGCTGGAAGAAAAGCTTTCGAAAGCGCGACTTGTGAAGCAAGGCATGATGCAACAGTTGCTAACTGGGAAGGTGCGCTTGGTATGAGTGATATCGGCAAACCTGAGCGCGTTACGCAGAAGCGCGTCATTTAGCTGTTTCGCGATGAGCTGGGCTATCGCTTCCTTGGCGATTGGTCGGACCGGGACAATAGCAACATTGACGAAGATTTGCTGACGGCCTCGCTCACGCGGCGCGGTTATGAGGGCGCGCAGATCAGTGCTGCCATTTACCGGCTTCGCACGGAGGCGGGGAACGCCAGCCGCAGCCTCTATGCTAACAACCAGGCCGTCTACAACCTGCTGCGTTACGGCGTGCCGGTGAAGGTGGAGGCGGGTAAGGTCACGGAAACCGTCCATCTGATCGATTGGGATGATGTTTCGGCGAACGATTTTGCGATTGCCGAGGAAGTGACGCTCAAAGGCGGCATGGAGCGCAGGCCGGACCTGGTGCTGTACCTCAATGGCATTGCCATCGGCATCATCGAGCTAAAGAACAGCCGCGTCAGCATCGGTGACGGCATCCGGCAGGCCCTTTCCAACCAGAAGCCAGAGTTCAACGAAAGCTTTTTCACGACGGTTCAGTTCGTGTTCGCCGGGAACGACTCCGAAGGCCTTCAGTACGGGACCATCGGCACGCCTGAAAAATTCTTCCTCAAATGGAAGGAAGATGAGCAGAACGATTCGCGCTTCAAGCTCGACAAGTACCTGGTGAAGTTCTGCCAGAAGAACCGCCTGCTGGAGATCATGCATGACTTCGTGCTGTTCGACGGCGGGGTCAAGAAACTACCGCGTGTTCACCAGTATTTCGGGATCAAGGCCGCACAGGAGTTTGTTCGAGAGCGCAAGGGCGGCATAATCTGGCATACCCAGGGCAGTGGCAAGAGCATCGTCATGGTGCTGCTGGCCAAGTGGATTTTGGAGAACAATCCCAACGCCCGCGTTGTCGTCATCACCGACCGCGATGAGCTCGATAAGCAGATCGAGGGCGTCTTCACCGCGTCGGGCGAGAGTGTCAAACGCACGAACAGCGGGCGGGACCTGATGACCCAGCTCGGGCAGGCTACGCCGCGCCTCCTGTGCTCCCTCGTCCACAAGTTCGGACAGCGTGACGTCGAGGATTTCGACGCCTTCATCAAGGAGCTTGAATCCCAGCCGACCAGGACGGTGGGCGAGCTGTTCGTGTTCGTGGATGAATGCCACCGCACCCAAAGTGGCAAGCTGCACCGCGCCATGAAGGCTCTGATGCCGAACGCCGTGTTCGTCGGCTTTACGGGCACGCCGCTGCTCAAAAAAGACAAAGAGACCAGCCTCGAAGTTTTTGGCGGGTACATCCACACCTACAAGTTCAGCGAGGCCGTGGAGGACGAAGTCGTTCTCGACCTCGTGTATGAGGCGCGGGACATCGACCAGCGCCTCGGCTCCGAGGACAAGATTGATCAATGGTTCGATGCCAAGACCAAGGGTCTGAACGACTGGCAGCGTGAGGAGCTGAAAAAGAAGTGGGGCACGATGCAAAACGTGCTCAGCTCGCGTTCCCGCATGGACCGTGTCGTCAGCGATATCGTATTCGATTTCAGCGTGAAGCCGCGTCTGTCAAGCGAGCGCGGCAACGCCATTCTGGTTGCGTCCTCGATCTACGAGGCTTGCAAGTATTTCGAGCTCTTCCAGAAGACGCCCTTCAAGGGCAAGTGCGCGCTTGTGACGTCCTACAATCCGAATGCGCAGGACGTCACCAAAGAAGAGACAGGCGCGAATACCGAAACGGATAAACAGCTGATCTACAATACGTACATGGAGCTGCTGAAAGGCGTCGAAGCCAAGCCCGGCATGACGAAAACTGAGTCGTACGAGGAAGCGGTGAAAGAGCGGTTCATCAAGGAACCGGCGAATATGAAGCTGCTGGTTGTCGTCGACAAGCTTCTGACGGGTTTCGACGCGCCGCCCTGCAGCTACCTTTACATCGACAAATCAATGCAGGACCACGGCCTGTTCCAAGCGATTTGCCGCACCAACCGTCTTGATGGTGACGACAAGGATTTCGGGTACATCGTCGACTACAAGGACCTATTTAAAAAGGTCGAGAATGCCATCTCCGTCTATACGTCCGAGCTTGATCGCACGACGGGTGGCGCTGACCCCGACGTCCTGCTGAAAGACCGCCTCAAAAAAGGGAAGGAACGGCTCGACAATGCCATAGAGGCAATTGTCCTCCTTTGCGAGCCGGTGGAAGCGCCCAAGGGTGGGCTGCAATATATTCACTTCTTCTGCGGCAATACGGAAGTCGCTTCGGACCTCAAGGACCGGGAGCCGCAGCGCGCTGCTCTGTACAAGGCAACTGCCGGGCTTGTGCGCGCGTTTGCCAATGTCGCCGAAGAAATGGATGCCGCAGGATACAGCGCTGCTGACATCGCCCGCATCAAGAAACAGGTCGAGCACTATATCCATGCCCGCGATACGGTAAGGCTGGCCAGCAATGAAAGCCTCGACCTGAAGGCCTACGAGGCCGATATGCGGCATTTGATCGATACCTATATCGAGGCGGACGAACCGCGTAAAATATCGCCTTTCGACGGGCTGAGCCTCCTGGAGCTTATTGTGAAAACCGGTATCGCCGACGCGATATCCAGCCAGCTCGGCGGGCTCAAGGGCAACAAGGAAGCGATCGCCGAGACCATCGAAAACAATGTCCGCAGCAAGATTATCAAGGAGCACCTGAACGATCCCGCGTTCTATGACAAAATGTCGTCGCTGCTCGATGAAATTATCGCGAGCCGTAAGGCTAAAGCCCTTGAGTACGAGGAATACCTGAAGCGCATCGCCGAGATTGCGCAGCGAGTAGAGGCCGGGCAGGCACAGGAGGCCCCGCCCACGCTGAACACCCCCGGCAAGCGGGCGTTGTACAACAACCTTGGACAGGATGAGGATCTGGCTCTGCGTATCGACGAAGCTGTGCGGCGCAGTCGCCCTGATGGCTGGCGCGGCGTCCAGCCTCGCGAGCAGCTGATCAAGGCAGAGCTTTACAAAATCCTTCAGGACTTCGCTGAGGTCGAGCGGGTGTTTCTCATCGTCAAGGCGCAGAAGGAGTATTGATGACTACCGAACTCAATATCGGCGGCATACCAGTCGATGTGGTGTTCAAGGACATCAAGAACGTCCATTTGAGCGTTTACCCTCCGACCGGACGGGTGCGTATTTCAGCGCCTAGCCGGATGACCATCGAGAACGTGCGGCTGTTTGCTATTTCGAAGCTCGGCTGGATTAAGAAGCAGCAAGGAAAGCTGCTTTCGCAGGAGCGCGAAACCCCGCGCGAGTTCCTTGAGCGCGAAAGCCACTATGCGTGGGGACGGCGATATCTACTGCGGGTAGAAGAAACGGACGGCCACGCTGGTGTCGATATACGCCATCGCGACATGGCGCTCCATGTTGAGCCTGGCGCCTCGGTGCAGCGGCGGCAGGAGCTGGTGGATGACTGGTATAGGCGCGAACTGCGGCAAGCGGCTGCCCCGCTCATCCACAAATGGGAGATCGCCCTTGAGCTCCAGGTGTCCCGATTCTTCGTCCAACGAATGAAGACGAAATGGGGCAGCAGCAATCCCGCTCTCCGGACTATACGTCTGAATCTTGAACTTGCGAAAAAGGCACCAGAGTGCCTCGATTATGTCGTGCTCCATGAGATGTTGCACTTTATTGTGCCAAATCACAGCAACCGGTTTCAGGCGCTGCTCGATGAGAAGATGCCAGGCTGGCGTCATGTAAGGCAAGGCCTCAATGAGGCTCCGCTTTTTTACGGCGACACTGCCGCATAGCGCCCAGTTCCGCTCGCGCTCATTTAGCGGAGGCTGTTGCTGCTGAACGAGGACGCTTTATCGCTACCGATGATATCGAGACATCAGAGAACAACTCTTTAAATTCATCGAAGAGCATGGTGGCTTTGAAATAGCATCTTTGAACAGTTTCCATTTTTACGACAGCGCCTTCGGCTTCTATGTTCTGGAAAAAACTTAAAAACTCCGCTTCCTTTTCGCGATAAGACTCTTCTTGGACAGTTAATGTCCAAACGATCATCGATAGATCAAAATAGAAATTAATCTTCATTATTCCCTCGCCAGCGCCCTCCACAGCGGTGACGATGAAATCCTCTACGCCATCGAAATCCTCGACAGAGAAACCGTCTATGGCTTCAAGACATCGCTGGGGAATGTCAGAGGCTTTGAGGAAATCCCTCACTTTCGCGAGAGATATGCCACCAAGGGTGTCTATGGCAGCCTCGCTGGCAACGGCCTCCATATCGGGACCCCATTTGTCCTCAAAGGCTTCGCGTTCATCATCGTTCAAACGCTTTTTGTTCCCGCTCTCCAATTTTTGGGCAGGGATCGATGCTGCAAACAGCTTCATCTCGTCTTCGGTCAGCTTCAGTGTCACTTCCCCCCAAGGGTCGCGATGTACATTGCCCTTCAGTTTTGTAAGGCCAAGGCTCCTAGCGCCAAGGACGCTCACCTTTTCCTTGGCTGCCAGTTTCGGAACTGCGCCTTTGACGCTGAGGCGAACGGCTTCCCAAATCAACGTGATGTATGACGGTCCTCCTTCAAATGAGGACGATACGATCCCGACAAGGTTGCCGTCTTCGTTGACCACGGCGCCACCACTCATACCGCCAATGGTACTCATGTCGACTTCGAAGCATGGTGATGCCATGCGTTCGCCGCGGCCATCTGGATATGCTGCAGTCACGAGGCCGGATGAGATAAACGGCGTGACCAAAGCGGCCTGGTCACTGATGCCCTGATGCCGAAATCCAACTGCCCATAGCCGCTCACCAATCAACGGGAGCGCAATCTGCATGGGCGCGAGCATCAGAGGCAAATCAGCACGAGCTGCAGAATTCAGGGTGCAACTCACCAGTGAAAGGTCGGAGACCACTTTTCGGTTCTCGTCAAACTCACTTCGCCCTGAAACCGTCACTACGTCTATAGGAAGCCACGCGCGTGCCGCGCCTGGTAGAAATGTGAGGAATACAGGACATCCGCCTTCGCGGGGGAATTCGTCCAATACGTGCGTGGCCGTCAGAAGCAGACCTGGCCCGACCATAACGCCGCTTCCCAGGATGGTTAGTCCGTCTTGCTCCATCTTCGCGACAGCGACGAGAGCATCTCCAAATTCGTGCAGCGAACGCAACGGGCCGATCCCGTCCTCAGCCGTGAATTTGGCTGTTCGCCATGAAAGCTCCAAATCAGCCAGCGCTGCATTTTCTGTTGTTATGAGGGTAGAATGCTTATCGTCATCACGCATGAGGATACGTTCTCGCTATTAATTTCAAATATCTTGCTGCCTGGATAAGCTGCATACCGAGATCACATGCCGGTTGTCCGCATTCTACGTCGGGATAACTGGTAAGCGCCAGGCTGGAGCGGCTGTATGACCAAGGGACGAAGCGGCTGCCCTCGATCGATATCTGTCGCGCTTTACCCCGTGCGGCAGGAATTTTATTATCGCAAATAGCCTTGGAGCCGTTAGATACATACGATTGTATTCAATTGACATTCAGAGTGGGCGTGACGCTGAATATGGAATAATACTTACATGGGCGGATGGCGGGGGCAGTATGGGGAAAAGCAGGGGATTTTCGATTTACCTTCTTAAGGAAGGTTACGACGCAACGAATGCGTTGCGGGAGGATCATGTGCTCGACGATGCTGTCGGCGCGCAGGGCTTACCGGACGATGCGTCTCTTTTTGTGCTGGACAGCGCGCCGCGCCCACCTTGGTGGAGGGCCTACTTCAATATCGAAAAGGAGCTGACCCAGGTTACAAAGGGCGCGCTGATCTTCATGCCGGTTGGTGGCAGGTGCTTCGCGCTGTCCTTCGGACACGTTTCCCATAACCTGCTCGATTCCAGCTATGAGTATGATTTCGGGCTGCGTGTTACGCTTAACAGCCTCGACCCGCGCAAGCTGAAGAGCACCGATACGCTCGATCCCGGTGCCGCCAAACGCCAGCGTACACAGCTGCCAATCGAGTCCGATTTGACGCTGTTTGATTTCGACCGGGACAGCACGATTCTGCGTAGCCTGACCGGCAAGGTGCGCGCTGAGCACAAGGACCTCTTCCGGCACGCTACAGGCGCGAGCAACCTGCGCATCAGCACAGATGTAAAGGCAGGCGAGCTACCGGGTCTTTGCGAAAATCTGCTCGCGCTGTACCAGAGCGACGCCTACAAGGCGGCCTTCCCCGAAATCCAGAACATTGTGCCCGTGCGCGACCCCGCGCAGATCGAGGCACTTAACGGCCGCCTCCTGGCCGCCTTCCATGCGCGCAATCCGGACCTCAACATCACAGTCCCTGAAATCATCAACTACAGCGACAATCTCTACGTGATGTTTGGCGGCTCTGGTGGCGGTCGCATCTATGATGACGTCTATATCGGCCGATACTTCGAATATCTCGATGAGCGTGGTGTCGATATCGCAACGATGGGAATCGATGACTTGCGGCGGCACGTTCTCGTTTTGACTGACGAGGAAGGGAACGGTCGCGATCGCTACAGCATCTACAAGAGCCTTGTCTTCGATACGACGCTGGAAGGCGCGGAGGGCGAAACTTTCCATCTCTGCGAAGGTAACTGGTACCGGATCGAGAATAGCTATATCGCGCGCCTCAGCGCCTTTCTTGACCCGTTGTTCGCTGCGAGCGACTTGCCGGCCTACGCCCATGCCAGCGAAGGCGAATATAATGCAGCGGTCGCTGCCGGCGATGCTGCTATCGCCTGTCTCGATACGCAAAATATAAGCCCGAACGGGCAGAGCGCGGTCGAGCCGTGCGACCTGCTAACGGTGCGCAACGGCTTCGCCACTTTTTATCATGTGAAGGTCTCGACGCTCTCGGCGCAGCTCAGTCACCTGTTCAATCAGGGCGTGAACGCTGTCGAGCTCATGCGACTGGAACCGCAGGCGGTTGACAAGCTTGACGCGCTTGTCCGCGACCTGCTGGTGGGCGGCGACCCCGACGCGCTGCTGGCGCTCGTGCGGGACCGCAAGTACCGCATCGTGTTTGGCATCGTCACCCGGAAGGACCCGGCTGGGAAGTCGCTGAACCTGCCGCTGTTCTCCCGTATCAGCCTCATGCGGGCAATGAAGGCGCTCCAGCTCATGGATGTGCCGGGGATCGTAATTTTCATCGCGGATCAGGCCGTTGCCGCAGAGGGGCGCAAAAAGAAGCGGAAGAAGAAGGAAGCGGCCGAGAAGCCGCAGGAAGTGCAGGCCGAGGCAGCGGAGTAGGCATGACGGAACGGGTTGGCGCGCCCTCTTGGGCCGGGCTCTAGACGTTGTCCCGAGCCGCGGCGCGTCTCGGCCCATGCGGGTGACGATCCCTTGCGCAAGGAAAGAGGCTCGGGAACGCACCACCAAAGCAGCCTGCCCTCTGGATCGCCGTCGCCCCTTTTGGGGTGAGGCGACGGACGGCTCCAGACGAAGCAGGCCAATACTTCCATGATTCACTAATATAAAGGACTGATTGACAGCGCAGCGGGGCATAGGCAGACTTCCCGTGTGCATGTGAGCATAAGGCCGCGCCTGGCACCTCGAATATTGCGGCTGTAAAGAATCCAGCGCCGGTTGGTTCGGTAATGCTGATGAAATCCCGCAAAACACACGGAGGCGTGCCATGCACGACACGGATTCCTTTGCGCGGATGCCGGTACTGGATTCAGCCGCCGCGCAGCCGCCAATTTCTGAACTTCTTCTCCTATTCGAGGAAGAAGTAGAGGTCTCATTTAAGGATGAGCTTTACCGCGTACGCGACAATGGCGCGGTCCTGCGCTGCGCGCGCCCGCAACGGAAGCGGAGACCTCTCGACGAGACCTTGACGTTCGGCACCCTCAACCGGCATTCGGGGTATACTGAGATTGCAGGCCATGTCGTGCACCGCATCGTAGCGACAGCCTTCCATGGGCCGTGCCCCTCCCCGGAGTACGTCGTCGACCATGTCGACACGAACCGCCGGAATAACCGGGCCGAGAACCTGCGCTGGGTGACACGGCTCGACAACATCCTGCTGAACCCCATCACTCGCGCCCGCATCGAGTTGGAATACGGCTCGCTGGAGGCATTCTTTGAGAACCCCGGCGCGGGCTCCCTACCCAACATGGAATGGATGCGCGCAGTGACGAAAGAGCAGGCAGCGGAAAGCCGCAAACGCCTGCTGGCCTGGGCGCAGACCAGCCAGAACGGCCGGGGCGGGTCGCTGGGCGAATGGATTTTCCAGCCTGCCACGCCAGGCATCCGGCAGGTCGAAGCCAAGAGCAATAATGCGCAGCTAGCCGCAGCGCAGAGTGAAGCGCACGAGGTCCCTGCTTTTGAATTTCCCGTGATGGACCGGGAGGTGCGGATACCGGGGCCGTGAGAAGAATGGCCATGCAAGAGCCGGAGCCACTCGACCGGGAGTCGCTGACCCCGGGCGCATTTCAGCGCAAGTGGCGGACGCCAACGGAGTTCCCGCAATGTCCGGTGACGGCAGGAGACGGGTCGCTGCACGATTACCTGGCGCGACTTGTTCCGGGCGCCGTCTTCACCCGCAATCAGTATGGCGAAAACTTGGTGGTGGAGGCGGCCATCGGCCCCGACAACATCATGTCGGTCGTATGCAGCGCGCCGCCTGACAGCGTCAAAGGCTGGACGCGTGCCAAGGTCTACATCGAACGAGAGTTGTTCTGCCATGAATCCGGGGGGATGTTCTTCGATGAGGCTGGCGCGATGAAGGCGCACTGTATAGCCATCGGCGCGCCGCATGAGCAATATGGCGAGACAATTGACGACTACTGCTAGGCTGGGGAGGAAGAATGAATGAAATCGTTTGTGTTGGCTGGGGATCGCTAATTTGGTGTCAAAAGGCACTCCCGGTTGCAGCGACCTGGCAGCCGGACGGTCCGTCCCTACCCATTGAATTTGCGAGAGAGTCAAAAGACAAGCGCATAACACTTGTCGTTTGCGAGGGGGCACCTGCCGTTACCACCCTGTGGGCGCGCCTCAATGTTGAAACACTTGATGCGGCCAGAGCTGTGCTGCAAACGCGCGAAGGCTGTCGGCTTGAAGCCATCGGCTGTTGGAGCCCCGATGGCGTCTCTCGGCACGCGGGAGCGAACGTCATCGGCCAGTGGGCTACTGAACGGAATTTTGCGGGCGTCGTCTGGACCGCGCTTAAACCCAAATTTGGAGGGACCTACCGCACCCCAACGCTGGATGAGGTAATCGAGTATCTCGCGTGCCTTGAGGGCAGTGAAAAGGATACGGCAGAGGAGTATGTCCGTCTCACGCCGCGGCAGATCGTGACGCCCTATCGCACCGCAATTGAAGGTGCGATGGGGTGGACGCCTTTAGGATTAGTTTAGGCGACTGACATGCACTGGCTTTCAGCTCACTACCGCAGCGAATTTCTGGCCACGCCTCAGCTCGTTCGCTTAGATTACGCGAAAGGCACGGATGGCCTTGAGCCGACACTCCTAATCAAAGGCGACGCGATAGTTCTCAAATACATTATCAAGGGTGTGGCGCTCCAATTTATCGCGGCGCGCGTTCGCGGCGACAGGTTAGTTTATGGACTCCTCATTTTTGACGACCCGGCCGGGCCGGCTTTCCTATGGTCTGTCATGGAGCGCGCGGAAGAGCAGCAAGCCCTGTTTCGCCTCGCGGAAGGCGAAAGCTGCCAAGTGTTCCTCTTCAACGAGATCGCCATCAATGTTGCATGGACGACGATACCGCTCGACGTCTCCACAAGCCGCTTAGGCTCATTGGCGGCATCGGCGGCCATAGGCAATGCCGATCACAGCACAATGGAATCTGCATTAGACCATATAATTTCGCGGGCACGAACGGGCGATGATACCGACCCAGAATTAGTGGTTGTCGACCTGCCGCCTATTTCCGACTGGCGCATAGTGAGGAACACACTCATTACAAACCAAGCTTCGGCAAGCCACTTTGATCAGTTTGACGCTGATGAGGGAAGGCAGCAAGAAAAGCTGATCACCTGGTTGACTGACAATCTTATGCCTACGGTAAGCATTGATCAGCCTCAAGTCCGAAAGGGTGGAAAGCTTCGTGAACTCACCGATTTCCTTTTAAGCTATCCGCTTGGGGCCTTCATCTTTGAGTCCAAAGCGCTCGTGTTGCTTAATCGTCCTACGCTTCCAGACCGGCCAACGCTCGTTCGGAATATTCTGAGCCACATTGATAAGGCAGCCAATCAGCTAAAAGGGGCGATCCGTCAGCTTAAGGCTGGGGCCGAAATAATGGACGGGTCAGGCAAGGTCTGGGCGGTCGAGACTAAACACCCGATCCATGGAATCATTATAGTGCCTGACCTTCGGCTCCTCCCTGGAAAGTTCGGAGCAGAAATTATGCTAGATTTCATGGAGGCTACTGGCGGTTATATCCATATTCTCGATCCATCGGAGTTACTACGCATTGTTCAAACAAGCGAAGAGCTCGTTCGTCGGAGTGAAAGCCAAACTATAACACCGATGATGGCCTTCGACAGCCGGCTCATATTGCGCGCTGAGCATTGCGCTGAAGCTGGCAGCCTCAACGTCGAAATAGTTACTCATTTTCGGTGATCGGTGAACAAGCTGTCGGCACGCGCGCGAAGGTTAGCAATTATAGAGAACAAACAATGAGATAGCGGTTCCCAGTTTCATCCTGTCCGGCGCGCCATTTTCTTTTTTTCCCTGCGAACATGCAAAAGCTTAAGAGCATCTTTGGCTCTTAGGGGTTCGGACCGGCCATTGCGGCACAGGTAATTGCTCCTTGAGCGCCGATTGCCTCGCG
>Ga0099826_10000163_pt1 | contig 27786 bp, 7 predicted proteins | sample Mtrugardesep15_FD_76830 | JGI IMG/M metagenome (GOLD analysis project Ga0099826, IMG submission 76830) | Root nodule microbial communities of legume samples collected from California, USA - M. trunc garden sep15 | ecosystem: Host-associated > Plants > Roots > Nodule | place: USA: California... | reverse complement strand
ATGCTTCGATCTCCATGTACCAGGCCCACATGGGCAAATATTGAAAGGTGATGATGCTAAGGTTAGCATGGAAGAGAGACCTGGTCTCACAGTTCCAAGGGCACATGATCTCATGTGTGTTCCCCTTGCAAGAGCTGGTGTCGCAGCTAAACTTCTTTCCTCCTAAAATATCTTGAGAGAATGAATCACTAACACATTGCCTCTCTTTGGACTTTGGTACTACAAAATTATGATGTAATTTTCTACTTTTTCTTTGTCACAAAAGAAGTGTTGTAACTCGTACGTGCATAAATCTATAAATTTTATCATTCAAATCATTAATATTATCACATTCATTCCTTGCAGCCTAGAAGGTCGCACAATTTTTACGAGGGGCTAAATATAAAAAAGTCATAAAATATATTTTAAAAACTAATATATTAAACTTAATCAATAAGTAAAATAAAATTACAATGATTTTTACTTATATTTAATAAAACGACGACGAAGAAAATAAAAGTTAAACAATAGTTATTTATAAAAGTTGAGCTTTACGGAGTTATAGGAACTTAAATTTATCCATAATTGACACTAAACTAAATATATTATCAATATTTGTGCAATATCATCTTCCTTTAAACCAACAAAATTGTTTAGAGTAGCCAAATAATATATTAATGAGGTAGCTATATATAAACCTATACCAATTATTAAAAAAAAATCTTCTTTTGGGTAGCCAATGCTACTCCATGGATATGAAGCCAATCGCCCCTGATTCCTTGCTTGTCTCTCCTACTCTGTGGCAATTCTATGTTAAGATGAACAAATTTGTGTTTATAGCAATTCCAATGGTGATATCTTTCCTTGGTTTGCTTATTTTATGGGCTTCACTATAACACATCATCTTAAAATAACTCACTCGTTTTTTACTTTAATGTTGGATTCTAAAAAACTCATGTCGGATCCTACAACTTTACCTTACATATTAATATTATATTCATTCTTTAAAAAAAATTAATATTTAATTTTATTACAACTTAAAATATTAATTTAATTTTTTAAATTAATATTAATATGAAAAAAATAAAAAAAATAATTTTAAATTAATATGAGAAAAATTGTGTGTAGTTTTTCCAAATGAAGATAATTTATAGGTAAAAGAATTTCAAAGTAACAAAGAAAAAGAAAACAAAGAGATCTACATTATTTACACGTAGAACGAGAATGAGAAAAAACAAATAAGTAAAAACGAAATAAGAAAATACACGTAGGAGATTTGTATTTGAACCCTTACCAACTTCAAAATTTGACTTTTTTTACATAATACTTTCAAACTTAAAATTTGACCTTTTTTTTTTGTTTACGTAAAATTTGTAATTTATTTCCTTTTATACTTCTTCATAAATGCCCATCTAAAATCAATTGACACATTGAGAGAGAAAGAAATATGGATAATGATGTAATAAATATGATATGTTTACACGTGATAGAAAGAGAAAAAAAGATAAAATAAGATGTTAAACGATGAAATTTGAAGATGTTCAATGTAACAGTTGTACACAAAATTGAAAGATCTTTTAAGAAAAATGGTAGCATCCATATTCATGATTTTTTAAATTTTGAATCAACTGCAGTTACAAATTAAATAACTCATTAGAAGAAGGTACAATGATACGCTCAAACAAAATCGATTAATTGACCCAATTCCACCGACTCCGCACAAGTACATCACTTATTACTTACTAAAATATGGCCATATTGCATGACATGATACCTAACATGATTGAAAATCAGCCAGAAAAAGAAGCTAAGTCCTGTTAGATGGAAAAGAAAGATCAAGAAGACAAGCAACGAGTAATGAAAATGGATGGAGATCAAGGCTATTTAAGTAGCTTTTGACTCACTAAATTATTTCACGATTTTGATTTAAAAAAGATTTGAATTTGATGGGGTCTGGGAGTTGGTTATATTTAGGGAAAATATTAGCACCCTAAATATTCGTAGTACTCTACGAGAACCTTTCGACTTTATTTCTTTTTGTGCTATAAACTTACTTATTTTTTAGAAGAAAGAAGAGTAGTGATTGAAAGAAAAGAAAGAGGCTATTATCTACATTTTTTATTGATTCGGAAGGACGAGTGCCCTTTGCCTACGTATCCGTGAGGGATCAGAATCTCGTAGTTCGAGGTAAAAATAACCGTTTGATTGGTTTTGTGTTTTTTTAGTTTTGAAAAAGGTTTTAAAATGCAAAAGCCATGTGACAAATAGGAATTTATTTGTGTTTTTTAATATTGAAAGAAAATGACTCAAAAATAAAGTTAAGTTGATTGAAATTTGATTAAGAAATAAAATAAAAAGGGGTCACTTGATTTTTGGATCAAGATTTGTTTATGAAAATATTTTTTGATTTTGGATTATATGGATGTTTTTGTTGTTTTTAAATAATGACTAAACTAAATTAAAACTAACGGAGTAAGAAAAGTAAAGCGTAGGTATTTCGTGGTGACGTGGAATCACCACGAAAACCTTTAACCTAAACTAGAAGCATAAAAATAAAAGGCATACACACACGCACGCACACCTAAAACCATTACATTAGACTTATTATACATTCTAAAGTCTGCAGAAAAATAAACATGCATAATAAATTTACATTAAGCATAAATATACATTCTAAAACTTGTGCAGAAAATAAATGAATGATAAATATGTAGAATGATAGACCTAAACTAATAAAAATGCATGCGTAATTAAATACTAAAAAAAATGCATGAAAAAGAATAAAAAAAATTACAGCGGGGGGGTATTAATAGTAGTAAAGGGAGAGTGCAGAAAGTAGAATAAATGAAATTGGGCCATGAACAGTACAGAGGCGCGCTAGGCTTGTTTAGGTTTGTAGTGCATCATTTGATTAGAATCAGATGGCCTAAGATCAGGCCAAGGATAAGGGCATCAGGGGCCCTCGGATCAAAAATCAAATGGCTAGGATGTGAGGGTGCATCGTAGCATATACACCCACGCACACCCAAGCGCACAGGCCTATATAAAGGTTGTAGGTCTCAGACTCTTTCATTTTGTTTAGTTGTTTCTCTCTCTTCACTTCTGTTTTCTCTCACGATGCTCTCTCTCTCTCTCAGTCATAAGAACACAACCGTGTTCTTCAGCAGCATTCTAGAATCCGGCGAGAGTTAAGGGGGTTCCGACGACGGTTGGCCGGCCGGTGCGGCGGAGCCACCACGTCGGAACCCTAGAACTTAATTTTTGTTTTTTTTGTTGTTCTCCCACTACTTTCCTCGATTCTCAACCTAAAATTTTAAAAACAAAGGCCAATCCTAAATCTATAAAAGATTAAAAAAGAACCATCTTTTTGAAAGATTTGGTCGGTTTGATGAATTGATGTCCGGCCGGTTGATTCTTGTACGGTTAGCTACGGGTTGTGGCCGGTTCGGTCTGTTTGTTTGGTTAGGGTACGGCTGGTTCGGTCTGTTTGTTTGGTTAGGGTACGGCTGTGCTTGGATTTTTGAGATGTGTGGTGCTACAGATTTGATTTGTAGATTTAGATAGGTTTGTGTTGGGTCTGTGCGACTTGGTTTGTTGGTGCTGAGTTAGAAATTGAAATTGTTCTTTGTGGCTACTGGCTTATGCGTGTATGTTACTACCTTGTGCCTCTGGCTGTGTGAACTTGCGAAACTATATTTTTGGTTTGCTTTGCAGGTTTTGAAAATTGGTTAGTGTGTTGCGGGCCCCTTTTGATTGTGCATGTGTTGGGTTTTTATAGTGAAAGGTTTTTTATTAGGGTTTGTTAAAAGAGAAACAAAACTTGTGCCAAGAACTCTGCAGATGAGGCTCTGATGATAGCTGTTTGGATTTGAATGAAATGAAAAAAAAATGGACTGTATCTGGACTTTTTTTGGATCAGGATCGGTTTGACAAATAAAAATTAAAGAAAAGAAGATAAAGACTAAAAAATAAAAAGGAATAAAGACTTTAACAAGCAAAAATTAAAATTAATTAAAAATTAAATTAAAAGATGGAATTAGAATTAAAATTAAAAATAAAGAAACAAAGAGAGAAAAGGGTCTGACTCGGAACCAAAAATAAGGTATTTTAAAATACGTCTCTGCCAAAATTTCGTTCGAAAAGTCAGAGATTATTCGAGACCATCAGACACGTGTTAGTGATGTCTTAGATAAAAAAATTAGATATGACAAACATGATAGACTTTATGGATATAGATAACCTTAGCCATCTTAGGAGTGACCCATTTCCACCGACTCTGCTCACGTACATCACTTATTACTTACTAAAATATGGCTGCCTCAGCCCTCAATAATGACTTAAGATTCGCAGCCAAACAAGACACAAGATAATGCATTATTTTTTTCCCTTCTTCATTTTAGACCCTTATACTTTGTTTAACATTTGAAGCATATAAAAAGGTCCACACTAGTCAATTTTTTTATTTGCATTTTTGCACCAAAATCCACCTGAACAAAAAAACATTAGAAATGGCTTTCACTACCAACGGTTCTGAGGAAAGTGAACTGTATCATGCTCAAATCCATTTATACAAACATGTATACAACTTTGTAAGTTCCATGGCACTCAAATCAGCCACGGAACTAGGCATAGCTGATGCAATCCATAACCATGGAAAACCAATGACTCTTTCTGAATTAGCCTCATCTTTAAAACTTCACCCTTCTAAAGTTAACATCCTTTATCGATTCTTGCGCCTGTTAACACACAATGGCTTCTTTACAAAAACAATAGTGAAAGGCAAAGAAGGAGAAGAAGAAGAAGAAGAAGAAGAAGAAGAAGAAGAAATAGCATATGGTCTCACACCATCTTCAAAGCTTCTCATAAGTGGAAAATCAACATGTTTATCAACACTTATTGAAGGAGCACTTCATCCAAGTTCTATAGACATGTGGAAGTCTTCAAAGAAATGGTTCAATGAAGAAAAGGAACAAACTCTATTTGAGTGTGCAACAGGAGAGAACTATTGGGATTTTCTTAACAAAGATTCTGAATCTGATACTTTGAGTTTGTTTCAAGATGCTATGGCATCTGATTCTAGAATGTTTAAGCTTGCTCTTCATGAGAACAAGAATGTGTTTGAGGGTTTGGAATCTCTTGTTGATGTTGGAGGTGGAACTGGTGGTGTCACAAAACTCATTCATGAAGCATTTCCTCACATCAAATGCATTGTTTTTGATCAACCACAGGTTGTTGGTAACTTAACTGGAAATGAAAATTTGAACTTTGTTAGTGGTGATATGTTCAAGTCTATCCCTCCTGCTGATGCTGTTTTGCTCAAGGTATGTATGTTCATCAATTTTGAATACCGACACATTAATTTAGACGCGTTTAGTGTCCACATTTGCTTGCGTACAATCACTTTTATATTTGAAATTCATTATTGGTGTCGACATGTTAGTATCAAAGTCGTGTTGTGTCTGGTGTTTGTGTTAGAGTTTCATACACGAGGAATAAAGATAAATAGGTAAATTAAGCTGCATTTATTGTATCAACCAAATAGCTAAATGAAATCTTAATATTTTGGTTGCAGTGGGTTCTGCATGACTGGAATGATGAATTATCCTTAAAGATATTGAAGAACAGCAAAGAAGCTATTTCACATAAAGGGAAAGATGGAAAAGTGATTATCATTGACATATCAATCGATGAAACAAGTGATGATCGTAGAATAACTGAGTTGCAATTGGAATATGATTTGGTGATGCTTACAATGTTCCTTGGTAAAGAAAGAACAAAGAAAGAATGGGAGAAACTTATTTATGATGCAGGTTTCAGCAGCTACAAAATTACCCCCATTTCTGGCTTCAAGTCTCTCATTGAAGTTTACCTTTAATTAGTTTCAAGTTGCAACAATAAGTTATGAACTATGAATTCAATAAGTTTCTTTTCGGAGAGTCAAATTGATAGTTTTTATTGTTTCCTGTTAGAAATTAATTTCTCAAACTTGTTCTTTGCATACATAGATTAATATCATTGTTCCCTACTAAAAAAAAGTAGGTGTTTTTCCTTTTAAGTAATCAAGGAAAACAATGTCATGTTTGAGAAAGTTTAATGTATTGAAAACAAATTTGTTTGAGACCGTTACAAAAGAAAAAAAAATGTTTACAGAGTGTCAGTGAATTCTGGTCTAAAACCTCACACCAATACAAACTATGATGTGTGGAGCAAATGAAAGTGGTAATAAATACCAAAGTAACAACAAGCAACAATAATAACAACAACACCTAGATCTAATGTAAAAATCAAAGTGAAAATCACAAAACCACAAGCATATGAAAGCAAGAAAGAAAGGAAACAAACACACCAAAGATTGTTCACCCAGTTCGGTCCAACTTGACCTAATCTGGGGGAGAGATTGATATCTCCAATCCACTATCAAAGAGTTCTTACAAAGAGATACAAATGGGTTACAAGAAATTAGCACAAGAGCTCACAAAGAGCAAAATCTAATTTCTACCAATTTTTCCAATCTCACCAATGAACAAGACACTCAACCATTTTCACTCACCCAAGGTGTTTACAATGTTTCTCAACCCAAGAGAACCTCGCTACAAAGACCCTCAACCTTAAAGTTCCCTTCTTTGCAATCTCAAGTTTCTCTCTCTTCAAGCTCTCTCTCAAAATCTGCAAAGAAACACTTATATAGCAGTCTTTAGCTGTCAAAATCGTGTCACGTTTTGCCAAATCGTGACACGGTTGGTGCGTACGACCCAAGGTACGACCAACCTTATCCTGAAAACGTGTCCAACAAGCCGAAAATCGTGTCACATTTTCTCAAAATCGTGTCACGATTAGACACTCTGCAAAATCATGCTCATTGCCTAAGAAATCGTGTCATGATTTGAAACCTTCATCTGTGTAATTCTCACTCATATTTTCTTCAAGATTTTTCCGCATTTGAGTACAAAAGGAAGAACTACAACATTTTTGTTAAGCAAAGGAGTGTGCATATGTAAACTGCTGCACACTCGTGTTATAAATAAAAGAGAAAACAACATACAAAGAAAATTGGGGACTAAATCCAAAACTCAATAAGACAAGAAACAAAGAAAAGGAATGAAAAACAACAAGGTCAAAAGACAGCACAACCAAACATCTAGACATCTCCCTTAGAACGGGTGTTGTATTGCACTTTAATATGTTTCTTATGCTTTTTGTTCAAGTATTCGGTGAATTTACCCTCACCAATACTACTGGAGCCAGAGTCAATATGTCATGGACTCACCCTTTAATTATATATGCAACCTAAATACTATATGGGATTCACCCCTTAGTTATATAAAGCTCTTGATGTCTCTTTTTAATAATTTCTAATTTGATAAAAAGGACTCACCCATTTACGTAGGATTCGCCCGTTAAAAGTATATGATTTTTTTTGTTTGTCAAGTAGCGTGATGGATAGAAATTCATCGTTTAAGGTGAATAAGTGGGAAGCCGGATGTGAGCCCTGATGCCTGTATGTATAATGCAATGTCTCGACCAATTGACTCAATCTCACAAGGGCAAATGTAAAGGATTCTATGTAGAGTATTGCTATTTACCCCGAGAGAAATCGTCCCGAATTGATCCCAAAAAGCTATTAGCCAATTAATTTTTTCCTGGCCGAAAAAAAGGGGAAGAGGTATGGTATAGTTTAATAATGATACTGAGTATAAATTCGCTCGTGAAACTTTCGTTGGATGATGTTTCTCTATTGACAATATTCTTCAATTTGTGAGTAATTCATGCATCGATAAAAAGAAAACAATTAGTAGCAAAATTTTATTTCTAATCGGTAACATGCAATCATTACAAGATTTTAATTTGTAACACGAGTTTTTTCTTATGTGTTCATTGGTATCCTTTGCACACAACTGCAAAGATTAATCCATCAAATTGGATATAATTATAGGTGGAAAAGTTCTCTCTTGGGGATGCACTTTTTCTGCTATTCCAAGATGATCCTTTTGCAGTTGTGTTTTCACATCGTGAATTCGTTGCAAATAAGGTTCAATGCAATTTCTTTTTTCTTTTTCCTTAGTCTATCCTTAAGCAATCTATCATACAAAATAAGAAGGAGTAGAGGAACTTTGTGTTGATTATTTTCAAAATTTAAGTTTTCTACTTCAACATGTAAACAAGGAATAGATAAATCAATTAAATTTTGTGAAGCAAAGTGCTTCTTTAGGAGTTAAACTTCCATTCGTCCATATTTCAAGAAAGAGTATCTCTTGTTTCTAAGTGCTCTTGAGCATACAAAGGAGTATTTAATCCATGCATTGATTTTTTTTTTTCCTTCAAATTAATTCATTTTCTAGCTATATGTATGTATGTATTCCATTCAAAATTGGTTGCCCTCCGTAAGGGGAGGTTTGATACCTCAATTGATTTGAGATAATAGTTAAAGGAGTTGGAGGACTCAAGTTTAAATATGGGCGGGAAAAAAACATTAAACTAGCAATTCATTACTAATCTTGATCAATTTAACTCATTTGATATGGACAATGCATAATATATGTAAAAGCCTGGGATTCGAACCTCGGCCACCACAAAAAAATAATATCGATTTCAGCATTTACCATGATCACAACGTTCGACCTAACAATTTCGGCATTGTTACCGGATGCATTAGGACTTGTGAACAATGTGCACCTTTTTTAATAGTAGTTGGCTGGATTTTTTTTTTTAATAGGGTTGAAGATGAAGGTGTTTTATTTATAAAAAAAAATTAAGGTGTTTAATTATTTAATTTTTAGGGTAAATTACTCTCGGGCTCCTTTAAGTTTGAGGTTTATAATAAATTGATCATTTAAGTTATTTTGATCACACATAAGTTCTTTAAGTTTGAGTTTTGTAATAGATTGATTATTTAAGTTATTTTGGTCACAAATAAGTCCTTTAAGTTTGTAAATGTTTTCGATTTAGTCCTTCTATTAACCAAACGATGATGTGGCAGAAGGGCTGAATAGAAAACGTTTACAAACTTAAAGAACTTATTTGTGACTAAAATAACTTACAAGACTAATCTGTTACAAAACTCAAACTTAAAAGACTTAGTTGTGACCAAAATAACTTAAATACCAATATGTTACAAACATCAAACTAACATTGCCCATGATATTACAAGTTACAACCCTAATTTTTATTGCCTGCCTGCTAGTGGATACGAGTCGCGGCGTCAGTCTCCAATCATCTTGACCTCTTCTATTCATAATCTCCTTTTTTTTGCATAATAATAATAACTGGAAACCCTAATGGCACTGCAAAATGTTGGAAGCAAAACAAAAGGTTTGAAACCGTTTCGCTATTAAATCAATTGGTAACTCTATTTTTTTGTTACAAAAAGCCTTGTTCTTCCAAAAAATCTATTTCATGTGGTTTGTGTTTGAATTCAGCTTTGAACATGCATCGATGTTAAATCTCTTGAGAGAGAACTTTTCCACCTATAATTCTATCCGATTTGATGGATTAAGTGGTAACTGATCCTTTGTCTTTCTTGCATGTTTACTACTAATTTCGAATGATTTGTTTCAGGTCTAAAAAAAGCCAGTGTCGGTGGAAAATCGGTTAAAAATCTTCAAAGAAAGAAACGAAGTATTTTGAATTTACCATATTTGAAACCATTCTTCCTAGTGGCACTACGAGGCCGCCGTAAGCAGCAAGGAAGAACCGTTGCATGTGTGAAGAAAGCTGCTAAAATTTGTCATAGTCCGAAATTAGAAGATCGGTATCCAATGCAGTATCAGGAGGCAAAAGATTTCATCTTAACAGAAGATTTCCTCTTAAAGATGAAGGAAATCAACAAGTATAAGGTACCTACCTATGGTGGATACAATCCCAACTGCAAAGAAGAAGGTCTGCCTTTGCATTTTCCAACATCGATCAAACGCTATCTTGGCCTCCTTTGCAATGACGACAAATGACCTTGACATTTGCCTGTCATACCATCACACCCATAACATTATATATTTGTTGCAACTTTATCGTGTGTTCTATATTTATTTGTTTGTTTTGATAATCAACTGTTTAATTTATGGCCGGTTTTCACATATTAGAACACCATATATTGGTAAAACATATTGCGAAGCTTGATTTTTAAAACCTTTGGCCAAACTTGTATTTGATGCATGCAGCGGCATACTAGATATAATATTTAAGATATAGGCTGGTTGGATGTTTGTTGATGATAGGTGTCTAGGAGAACAATAGTTCTATTTTGCTTAAGCATTCAGTTTTACAGTGCTTTGTGCACTTGCTTGTTTGCAGAACGTGAGAGTCGCACTTGCTTGTAGTTGCTTATTATATGTAACATATTTTTCCGTCTAAAGCAAACTCAAATATGTTACTTCAACACATTCTATTTTCTATCTCTTGTCTAAGAAACCCTTATAATGCATTAGAATTGCTTTTATAGATCACTAAATATTAACAAGTTAATGTGCGACGGAGGATATTTAACAGAAAAATCAAGTTCAGTTCAACACTAATTCAGTACATCATGTTTATGAGTTGGGTTGTATGTTTATCTGTGTGACTATCGACGAAAACTAGTTGTAAATGATTTCACATATTTTCGAACAATTCAACAATATTGGTTCTGTGTCAACATCATAGTTTACTAGTTTTTTTTTTTTTTTAAATCAGCAAATTTTATTGATAATGAGTATGTACAAGCTGCACAACAAACTCGGTGGCAGAACATAATTACACTAGTCTCCGACATACCGGAAAACTACACTACCATAACCCCAAATCAGCCAAAACAGAACCGCTGCTATGACAGCAAAAATCCCAGGCGCAACACCCTGTGACAGCAATGCAGCAAGCTGATGCTGCTATATGCGTGTTGACAGACCACAGACAGAACCACCGCAACCACCGTATACCTCAGCGTCAACCTTGCAATGCATCACAGAAGTGAAAACCATTAACGCAACAGACACTACTTTGGATTCCAATGCCATTCATAATACATACAAGCCTGAGACTTGGAATGATCCAAATGCCATCTCCAGGACAATACCTTTATATCCTCCACTAGTGCTTCCTCCTCTCCAATTTTATTATTGAAGATGCAATCATTCCTAACAAGCCAAATGCACCAAACCACCGCATGCCAAATCGACCTAAATCCATTACGCATCTTTTTGACCACCGAAACACCTTCCCAATTTTCCCAAAGAATGAACAAATTCGGAGGAATCATAAAATTCAATCCCAACCATCTCATAATACTATTCCACACTTTCATAGCAAAACCACAGTGAAGGAACAAATGATTGGCCGACTCCAACTCCCCTAGGCACATGACACAATCTAAGGGGATGTCCGGAATTAAAACTTGTCTTAACGAGAGATTTACCTTTGTTGGAATCCTATTGAGTAGTAGTTTCCATGAGAACGCCATCACTTTTGAAGGTTCCCAACACTTCCAAATCTTAGAGAACACCCTCCTTTGTTCAACAAGGATAGGACCCTCCTCAAGCAACAAACCTTCCACCTTCGAATACATAGATTTTACCGTGAACCTTCCGTTCTCTTCCAACTTCCACCACCACACGTCTTCCTCTTGTCCTCCCCTAAACCCATGTAGATCCTCCATCAACTCTACCAACAATTCATTCTCCCAAACAAAAAGCGGACGCCGCCAAGTGAGCATCAACTCTCTCTCCGGAGCTTCACCGCCCCCTATCTCCCCTACCGTAGCCTCCTTTTGGTTTGACAATGAAAAGAGACGAGGACATTTAATCCGGAAAGGTTGTTCCACCCTCCACGCCACCTCCCAAAAGCTCGTTATCTCACCACTCCCCACCTTTCTAGTTATTAGTATTGATCTACGTATTTAGTTCTCACAAATGCCAAATACAACAACATGCATAGTAAGAGTGTGTCATAATTATGGTTCTTCCTTTAGTTCTCCTTCAATGTATAGAATTTAGATTGTAGATAACAACCCCTTTGTTTTTCATCTATTGATACAGTATCTGTTCTCCCTAGCTAGCAATCCTTTTGTTTTACATCTGTTTATGCATAATCTGTTTTCTCCTAGTATTAATTCGACCGTTACCTTGTTTTCTTCTAAACTCATCTCATATTCTTCTAAACTCATCTCGTTGGATGATGTTTCTCTATTAGCAATATCCTTCAATTTATGAGTAATTCATGCATTGATAAAAAGAAAACAATTAATAGCTATTTTTTATTTCTAACCGGTAACATGCAATCATTACAAGATTTTAATTTCTAACACGAGTTTTTTTTTATGTGTTCACTTGTATCCTTTACGCGCAACTGCAATATCCATCAAATCTGATATAATTATAGGTGGAAAAGTTCTCTCTCGCGGATGCACTTTTTCTGCTATTTCAAGATGATCCTTTTGCAGTTATGTTTTCACGTCGAGAATTCGTTGCAAATGAGGTTCAATGCAATTTGTTGCAACTCTATCGTGATTCGTGTGTATCCTATAGATACTCTTTTTATATTTACTCTTTATATGTTATTTGTTTGTTTTGTTGTATTGATTACAGTTGGAGAGGTCTATTGTTTTTTTACTTGATAACTGAATGTGCAACATATTATAAAGCGGGAAGAAAACGAATGCTTTTGGAAAGCGGGTGGAAAACGTTCAAGATTGGTTTTGGGAGTTTACGAAGAAAAGTATCGGTAATGGAGAAGCAACGTTCAATTGGCATGATATTTGGATAGGGGTCAAATCTCTCCTCTCCAATTTTCCTAGACTTTTTACGCTTTTCACATAAAAGAATAACAAGGTAAATCAAATTGGGTGGTGGGTTGATAAAGAGTGGTGTTGTGATCTTGATTGGAGGAGGGATTTGTTGGGTGAGCTATTGAAACGCATATATATTATTCGAGTAAAGAAAATGGAGAAAGATAAATGGATTTAGGTCATTGAATGTACAAACATCTTCACGCACATGTAAATCTTTATATGTCACTTAAGGGAAATTCAGACTACTTTGGCTCCCCAAAAAGTTCATTTTTCTCTTGGCAATTAATTTTTTGTAGACTTCCGACTCGCTCAAACTTATCTTGAAGAGGAGCGTTGCGGTTGGTGTGACTTCGGATTTTGTGTGATGCCTTAGTATTCAAGAGGAGAAGGATAACTTGTTTTGTTTTGTAGATGTAGCTTTGTTGGAAGGATCTTGTACCTAATTTTTAAATGGATCAGAATGGGGTGATTTTACAATATTGTCTAACTCCTTGATTATTTTTCATCCTATTCTTTGGCTAAAAAGCATAGCAAGGGGATTACACTTATTTAGCATGCAAGAATTTGAAAATTTTGGGGAAGCGTAGAATGAGGTTTTCTTTTATTAAAACTTTCGAGGTGGAGGAGATTGTAGAAGTCACCAAAGTCATATTTTAGAGATGGTTTATTACTATGAAATTAAGAAGTCCTTACTTTGTACTACAAAACCAATGATTTTCTAACCCTCTCTTTTGTTTTATTTCTTTTAGCAGTGACATGTTGCTTTTCATAATTTGTGCCACGGTTTGCTGCTTTTCCTGCTTTTTGCCCCTGCTGCATTTTTCCAACTTGGGAATTAGTTTGGATGGTCAGGTTTGGTGCTTGGGTATTTGTTGCAAGTTTATTCATCTATGAATAATTTCTTTTCATAGCTAATTGGTTCAATAGTGCTTCTGATAGATGGTGTTCGTGAAAGTATCCAAATAGTGGTTTTGTGAATAATTTATACCAATTGAAACTGCATCTGTTGCCAGATTTTCATTTGAACATGTTGAGGAAATGTTTTCAAACATCTTATGTGATTTCCACAGGTGGCCTTGTAATCATGTTTCCTTACTTCAATCAAGTTCTATGAGTCTTAGGCTTTTGGCCTTTGACTATATACTTTGCAGTATAGATATACTTTGTGCAGCATAAAATTGAAGCTTGTTCTAGAAAATGGATTGTTCTTAGGACTGTTAGCATTATTTGCTTTTAGGGACAGTAGTGAGCCTCGTTGGATCACTTGAAGGAATAGTAAGTTAGAAACTAAGTTAAAAGGTTTGTGCTAATACCCTTAAATTTGTTTAATTTGTTTGAGTCTGTTGTTTTGTTGCCTTATCTTTTATGTAATTAATGCCATATAAATAATTCTACACACATGTAAAATTGAAATATTAAAATTTAGCTCAAAATTTGTGTAGGTTACAACAAAACTTTGTTCTTAAAATTGACATAATATAATGACTCAACACATTAGTTGTCATATCTAAGATTTTTCCAAGAGTAAATTATAGTTTTCTTTTCAAAAAGACCAAATTTGCGATGTTCTTCCCCTCAGCAATATGTTTAGCATCCACAGCATGAGAAATCAGAATTTGTTATTTAATTTCCTTGGACAATTCATTAACGATGATAGCAATGTTCCTTGCTTCAAGAGAAATCATCTAATGCTTTTTCATTCAAAATTAAAAGGATGGCCTTAAATGAGTATGCTCCAGTATTATTTCCACTCAGATTTGATCATATGTCAACCAATCCACGTTTATGTTCTTTGGCATACCTATCAAAGAAATGGGACAAATCTTACGCGTACAAACTAGTTTTCACGGTTGAATCAATAAATTTCATCACTAAATTAAATGAGAAATAATATTATTTGTTGATCAAATAATAATAAAAAAGACATTTTCACATGGTGCAATAGCGTTTTATTTGTTGATGTTAGACAAAACCTGAAAAAAAAAATTGCAAATGTCAGTGTATATATAAAATAAATTAGGGAAATGTTAAAAAATACTCTTTGAGCATTAATTTAGCAACAAAAAAAATAGTAACTTTTGCTAAAAAGTAGCATAATTATTACTTTTTCATGTGTTTGACTTATATTTTTAAGAAAAAACGTTTCATGATAGATTTCTTAAATAATGTCTTAGAGCATTTGTTGGCATAAACTAATAAATTAAGGCAAGGCAATTTCTTTTTCCACCTTATTTTGTTCTCATGTGCCCTGCCAAATTCGTAAAATACTCTCATTTGTATTATATAACTCAATCTTTTTTTTTTATCTTCAAATTGTATAATCCAAAATATATTTATATATAAGTAACAAACAGAATCCCATCCATTCAGCAGTTTGCGAATTTTACTTTTGAAAACAACCAGGAAACAAAGTTAAAAATGATGAAAAATATATATATAAATATGCCACCAAAAAATTCTAAAAATCAAATAAAGTTAATACAATATTTTTGGATTTTTTTGAAAAATATGAAAAATTACAAAAAAATAAATAAATAAATGAAAAGTAGATATAAACGATGAAATTTTGGATTGTGACGATCGAAATCCCGTAAGACGTTTCAGAACCATCCGATCAATCTTAGGATATGGGTTCAATTGGTAAATGAAGCAAACCTCCTTTTTGCCCAAGTCTCCTAAAGATTTATTTTTGTAAACGATTGTCTTGTTTTTTTGTCAAATGGCTAGAAATTCATTTAAGGTAAATATATAAGTGGGAAATTCGGAATTCGATCCCCAACCCCTGCATATATTATGCAATTTTCCTACCAATTGAGTTATGCTCACAAGGACAACGTTTTTCTTTATTAAGTTTACATTTTTTGGGTAACCATGATTTTGGTACGAAGTTTTCATTGCCGCTTACCAGTGACTAATCTCCGTCGAGGTGCCTATGGGAAACGCAAGGTGAATTCTCCCCTCTCAACCGAATTTTTTCCATATGTATGAGTTAGGAGTCAAACACCTGATTACATGCTTAAGGAGCCTAAGTCACTTATCACTTGGATCGATGAATTTTTTCTAAATAATTTTTTCAGTTTGTATTAATACATATTTTCACAAAGCACATGAAAATATTGTTATTGGGCCGGTCCAATTTTCAATGGACTGGTCAGATCCAATTTAATTTCTAGAAAATTGCTCTTCACCCTTTTAAAATTGTTCATTTTTTTGATTCAACGTGAGTTAACTCACGCTCGGCGTTTTTTAGTGGAAGTTAACTCACGCTGACACTTTTAAGATCGGTTAAACCGGCTTAAAAAGTGAGTGCACCGATCTTAAAAGTGCCAGCGTAAGTTAACTCACGCTGAAAATGCCGAGCGTGAGTTAACCCACGCTAGATTAAGGAAATGAGCAAAAACAAAAGGGAGAAGAGCAATTTTCTAATTCCTATATGGTTAAATGGATCAGACCCAAAAGGCTCGACAATTTTGAACTTGTTTGTTGTGAATCTGAGACTCAAAATCACATCAATAAACTTAGATGTGTTAGATAAGTATCAATGACAACTAATAACTAAAACAGGCGCGCAAGCAACAACAATGTATCTAAATTTATTCTAGCAACCAAGTGTACAAAGCCACAATCAAACCAAAGAGCAACAAGATAAAGAGAGTGAAGAATAGGAGACAACACACCAAGAATTTGTTCATCCAGTTCGGTCTAATAATGACCTACATCTGATAGAGAGAGATCCATTCAATTCAGTATTAAAGAGTTTCTTTACAAAGAGATACAAAAGAGTTACAAGAAATTAGTTTCAAGAAGCTCTCCAAGAGCAATCCTAATTTCTACCATTTTTCTAAATCTCTTCCCGTGACCAAGAGACTTGGTGATTTCTCTATCCAAAGTGTTTACAATTTTTTTTTCTGACTTTAGAATCTAGCCCTAAAAGGGACCAATCATTTGCCTTTGATTTTCTAAGGGTCTATTATTTTTGTCTTTCAAGATTCACTCAAGTTGCTCACAAAGATTCAACCTCTCTTGTGTTTCTCATCCCATCATTCTCTCCAAAAAAATGCACCAACCCTTTATCGAAGAGCCTTATTTTTTAGTTCTTCATTTTGACCCTTTAAATTTCACCCTAAAACCATCCACCATTGGCCTCTAAATTCCTTAATATAAAAAATAAATAAAAGTCTTAATCATTTTATTTTTTTTGTTATTTTTTGTTATCTCATAAGTTATCCCGAAATTAACCCTTCAAATAACATATCTCAAAAGAAAATACACAAGGAGGTGGATCGGAGAAGGTTGATAACTCAGTCTCATACACAATAGATGCGTGGAGTAAGAAGGTTTCCACAAATGGATAAAAGCATGGGACAAGGCTTTAACTAATTGGGTACTGAGTGGTAACCCGAGTTAACAGACTAGGGCTAGCAACTAGGCAGGTCCTAAAGTATTAGAGCTCTCTATATTTGGTCTTTAGGTCCTTTGCAATTGATGGTTTCTTATAAAGGACCTGCCCCTTTAATTACTACTACTTGTATTGGATCCTATTTTAGTGATTGAGCACTAAAAATGAATTCCAAAATTTGCCCTTTTTCCCAGTACCCAATCTGCCTTCTGGGTTTACTTTCATTCCTGATGGTCAATATCTGCAGCCCCGTTTTCAGTTTCTTTACAACTTACACAAGCATTTATGGCGTTGTTTTAGTAAATTTTCATCCAATAAAGAAGAAATTCATGACAATGACATGTGTATTTAATTATATGAGTTTATAATTCAGCTCAAGTCCCACTTTAATTATAACGTTATGATTTGAATCTTACGGTAGCCGTAGTAGTAGTATCAAATTTGTGTAATTAAAAGTTAAAACATTTGTGTGGGTTTTATCTTTTACCGTACTAGAAATTAATTATAAATAGTACCCCAAAAAAAAAATATAAATTAAGTAATTTTGTCAAATTGATTTTTTATTAACTCAATTCTTTTATTCACTACTTTTTCTTATAAAAACAAAACGATATTCATTTATTCAAATTGATATAGTACATCAGACATAAATATTGTTAAAACGTAAAGGATGAATCTCCGAACAAACTCATAGCATACAAGTTAATAACATAAAACGGCAAAATGCCTACAAATAGTATGATAAAATTTAAGTCGCCGAAATACTCATACTTTCAAATCTGCAACGTTGATACCCAAATCATTGATTGAATTTGTAATTGGTTGATGTTGATCTTTCAATAGGAACTAAAAGAACACCGCGACAAAACTCGAAATCAAACGCCACACAAGACAACGAACAACACAACGCCGCACTTAGACGACAAAATCACAAAAGACGCAAAAGGAAAAACTTGATATGTGAAAATCACTTATTTAGATCGAAAGAAAAGGGAAAAAATGTAGAGGGGTGATTTTATGTCAAAAAATGATCCAAAACCACCCCTCCTCGATGAATGAAAGAGAAAGAAAGTTTAATGAGAAGTTGGAGTTTCTCTCACTAGAAAACTAGAGTCGATTCTCTTTTATTAAATACGTTGTAGAATTGTTTTTTTTAATTGAATTGAATATAAAATTATTTATGTTAAATAAGTCTTCAATTTGGTACTTGGATAATCATCTCCGTGAACTATATAAATATAATAAGTTTTTAAACTATATAGTCTCTGAACCATCGTTCTCACTTTGCTTTAAATGGATTCAAATGATTAACTTGACGGATTAATTATAATTTAGAAACCGTTTATTATTAATTTATTATATTTAATTTTTTTTCAAGAGCATTGGTTAAACAACTAAAACAAATAAGTTTTTAATAAAAAGTAGTATAATCATTACTTAGTCAAATGTAACATCTTACATTTTCAAGACAAAACTTCAACTTGTGGGTTCCTTAACTACTCCCTCTGTACCTTATTACTTAACTTAGTTGACTCTGTCACGTATGCTAATGCACAATTTTAAACTTAAATTTCTTTAATAATCTAGTAGAAAAAATTATGAAAATTTAATATTTCGAAAATATTCATCGAGACGAATCTAACAACATCTTATATGTTATATTTTATTTTTATATATTAGTAGAAAAATAGAGTCAAAACATGTTACATAAATAATACATATTTTTAAAGTAGGTCAAGTAATAAGGGACGGAGGGAGTATTATTCTTAGGGCATTAGTTAGCAAGACCTTTGTATTAATTATTTTTTAAATTTGTCTCATATTAGTTTTACAAGTACATCTAACAGTGGTTAAATCATCCAAAAAAATAATCTAACAATAGCTAAAGTACACCAAAACTTTACTGCCCTCGTCCTTAACGGTTAACATTATATCTTGGGGAGCCATACCAAACCTATACTTTTCAATTTTAATATCAATTGTTAATTGCTGGAAGCTTGCATGGTTTATTTCTAGTTTCTAGTTTAAAAGTCTCTATCTTAGGTTTCTTGTTAACCCTGGCTTTATAATTATAGGAATAGGGGTAGGGGGGAAGGACATTCATCTTATCTATCTAAAATGTGGCAATCAACATGTATAAATAGATTGCTTACAAAGTTGGTAATATATTAGATGTCCTTCCTTGCAAAATAAGGATTGCGTTGAATCATTGATCTATGCTATATATGTAAAAAATACTAGGGAAGAAGTTAATATAGGATTGCTTTCTCTAACAAATCGACATATATGCTTCTAGTTAATTTGGACGGATTCACTACTTTCTATATATGAAGGACAATGATATTTACCTGGAAATTGAAGACTCTCCTAGTTTCTTTTTGTTCTGATTAAGGCTCCGTAATTACATAAACATGCTAGAAATATACTACTATGTACTATTATACCGATTAATGTTCTTAAAAGTTCTTTCATCTTCTAATAATACTAAGAAAACAACAGCTTGTATGTCCCTATAGGCTATAGCTATACGACAAGAAATATTAATTAATTTAGAGTACTACTTCAATTAGCCATATCCAATTATCATGTAGCTACTAGCTAGTCGTTGGTTATAGGGATGATGTCAATGGGGCAGATCGGGGACAAGTACTTTACCACCCCTCCCCGCCGGTGACAGGGCCAAACTTAGCTAATTAGTTTACCATTTTTTTATAGCGATCTGATCATTGATCATATTCACATATTTTTATAGATAAGGATCACGCGTGTGTAGAGGTGGACATTACGGGGGCATTACGGGTCAAACTGATCTAATCTGTATGCCCAAAACGAATGTTTTAAAGTGTATCGAGTTGGTTTGTGTCAGACTTCAGAATACTTGATGGTTATTTTGGTTTATGCAGGGCTTGATTCAGTTCGGGTGGTAATTTTGGGTCTAATGATACCTAAACCAAATTATTATATATCATATTTTATATTTTTCTTATAAATAGCTACCCTAGAAAAGTGAAGTTTTTCGCTGTATGGTTAGGATAGTTTATCTAAATGAACATAGATCCTCTACTTGAGAATTTTCACATACTATGTTGGGTAACCATTGGCTATCAATTTTTGTCTTGGACATATAAATTTCACCCCCTCAAATATGTATATCTTTCTGCTTATTGGTTTTATCAATGATCATCACGTATATTTAGAGGTATATAATAATATAACCCGTCATTCAACAAGTGCTTCACAAAATTTTCATGTTTATGCACACATATCTTCGATTTGCGTTATAAAGTTTTTCATTTTGTCATTTGATAATTAATAACTATGAGTTAGAGGGTATTTCTTACGTGTAGATCAAACAATTGACTCTAAATAATATATTGGCATTCCATCCATACAAATAAATAATTTCACAATATTGTTCAAAAACTTCAACTACCAAAGGTTTAGAATAGAGGAGCTTCATAAACATTTTGGCAAGGAGTAAGGACCATAAATTAAAGCATGTAACCTAGCTAACTCAAAAATGAAAAAAGTCATATTTTGTAGGGATGGGTCATGGATTCATAGGCCAGTAGGCATGGGTATCAATGATCAACTAACGTGTCATGTGCAATGGAACGAAACGCTCTTCAATCGCATGGGTTGGCCTAAAGAATTTTAGAAAGAAAAAAAAAAGTTGTTATAAAAAGCATTAATTTACCACTTCTTTAATTGGTTAGGCATTGTGACCTGGATTAGCCAAATACTTTTTGTCAAAAAAAAACAATTACTTGGTCTGTCCCATAATACTTGACACAGTTGACCCTATTATGTATATCAATGCATAATTTTGAGCTTAAATATCTTGAATAATATGTCAGAAAAAATTATGAAAATTTGATATTTTGAAAATACTCATCGAGACGAATTTAACGACATCTTATATGATACTATTTATCTTTGTATATTAGTAAGAAAAATATAGTCAAAGTAAGTTAGGTCAAAATTCTAGATTTTCAAATGTGTTAACTATTGCAGAACGGATGGAGTAATAATTATGATAGGAGTCTAATTGCAAAGTCGAAACTTGGGTAGGCAAAGTAATTGACGGTTTGTAAAGTGAAAAAAGAAAAAAAATTATGCTTAAAAACATAAGCATTTGTCTCGTACTTTGTTTCCGTTTTTAGTTGATGTGTGTCGCTAATAAATGTCTTAAGGACATTGTTTAAAATATTCACATGAGTTTAGAGAAAACTCTAAATTGCTGTACACATTAGAGAAACTTGTCCTTATATTGTTGTAGCTAATGTGTTTAGATGCACGTCTGGCCACCATTTTTCTTGTCCTTATATTGTTGTTCAACTGTGAATGTTCAGAAGCAACAGAACTAACGTTAGAGTGGTCTTTTTTTATCGCAATTTATGTTGCTGCAGTACACCAAATATCCATTAAAAATTATGTAAAATATGATCTATAATTATTTCTATCAAAGACTGAATTTGGACACTTCTTTCAATCTAACCAAAATTCATTAGTGAGTTGAATTCAATGTGTTAGATGAGTGTTGAAAAATTGAAAGTGTCCATATCCAAAAAAGAAAAAAGAAAAAAAACTTAGTGTTCGAATATCATTGCTCTGGTTGACCATTTCGCATTATTAATGTAGGAATAATGTCAATCAAGGACAATTATTTCTTCAATTGAAACGTCAACCTGCTAGTTTATGCCATACGTTTAAATACCTTATAGTAAATGGTATAAAATGTAACAGCCATAGGTGACCAAGTCCCATGTTTAATTGACATTAGTATTATAATAATGATATTTATTATTAAGATTTTTGCAGCAACGAGATTCACATATTGGATTATATATGAGTGTCGATATCAGCAAAATGGAATGAGAAGAAATTGTTGCTCTCTTATGATCTTCAATAATTATGGACATTGTTTGTGAGGTTTCAACGTGCTGGCCTCGAGTGCACGAGTTCAGGCACGTAGTTGTGTAAACTTTGGGGAACAAGACTGGATATTGGATTGCATCGGAGGTCTACCAGAAATTTGCTTTCAGAACAGTGGTTTTGTCCACGGCACAACTCTTCTATCTTTCCTAACTATCTAAATTCTATTTTACTCTTAATATTTCCAACAATCTGAATTATTTATTTAATTATAATTAGAAATATTAACTTTGTAATTTTTCTATGTATCATGTTGGTTTGAATTGCATGGAAATGATCACTCGCTGCCCTCATCAATTGGATTTTAAAGAAGTGGCATGTGAGAGTTCATATGAATCGTTATCTAATCTGAGGTAAAAAAATGAGCTTAAAATCCAAGTAAGTGTCTTAAACTCAAGGACATGTAGATATGTTTTTGAATCTAATGATAAAAGAATGTTTATGTCCATGATTGCCAAAAATTATATAAACATGTTTTGGCTTGGTGATAAATTGCAAGAAAATATAAATTGAAATTTCTATGTGGTGATAGTTTGACTATAATTTGAGATGTGCCTATGAAAGTTTTATACCTTAAATTCTTAATAATGAATCATAGGTTTGAGACCTTCATGCTAAGCTTCTGGGTGATATGGCTATATTTATACATCAATGAAAAATCCTTGGTGGAATTTATATAATAAGTGGAGGCAGAAACTTTATAACTATATGATAGGAAAGTTCTCTTACAAATTATGGAGTTTTCTATTGATATTTCACGGCCTAATTATGACTAATTTTACAGTTGCTTCTGTTCTAAAGGTAAGAACTTCTATGGTTTATTTGATTTAATTTTTTAGACTGTATGATGATAGCTAAAAATTAAAATAAATTTATGTGTGTGATTATCGATATGTTTCTATAAATCCATAGATATCTTATTATCTCTGGAGTATGCATGTTTTAATAAATAAACTTGCATAGGAATAAATTTTATTGTATAACTAACATGCTAGAAAATTTTGGAGTTGATTGTATCGTTGATGAATTTATATGGTTGTATATAATTCATGTTTAACTTTATGTTACATGCATGTTGAGGGGAAAGACCTATGAAAAATAAAATAAAATTATAAGAGTGGGAGAGTCATTCTCTTAACTTAAATTACTTAACTGTGTGGTTATGAGAAGAAGATCAAAAACAATTTTGTGAATGATGTTTATTCTATTTTTATTCTTGTTATTTTTGAATGCGCGCGGAGTTTTGAAACAAGGGAAAGTAGAAAGATTAGAAGAAAAAAAACATATTGTGGACATAGAATGTATAATTTTCCTCTTTTAGTAGGAGAAGAAGATGTTGATAAATTATAAATAAAAAACTATGTTTCATATAATTTCACTATCCATGAGTATGTTTGGGTCAACCAAGTGTTTTGAAGGAAAGGATTAACCAATGCTATTTTATTATTTATTATTAAGATTTTGGCAGCAACGAGATTCACATATTGGATTATATATGAGTGTCGATATCCAGCAAAATGGAATGAGAAGAAATTGTTACTCTCTTATGATCTTCAATAATTATGGGTATTGTTTGTGAGGCTCCAACGTGCTGGCCTCGAGTGCACGAGTTCAAACACATAATTGTGTAAATCTTGGAAGCAAGACTGAATATTGGATTGCACCGAAGGTCTATCGGAAATTTGTTTTCAAGACAGTGGTTTTATCCACGACACAACTTTTCTATTTTTCCTAACTATCTCAATTTTGTTTTACTCTTAATATTTCCAACAATTAATACTCCTAGTACTGGTTAGTTTATAAAAGGTGGTTGTGATAAAACACAGGTATATCACCATACAGAAAATGGTACAATACTACTAGTATATTGGCATCCTATAACTCCGTACTATACAATTTAATGTAATTGTAATTTGTAGTAATGGCAACAAATAAAGTACTTTATTTAAAGAACCGACATAGGAAATGAGACTAAAATCAAAGTGAGAAATGGGAATACGAAGACAGTAATTCATCCTTTTAATGATTATTCATTTTAATCCTTCACAAAAATACAAAGTTTGTAAATAAAGTAATCAGATTTGAGTAGTTAATAAACTTCATCAAAGATCAATTATTTAGGAGAATCTAGGTTTCATTATTGGATAAAACAATTTTTTGTAAAGTTTTATTTAATTCTCGGCCAAATTATTACATGTAGTTGTAGTATCACATAAACTAGACATGGTTCAAAATAGAAAGAAAAACAAAACTTTACAATTGTTAAGAGACTATTTTTTAACCTATATTAAAGACTTTCCAACATCTTAATGCCCCTATTTATACTACAAAGCTCAGCAATTGCTAGGGGGTAGAACTTGGATGTTATAGTTTTTTTTTGTGTCATTGACACCATAGATAACTTTGTGCGTATCTTTCTCTTAACAATTCATTCTCTCTCGTCTAAATAATTTATTATAATAATTTATTTTCATCTAAAATGAACCTATAACATCAAAAAACTATGACACCCAAATATGTCCTATTGCTAGGAGACTATATCTAACGATGCTAGGGAACATAATATTATCAACCTTAACTAATTCGAAGCATATAATGTTGATTATTATTTTCATTAGTTTTACTATGATTAAGAAAAAGGATATATGTGAGATTTGGTGAAATAGAAGGGGACAGAATAGACATCCGCCCGGAAATACAGGGTGACCGTACAACTAAAATAGCATTCACTTCACAAACAAAAAGTGAGTCACTCACTCACTCTTACTACAGTACACAGTCTTTGTTTTTCTTTTCTCTCTCTTCTTGTCTGCCACACATCACACCCAAACAGTCTTCAGCATTGCAGCCTCTGCAACACTGCTACACCTTCAGCATACAGACGAACGAGCAAAAGGGTATCCAAAAATAATAATAATACCAACAATAATTAGCATTAATAACTCAATCAAAAAAGTAAACTTTTTTAGTATTTAATATTTTCTACTACGCTTAATTTTGTTGGCAGAAATATTATATAATATATTTTCTCTGATTTTTTTTTTAAGAAATACTCCCTTTTACATAAAAAGAAAATTGGATCCGCAGAAGCATACTTAATTAATTTGATTACATCAAATATATTAATTTTTATTGATTCAGTTTTCTTTTATATTTAGAGCAAAGAGAGTATTTAAAAAAAAATCAATAGCATTTGGATGACATGAAAAAAAAAAATCCATTCCAACTTAATCGTAAGTCTTGGAATCGAATTCGATCATGAAAATACGATAATGTTAAATCTCTTGAATAAGTTCTCGGCCACCAATTTTAGTTCTATTCAATGTGTGTTTGGTTGTGTGATGAAAATGATTGATTTTGATAAAATTGATTTTAATTAAAAGTAATTCAGATCAAAAGTGATTTGTGTTTATATACATTCATGTAAAAACGAGTTAAACTATAAATATATGTGAAAATCAATTAGAATCATAAGTTACAAATTATAGCTTCAAGTAGAATCAATTATAAAGGCAAAATTAATTGTACTCAACAACAACCAAACATGTTAAAATTAATTATACATCTCCAAAATCAAGTGAAACCAAATATACATCCGGTTTAAAAGATTAATTTTTACATTTGCAATTTTGCAGCATATGATATAACTTGACACACAAAAAATATATAAAAAAGCGATTTTTATGAGAAGTAGAACTTAAAAATGGTAATGAAAGCTGGATTTGATGCCTACCCAAAAGCCCATTCAGTGAGAGGGAAAAAGAAAGTAAAAGGAAAGAACCCAAAAAAGAAACAAAAGGAAAATTTGGCAGAGAGTGAAAGGAGTGAGTGGGAAGAGAAAGAGAAAGAGAAAGAAGGTCTCTTTCTTTTTGGTGTATTGGGTCAGGTTCTTTTGCCAATGCCAAAGTTCTTCACGCTCTCTGCAAAACAAATAAAATGCACTACTATTACTAGTAACCATCATTATTATGAAACCACTACAATAAACAACACTTTCATTTTTCTCTCATCGTCATCATCTTCACAAGATTCTCTTCACTATGATGGGTTTGATTGACCTCAACACTACCGAGGAAGATGAAACACCTTCTTCTGGTTCATCTTCAAGTACAAGCATAGGTAGTGTTGGTGCTGTTGGTTCTGTGTGTTTGGAGCTATGGCATGCTTGTGCTGGTCCTATGATCTCTTTGCCAAAGAAAGGAAGTGTTGTTGTTTACTTCCCTCAAGGACACTTGGAACATCTTCATGATTTTCCGTTATCTTTTTCGGATAATATTCCTTCTCATGTGTTCTGTCGTGTTGTTGATGTCAAGCTTCATGTGAGTTTTTGTTATTCCCTTCTTTTCAGCGTACAAATCGAATGTTGTCTTTTATTGGTCGGGTCATAGTTCAATATTCTATTTTCATGTTTTTTTTGTTTTACTTTTTCTTCTGAAATTTGGTTTCTTTTTGGGTTTTTACATGTGGGTTTTGTTTGCTTAGTGAAGAAATTGATTGGAAAATTATATGTGTTAGTGTCAAGTTTGGCATAGGTTGTTGTTGTTCTATTGACAAATTTTGTGAATGGCCCTTTTGTTATCTATGTGTTTTATCTCATATTCTCTTTTTGGTTTTGTTGTTGCATAGTGTTATTTGACATAGAATGTGTGTTTGTGCAGGCTGAGGAAGGGAGCGATGAGGTGTATTGTCAGGTGTTGTTGGTTCCTGAAAGTGAGGTGAGGCTTATCTATGTTTCTTTTTTTTTTTTCTTTTTTTTTCATTTTGGTTCAGTTCTGTTTTGGAGAGAGTGCTGAAAATGGAAAGAAATCTTGATTAATCTTGAGAAATATTATTCAGTGTCTAAATCTTAGGGGTCTAAGTTGACCATTTCAGATTATTATAATGAAATTGCTTGATTGAGCTATGCTAAGTGTCATATTACCAAATGAGTCATAGTACTAAGTAGCTATAGGCTTGGTCTCTGTCTTTGTTGATTAACTAGTCCTTTTGAACACTAGAGAGCTACATTAGTATTAAATGAAGTGACGTTATGAACTGATTTTTGAATGAACTTGGCCACTTTTTATAGCATGTGCAGCAAAAGTTGAGGGAAGGGGTAATTGATGGTGATGGTGAAGGAGAGGATACTGATGCTGTTATGAAGTTAACAACACCCCACATGTTCTGTAAGACTCTTACCGCTTCTGATACTAGCACTCATGGTGGATTCTCTGTACCTCGTCGAGCAGCCGAAGATTGCTTTCCTCCCCTGGTACTTACCTTGAGTGTGCTACTTTGAAATGACACACCCTTGTTCAATTTTGAAAGTTTTAGGATTACTAATTTCTAAAATTGTGCTAAATAGTTATTCCAATGCATTTTGAATTTAAGTCCACTTCCTCTTTAGGATTACTCTCAACAAAGACCTTCACAAGAGCTTGTGGCAAAGGATCTGCACGGCCGGGAATGGAAGTTTCGACATATATACAGAGGTTTTTCACTTGTTTCTCATTTTTATTAGGACAAGAACATTTCAGGTAGAATACAAATTCATTGTTTGGGTTTGTATTTTCGGTTTTTAATGAACACAGGGCAGCCACGAAGGCATTTGCTTACGACTGGATGGAGTGCATTTGTTAACAAGAAGAAACTTGTATCTGGAGATGCAGTTCTGTTCCTCCGGTAAGATGACCTACATTCTATCAAAATATTTAGATAGAGTAACAAGGACTCATCCGAT
>Ga0099826_10000162_pt1 | contig 27992 bp, 29 predicted proteins | sample Mtrugardesep15_FD_76830 | JGI IMG/M metagenome (GOLD analysis project Ga0099826, IMG submission 76830) | Root nodule microbial communities of legume samples collected from California, USA - M. trunc garden sep15 | ecosystem: Host-associated > Plants > Roots > Nodule | place: USA: California... | reverse complement strand
CTGTTCTTTTTCGCGTGAGTTTGATCCATTTTTCCGTTTCGTGGTGATCCACTTGCGCGGGATATGATTGTTGTTGAACAATTCACTACACCGGATCGTGTGGGCTAACGGGAAATGGAAAAATGGGTTAAATGCTGCTGCAACTCAACACCCATAGTCAAATGTTTCTGCCTCACGCAGGAAATCCGAATCCAGCAATGCTGCTACTTGGCCCAGGAAAATGAGATAGTCGGCTGGGCTTGCGTCGTCTTTTTTCATGCGGTTGCCCTGTTATAGAAGATTTTATTTACGCTCAATGGCAGGATCAGGCTGCAAACGCCACTTTTTAACGCATCGTCGCCACGGCAGCTTCCGGTCCCAAGTTGGGCAATGCATCGCCTCAAGCGAATAACCGCAAATGGCGCTTCAGCGCCATGACGGCCATTGGCCCGTTGCGGACATGACCGATTTTGATAGGCCAGCATGGACCTCACAGCTTTGTCAGTCGCTAGAGACCAGTTGATTTCGGTGGCGTGCGATCACTTCAGAGCTGATCCCGACGTCCTTGGTATATTTATTTCCGGCTCACTAGCGGCCAAAAGTTCGGACGCTTACTCAGATATCGATCTTCGCGTTATCGTGAGTGCCGAGCGTCATAGCTGGTTCGTGGAACATCGTCGGGACTTTCCGAAGCAGTGGCCCGGCTTTTTGTTCAACGAGTGGCTGCCAGGGACGCGTCACTGCGTTTCTCATTTCAGGCCCTTCAACAAGATCGATATATTTTATCTCGATGCTTCGAAACTGATGGCGTCACCATGGTACCGGCTTCCGATGATCATTCTCCACGATCCAGAGAAGATGGTCGCCGACCTCGCGAATCGTTCCAGATATCTGGCGTTCACTGTCCCGGCCGATGAGATTGATGTTTCCATAAGTAAGGGCCTTGCAGCAGCTCATGAGACGTACAGGCGTGCAAAGCGGGGAGAACTCTTCTATTCTCAAACGCTCATGGACGAACTGCGCCAACACATAATGCACTCTGATGATTGGCTGCATCACCGGACCCCAGAGACGACAGTTCTGGCCAAGTTTGACCAGCGATCCAGTCCAGACGTGCGGCAATCCCTCGCAAGTTCCTACTGTGAGCTTGATGCGGACATGATCTTGAAAGCACTCCGCTGTCTATTGGTCGTCTATCAAGCGCAAATCGTTCGTCTACATGAGCAATTTAAGCTGGATCGCTCCATCGAGAATGATCTTGCTGCGTTGAATATTGCGGATGACTGCTAAGGAGGCGCAAAGCCGTCGTTGCGAGTGAACCGCAGTTTGCTCGAGCAAGACGCCTTCGCCTTGAGCGGAATCGAACAGCCGTTCACCTAATGCTTTTGCCTGGCATCAATTCATTTCTTCAATGACAGCGTGTACTGGGTATGTCGACGTTCGCCTGTGCGCGTCAGTGCACCGATCTCCACGAGCTGCTGAAGGTCGCGTGTTGCTGTGGCGCGGGATGTGTCTGTGATTGAAATGTAGTTTTCGGCACTTAGCCCCCCCTTGAATCCTGCCGTGCCTTCCTTGAAGATGCGCGCGACTACCTTTTGCTGACGCTCGTTCAACTGGCCTTGAAAACGATCATAGAATTTTGCTTTCTGAATGAAGAAATCGATGCGCTCAAGCGTCGCCCGTTGAGCGTCCAGGATAGTTTCTGCAAAGAAAATGATCCAGCCGGTGATATCGAGCGTACGCTGGTGCCGCTCAAGCTCGGAGTAGTAGGCCTTCCGGCTCTTCTCGATTGTAAAAGCGAGTGAAATGAGGCTTGGCTGCCCTATGTTTTGCGCCAGGGATTTCTCAGCGAGCGCGCGCCCAATTCGGCCGTTGCCATCCTCAAATGGATGTATGCTTTCAAAGTACAGATGGCCTATTGCTGCACGCGTCAAAGCTTGAACCGAGGTTTGGCCATCTGGCCCGGATTGATTGAACCATGCGATGAAAGTCTCCATTTCACCGGTAACCTGGCGAGACGGGGGACCCTCGAAGTGGATTGTGGGCTTGTCCAATCGACCTGACACGATCTGCATGGCATCTTCATGTGTCCGGTAAGCACCAACCGTTTCAATGTATCGGTTTCCGGCCATCAGCATTGAGTGCCAATGGAACAGTCCTTCATGACGCAGCGGCGTATGCCAGCTTCGATAGACATCCGCCATCATCTCAGCGATTCCCCGCTCTTGTGGGCGGATCTGTCTATCATCAGTGCTTAGCCCGAACTGCCGGCGGAGCGATGACTGAACACTCATGCGGTCCAGAAATTCCCCCTCAATCTCTGAGGTCTTGACCGCTTCGTCGCTCAGCAACTCGATCCGAAGTTGGTTGCTGTCGTCCTCGCTGAAATGTCGAACAGCGCCAATAACCTCACCGGCGGATTGCAAGAATTTCTGCTCTAATGGTACCATGCTTGCGGTGTCGTGCCGGAAGTTTGGCCAATCAGTGTTTTGCCAGTTCCATTTCATGAGTTATACCGCCCCTATCTATAACTCATAATTATGCAATAAATGAGCTATTGCAAGCCCATCTATCGCTCAGCACCACAAGCTGCGGCTCTCCATTCAAAACGTAGCGATCGCGGCTTAGGCCGCGAGATGGCATTCCTTCTACCTCAGCGTCACGACCACACCACCGTCGATCCACTTGTAGTCGATTAAACCTCAGAGTTGGCCGGAAACTGTCCGTTGCAGGAGCTTACTGCCATACAATTCTCCCGAGCTCGTCTGTTCGACTGAATCACGACCGTGCTCGCTCCATACGATTTCGATATCGTCATCCACGACAGTTCCGGATATGTCCAGCAAGCTGGCGTCATTCGACAGCGCGCCGTATTTGAGGGAATTTGTCGCCAGTTCATGGTTAACTAGGGCGAGGCTTGTCGCGGCGTTCTACCCTAGGCCCATTCGTGGAACCGCCACCCGGATATGGCCGGCGAAGGCACCGACATCATCGTAAAGCGCCAGAGCACGGTAAACCAATCGCCCAGCAGTGCCGCACTCCCCTGCCCGTCCGGAAGGCCGAACCAGTTCGTGGGCGCGGCCAAGCGCGGTCAGGCGCTGCGTCAGTTGCTTTGCCATTTTCTTCTTCGTCGCGGTCGACCGCGACGTGATGCCCGTCAATCCCGCCGCAAGCGCCAGCAAGTTGTTGGCGCGATGGCTCATTTCGCCGGCGAGCAGCTCATGGCCTTCCTTCGCATGCTTGGGGCCCGTCACGTCAAGGAAGATGCCGGTCATTTTATTTGTCGCGGCGTCCCCCTCGTTGCCCTGCCCTCGCGCGGAAATCCAGCGGACATGGTAATCAGGATGCGGAAGTCGATTCCAAAAGTCCATCGATGGTGCGGGTCGCCGCGAACGCTGCCCTGACCCGATCCCGATCGATGTGATAACCTTTGCGGAGAGAGATGCTCGAAGGTGAGGTCTGTTTCAACGAGCACGTTCCAGAGTTCGTATGCCTTGGCGTCCATCACGACGAACGCGTCGTCATCGATGATCCAGGTCCAAAGCGCCACTCGCGCCGACTTGATGGCCTGTCTGAGTTCGTCGGCACTCCATTCTGGCTGCGATACCGCCTGGCTCATCTTTGATTCTTCCAACATATGGAAAAACTCGCCCGACGTGAGAACTAGCGGGCTGGACAGGCGTTATCAATGATCTAAGTCGCTTCTGCAATAACCGCCTGGGAATGCTATGACCTCAAAAGTTCCTGATCGACACCTGGATATATTCGTCGGCGACGGCGAAATGGCGCACATGATGCGCCAGCATGATTGGCCGAACAGTTCACTCGGTACACCCGACACCTGGCCAGAGGCTCTGAAAGTTGCGCTGCGCTTGCTGCTGACGTCAAAGTTCGAAATGTGGCTCGGCTGGGGACCAGAAATCGCGTTTTTCTACAACGATGCCTACCGGCCGACACTGGGAAACAAGCACCCAAATGCACTCGCTGTGCCGACGAAAATCCTTTGGGCGGAAATCTGGGACGATATCAAGGGGCGTCTGGAAACTGTTTATGAGACCGGGCAAGCGACGTGGGACAGAGCTTTGCTGCTCTTGCTCGAGCGCAACGGATATTCCGAGGAAACCTACCACACATTCTCTTACAGCCCTCTGATCGGCGATAGCGGCAAGGTGGAGGGTGTCTTTTGCGCCGTCGCCGAGGAGACCGAGCGGGTCATCAGCGAAAGACGCATCTCGACCATGCGAGCGCTGGCGTCGGGACTTGCTGTGGTCGATACGCATCAAGAGATCATTGATGCCTCGTTTATAGCTCTCAGGGATAATCTTCAGGACCTGCCATTTAGCGCCCTTTATCTCTTTGATGAAGATGGCAACGCAAGACGGGGATGGGCATGCGGCGCGCCGGATGAGCATCCATTGATGCCCGCAGATATTGCTGGTGACGCAGATTTCTGGAAGCTGGAGCGTGCGTGGACGGAGCAAGCCGTCTATCTGATCGACCTAGCAGGCGTTGATGACGTTCCAGCGGGACCGTGGCCAAAGTCACCGAAACAGGCGGCGGTCGTCCCCCTGATCGGACAGGGCGGAGGCAAGCCGAAGGGAATATTGATCTGCGGGCTCAATTTCCATCGAGCGGTTGACGACGAGTATCTTGATTTCCTCAAGCTCATCGCGGGGCAAATCGCCTCGCGGCTGGCAAGCGCTGAAGCGTTCGAGACGGAACGTCAACGGGCGGCGGCGTTGGCCGAAGCCGCTGAAATGCGAGAGCGGGCCGCCATTGCTCTCGAGCAGATCAATCGCCAATTATCATCGGAAGTCGAGCTGCGCACAGCCGAGCGGGACCGGATGCGTGAACTGTTCCAGCAGGCGCCGAGTTTCATGTGCATCCTGAGCGGACCGGATCATATCTTCGAGCTTGTCAATGACGCCTACCTACAACTGGTCGGAAACCGTCAGCTTTTGGGCATAGGTGTCAGGCGTGCCTTGCCTGAGGTTGAAGGACAGGGTTTCTTCGATTTGCTCGATGGAGTCTTCCGATCGGGCAAGCCCTATATCGGACGGAATCTCCAGGTGTTTTTACAGCGTGAAGGCGACAGTGAGCCTGACGAACGATTTATCAACCTGATCTACCAGCCGATATTCGCTAAGGGCGGCAACGTTACTGGTATATTTGTCGACGGGTTCGACGTCACCCAGCAGAAACGGGCGGAAGACCAACTTCAGGGTCTCAACCATACCCTTGAGCAGCGCGTTGAACAGCGCACGCACGAACTGCGGTCAGCTCTCCTGCAGCTGGAAAAGGAAACCGTCGAGCGCGAAACCGCTCAGCTAGCGCTGCGGCAGGCGCAGAAGATGGAGGCGCTCGGCAATCTCACCGGCGGCGTCGCACACGACTTCAATAACCTCTTACAGGTTGTGAGCGGCAACCTGCAGCTCCTGTCAAAAGATATCCACGGCAACGCAAGGGCAGAGCAGCGCCTCGAGAATGCTTTGGCGGGCGTCGCCCGGGGTGCGAAGCTGGCGTCCCAACTGCTTGCCTTCGGGCGTCGCCAGCCGCTGGAGCCCAAAGTCGTTAATTGCCGCAAATTGATTCAGAATATGGACGACATGCTGCGCCGCGCTTTGGGCGAGGAGATCGAACTGGAAACCATTGTTTCGGGCGGCTTGTGGAACACGCTGATCGATCCTGGCCAACTGGAAAATGCAGTCCTGAACTTGGCGATCAATGCACGGGACGCGATGGATGGCCGCGGACGGCTGACGATCGAGACAGCAAACGCCGTGCTCGACGATGACTATGCCCGCATGCATGAGGACGTTCGTCCTGGTCAATACGTTCTGGTCGCCGTCACGGACACAGGATCAGGGATACCAGCCGATATTATCGATCACGTGCTCGAACCGTTTTTCAGCACCAAGTCCGAGGGTAAGGGAACTGGTCTAGGGCTCTCTATGGTATACGGGTTCTTGAAGCAGTCCGGCGGTCACCTGAAGATCTACTCAGAGGTTGGTCACGGCACAACGATGAAGCTTTATATGCCCCGGACGATGCAGGTCGAGGATTGGCTTGCGGACTTGAACGCCGTCCCCGTCAAGGGTGGCACCGAGACGGTTCTTGTCGTCGAGGACGACGACGAGGTGCGGGAGACATCGGTCGCTCTTTTGACCGATCTTGGATATCGCGTTCTCAGAGCAAATGACGCCCAATCCGCATTTGCCATTGTCAGTAGCGGCATGCCGATTGATCTGTTGTTCACCGACGTCGTGATGCCCGGTCCAATGCGCAGCACGGAACTCGCAAGGAAGGCTAAGGCGATGCTTCCAGGACTGGCAGTACTTTATACGTCCGGTTATACGGAAAACTCGATCGTCCACGGCGGCAGGCTGGATGCGGGTGTCGACCTACTATCCAAACCGTACACCCGGGAAGCACTTGCCCGCAAAATCCGGCACGTCCTAAGCAACGTGCGGCAGCACCAGATCGCGACCGAGCGGCTCGGGCGACAGGAGCAAACGCGTGATCCCGAACAACAGGTAACTCGCATGGAAACGGCAAGGGTCCTCGTCGTGGAAGACGAACCTCTGATTCTGATGTCGACGGTTGATATGGTCAGCGAACTCGGCCACGCCGTTCACGAAGCAGGCTCGGGCGAAGATGCCCTTTCTGTGCTGGAAAGGCACACCGTCGATATCCTGCTTACAGATGTCGGGCTGCCCGGTATGACAGGCACTGATCTTGCCAGACAGGTCCGGGAGCGCTGGCCTTCCATACGCATCGTGTTTGCCAGCGGCGACGATAGCGCAAGGTCGGATTCAGGTATCGAGGATGCCCTTCAGCTGACAAAGCCATTCACCATTGATGGGCTCGCCAAAATTTTATCTGGCTCCGCAGGAGGTGTATGATTTGCATCTTCTAGCCAACCGATCGACCGGTATTAGAGATTGGCAGGCGGGAACATTGTTTGATGAAACTCAACTGACTTCACAGCAGTGTCAGACTATTCCGCCGCAACGATTTTTGCCTGGCATTGTGGCCGCCGCCAGCCTTAAAGGCGCGATTCCGGTCTCACCTCCCAGGTAACCGGCAATTCCGGCGGCGATGATGATGAGTGGAGAGGGAATGTGGAGGAAGGAGATCGCCACGAAGGCCGCGGTTGACATGGAGATGATCAACTTGTTCTTGAGCGCTCTGCTGCCAATCCGGAAAACCGCCTGGACGACAACGGGAGGACAGCACATTTCAGGCCGAAGAACATGCCCTTGATCGCGGTGACATCACCGAAGATCACATGGAGCCAGACTTGAAAGGCGACGGCGCTGCGGATGAACTGTGCACCAATCGTGCGTTCCATTGGCAAAGCAGATTGCATAGTCTTTAATAGGGTAACGGGAAAGGGAGCGGACCGGCATGGAAACGCCGCCTAGAAGCTTGGTTGAAAATCTTCTGGATGGAGCTGGGTTCTATTCGTGGTCGTTGTCAACGAACACGCTGACTGCCGATGCAGCTTTTGCCGCGATTTACGAGATTGGCGAAGATGACCTTGCGAAAGGTGTTCCAGTCGAAGCCATTCTTGAACGGATTGTAGAAGAAGACCGCCCTCGCCTTGCTGCGCGAATACACGACGTCATCCTTGGTGGCAGGCCATTTGTTTCGCCTTACCGCATCCGATGCGCGGATGGACGTATAAGATCTCTCCTAAGCATGGGTTCTTGCTCGAAGGATCAAAATGGCGTGCCGTCCATTTATTCGGGTATCGTGCTAATCGAAAGAGAAATGGAGATCAAGCTCAACGCATCCGGATTGGAAAAGCATATCGATGCCGCGCTTGATCTCGCCAAAATCGGCGGGTTAGAGCTAACTCAACGTTACCTTTTCTCAGCATTGCGATCTCTCTCATTGACCAGTTCATGAGGTCGTCTCAAAAATGGGAGCACGTCGGTAGTCGATTTATGTCGTCACAAAATTGCTGGCACGTTTGCTCGCCATGGCTCGCAATATCGATTGCCTGTCTGTCGTTGATCGTCCCACGTCAAGCGCAGAAGATTCCGTTTCCTCTCGATTAATTCTCATCCTGCAACTTCCAGGGTGACCATAGCTTTTCCGGCTGCGCAAGCCACGAGAGTTGCGCGAGCGGGGCAACTGTCGCATTTGCCGTCCATGCGCGACGGACATCGCAGAGGATCGCGTTGATGAGGATTTCCGGCTAGTGTTCGATTGGTCTTTAAACAGGGTCAAAACGCCGTCGCCTTCGGCCTGAAGAACGATTGCATTGCATCCTTACGGTCTTCTTGAATGGCGAAAAGGCGTTTCTCGGAAATATTACGCTGACTTGGATGTTCGCGACAGGCTGGAGTTCTTGATGGGTCTTCAGCCGCCTCGCCAGTAGGTGTCGATGATATGCTGGCCATTGTTGACAATCCGCTGGCAGAGTTCGGGATCGCCGCCCTTTAGCGTATTCGGGACGCCGCCGCAGAGGCGGACGAATGTCACCTGCTGAACCGTGAACATAAAATATTACCCCGCTGGTCGGGTCGAATTCTAGCCCGACTTCCCTGAAACCGTCTGCGACTTCGGTGACTGCGACGTCGACCGCCTTAAAGACTTTGTCTAGCATCGGACGTTCCGTCGCGTCGCGGATCTCAACGGACTTCCGCTGTTCGGGCATCGAGACGCAGCAAGTCTTCTCTGTCATGTCTTCTCCAAAGTCATAGTTGGCGTGTCTGGAATTTGTGCTATCTCAACTGGAAACGCAGGAGGTCGCGAATGAAGGTTCAAAAGTTCAGCATTTCCGACGCAGAACTCGTCAAATCGCCGGGACAGGATGCCGACATCTATGTCGGAAACCTAGTGGACGAACGAAACGGCGGCCCGGTCTCGATTGGCTATGGCCGGTATGCTCCTGGTCAGTCGCTGACCGAGACGATGGCCGTAGACGACACGATGATCGTCCTTGAGGGACGATTGTCGGTGTCTACCAGCGATGGCACGGTCACCGCGGGGCCCGGCGACATTGTCTACATGCCTAAGGGCCAATCCGTGACGATCACGACCGAGGGAGAAGGCGCGACAACGGCTTTTGTGACCTATCCGCACTGGGCCGAGGCCCGCGAGACATAAATAGATCTCACCATGGCCATGTCGCTGATTGCTTCGATACGAGGCGTGGCCCTCCTGCCTGCCTACGCGGAGAAATTCCTTCCCTGGTCCGTGACCAGTCGTCCACTCAAGGGCGAGCCGGGTCTTCAGGACGCCGATCGAGATTTCGTCCTACACGAGCCTGACGGCATAGGTTGATGGGGGAGATTTTCGTAATCGGATGCTCTCGAAAGGACTCGAACCGGCAACCCGTAGTTCATTTGGTTTACTGGCATTAACTTTCCGGTCCGGGCAAATCCTGCCCGGATGTTGTTTTCCCGGTTTGCCAATGCCGAGGTGTCGACAGTGAGAACCGACGTCTTGAACCCAGCTTCGGCCACCCGATCCACCAGCGCGTCGATCCGCTCGGGTTCTCCTGGAAGATAGGCCTGAAACCAGGTGGCGGGGGCTTTGGCAACCACTTCTTCAAGTCTAATCAGCGACGACCCGCTCATGATCATGGGAATTCCGGCTTGGCTCGCCCCCTGGGCGAGAACAAGATCACCCTGATAGGCCATGAGAGCACTGATGCCCATCGGCGCGATACCAAAGGGCGCGCTGTAGCTTTCGCCGAGTATCGTCGTACGGGTGCTCCGTTGAGAAACATCCCTCAGCACGCGGGGCCGAAAGGCATAGTCGGCGAAGTCTTCCCTATTGTGACGCAGCGAAGCGCCCGTCTCGCTGGCTCCTGACACATACCCGAACAGCGGTCGAGGTAGGTGACGTCTGGCCGCTTTCTCGAAGTCATCAAGGCAAAGATATTTTGTCGAGGTTGCGCGCGTTCGCCTGCATCTCTTATCCGATCAGGATCGCCCGAAAATCGTTGACGTTGGTTCCGGTCGGCCCGGTCACGAAAAGATCTTTTGTGGAATTGAACCCTGTCCAGGCGTCGTTCGAAACGAGCAAGTCGTAGGGATCGAGGCCCGCGGCGCGAAGTCTCGCCACCGAGCCTCCGTCGACAAACGACCCCGCATTGTCTTCGGACCCGTCTATGCCATCGGTGTCGGCAGCAAGCGCGGTGATGTCACCATGCTCGGCAATCTCGATGGCCAGAGAGAGGAGGAATTCAGTGTTCCTGCCGCCTTTTCCTTTGCCGCGTAGCGTTACCGTCGTTTCACCTCCCGATAGGATCACCACCGGCTTCCGAAACGGTTGATCATTGCGCGCGACCTCCTTCGCGATCGCGGCGTGAACCTTGGCGACCTCGCTCGCTTCGCCCTCGATGGCGTCGCTTAGCACGACCGCCGAAACGGCTTGGCTCCGCGCAAGGACTGCAGCAGCTTCCAGTGAAGCGCGAGGGGATGCGATGACCGTAACCTGATTGTTGTCGAAACACGGGTGGTCCGGGTCCATACCGACTGCCGCGTCTTGAAGATGTCGGATGACATGGTCCGGCAATGCCATGCCATATCGGTCTATAACGCGAAGCGCGTCTTGCGGCGTCGAACGGGACAGGACAGTCGGGCCGCTGGCGACCAGAACAGGATCATCTCCCGGAATGTCAGACACGATCAGCGTCACGACCTTGGCGGGATAGGCGGCGATCGCCAAGCGTCCACCTTTGATCCTAGAAAGCTGGGTCCTCACGGTGTTCATCGCGGAGATGGGAGCACCTGATGAGAGAAGCATCTTCGCGACAGCGATCTCGTCATCCAGCGTCAGACCTTCGCAGGGCAATGCCAGCAAGGACGATCCGCCTCCAGAGATCAATGCCACGACAAGGTCGTCTTCGGTAAGATCGGAAACGGCATCTAGCAATCGCCTGGAAGCCACGAAGCTTGCCTCATCCGGAACAGGGTGAGCGGCTTCAATGACCTCTATTCGACTGCTGGAGGACCGCGTCCCGTGCTTTGTCACGACGACACCCCCGAGTGAGCCTTTCCACAGGGCATCGAACGCACGCGCCATTTCCACCGATGCCTTGCCGGCTCCTATCACGACGGTGCGCCCTTTCGGCTCTCGCGGAAGGTTTGCCTTGATGGCCTCGTAAGGATCGGCAGCAGCGACCGCCGCTCGAAACAGTTCGGACAAGAAAACTCTGGTGTCCGCTACGGCTCCCATGTTCACGCGGCCACGATATTCGTCGGTGCGCCGCGCTCGAACGCCTCGACGTTGTCGATCAACTGATCGACAAGCGACTGGACCGCTTCGCGGCTCGCCCACGCCACATGCGGTGTCAGGATAAAGTTCGGCAGGTCGAGTAGACGCATTAGAGGATGATCGGCGGTCGGGGGCTCCGTGGTGACGACGTCGAAGCCCGCTCCGCTGATCTGTCCGCTCCTCAACGCAACCTCCAGAGAGGCCTCGTCAACGAGACCGCCGCGCGCGGTGTTGATCAAAAGCGGCCGCTTTGTCATCTGTGCGAACTCCGCGGTCGAAATCATGTTGCGGGTGGAAGACATCAACGGAGAGTGCAAAGTGATGACGTCACTAGCCTCAAGGACTTTCTCAAAGGGCGTATAAAGCGGTCCCATTCCCTTTGTGCCTTTGTAGTCGGAAAAGAGAACTTTCATCCCGAAGGCCCGGCCGAGGTCGGCCACCGAGCGACCGAGTGCGCCGTCACCGATGATGCCCAGCGTCGAACCCGCGAGATCGTTGATAGGGAAATCGAAGTAGCAGAACTGGTTCACTTCCTGCCATCGTCCAGCCTTGACCGAGTTTCGATACGCAAGGAGGCTGCGGCGAAGCGCGAGGATCATAGCGAAGGTGTGCTCTGGAACCGTGTTGACTGCGTAATTGCGGATATTCGAGACGGTGACCCCGCGTTGCGCGCATGCGGCGACATCGACGACGTCGGTTCCCGTCGCGGCCACCGCAACAAGCTTGAGTCGTGGGGCGGAAGCGATCGCCGGACCTCGTACAGGAGCCTTGTTTGTGATGACGATGTCGGCGTCCTTGATGCGTTCCGACACCTCGTCGGGAGCCGTTTGGTCGAACGCTACGAGTTCGTTGGCGAACGAGAACGCACGGAAGTGAATGTCGTCGGGCAACGTCTTGCGATCTAGGAGAACGACGCGAAGAGGTTTGCTGGCAGCATCAGACATGGGGAGAACACCGAGTTTGAAGGAAAGAATAACGGCCGCATTCCAGCGGCCGCTCATCGAAGATCGGCCTTAGGCTTCTTCTTCCTGGAAGGCCTCTTCGCGGGTTTTACGGAACGACGGCAGGATCATCAGGAGAAGGACTCCGGCTGTCGCGATCAGAAGGACGAGGCTGATCGGCCGCTCCACAAAAACGCTCGGATTTCCGTGGGAGATCGTCAGAGCCCGACGGATATTGGTTTCCAACAGCGGTCCAAGCACGAATCCCAGAAGCAGCGGACCCGGTTCGCACTTTGCCTTGCGAAATGCATATCCGAGCAGTCCGAACCCTGCAGCCAGAGCCACGTCGAAGATGCGGTTGTTGATGCTGTAGACCCCGACGCAGCAGAAGAGAAGGATTGCCGGATAGAGCAGCCGGTAGGGTACTGTCAGCAGTTTTACCCAGACCCCGATGAGGGGCAGGTTGATGACGACGAGCATCAGGTTGCCGATCCACATGCTGGCAACGAGACCCCAGAAGATTTCCGGCTGGGTGGCCAGCACCGTCGGTCCTGGCGTGATACCGTGGATGATGAAGGCGCTCAACATCATCGCCATCATGTTGTTCGACGGTATGCCCAGTGTCAGAAGCGGGATGAATGACGACTGTGCACCCGCATTGTTCGCGGCTTCCGGTCCAGCGACACCCTCAACGGCACCTTCGCCAAACTCGTTAGGGCGCTTGGACACCTTCTTTTCGACCGAGTAGGCGCAGAACGATGCCAGCGTTGCCCCCCACCTGGCAAGACGCCAAGAAAGGTGCCGACGCCGGTTCCCCGCAGCACGGCCGGCCATGCACGCCGGAAATCTTCCCGCGTTGGCCACAGCCGACTTAGCTTGCTGACCAGTACGCCGCGGGCTTCGACATTTTCAAGGTTCTCGATGATCTCCGAAAAACCGAATAGCCCGATGGCAATGACCACAAAGTCGATACCGTCGAAAAGCTCGACAGCGTTGAACGTGAGACGCTCTTCACCAGAGCTCGCGTCAATGCCGACCATGCCCAGCAACAACCCGAGAAGGATCATGCCGATCGCCTTCAGCACGGACCCTCGCGCCAGGATTGTTGCGGCCAGAAGTCCAAACAGCATCAGTGAAACGTACTCTGCTGGACCAAACGAAAGCGCGAAAGACGACAGAGTAGGTCCTGCTATAGCAATGCCAAATGTCGCAACGGTCCCGGCAAAGAATGAACCGAGTGCGGCAACAGCGAGCGCCGAGCCAGCCCTCCCCTGTTGAGCCATCTTATAACCGTCGACAGCGGTAACGACCGATGACGCTTCGCCAGGCAGGTTGACGAGTATAGCTGTCGTTGAACCTCCATATTGAGCGCCATAATAAATTCCAGAGAGCATGATCAGCCCGGCAAGAGGTGGAAGGTAGAACGTGATCGGCAGCAGAACAGCGATTGTTGCTGTCGGTCCGATACCGGGCAACACCCCGATCAGCGTACCTAGGAGAGCGCCAAGAAGACAAAATCCGAGATTGGTGGGCGTCAAAGCCTCGCTGAATCCGAGCATGAGAAGGTCGACGAAGTTCATGAGTTTCCTCCTCAGAACGGCCAGATTGGCATTTGAACGCCAAGGCCGACGATGAAGACCAATGCGCCAAACGCTGTCAGGCCAGCGGTAAGCAGGATGACCTCGCGAAGCCTCGAATCCCGGTCGGCGATGCTGCCAACAAGAAGCAACCAAACAGAGGCCGCAACGAAGCCAAAGAACTCCGCAATAAAAGCGAACCCAACCACCGCCGCCAGGACGATCACCAAAGGCCAGAGCTTCGGCTTGGCAATATCCACGCGCGTCCGAACTGCACCGAACCCGCCAATCACCGCGCCAATGATGATAAGAAGCCAGCACACTATTCTGGGGAGATAACCTGGCCCCATTGCGGAAGCGGTACCCATGGTCAGATCGCGCGCAGCCCAGAGGCCGAGCGCGCCGAATCCAATGAATATCGCTGCGGTGAAGAGGTCCGGAAGGTCACCGGTTCCTCTAGCCTTGCGAGGAGTGGCCATTACTTCTGTTCCTTGGCCAGTTTCCAGATCGCGCTCAGGCGTTCACCGCGGACAGGAAGCTCCTTATTCCAATCTTCCGATGACCGGTAAGAAAGCGCCAGCGACATTTGCTTCGCCTTTGCCTGGAAATCAGGATTTTCGAGGGCTTTTTTGATCGCGCCCGAGAACTTCGTACGGATTTCTTCGGGAACATCGCAGCTCATTGCGATGCCGCGCTCGGAACTCATGAGGACTTCGAAACCTTGCTCCTTTGCAGTCGGCAGATCAGGAGCGATCGAGGCACGATCTTCCGCGAACTGACCGAGATTCTTGAACGCCGAGTGATCGCTGCCCACAAATTCACCGACGTTGATGCCGATTGTGTCGACATGTCCACCAAGAAGCGCGGTACGAGCCTCGTTCGCCCCATTGAAGGTTACAGCAGTCAGGTCGATACCGGCAGCTTTCTCCAACTGAAGCATCGCGAGGTGCTCGTCAGTTCCCAGACCGGTCGTCCCCACGGTTACGGCACCCGGATTTTCCTTCGCGAAGGCAACGAGGTCCTTGAGCGTGCTGAACTTTGAACTTGACTGAACAATAAAAGAACCTGGGTCCTCAACGATACGCGCAACAAGGCAGAGCTTCGCGGGATCGAAACGGACCTTGCGGTCCATTTGCATCGTCAGATAGCCCGGCGTGTTAAGCGAGGACACCGTGTAGCCGTCAGGCCGGGCTTGCGTCATTGCAGTATAGGCAATTTCGCCAGAAGCTCCGGGGCGGTTCAGTACGGTTATCTTCGCGCCCAGCTCTTTCTCCACATATGGAGCAAGCGTGCGGTTCATCACGTCCGTACCGCCACCAGGAGCGAACGCCACGATGAATTCAATAGGGCGGTCGGTTGGCCAGTCAGCATGCGCTACGCCTGCGCCGAGGAAAAGCGTCGTCGCCAGCGCGGTATTTCTAATCAAATGCTTCATCTTATCCTCCCAGGATGGTTTCGACTGGTTTAGTTCAGAGCGCTAGAGACTGGCCGGCGTTTCCCCTCCGGAGCGCCGGCCAGCATCGTTCAGTTCGTGGACGGCAGCTCGCAACCGGCTTTAACCAGAGCGTCATTGAACCATGTCGGCTTATGCGTCCCAGCTTTGATATTCTCGATCTGCTTTAGCTCAGCGGCGTGCTTAGCAACGGTCCGTTCGTAGACCTCCGCAACATCGTCGATCGGAACAACCACGACGCCGTCCGCGTCACCGACGATCAGGTCTCCCGGCATGATGACCATGCCGCCGATGGCGATCGGGGTGTTAATCTCGCCCGGCCCGTTTTTGTAGGGACCTCGATGGGTGACCCCAACCGCGAACGCTGGGATGTTCATCTCAAGAAAGGCATCCGCGTCACGGATAGCACCGTTGAGCACGAAACCCACGACGCCGCGACGGTGAGCGTAGTCGAGCATCATCTCGCCCATCAGGGCGTGGGTCACGTCGCCGGCTGCATCCATGACGATGACGTCGCCGTCCACAGCCATGTCCATCGCCTTATGGAGCATAAGATTGTCGCCTGGAGGCGCTTTGACAGTCAGTGCACGGCCGACAAGTTTGCCGTCACGATGCATCGGGCGAAGCTCGGCCCCGCCCGCATACATGCGGTGCATGCTGTCGCTGATGTTAGCGACTGGAAGCTCCCGGAACTTGTCGATCCATTCCTGATCGACGATCCTGTCCCTGTTGCGAACCCTAAATCCTATAGTCAACGTCTTCTCCTCAATGCTTTTGATTGTCTTTTTTTTCAGGCGGGCGTCTTTGCCAGCGCCCGATGATTCACGATCCTTTCGCGACCGAGGTGACGCCCTTCCACGATCGCAAAGATACCTTCCACAGCATCGACGCCGACGCGAACGTTGGCCTCCTGGGTCACGCCGCCGATATGCGGTGTGACGACGATTTTCTGGTTTTGCCAAAATGGGTGGTTGGCCGCAGGCGGCTCGATCTGGAAGGTGTCCAGGCCGGCCCCGGCAATGTGACCGCTCTCCACAGCGCGAAGAAGGGCATCCTCATCTATCAATCCGCCTCGCGCGGTGTTGATAATGAACGAACCGGGCTTCATCCTGCCAAGACGACGGTCATCTAGCAGGTTGCGCGTGTCGGGTGTCAGAGGGCAGTGCAAGCTCAATATATCCGAGGACGAGATGAGGTCGTCGACATCAGCCACCCGGTGAACACCTGCCTCGACGAACGCCGTCTCGTCTGTGAAGGGGTCGTAGGCTTGGACCTTCAAGCCAAAACCCCTGGCGAACACGGCAGTTTGCCGAGCGATGGCGCCGAAGCCGACCAGGCCGATAGTCATGCCGGCAAGTTCCTTGCCGGAATAGCCCGCTTTTTCCCAGCGCCCGGCGCGGATACCGCTGTCGAGCGGCACTATCCGCTTCACCACGGCAAAAAGCAGTGCGATTGCATGTTCAGCAACCGAAAGTGCATTTGCGCCAGCAGCGACGACCACGGGTATCTCCCGGCGTGACGCAGCATCCACATCAATATTGTCGACCCCAACCCCGTGCTTTGAAAGAACACGGAGCGATGGCGCGGCCTTGATCGCTGCTTCGCTAAAGCGGCCCATTCGAACCACGACGCCGACGGGATCAAGTTCTGTCACGATGCGGACCAGATCGGCTTCGCTTGTGTAAGGGGGGACGTAAGACACCTGGTAGCCGTTGTCGGTTATCAGTTTTACGGCTTGCTCGTTGATGGCTGGTCCTGTCACCAGGATGTTGCGGCTTCCCATGCGTACCTCGAATTGGATGCGCGAGGACGCGGCGCTGCCGTTGCAACGTTTTGGCATCCTCCCATACGCCAAAGTTCCTCCTGGCGTCTCCTGAGGCGAAAACTTAACATAAGGAGTTCTTGATTAAAGCGAATAATTCTGCCTAAAATAAACAGAAAATCTTAATTCGTGGCGGGACGACATTGGATATTCGCCAGCTCAAGACATTCATCGCGATAGCCGAGCACGGAACCTTTGCGAAGGCTGCCGACGCTGTAGGTCTGACCCCATCTGCGGTGAGCCAGCAAATACAGGCGCTGGAATCGGAGGTAAGGGGTGAACTGTTTGATCGCGCGACCAGGCCAATCACGCTGAACGGCCACGGTCTGCAGATGCTCGAAGCAGCGCGGACCTTGGTGCGCGATGCAGACAATATCATCGACGCAATCTCCGGCAGAGCCGTGAGCGGCACGTTCACAATCGGCTCCGTTCGCTCAAGTGCTCTTTCGCTTCTGCCTCTCTCAATCGTCGCTCTCAAGGCCGACTACCCCGATTTGAGGATCAAGCTCCAGGTCGCCAATACGGACGAATTGCTGAAGGATGTCATGTCAGGCCGTCTCGATTGCGCGATGGTTGCCGAGTACTCAGGAATTCCTTCAGCATTGAGATGGCAACCGTTTATCAACGAACCTCTACTGGTCATCGGTCCCAACGGCACTCCAAAAATGTCCGGTTTCGATATGCTGTCGAAGCTGCCCTATGTCAGGTTCAACAGTAAATTCAGGCTGGCGCAGATCATTGAGACGGAGCTTGCAAAAACCCGGATTGTACCAAACTTGATAGCTGAGATAGACACGATTGCTTCAGTGGTCTCTTGCGTTATTCACGGTCTGGGCGTGTCTGTTGTTCCCTGGATCGCGTTGAGAGACATTGCTGCTCCGATCGTCTCGGTGCAGTTTGGCGAACCCCAGATATTACGACCGATAGGCCTCCTGGAACGGCGGTCAGGAACGCGCGCACAGATAATAGATCGTCTGCATCAGAATTTGGCTAGGCTGAGCGATCCGTATGGCATACCGCGCTGACTGAAGCTGCGCTGAGATTTCTTATGGCGCGCAGAGGACGAATCTGCCCGCGAGGAATGTCCGCTTCGGGCGCGGGATGCTCGCATGAGCGCCAGGTTCACCGAACTAGATCGCGCCATCGACGGACCTCAACGAGCAACTCACCTATCCGATCCGACTGACGATGCCCCTCGCTTGGTATTGGAGGCCTCGGGAACGGATCGCTTTTCGCACTGATGAAAAGCAAGTTCGTCTATCCGAAAACGATGCAAGCCATGTTCGATGTCAGCGGGGCGGGCGACCTTCCCGCCCCGCCAGCCGACGAGCTTGCTTGTAGATGAAGCGGTAATCGCGGACCGTTTGAGCCGTCGCGGACACTTCATTGGAATGCGCCAATTGGAAACCAACCTTGCCAGTTGACGAGATCTCACCTGATACGCCGTCCCGGCTTGCCAAACGGTCGTCCGGTCTCGCTCTTTTACAATCAAAGGTTAAAACAGCTCAATCAACGCCTTCAGAAAGGCGCGAACAGCAGGGTTGGAGCGGCGGCTTTCGGGCCAGACTGCCGTGATGTTGTTGCGCTCCACAGCAAAATCCGACAGGACCGGCACGAGCTCCCCGCGATTGACCCAGGGTCGAGCCATGAAGCTCGCGGCCATTCCAATGCCGCCATCCGTAGCAATCGTTGCCATGACCGCCTCACTCGCATCAACAATGATACCAGAGGATGGTACGATCTCGACGTCACGATCGCCAATCCGGAAAGGCCAGCGAAAGACCTGACCCGTGCTTTGGTAGCGCAGATTGACGGTTTCGTACGCCTCCAGATCATCCGGGTGTTTGGGAGTGCCGTGCATCGCCAGATAATCGGGCGAAGCATAACAACAGAGTCGGTGTGGTGAGAGCCGTCGCGACAACAGGCGCGAGTCTGGCAGGTCGCCGATCCTGACAGCGAGATCGATGCCCTCTTCAACGAGGTCCACCCTGTGGTCGCTCAGCCGCAGGTCGAACGCCACCTTTGGGTGGAGTTTGCGAAACTTCGCGAGCGCAGGGGCGATCACATGAAGGCCTATCGCCATTGAAGTGGCAATCCGCAACATGCCGGTGGGTTCAGCACGAGCCGTTTTCGCCGCCTGCTCGATGGCTTCCGCATCGCGCAACAGTCGCAGTGCGCGTCCGTGAATGTCGCGCCCCTCCGCCGTGAGGGTGAGCGAGCGCGTCGTACGCGTAAACAATGAGACGCCGAGATGCGCTTCCAGCCGTTGGATGCTCTTGCTGATCGCTGACGGCGAGACGGATAACGAACGAGCAGCAGCCGTGTAGCTGCCCAAAGAGCCCGCCCGCGCAAAAGCGATCAGCCCCGTAAGCCGTTCAAAACCGATTTGTTCCTTCATGGCACTATTAAACCGAAGCAGAGCGCAATTATCAACGGCTTCGATTGACCCTATCTTCTGGCCGCGAATACAGACTGAGCGAGGCTATGATGATTGAGATGATGAAAGCGGTGCGGTTGCATGAATTCGGTGGCCCGGAGGTACTGAGTTATGAGGAGGCTCCGCGTCCGGTCCCCACATCTGGAGAAGTGCTTGTCCGAGTGCATGCGGCCGGTATCAACCCACCAGACCTTTATCTGCGCGACGGATATCGGACGCTTCCGCCCGAATGGCAGCCTGAACCGACCTTTCCATTGATCCTTGGCACCGACGTGTCGGGCGTCGTGGCCGCCATCGGCGACGGTGTTTCGGCATTCAGCGTCGGTGACGAGGTTTTTGCTATGGTACGCTTTCCTGAGGACTTGATGCAGGGAAGCGGTGCTTATGCCGAGTATGTCACGGTCCCCGCATCGGAACTGGCACTGAAGCCTGCAGGTATTGATCACATCCAGGCGGCGGGTGCCCCGATGTCGCTATTGACGGCCTGGCAGTTTTTGGTCGATCTTGGTCATGATGCACCCAACCCGTTCCAGTCGTTCCGCCATTCACCGATCCCGCTGCAAGGCAAGACGGTCTTGGTCAATGGCGCCGGCGGCGGCGTAGGGCATTTGGCGATCCAGTTGGCGAAGTGGAGGGGCGCGCACGTCATTGCTGTTGCTTCCGGTAAGCACGAAGCGCTCCTGCGTGCGCTGAGCGCAGATCAAATCATCGACTACACGAAGACGGCCGCTGAGACGGCCGCAGAGGATGTAGACCTTGTCATCGATGCGGTCGGCGGGTCGAACATGGAGCGCTTTCTGAACGTCGTCCGGCCTGGCGGAGCGCTCTTCCTGGTCAATCCCTTGGGCTTCTCGGCGCACAAGGATGCTGCCCGGCGTGGGATAACCGTGTCATCGACGCAGGTTCGCTCAAACGGTGCACAACTTGCAGAAGCGGGTCGCCTGCTCAACGACGGCTCCATTCGCGTCGTGATCGACAGCACCTCCCCGTTGGCGGAGGCTGCGGCTGCCCACGAACGAGCTTCAAGAGGCGGTATCCAGGGCAAAATCGTTCTTTTCGCCGGCTGATCATCAACGAATTTCCTCAGGACCGATGGCCTCACAACCGCTCGGCTTCGGTAAAGAAGACGGCGGCGGTGCATCATTGCTTCGCACCAACGGGAAAATCCTCAGCAGCGTGACGACTGCGGAAATACCAAGCACGGTGCAAATGACAAGGGAAGTGGCTATCCCGAGACGGGCTATCGAAAGCGCCAACGCAAAAGGCGCCAGCGCTGACAGGATCAGCCGTGCCGCCATCATCTTTCCCTGGAGCTGGCCGTAACCTGCGCTGCCGAACAGGTGCAGCGGTAGCGTTCCCGTGACAATGCTCAGCAAGCCGTTGCCCATTCCGAAGACGACAGCAAAGGCCATCGCCCCCATGGTCGATGGCGCTGTCAATAACAGGATCAACACTCCGGCTGGAATAAGCACCGCCGCGATCACAGCCAGATGAAGGGCCGCCACACGCTTGCCAAAGGCCATGTTGATCAGGCGGCTGGTTACCTGCGACGGGCCGAACAAAGTGCTGACCAGAGCGGCGGTTGCGCCGAGGCCAAGGCCGGAAAGAAGCGGCACGAGGTGCACGAGCAGCGCTGCCCCGACGAGCGACATCAGCGAACATCCGATGACCATCAACAGAAATCCCAACCGGCGGCGCTCAGGTGCCAGAACGCCGGGAACGTTTGAAGGTGCCGTCTTCGCGTTTGCCTTTCTTTGAATTGCGGCATGCGACAGCCAGGCATGGACCGGCAGGCAGATGAGTAGATTGAGCGCGGCAAAAACCAGATAGACGTTCTGCCACGACATCTGCGCATGTAAGGTGGTCGTGATCGGCCAGAACATCGTCGAGGCGAACCCGGCGATCAGGGTCAGGTACGTTATGCTGCGGGATGCCACCTGCGGGCGGAGCTGGACCAGAAGCGCGAATGCCGCGCCGTATTGCACTAGATTGGCAGACACCTCGATCACGATCAGGGCGGCGACGTATGACGCCTTGCCCGGCGCATAGGCGCAGGCGACCAGGGAAGCGGCCGCGACAGCTGAACCGATCGTCATCACCCGGCCGGCGCTGATGCGGTCAAACAGCCTGCCCAGCCAGGGGGCCGTCAGACCGCCGATCAGCAGCGCGATCGACAATGCACCGAAGATCCATTCGGTCGACCACGCAAAATGCGTCGCCATATCCGGTGCCAGGATGCTGAAGCTGTAATAGAGGGTACCGTAGCCGATATTCTGGGTGACACCGAGGGCAACAATGGCGGCAATCGGAACCCGCTCGCTCATATGGATTTCAAACTCACGCGTTGCTCCAGCTTCTCCGCTTCTTCCTTCCGCTCGCTATAGCGATCGGTGAGATAGGAGGAGGCGTCACGGGTCAGGAGCGTGAATTTCACCAGCTCCTCGCATACATCGACGACGCGATCGTAATAGGACGAGGGCTTCATGCGACCATCCGCATCAAATTCCTGAAACGCCTTGGCAACGGAGGACTGGTTGGGAATTGTGATCATCCGCATCCAGCGACCGAAGAGACGGAGCTGGTTGATGGCGTTGAACGACTGCGAACCGCCTGAGACCTGCATCACCGCCAGAGTCTTGCCCTGGGTCGGCCGCACCGAGCCGACGGAAAGCGGGATCCAGTCGATCTGCGCCTTCATGATGCCGGTCATCGCGCCGTGGCGTTCCGGACTGACCCAGACCTGACCTTCCGACCAGGCGGACAGGTCTCGCAGCTCCTGCACCTTTGGATGGCTGACCGGCTCAGCGTCCGGCAACGGCAAGCCTGCGGGGTCGAAGATACGCACCTCGCAGCCAAAGTGTTCGAGCAGTCTTGCAGCTTCCTGTGCCAGCAGGCGGCTATAGGACACGTGCCGCAGCGAACCGTAAAGTATCAGTATCCGTGGCTTATGCGTGGAAAACGACGGACGCAGCGCATCCTGGTCTGGTTGACGCAAATCCGCCGCGTATGCCGCAGGCAGATCAAACAACGCGCTTGGCCTCCGCAGTTTGTACGCAACAAGCGGCAACCTCGACGGCTTGTGCGCAGATTTCCGGGTGGCCGGCGCAGCAGTCTTCCATCAGGAAACGGATCAATGCGCCGAGACCGTGGTAATTGGCGGTATATATGATCGAACGTGCCTCGCGCTTCTGTTTGATCAGGCCAGCGCGCTCCAGCTCCTTCAGGTGAAACGAAACGTTTGATGGCGAAACCTTGGCCCTCTCCGCGACAGCCCCCGCAGCCATACCGCCGGGGCCTGCGACCACAAGGATGCGCACGATATGAAGGCGGGTTTCCTGGGACAGCGCCGCGAACGACGTGAGGGCCTGATGTTCGTCCATATTTCTACAATCCTTGAATTATTGAACTATGGGTAACTGATATAAACGCAACCGGCAAGTTGAGTTTGTAAGAACTGGATGTCCCCATCTCGCCGAATACCGTGTCCCCCGCATTCTGGCGCGGTCGCGCAAAATAATCTGCGACTCATCCTCTGGCGTTACGGACGAAGCAGGCTGGCGGCCCCTTTGAAAGCTCGGCATAAGGCAGCCAGTCCGGGTTACCCTCCTCTCCTTGCCGGTTGACCCAAATACCCCGCAATCCTAGTTCGTAACGTGCCTTCATATACCGATACTTACCCATAGTGACGTGCACGGCCTCGTCTGGAGTGGCATCCATCTGCCGGTACGCGTATTGGAACATTTCCCTCGGCGGTTTGTACGCACCGGCCTGCTCCGCGGTGATGACATAGCCGAATGATGCACCGATGGCAGCGACCGTCGATGCAATCAGATCATCGCGGGAGTTGATGAAGATCGCCAGCCTGTATTGCTTGCGCAGCCGGTAAAGGGCATGCGGCACCTCCGGATATGGGCCCATCGTCATCGACGATCGATCAACGCCTTCTTTCTTCTTCGTACGGCTCTACGCCGTGTTCCCGAAACGACGCGGCGACGCGAAGAATGTCTTTGTATAGTTGGTGCGGCTTCTCTGCGGTGAGTTTTCGACCTTGAGCCGAGAAGCTTTTCAAATGACCGAAGCGTTCTTCCCGCTGGCGTGGTGCTGCTTCAAAATGACGTCAATTTCTCGCAGCAGACCTTCGTACCATTGCACGAGGGTACCAGGACACCAGCATGCGTGTTTCCGTCGGAGTCATGACATAACCTCTTCTGACATTCTTGTCGGAGAAATCTGGGAAAAGTTGCGAATTCGCACCTTCTAACTTCCGCCAGAGCCGCACGCGATATACTGGATGTAGGAGCGCATGCGGTCGCGTGACTGGCACCTTGGTTAGTCTGCAGTCAGTAATCCCAGAAAACAGATACCCAACGGAAGGCGTCGCCGTCGACTGCCCGAGCGAAGGGAGCGGCATATGCGTGGCCACCAGCAGTTTCCCTGTCGTTGCCAGATCCTTTAGAAGCCTGACCCGTACGCGGGCAGCTTCTTCGGGATCGTGCTCGAAGCCGTTGAACCAATCGGGATGTTCGACGCCAACCGCGAATACAGCGTCGCCTGCAAACATCATGTCCGGATGCAACGCGCACCACGCTGTGCCTTGGGGTATGGCCGCCGGTGCGAAAGACGACGACACCTGGAGCCTACCTAGTGCTTCTCATCGAACAGCCGCAACTGGTCATGGTATTCCTCGGCAAACCTCTTGGCGGTCGCACGAAGTGCATCCGGAAAGCCGGGAGGTATCTGGACATGCGTGAAATCGGGCGCCTCCCAGAACTTAACCTCGGCGGCGGCCACATGAATGCGCAGGTCGGGCGCAGCTTTTCCTTCACGCCGTCAACGAGCAACCGCCAACGTGGTCCATGTGCATGTGGGTCAGGACGACGTCGGTTACGGAGCCGAGGTCGATGCCCGCGCTTTCTAGTCTCTGCACGAGCTGCCAGCCCGTGGCAGGTTTAGTTCAGGATCGAGGCCTGCGTCGATAAGTTTGACCTGCGCGCCTCTGCGCACGACCACCGCGTTCAGCGCCCAGTCGAAAGCATCCTGAGGCAGGAACATATTGTCCAACCACGCTGCGCGCTCCGTTGGATTGGCATTGTGCCCCACATCGTCGTCGGAAGAGGCAGCACGCCGTCGCTGATCACCAGTACTTCGATTTCACCGACCTTCACCCCATAGCGGGAGGGGTTCAGTTCTTGGGTTGCCGGTCGGCCGGCACGCCGCGTGTTTTCCAAGCTCATGTTTGTCTGCTGGTGATCCATTGTATCGGCGTTTGCTTTTTACTTGCGTCACGATGCGCTCCTGTTTTCGGGATTGGAACCTGCCGGGCACGAACCATGCAGCGAAGTGTATTGGGGAGCATCTGGACGGTCGATTGGGTCAACCGTCGGTACAGGTTGTTCCAACAAAACACAGGAGGTTCAGGCAGCGGCTTATCAAGCTCACGAGCTTAGAAAGGCAGGAGAAGGGGAGCGCGCGGCAGAATTTTAGCTCCCCTCTTGATTTACCGGCGTCTCTGAACATGTTGCTCGATTTCGTCCACGCGGCTGGCGTTGGGGGATTTACTTTGGGGAAGAGGAGACGACCCGACATATAATCTTCGAGAATCTGCTGGATGGCTTCTTCGATACATCGAGCATTCAATGACCCCTCACACCCACCATGCCAAATCCCCATCTCTTGCCGGAGCCGTTCTGTCACGGACCTTAATGCTCAGGAATGTCCGGCGTTATTGGGATGCAGGCGGCTCTTACCTTAACTTTTGGGACGATCAACGGTGTGCCTGAGACCGGATCGGGAATGATCATGCAGGGTAGGCCAAAGACGTCTTCGACCAGCCGTTCGGTTACGGTGGTGGGTGGAAAGCCGTGTGCGATGATGGCGCCATCCCTCATGGCGATGATATTGGTGGCATAGCGGCAAGCGTGGTTGAGATCGTGCAGCACCGCGACGATCGTGCGGCCTGCAGCGTTAAGCTCCTGACAAAGATCAAGCAGGTCAATCTGATGGGCGATATCCAAGAAAGTGGTTGGCTCATCAAGGAGCAGGATCGGTGTTTCCTGTGCCAGCACCATGGCGACCCACACTCTCTGCCGCTGGCCGCCGGAAAGCTCGTCGACAAGACGAGTGGAAAGCTGCGTCGTCTGCGTCGCAGCCATCGCCGATGCGACTGCCGCTTCGTCTTCGCTCGACCATTGCCGGAAGAGGGATTGATGGGGATAGCGGCCGCGAGCGACGAGCTCGGCGACGGTGATGCCGTCGGGGGCGATCGAGCTCTGTGGCAAAAGGCCAATCGCGCGGGCAAGCTGTTTGGCGGGATAGCCGGCGATCGCCTTGCCGTCGAGAATAACCTCTCCTGCTGAAGGCGTCAGCAGCCGCGACAGGGCACGCAGCAATGTGGACTTACCGCAGGCATTGGGTCCAACGATAACGGTAAAGGAACCATCTGGAATCTTCACAGACAAATCCTCAGCGATGATCCGCTGGTTATAGCGCAACGTCGCATTTTGAACCTCAAGCCTTTCGATTCGGGTATCCGGCCGGTCTGTCATTGTCTTGCCTCACGGATCAGCAACCAGAGAAAATAGAACCCGCCGACGCTGACGGTCATGATGCCAACCGGCAATTGCGCACCGAAGGCATGCTGAGCCGCCCAGTCTGCGGCGATGAGTAGCAACCCACCTGTGAGCGCCGACGGAACCAGGGTGACGCCACCAGAGCCCGAAAGGCGCCGCGCAATCTGGGGTGCGGCCAGAGAAACGAAGGCGATCGGCCCAGCCGCTGCCGTGACAATCGCCGTCAGCGCAACACCGCAGATCATCAGAACCAGGCGGAGACGGTTTACATGGATGCCGGACGCTGTTGCCATATCATCGCCCAGTTCCAGCTGCCGCATTGGCCGCGCGAGCACCAGAACACACGGTATGATCGTCGCCAGCATCAGCAAGACCTGCCAGACCTGTTCGAAACCGAGACCATTCAGCGAACCCGCTCCCCAGATCGCTGCCGACATGGCAACCTTAAGATCGGCCTGGCGAATCATCCATGCATTCAGCGCATTAAGCATAGCCGATATCCCGATACCGACGACGATCAGCCGGAAACTCTGCAAGCCGCCCCGATAGGCCAGGAGATAGATGGCGGCTGCCGTGACGACGCCACCGGCGAGGGCACCAGCTGCAGTCTCGTAATACCCGCCAGAACAGACGAAAATAACAACAAGCGCGCCGGTATAGGAGCCGGCGGAAAACCCGATAATATCCGGCGATCCCAGCGGATTGTGCGTCAACGACTGGAAGATCGCTCCGCTCAAACCAAGGGTGCCGCCAAGTAAAAAGGCAAGAAGCAGGCGCGGCAGCCGCCATTCCATCACGACCATATTCATCGTGCTGTCGGCGGCACCCAGCAGCGCCTTGAAAACATCTGCAGATGGGACCGGAAACTTTCCGCTTGCCAGCGATGCGGCCCCGATCATCACTGTTAGCGACAGAAGGATCACACCGACAAAAAGGCTGCGCGGATCGAACCGCACCGACAGCCGCCCGCCAAACAGCCTGAGCAAGGCAGCCCTGCGACCGAAGTCGATTTGGCTGGAGCTTGAGACAGCAAGTCGACGAGCACCGGCCTTGGAAGGATCAGGGTGATGTCCGCTCATAGGCCGCTCGCTCGCCGGCGCCGTGCCAAAACGATCAGTACCGGCGCCCCGATGAAAGCTGTGACGATCCCGGCTTCCAGTTCGCCGGAAAACAGCACCAGCCGCCCGGCGATATCGGCGGTCAAAAGAAGGATTGGCGAACAGAGGATGGTGAAGGCGATGATCCATCGCTGATCGGGTCCGCTGAGCCAGCGTACCACATGCGGAACCATCAGCCCGATAAAACCGATCGGCCCTGCGGCTGCCGTCGCCGCGCCCGCCAGGAGAGTCACGGCGATTACCACGAGGATGCGGGTGCGCACCAGATTGACCCCGAGCGCGCGGGAGGGATCGTCACCCAGGGCGACGGCATTGAGGGATGGCGCCACGCAGAGCGAGAGGACAAGTCCGAATATGATGAATGGTGCCACTGTCGCCACGACATCCATATTTCGTCCGGAAAGCGAGCCGATCGACCAGACCCGCAGACCGTCGAAGGTGCGGGGATCAAGCAGCGTGATCGTGGAACCGATGCCCCCGAGCACGGCGGAGAGCGCCACGCCGGACAGAACAAGCCGCGCCGGGCTTGCCCCATCGCGCCCGCGCGATCCAACTGAATAGACGATAAGCGTTACGGCAACTGCGCCGAGAAACGCGAACCAGAGATAGCTGGAAATCGCGTGAAAGCCTAAAAGTCCAACCGCCAGTGTCACGAAGAAGGCAGCGCCCGCATTTACACCGAGGATACCGGGATCGGCGAGCGGATTGCGGGTAACAGCTTGGATCAACGCACCGGAGACGCCGAACGCCGCACCACACAAGAGGCCAAGCAACGTTCGCGGCAGGCGGTAATCGCGGATAATGATGTGTTCGGCAGATGCCGGGTCATAGGCGAACAGTGCATAGAGGCCGGTGGAGGGT
>Ga0099826_10000159_pt1 | contig 28130 bp, 17 predicted proteins | sample Mtrugardesep15_FD_76830 | JGI IMG/M metagenome (GOLD analysis project Ga0099826, IMG submission 76830) | Root nodule microbial communities of legume samples collected from California, USA - M. trunc garden sep15 | ecosystem: Host-associated > Plants > Roots > Nodule | place: USA: California... | reverse complement strand
TCTATTTATATTTTAAAGAAATGTGACATCCTGTTTTAAGTTGAATACTCTGATCTTTATGTATTATTTTACATGTTGGAAAAACGGGGTGTTACAATTAGTGTTTATGCTATATAAGTTGCAAAATAAGTTGTAATAGCTTATTCTTAAGCGCTTATACGATGAGCGTTTATGCTATATAAATTGCAAAGTAAGCTGTTTATCCAAACAAGACTTATCTGGGAGAACTTATGAAAAGAAATGGATTATGACATGTTTATAAGTTGTTTTTCAACTTATTTTTATAAGCCCTTCATTTTAGTCTATATCTAGTTTTATTTAGTAAGTTTTTGACAGTTACACATATTTTATGTCAGGTATATCACCCTCTGCCTTCTGAATTCCCAGTTTTTCAGTACTTGACACATTTGGTAATTAATTACGGCTGGCATGAGATTACTGTTGAAGTACTTCACCATTGTCCAAATCTTTAGAAGTTGGATTTGTATCAGGTCGGTTGATTTAAGACTAATGTCCCCCATTTTAACGATGGCTCAATCCAATTTATAATGTTAGTTGAAGATTTTATGTATGGACCAGTTCATAATGCTTGAATATTTTTAAATTTTACTTTCAACAGAGAATTGCCAGACAATCCACCCATCTGCCCCATCCGCCATTGTACTTACCATGTGTTAATGAGTGCAAACAGTCAGAAGCGTGGGTGGACCCAGCAGCCGTTCCACCATGTATTGAATTACATCTCATAAGCTGCTCTATCTGTGACTTTGGAGTTATGGATCTAAAGCGGGACATAAGTTTTGCCAAATTTATTCTAAACAATGCAGGTGTTTTAAACACCATGAGTATTTGGAGCTCGAGTGGTATAAACAAAGTTCAAATTGAAGATGAAATATTCTCTTCTCGGAGTGCATCTGCAACTTGTCAGTTATCAGTTTATTGATTTAAGCTATGTAAGTATAACTAATAACTTTTCAATTTATTGATTCAAGAGGAAATAAGGTTGTTTTCTGTAGGGTTGTTTGGATTGGCTTAACTTTTCAATTTTGAATGCAGATTTGGGCCTCTGGAAACTTAAGCTCTTTGGAAGGTGAAAAATAAGCTCTTGAGGATTTTGCACTAAAGCATGGTTTTTTAGATAATTTTAGAACTAGCTTCAATTTGCACTTCACAATCAGCTATCATAGATAGGCTTATATTTCTGTTGCAACACTTTCTCTGCTTCTATAGTATTTCCATGTTCAAGTGCTTGAATTACAAACATCTATCATTGCCAATGTGAATTTCAATTTGTTGAGTTTGATTTTGTACATTCCAACAATATTTCACACACACAACATTAGACATTAAATTCAAGATATGGATTGACTAGACAAGTTCATGTTCTGTTATTTAGACAATTAGATTGGAGTATTATCATTCCTGCAAATGGTACATGGGCTTTATACTTAGTTAATATATTTTTTTGGCGTTAGCTCTCCGGTTTTTAGGAAAAGACACACAATCAAAGATAAGTACGGTCTAATCAATAATATTCCATTTACGAATCAAACTTGTGTTTTACGTAACGATTCATGTTTTGGTGGATGTTATAACACTTGAGCCACTTATTTTTTGTTTTGTTTTGAAGACAACACTTGAGCCACTTAGTTAATATTCTATTTGGGTATGTAATACATTTTAAACTATTTATCGGGTTTCTCTCAATATACGTATAAACACTAAAAATTGTTAATTGGTAAATATTATTGTACTCCTCCATAAAAAATTGAAAGGCTATCTGAAATTTTGTCGGTTTTCACAGCTTTTAGATAACCTTCATTCAGAAGGTTGACACATTTTTAGGGAATCCACTTCTTTGCTTGGTAAACAAGCAACAATATATATTGCTTTACTAGCATGGAATTGAGTTGGAAAATAATAAATAATAACACCGGTTGAATCCTAAATATTGTCAATGGCAGTCTCTTTGATGCTTCTAAGTTGTATAGTTTTTATTTGAACTGATGCAATGTGAATGTGAATGTTCTGAGTGTGTTTTAATGTTATATTATCAACTTTCCATTATAAGTGTTTTCTTAATTACTAATCTCTATGTTAACATTTATGTTTGAGATAATTGTATCAAGTTGAACTATTTTATATTTTTCAGGTTCTAAATTTAGGCAGGCGTTCATCATCATCTGATCACGATCCTTGGAATCTTGAACATAAAGCTAGTGATAGCTATGGATCTGCGCATGGAACTTATCACAGAGCCGCGCAATATTAATTTTAGTCTTTATCAATAAGAATGAATAGTTAAAAAAAAATTTAAATCAATTGATCATTGGATATTAAACATAAATTAATGATCTACGTGGTTATAATTTTGCTTATATTATTTTAATTTAGATTATTGTATGAATTTCTATTTTAATTTGAGTGTTTTTGTTATTTTAATTATTATATTTTTCTTTCTATAACAGTAATGATGAATAAAAGTAATGGTAACATTTGTATATAGAGAATTTAGCTCTGCTTATTCCAATGGTAATATCACATATGAGAATTGATACACCTTGATTTATCTAAATAGAAGCATTCTTATAGTGAGTGTGTATTCTTTGAGAAATTAGGATGAAGAGAGAAGAAATGTGAGAGAGAAATAGAATCTTCTTATCATTCATCATTGTCCTTAATCGATTACATCAAATGGTCATTCATCATTAGAAACACACAAGTGGATGTGAACATAATTGGGGTGTACTCATCTGTAGCAAAAACAGTCACACTATATCCTTTGGCCTTTGCCGATTAATAAAGATATAACAACCAAAGATCGACATTGTTAACTAAAGATCTCAGAAGTCTCATCTCCTCCAAAGAAGGTCGTTGCCATTTGCCAACCACCACATTGGTACTCCCACATATTAGGTTCAACAATAGCCTTTTCTGCGGCAACCTAGTCACCGATGGTACCATAGAGAATTTAGCGTAACACTTTGAATACCTTTGTCCCACAATTAACTTGAGAAGAGGAGTGTTCAAATTTGTAGCAATAGGACTCTGAGGAGTGTTCAACCCTGTGTGATCACAACTAATAACAAGGAAGGAGTATTCTAAGAGGTCGACATATTGAATATTATCTGGTGCAAGTACAAAGTTTACAAAAGATTGCTCGTTAATGCTCTTATTTCGTAATTTTTCAACTAGTGCTATCTCAACCGTAATTTGGGTTTAGAAATTTTGTTTTGCAAAAAAAATAAAAAATTGAATGAACTAAAAATGCTCCAAGCATATTACCGAACGCACAGTTCTGGAGAACTAGCAAAGGTGCAACAATAGGTAGAAAACAAATAGCAGAAAAATACTCTACACACATTGTAGGAGTAACAACCTCAAAAATCTTGCCAAGAAGATATCTTGCTCCAAAACAAATAATCATACCCAAGCATGTTTCAAGGCCATAACTTGTAAGAGTGTTCAGTTGTCCGAGTGAGGGGGTCAAATAACATTCCATAAAAAAACACTTCAATAGGGTTCTGCACAAGAAGAAATATGGACAGTTGCAATTTGAGATTTCTAGCCCTGTGGAAAGAAAATTGTTCTTCTCCCATAAAAAATTGTTCATTCTTATACAAAACAAAAATATCTCCCATGAAACTTATGTTATGCAGATATTAAACTCAGCGTGACTTAAGTCACACTCATTACGCGTTAACGTGACTTAACTCACGTAGGTTATAACCAAGCTTGAGTTAAGTCATGCGGGGCCTATGTCCAGTACCAGAACATCTATTTTGGCTTTTTTCCCTAATTTCCTTTGATCATTTATACTTACATCCATCCATTCATTCATTTTTATCCATATTTTCATCATTCATTCACAATTTAAATACGCAAAATAAACCAAAAATTAACCAAAATGTCAAAAAATAACGCAAACGCACAAATGTAAATATGTTACCTCTATATCCGCCAAAGTGTCATAAAAATATCTAAATATATACAAATGTCAGGAAAACACTAAAAAAATCTACTCATGTGGATCATGTTATACTCTGACTGGATGCCCTCCATAATGTCGGCAAAGAGAGGATGTGTAAACACATCAGGATACGTCATAACAATATCCATTATGCACCTGATGTTGTCAATGATATGGAGTGGGTCGGGAACCTGTCTGGCAAATTGCTGCTCAACAATAACCTCCTCGTAAGGAGGGACATGAGTTGTGTACTCAGCAATAGGCGCAACCTGGGAAAACACATGATAGGATACACGGTAAAACCATTTGATGTGCCAAGCAAAAACAGATACCTTAATTGGAACAATCATTAGCCAGACAACTTTAATAACTGTTTTAAATTTTTAATTAACAACTTGACCCAATTGTTGTAAAGCCACAAGATGTAAATAAAGATCGTTTGGGCATTTGAGTAAATAATGAAGAACTAATTGGTCCTAAAGTACCGTAATTTAGTTCAATTGGAAATTAATGTACCTTGATAATTATTCACTGTTATGATATATTATTTATTAACTTGTTATTTTAGGTATGCAAGTTATTTGTTTGATCCTAGGCCCAACCTTGGGGGAGTGCAAACAACTCAACCAAGTTGGGCCTCCAAAATACACGGACCTAAAAAAAAATTTAGCCTAATACCCACACCTCACTCAAATAAAAAAAAAACACATGTTCCTTCTTCTTCTTTCTTCAGTACGCGAAATTGAATTGTCTTGGTTTGACTTTTTTTTTGGGTGATGGCGGTCTCTCTCCTCTTTCAATTAAATAATCTTCATATTTCGCAATAACTTCAAATACTTTATTTGCTTTTTCAGGAGTGTCACACAAAATTGAATTGTATTGGTTTGATTCTTGTTTGGGTGATGACGATCTCTTTCCTCTTTCAATTTTCATTAGTACCCAACGGTAGTTAACTGAAACTGCGTTCTTTTCCCTAGCGGTAGTTAATTACTGCTGCGATGCATGTCATAACAAAAAAAAACTGCAGAAAAATAAATCAATGGTAACGAGTTTAAAGATGCAATACATATTTCTTGACATCAAATTTGTGTAGAAATCTTCTAGCAATCGTTCTCCAATAATTTGGGATCAAGATTTGGGGGGGGGGGGTTGGGGTTGAAATTAGGGATTTTTTTGAGATATGGTGATGAATGAATAGGAGGTAGGGTGGTGTGGGTTGTACTGGTGTTAGGGGAAAAATTGAAGTTAACTACCGTTGGGCTCAAAAGTTAACTGCTACTGGTTTCTCAACGGTAGTTAACTACCGATATTCATTGTTGCCCTCTTGTGGATATTCATTCTTAGCTAAGGTTTTGTTACCATGATATGTTAGATGTATAAGTCACGAGCAAATCATGTGCTTAAGAGATGTATTTGTTATATTTTGCATTAATTCTGTACTTTACCCCAATAGTGGGTAGTTTTCTACACATGGTGTAATCACTTGCTTTTAAGCTATCATTGAATGAAATATCCTTTTTTCGACCAAAAAAAAAAAAAGAAACTACCGATAGGGTTGTTTAGGTAATTTCCATGTGTACTTAGGAACTAAAAGATGTAAGAAAAGCAAATTTTATGATTACCAATATTTGAAACTTCCTTTGTAAAAGGAAAAAATAACTTGGGGTACTTCCTCACCTAAAAAATTGTCTTCATTCGATTTACACCTTTGCCATAATTTTTAAAACATACTATTTTGTTTATATTTGGTGGTAAAAAGTTTTCATTGTTGTTTAACAGTCTGTGAAAAATCTATGAAACACACGAGGTGAATTATTTCATTTTAACCTTATTTTCATAGGCATGAATCAAGTACCGAATTGGCGAATTCTAATCACTTGTTTAAAAGGTTTAAGTTCATTACCACTTGATCAATTTATTATTGGTACTTGCGCTTTCACTTTAACTCATTTGAAAATTGATAACTTTGAACATCAAATTCCTATAATAGAAAAGGAAAATGTTTGGTCAACATCACATATACATTCTAAAAGAAAAAGAGAGAGGGTGATTTCGAGTAGATATAATATAGTGATGATATAATAGAAATAAAGATAAAAATAAAATGAGATTTTAAATATGTATAAAAATTGTGGAATGTCTAAATTATCATTCTTAAATTACGGTTTGAAAAAGTACTTACTACTTGCTTTTGGCCAAATCGGTTCTGCCACTTCCTTGTTGTCTTATAGAAGTATCACTATCGGGATCGAGGAAAGGTAGCACCGTTGCACGATTACTTTTCATTTTTTAAGAATAAGAAGTTGGGATCAATACATAAAATTTTATGGACACTTTGACTAGATTGATTTGAGAAGGAATATAAAATGAGGATATTTGATGTCATGATTGATCTAGTCTTAAACCATTCCTATCAAAACTTTAGATTCAATACTTAATTGACAATAATTAAAATTTATAACATAATCTTCTTTTGCACCAAATAAAAAATTGCACTCTAGCAGCTAATTTGCCTCATATTTAGGTGACATCCTGTAGTTCAAAACACAATTATTCAAACTTAATTTCTGGTAAGTAATCACAATTAGAGTTGCATTATTTATAATCATATCTAGGTGTTCACTGCACGGGTGGGTGATCTAATGGGTCTTCCTTAAAAATAATATATTATTATGATGACCCTTTTTGTACTACATTAATTTTGCTGTTAGCCAAAGTTATTTATAGGCATAGGTCTAATCACAAGACACTAGTGAGACAAGTTTGAAAGAAATTCAAAGAGGAACAATATGAATATTCTATCATGTGTTGCAAACACACAGCATTTTTGTTCAGTATTTTGGGACAATGTTGCTTGAACTACTTGCACGATAATGACTTATAAATAATTAATATTGGTTACCCTTATTTGGTTTGCAAGTGGACCAATAAAATTGGATTTACTTTAATTAAAATATGTTGGATTATCATGTGTTCGATTAATTGGGAGCAACTGCAATTTCAAAAATAGATTGTAGCCAATAAGGATTTTAGATTGGTTGCAGTTAGTAATCCTTGCATTCACTTTAGTGGCAGTTGAGTCAAAACCATACCATCTTGATTTCAATCTCAGTATTTTGATGTTTGTTTTGGGTTATTAGGGGAAAATAGATCTCATTACTAACTCAAAATGTTGCTGACTATGTAAATGCACGAAATTGCTAAATTCATGCAATCCAAATTCGCTAATGAGACTCTTGCCAAGGTCTTCAGCCATGCCCTATAGAAGATAGAAACCTTTATTTTTCTTTTGCAGTAACATCTAATGTTTCAAATTTATAAAATATATAAAAAAAGTCATATTTTGTTTTTCAACCATACTCTTTGTTTTGACAAATCAACCATCCTACTTATTTTCTAACACTATAAATATAGAAATTCAAAGTAAGTCAATTTTATCCCTTTTCTAATATATTTTTTATTGGTTGAGTATTTGTTTACCATAAAGTATTATAAAAACCTGGAAATATCTACTACAATAATATTTTAAGAACTCACTTTGGTTAAATAATAGTGTTGACTTGATATTTTGGAGTATTCTTCTTTAAGATCTCAAGTTGAACTTCAATGATATCAATTTCATTAGCTAGTCTATACATATTACATGGTAATGGAGTTTTCTTGAATTTCATTAGCTTATAATCAACTTCAATCCTATATTTAAGCTATGTCTTTAAATGAGTCCCTCACAAATAGGGGTGGGAATAGACCAGGCCGTTTATCAGGGGCCTATGACTCGGCCTACTAAAAATCCGGTCCGGTCTAACTCGTTTAATAAATAGATTAGACATGAGTTTTTTAAAAAGCCTATTAATTTAAATGGGTTAGATTTAGGCTTATATAGGTAATACAAAAAGATAATAGCAGTTCCTTCAAATTCTCGTATTAAGTTAGTGATTTTTTTATCACATTGAAGATTTTATGCATTTTTTTCCTGCTTAATGTTGATTTTGTTTTCAGTTTCTTACTGATTGAAAGGTTGTTAAGTTATTATTAAATACCCATATTGTTATTTGATTTGTGTGAATTTTTTAGGCTTGGTACTAATATTCCAAAGGTTAAGTATGATTATCATATTAAGCTTGAAATCCTTCTTGTTATGAGACATGCTTATTCTTGAGTTTCTATCCATCAATAAATTTTACGATTGTATTTTATTAGTTTAACGTGTATCTAATTAATGTTTATCTCTACATTAAGTATGTTGCACAAATTGAAAAGAAAGAAAAATGGATGAATGGACTTTATTTGAAATTTGCAACACAAATTAGGCTTTTAGACATGCTAATAGGTCAAACCATGGTTTTAAAAAGGTCAGGCTTAAAATAAAGCCTTTGACAGGTAAAATGTCAAAGTTTAAACCTTAGTTTTATCAATTAGGTCAGACCTATTTAAGTAAAGTCCGGTTTGACTCATTCTCACCCTTACTCACAAATAGAGTTTTTAATCGAATAGATATAATTTATGTTTATTTTTAAAAAAAGAAGATTTAGTAAGTATTGGCTTGTGTGATTTTATATCATCATATTATATTTTTAGTAACTATTCCTACGTAAGCAAAATGATGAGCAAAGAAAAGTGATTAAGTCAACCCACGTTTTGACACAGTAGTGTGATAGAAGCGTCTGTCTGTCAAGATTTGATTCCACACAAACCGAACGGCGCGGTGACGCGTTCTTGCTTGCTACCAACTCGATCTCTTTTACAATGCACATTTTTTAGCTTTACTTTTTCTTTTCTTTTAATAAAGAACGATATTCAATCACATCAAAATATCAAATACATAATTAACAGATTAAAAATGTAAAGGATAAATATGTGAAATTTATAAATTATATGATAAAATTGAAATGACAGTAAATTAATGTATTTTGATTTGCAACTTTAACGCTGAAATCAATGATTGAACCTTTAATTGATTGAAGTTGATATTTCAATATGAATCAAATGAAAAATGTAATGTGGCAGAAAATCAAACAACGCCGTACAAAACGACAAATAATACTATACTTTGGAGGATGAAAACATGAGGAAAAAATACTTTTTCTAACCACCAACACAACTCTTTGAAATTACTTTTGAAATTGACGGATTAAGTGATTATACAAATTGGGGTGGTTTGATCGCATCAAATTCTTCTCTACAAAGAAAAACTAGAGTTTAAATGATAGATTGAGGTTGGATTGGTGGTGGTTGCTAGTGTGTGTGTGTGGAGGTGCGCGACTGAGAGATGGAGGTCGGAGGGAACACGAGAGGTCATTGAGAAGAAGAAAGAAATTGCGTAAGTACTGCAAGAAAGAAGAAAGAAGGAACACTGTATCGCACACCGCATTATCAAATCCTACTATATCGATAATGCAAGGAATAGAAAAACTTCCCAAGTCATCAAATTTTTTAGGCATGTGATTTTCATTTTACTAATTGCACTTTTCAGAATTCATGTCTCCTTGCCTTCAAGTTTTTCTTCCTTTTAAAAAATTTCTTTAAAAGAGTCGAATGAAGATGGCAATTGAGACACAAGGAAAGACCTATTAGCATTATGTTTCTTTAAAAGTTTCAATAAAGTAAAGAATCCTTTGATTATTTTGACTATATATTCGGGTTGTTTCCATCTTCATCATTTATTTCTTCTATTTCTTTTCCTTTTATAGAAGTAACATTAATACATTCTATGGGATTGTCGTAAGACTACTATCCATGACCCCCAAGACTAAAGTAGACTACTCACTCATCGTAACGATGAGCTACCCAAACAAAATAAACAGAATGCACAAAGTAAAATCAAGAAAACTTTACTAAAACAACAATGCATGTACAAGAGATTTTTTATAGTAAGTGGTACCAAACTAGGGAAAGCCTAGGCTTGTTTATAGGCCAAGCATTACAATATTCTTGCAACACACGTAGTATCCTCATATTGAATGACAATTACATAAGATTATTCAAGTTCCCAAAATAAAAACCACATAATATGAGTTTAATTTAATGAGATGTTACAGATGTAGCTTCCATTATGGCTGGTTGTAACAAATTCGATTTTGAATGCTTCATCATTTGGCCTCTCCCATCTTATGTTAAGGTACTTAATGGCGTGAAATCATAAGTGTTATCGAGTTATTTCCCACTTCTTGATCATTGAAAATGGCTTTTGATTACCCTAGGTACTGGCTTGATCAACAAGACTTTTCCCTTTATAGAAGTTTCTTGCACAATTTTGCACCAATGCTCCAAATATGTCTTATATCACCTATTTATTGAGTTATCACCTATTTACAACCTTTAATTGACGAGTTGAAGAGGTTGTGGACTGGTTTTGTGACATGATATTGCACAAAAACAAAATTTTGTGATGAGAGCAACTTTGATGTGGTACATTAAAGATTTTCTTGCTTATGGGATGTTTTTTAGATGGGATACACATGATAAATTTACATGTCCTGTTTGCATGGAAGACACATAAATTCACACTAAAAGTTGGTGGGAAGCCAATGTGGTTGGACTCACATCGTTGGTTCTTACCAGACCATTGATTTAGAAGGAATAAATAAAACTTGTTAAGGTGATATTTGAAAGTCGTGGACCACCTTTAAAACTAACATTAGAACAAGTTTAGAACCAATGGAAGGAAATGCAAAAGACACATTTAGTATAAGTAGTGTTTCTTTTGAGCCAAGAGGTTATGGACAACATCACAGTTCAACAAAAAAAAATGTATTTTTTTTTATATCCGTCATATTATAAAGATAACCTCTTGAGGCGCAATATTGATGTCGTGAATATTGATCAAAAATTTATTTTACATGCTCTATTTTCATACCTCGTCCAAATTACAGAGGGTAATTGAAGTATTAACCCTATAATTTATCGCTATGTTTTTTTTATAACCCAGGAGAAGTATACTTGAAAGAAATAAGTTATGACCAATTTCAACACTAAATGTTGTGAATGTTTCCAACATGCTTTTAGAGTCACAAAATCGTGGTGAAGATTATTGTCGCGGCTTGATTGATGAAATCACATGACCGGAATTGTGGTTGAAGTGGAATAAGTCTGATTAAAAAGAGAAGTGTGACGTTGCCAAGAAAAATAGTGCATCATAAAAGGGTGGAAGCACACACGTGTGACTTCGTATCTATAAGTTAAACTTAGCGTCATAATTATATTTATAGTTTTTAATAGAATGTATACATTTGATGTGTGCGCGTGTGTGTTTACTTTTAGGAGCGGAAATTGGGACGACCTCTCCAACCCTAATTGAATTGCATGAACGTCTCCATACGTGTCAAACTACACAATTTTGTTGATGAAGGGTTAAGGAAGTATATTGTATTTTCCCGTACTTATTTTATTAATTAAGTCATTTAACTTAAATTACTTTATAACATTATTTTTACAATTTTTAATTAACTAATTCAATTTTTTATGTTGTATGTATGTAAAAAATGATAAATGCATTTATATGAGATTTTGATGTTCAAGAGCAAACTCTTATCCCTTGTGAGCAAAGTACAAAGGTCGTTTGTTGAGTGTTGGTAATACATTTGCACAATATCAAAAGGGTCGATCATGATACATGGATATCAACTCTTCTTGCAATGTCATTAGCACATATCGATCTCGGCACCAAATTTATGATGAGATTAAGGAGCAAGCGAGGGCCAACAATTAAAGAGCAATAGTATTTGTGTAGTTTTTCTTCCAATTTTACCATTCATTTAAAAAAAATTACAATCTTATCTTTTTATGTTCAATCAAATTATTGAATTTAGTTATAATTTGAACTTTGAATCAAATCACATTTTAAACAAAATCTAACGTATCTATTTAATAGTTTAATTTTCATGCACTATTAGTGTACCGTGAACACATCATAATCAATCATTCATTTTGTGTACCATTTTAAAGTGATTATGATAATTAATAAAAAAAATATGATGTGACAATTATGATATTAATGTATATGAATTAAATCATTTTTAAAATTCATCTTATTATGAATCAAATCTAAAATTCTCTTTATGTATAGAGATATGATCAATTGACATTATGGTATCAAACTTAATAATATGACTCATTTGACAATTATTTACTGCATAATTGTATTACGAAAATGACCGGTGAATCAAAAAATATTATAACATAGATTATGTCTATAAAATTTTATATTTATCGAAAATAAATTGATATGTCAATAAAATACATCAAATTAACTTGTTTTTTAAAAGTTCATTAGACGTTAATTTTGATGCATCTCATTGACATATTAAATTATATCTGATTAATGTCATATTGTATAGTCATGATCTATATTATAATATCTTTCAGTCCAACGGACAGTTTTGCAATACGATATACGATAAAGAATCGTCAGATTTGTCATATATTAAGTTTGACACCGCAATGTCAATTGATCATGTTCGATACATATACACACACATTTATCAAGAATAAACCACCAAATTAGTCTCAGACTTTGTAGCATGCTCTCAAATAGATTGATCCCAAACTTTATAAATATTTCAAAAAGTTCTTCGATTTTGTCAAATTTTACTCACATAAGTCCTTCAAAGAATATGCTAGATACTAAATTGATGATAAGTTGATAAGCTTATGGACCAAATTGATAGTATGTTGTTAACATATAAAAACTTAGTCGATAGTAAGTGGTTAATTATAGAGTAGTTGATTGTAAGTGGATAAATATAGAAACTAACTTGACATTTTAATAGAGTTAATTAGAGACATTTTTAAAATATTCATAAAGTCATATATCAATTTAAGATTGTCTTACAAAGACCGAAACAAATGTAATGGCTTACTTTCTTCTTCAAAAAAAAATTTGATCGTTTACTCATTCATTAATTATCGATAAAAAAAAAACTTATTTTTCATTTTTCATGGAAAAATCTTAAACATCACTTATTAGGATAAAGGTTTTGTTAAAAAAAAAAGATATATATGTAGCTAGTAATATATTATTGGATTAAATTACACCGATGTAATGTTATGTCAATGTTAGATCGTTCAATATCACTTATTTAATACATATTTTTTAAATTTTGACCGTTAAATTGTAAGTTTATATCATATAGACTATCCATGTCAAATTTTGCACAAATTTAAAGTAATATGTTATATATATATATAAACAATAAATCTCCTAATATATGGATCGGTGGCCAATATTATTTATAACATCACCAAATTGTCGTTTTGGTTATCTAGTAATTACTCCAAACTCAACTAAATCTCATCAGATGATGTTGATCAGCTGGTAATTGTGATACAACGATAATCTCTCTCAAAAAACGGAACATAGTAAAGTGTATTGTGACCAAACGAATTAAAGCAACCTCCATATACTACTATCACATTAATGTCATTTTTCTACCATAACTCCAACACTAATTAAGTTTATTTTTGTAGTATTTTATAAAGAAGTGAAAGACAAAATTGTAAGTCATTTTCAACAATGTTGTTGTGTGATTGTAAGAAACTTAGAAAAGGAGAGTTGGCGTCTTTTGCCCTCCACGCAGCTTAAAACATGCTATTAACAAATTTAGCCACACCATGACACGTTTCTCTCTCATATTAACAAAAACCGCTTTAAAGATACATATACATCATCCCTTACTCTAAATTCAAACCTTCTTCCCAATACATAACTTGCATTGATCACATGATATAGAACTATATAGAGTGAATAATCTCATTATTTGTGTGTTTGAGGAAGAGAGTGGAAAACAACATGCGTTTATGTTGAAAAAATTCACGAGGAGAAGAAGGACAAAAGAGGAAAAGTGAATCATTTAAGGTATATATATAACCAATCTTATATAAAATTTTATCTTATGTTTTTCTTCACGCAAGAAGCAAAAATGTGGAGGTTAAGCCTTTGCTCCTTCGCGTGGCTTTAAAGAATTTTTCTTAAATTTCCTCATTAAATCACTAACTATATAAACCCCACCAAATATTCCTACAAACCATTCCTCTACTTTCCTTAATTCTTTCCTTTCAATTTTTCCTTCATAGAACATATGACTCTCACAAATTTAATCAAACCCTAGTTTCTTTAACCCTAATTATTACATCTCCAAAAAAAAAACCATAACTATAAATATTAAAACAAAAACAAACAAAAAATTAATTACCCTTTAGAGATGAGTCTAAATTCTAGTGGCAGCGGAGGTAGCGGAAGCGGTGGTGGCGGCGGAAACAGTGGTAGCCCATGTGGGGCTTGCAAGTTTTTGAGGAGGAAGTGTGTGCAAGGGTGTGTTTTTGCTCCATACTTTGATTCAGAGCATGGTACAACACACTTTGCAGCTGTGCACAAAGTGTTTGGGGCTAGCAATGTATCCAAACTCCTTCTTGGCATTCCATCTGGTAGGAGGCTTGATGCTGCAGTCTCTCTTTGTTATGAAGCTCAATCAAGGTTGAGAGATCCTATCTATGGATGTGTTGGTCACATCGTTGCCCTTCAGCAACAGGTAACTTATTGATTAATCATTAATCTTGATTTTGATCATTAGAAATTCTAGAATTATAGTCACTTAAAAAATATATATAGTTAAATGTTACAGTTTTTTTTAGTTAACTAAAGGATAATATCACACTTCTTATTTGTCTCAAATCTAAATCTGGGCTACTCCAATTTGGGAACTATGGTTAATTTAATTACCATTTTTTTTTTGAAATGAGATGAATCGAGATTAAAATTTGTTTGGCATGTATCATCATTTTGATTGTTTGTTTTTTTTTTATTAAATTTTGATTGTTTGTTTGCTTCTTAATTTGAATGTATTGACTATTGATTATTTCCTTTCCTAAACTACTTTGCTAACCAGATGAATCATAAGTTGGTCAACTTCTAAGAATCTCCTTTTTTTTTTCTTGACTCAAGAATGAAGCAGCATCTTTATAAGGAATTTTGAAAGTGGTTAGATTGTGATTGTAGAAGTTTTTTATTTTATTTTATTGGCTATTTAATTTAGACAAAGTTGCAAGATGATGTAAAACCACATATGATCTCATTTAACACCTCCCAAATTTATTTTGTTTTGTATTTTAGCCAATAAGTGAAAATGGAATTTAACCCTCATTTTCTTATGTTCACATTGATTCTTTTGAAATTCATTTCTTTTATGAAATTTAAAACTCATTTTATAATAGCAATATTATTATGATTATTATTGTTATTGTTATTGTTATTATTAAACTTATTTTTGTACCAAAAAAAAAAAACTTATTTTACCTAGAGCTTATAAATGAAGCTACATAAGGATATGGAGACACGTCTACATACATGAATATATAAGTTTCCATATTCATTTTATGCCTCAAAAGATAAATAATTTTCTATACATTGAGAGATATATTATGCATATATACCCTCAACATTCCTTCAACAAAACCTTTGCATACATTGTAGTAGTGCTTTTGTGCCATCCAAAAGAGAAACAAAAGGAAGGTTTGGGGAAAGAGGAAAACAAAAAAGGTAGGGTTTGCCATTTGCGAAACCATGGAAGTAACTAAGTAAGAGGGAACAGTTTCTATACATTAATTTTAGTGAAAACCATAAATCTTTTAATTGATTAACAAATGATATGTGGTCGGTTGTTACGTACTCAAATGGGTAGTCTACACAAAGTCCTTGGTTCATGCTGTTTTTAGGGAGATGGTCGGTAGTTTCCATAGTTCAGTTAAGCAATTTTGATTGGGAAATCAACAATATTCAGATTAAGTTGTCCCTATCCTTTTGTGAAATTATAAATTACCTTGATACAAATAATTTCACTCAAACTCTCTTCCGTTCTCTTAGACTTTGAGAATGTCTAACCGTGAGGTAAGTCCCACATATAGTAGTAGTAGTTAATACTTAATAATCTCACGTATAGTACGTAGTAGTTAATACTACTTTATAATCTCCATAAGATATGGGGTAAAAGTCTCTCAATTTTTTTGGCATTTTCTTTTGAATAATATGGTTTCAATAGTAAGTCTAAAATTTTAAATTGTGTTGTGCATGTCAAGTACTGTGAAGTGACTCTCTTTTCGGTAGGAAACATTGGGTCCTCGCTATCCCCTCCATTATCTATCATGAAGTCTTAGTCGTTAGATTAAATCTAACGGCTATAAGAATTGATGTATTATCAGTCGATAAATTATTTTAATGACAGGGAATTGAATTCTCTTTATTTGAAAGTTTTTTATTTCTCTCAAATGAAATTTAAGTCATCAAACATGAGATTGTATTTTTTTTCTTCTAAAATAGAAGACTTAAAAGCAAGAAGATAAATGTTTTTTCCACTTAGTTATTTGGACTTATATTATCCAAATTATTTTATAAACTCTTTTCTTTATAAGTAACTTAATTAATGGAAATTCGGGATTCGAATTCTGACCCTTACATACTAATGTTCATGGAGTTATCAATCGAGCTGCACTTATAAAGCTATTTTATAAACTATTATCACACAAACACAATAAATAAAATATTTCAAGAGACTCATTAATCCCTACTATAAATAAAATATATAATAAGCCGCTTTTTCCTTAAAAACAAAACTCATTTTTTAACACTCTTTGTATATTGTCTTTTTTAGTGAGTGAAGTTCTATGACCCATTTATTTCTAGCCATTAGGTTATTTGGACAATTTTTATTTCAATAATGATATATATTAGTAATATATATACGCTATGGATACTATAATTGATTGACTTTTAAGTAACCTACATACTATCTCTCAAAAAAAAAAGTAACCTACATACTAGTATCTCTATTATAGAAAATTAAAGATAGCTATAATTTGATAATCCCCGTTCTTAAGATAGGTCAATGTCAAAATCCACATAAATTATTTTGTGAAGATTGCTGATCTTAGATATTTTTTCCCTTCAAGCTTAATCATGTTTATTTGTTTATTTTTCCCAGGCTGGAGACTTTGTTTGTACAAAACTCTTATTTATCTCTTCAAGAAGTTTGTTTAAAGTCACACTTTCATACTAGTCAATGTCAATATTCTTGCATCGTAGGTGGCTAGGGTTCCTTATTCTCAAATTAGCTCGAGGTTCTCAACTTATTTTTAGTATTATCATTTTTTATAAAATATTTGAGCATTATCATTATTATATTTAATTAGAGTATACTTTGTGTATACATTTGAAGATTAGAAGAAAAAAAGTTACTCACACAATCGGTCATAGAGATATTTTGAAATTTAATATGACAAGGTAGCATCATGGCAAGATATAATTATATGCATGCATGAAACTTTTTAATAATTGGAGTTTTTTTTTTGGGCTCTTTGTTCCACAGGTGATGAGTTTACAAGCTGAACTCTCCTACCTACAAAGCCACATTAATTCATCAGGGCTAACCCAACAACCACCTCTACCACCACCACAGGCGACCGCGGCCCCAACAGTCTTCTCCTTTGCTGACCTACCACCAACCACCGCCACAACCATGCCGGTCACGTATGATATGTCTACACTTTTTGACTCAATGGGACAACCTTCATTGTCCATGCAACAACAGAGGTCCAGTATTGATCCACGTCAATACTTAGCTGCTCATCATGCTCCAACATCAACCACTGTTGGGATTCAATCAGTGGCATGTGACCTTACTCATAGACAAATTGGATCTTCATCTGTACCATCCTCCAATGCCTCATCATCTGCTTCATATTCCAAATTTTCTAAATGATCAGTCAAGTTTTGAATATAATTCATTAATCTATTCTGTTGTCTGTTACAAAAATCTGTCTTTCTTTTTTCATCCTTCGGCCAGACATGGGATATATATTAGCAAGGGATTTTAAATTTTCAAGCATGTTTCAGTATAGACCAATTAATTATTATGTATTAATCTGCTGCAAAAAAACTATGATGTATTAATCGTGGTTATACCTTATATTTAATTTCCTCCCTTTCTTTTTGTTTCATCTTTTCCGAAGTACTTGAGAACTTTTCAATTTTCTTTCACAGTTACTTCTTGTTGACAGTATAATATGTGGCTGATGTTGATGAGTCATGAATTCTGGAAAGAAAAAGATGCATGTACAGTATATGTATCCCATAATGATCAATGCATGCTATGTGTGAAATTGTTATTTCATGTTTGCAAACTTTGCATTCGATATTTATAAGTTCTTGAGCGTCCAACTTCTTGTGTGTAACTAGGGTACATCGCTTTTGGTTTAGTTGCTAGAGAATAAAAAGGTTTAAGATTGATGTCTATTGTAGTTCTGTCTATGAATTGGTCTTTTCTCCAACGAGTACAGCATGTATGTGTGTGTATTGAGTTGGCTTTGCATGTGCTTCAAAGCTTGATTATGTGAGAAGTAACAATTTGTTGCTTTGGTTCAAAAGTAAGGCAATGTTTGGTTGCGCATCAAGCTTGCAACTATCGTGTCCCAATGCTAGTTTTACCATGATTTTGTGAAGCTGGATATCCTAGCTTCTCTTTCACAGCACGGTTGCGTCAAGTTTACCGCCAAAACAAACACACCAAGTTTGCTGGGAAGCAGAGAAAAACACAAACTTGGTCTCACAATCTCTTAGTTGAGATTTAGAAGACAAAAATAATGTCTTAGTTCATTCTCACACTTTTGCATCCATATAGCCGCAAAATTTAGTACACGTACAGAAATGCAAACCCCACCATCACGAACCAAACTCCAAGGCATTGGTCGAGTGGAGCAAAACAAGTTCCTACATCTGATTTGGAAGAACATTGAAAAACACAAAAGAATGGTTGAATTGTGTAAGAGATATTTTATGAAATAAAGTTAGAATTGGCCATCAATAGCGGTTCTGTATCGACAAATCATGGCAAGATATAAACCTCTGAGTAAGACTGAGATAAAACACAAAAAAGGGGAGATAGATAATGTATAACAGTTTGTATCGGTAAACAAATTCAAGTAATTTGATAGAAGTCGGATAAGAAACTGTTGCGAGATCTGTTTTTTAGTATAATGATTCTGTAGGTGTCCGCAATCACGACCATGTCTTAGAGTACTACGTGGATTTCCAATTAGAACCAGCACTAGTGTTTTTTTTTACAATTTCGTGCATACGTATAAGGACTAAGAAAGTGAGACAATGTACATGTCACAACTCTCTTCAATAGAAGAAATTTCAGCCAAAAGACCAGAAGTGTAGTGAGAAAGGAAAGAAAGGGGTAGTTTTCATTGCATTGCACATTAAAATGGCTATAATACATTGAAAACAAGATTGCTTCCTTAGTGGCAATGCTCATACAAAACTTCAAATAAATTATAGTGCAGTACCTCTACATTAGCTTATTTGGTGACAGGTGGTGGTGGCAAAGTCTCTTAAAACAAGCTCTACCTCTTCTACCACCCCAAGTTTCCGGAACCACCCAGCAAGTATTCTAGAAGTTTCTTCCTTGACCATAATGCCATCCCTTTCCAACTCTATTAGAAACTCTAATGCTGTATTTAGCATGTTTTCCTTTTCATAAGCAACAAGTACTGAAGATATGCATTTATCAGTAGGTTCGATACCTGCTCTTTTCATATTTTCAAATGCAATTCGAGCCTTTTGACTTTGACCAGCCATACTGTAGGCGTAAATAAGAAGACCACACATTTTATCATCTGGGATGATACCAGCCAGCTGAATTGCATCAAAGACCCTTTGTGCGCCTTCTGCGTCACCAATTCCGGAGTAAGCTCTAAGTAATGCTTTGTAAACCTCACTTCCTGCATATATTTCTTGAGCATCCATTTCTTCAAGGAAACTCTCTCCTTTTTCAGGCATTCCAGCTCTGATGTAGGACATAATCATTGATCCGTAAGATCTTTTGTCTAAAGGTTCACCAAGCAATTTGATCTCTTCAAAATATTCCTCGGCCCGGTCAAGATGGCCAGCCTTGCTGTACATGTGAACCATGGTAGTCAGAATTACTTGATCACAGATGAAGCCCCTTTGCTTCATTAACGTAAAAATATTCTCAGCAGCTTCGAGTTGATTCTCCTTGCTATAATAATGAATTAACTTTGTATAATCACGAAGATTAGGTTCAAAGGATTCTTCAACAAGAGCATGCTCTGCCACCTATGAAAGTATATAAATCAAATTTTGTTTCAGATTATAGAGAATAAAGTAAATAAATGTTTCACTTATGCAGCCAAATCAAGTTGCATATATTCAGGTAAGAAAACGACCATCCACCAAGAAAAGTATTTGAATAAAGTAAATTGTTTCTATTCCTTTTTTTTGGTAAATTGGTTCCTTGAATCAAAACCTTAGTAGGAAGATGTTTAATTAGGTTGCCAGGATGTTTAGAATACGAGATCAATAAGTTGCACCACACTTCCCATTACCAATAACAGGCATATGATGGACAAGACAATATTCATAACCCATATTCATTAAAATTCTTATTATTTTATTAAGCAATCACTACTTTGTGGTATACTATATGCCTAAACCACAAACTTGCATCTAGTTGATGTAGATAAGATGTGAAAACCATATGACAGAACACAATGATATTTAATAACTGCATTCTTTACAGTCAAAGAAACCCAATAATGGCCAATTTCAGGAAACATCTCACTATTCATTTCTCATCTGACAGCAGAAATTAAGGTGACTAAAGCACTTAATAAATCATTTAAGACACAAAAATATACAGATTTCTAAAGCAACTAGATGCCGACAAGATATCAACAACTCCTCCAGAATAAAATCTAGAAACTCCAATACATTAATTCAAAAATTAGGTCCTATTCAATGTTCGATAGAGCAGTAAATATGTCATATGCAAAACAATAGACAGAAACAAAAAGTACTGTGGGCCTGTTTGGATTGGCTTATTTGAGTATCTACTAGCATAATCACTTGTGAGATTGTTTGGGAGAACTTGTGAAGAAAACTTATCTGCAAAAGTTGTTTTCAGCTTATTTCCATAAGTTCTCCAAGATAGCTTAATAAAACAGCTGATAGCTTCTATGAAAATAATTTGACTTTATTTTATCTTGGGTAATAAAAATAGCTTATTCATAAGTGTTGATGCTATAAGCTGCAAATTAAGTTGTTTATTCAAACAGGGCCTATAATAAATGAAATTAAAAGACGCAAAAATACCATTGCCGCATGGTTAAGGACTAAAAGAAAAGACTTGAGTAGTTTGTACAAAGTCGTATTTAGAAATTGCAATCTCATTATCACCATTGTACCAAAAAAGTAAAAGATGTGAAATAAATACCTCAAGATAAAGAGGATGATCCATATTCTTCAACTCTTTCAAAACCGAAAGCCAATCTGCTCTCGTAGGCTTCATAATCTCCACCCAAGCCCTCAAAACATCACATAATCTTCCTTTTTCTTCCGAAAAACATATAATTTGTCTCATCACCGCCTTACATCGCTTAACCATCTTGAACGGAAGCTTAGCTATAGCCTGTTTTTGTTCCTCCGTGATATCATTTCTTATCTCATTCCACCTAAATTTTTTGTAGCTTCCTTCTATAACTTCTTCTACAATTTCCTCTGTGCTGACACTAACTAATACTGAATCAAAATGGTGTTTATGAATATCAAGATAACTAGGTTTTTTCGATAACGAGTTTTGTTTGCTATGAATTTGATACAATTTGGTTGGGTTATTGATTATTGAGTAATTAGGATTGTAAAAATTGCATACAAGGTTACTGCAATAGGTTCCAATTATGAAATTAGGATCAACACAAAACCTAATATTTGCTAAGATATTCATAATGAAAGTATCTAACACATTAATTCTTTATATTGAAGAACCTGAAAATGGTGAAGAAAAAGCGAATGTTACTACAGAAGGAGAATAAAAATGCGACTCTGCTGGGTTTTCCGGCGAGCTTTCCGTTTTCCGGCGAGCATTGAGTTCAGTTAGATTCCAACATGTTTCTCATTCAAACGAAGTGGATTGGGTTTCGGATTCTGTTTTTTATTTTTGGAGGATTCTTTTTAGGCCCCCTCATATTTGAGTGTAAGGTGATGAAATGTGGGTTAAATATGTTTTTTTATCTCCATAAATATATTAAATTTTTATTTTAATTCTTTAAAAAAAAAATCTTTAACTTTTATTTTTTTTTAAAATTTCAATCATCATTTTATGTATTTTTTAATGAAATTGTGCAAAAATGTATGGAATATTGTAAAAATCTCCTAAAAAATTGAATTTGATTCAGTTTACCACCAAAAAATGTATTTAATTAATAAAAATTCATATTTTATTAAAATGTATATATGCGGTTTGGTTCGATTTGATTCAGTTTTGATCTTAATACAAAATTTGATCTGGTCAAAACCCATATCACAAAACACCAACGAGGAGAATCTCATATATGCCATCAATTTGAAAGTTTGTTTTATTCATGATTGATTATTGTTTCCTTAGATTTACATCGTTGACTCTTTTTTCTTGTTCACATAAGGTTGCAAAATATTCATCTAGTGGCCTCGTCAAGCAACAGTACAACAAGACGTATCAAACTTAAATAAGCCAACAAGCTCTGCTTTTGTCAAAAAGTAGCTCTCATCAATGTTTCTATGACATTCAAAAATCCAAATAGGTTTTTCTACACTTGCAAAGATGGTGATGAGCGAGATAAGCGCTGCAACTTGTCCCAATGGTGTGAACCTTGTTGGTCGATATGGCAAATAAGGTTGCGCACTAGAGGGGGTGAATAGCGGTTTGAAAAAGTTTTTCGAAGTTTTAACAAAAAGAGATTTGAATTGATTTGACTATTGAAAACAAGCTTGAACAATCACAACAATTCACAAAATGATTAAAGTTATGTGATAATAAGATTCCATATAGAATTGAGAGATTCACAACACAAATTTTATTACAATCAAAAGTTAAAGATTCTTGAACAATTTGCAAAACTAGACAATTTCAAAACCAAACCCATATGAAAATATAACAAGCTATCAATTAAAGAACACAATGCATATGCAATTGAAGAATTGAATAGTAATTAAACCAATTGATCCAAGCTAAGTACTAAAACCCAATTCAAAGACTTAGGTTAATTTTTATCAAAAACAACTTAGATCAATACAAGTTTTTACCCTAAAAATTGATCAATTACATACACAACAATCAAAATTAAAAAGGATAGGGAAGAGAGATAACACCGATATTTTTATAGTAGTTCGTTCTTTTCGTCCTCACTAGAGCTACGTCTACTTTTCTTGATGAAGTACATCTTCACCAAGGTCATCCACTAATAGTAATAATATTGAATACAATGTGATTACAAAAGTTCCCTGAAACTAAACTAGTTTTTCAACCCCTATGTAAACACTCCCCCAAACTTCAAATAACATTTGAATTTGGTGCTCCTTGAATCTTCGAATCCTTGATTACCCGTGCATCACTTCGAACTCTTCACTCAAGTCTTCGATGCTACGTCTGGTAAACGAATCCCCTTCGATTGCAAGAACAATTAGAAAGAACCCCCAAGCCCTTTGCAGGTGGAATGAGATTATTCACTTCACTTCACTTTTTTGTATATGCTATCCACAACATTGAATTTGTTATATTCAGCAAAGGCAGTCCCACTCTCAATATATAATCCTTCACGGTCAAGACCTACCAGACTAGCCTATCTAACAGGAGTTAAGGTTACTACATAATTCTTAAATGGACATATAAAATTGACCATGTCTATTTGTCTCTCAGCACGACAGTAAAAAGCCTTAACTTATGATGAGTCATAAGAATTCTTAAGACTTAAATAAATCTCCTAATTTCTGAAATTCCAGCAAATTCTTGAACTCAAAACCTAGCATATCAATTTCATTTATATCACAGTAAAATTGATTGGCAGTTAATTTTGCAGAGTGGTAAGAATTTAGATACTTATCATACGCATCTTCCAGGAGAAAATCTTCCACCAAGATTCTAGTCATCGCATTCTCTAGAGTAATTGAAATACCTCCACCCCTTCTTGATCCACCTCTGCTATTTTTGGCTCTTATGTTAGGTTTAGGACCCATATAGGATTGAGTTTTTGGTGAGGGAAAGGGTTAGAGATGAAGAATGAAAGGTTTTGTGGGTTACAGGTCGCAATTCAGAGAAGAGGAATAGAGAAAGTTGGGTTTGTAATGGATGGCCAGGATGCAAAGGAATTATCTGATTTTTATGCCTATGAATCGATTCACATTTTTAATGATACAACTCATTATAAATCGATTCATTTTCATGTTAAATAAAGAGTGAATCGATTCATGAGTTTTAAAAATTTATGTTTAGAAATAGCTAATGAAAGATAAATGCACAAAATGATTATTAATTTTGACACCTTAACATAAATGACAAACAAAGGATCAGCTAAGACATCCTAAATAAGAGCAATAAACAATCGCAATTGAAATACGAGCAAACATGCAAGATAAAACACAAAATAAAAGATAGCATGCAAAAAGGATGAAAGAAGATCAAGGAACACCTACTCAAAAAATAATTGCAATAAACATATGAGAGGAAATATCAAACAAATAAAGGAGGGTAGGAGGTGATTTTCAAGGATAGATCAAAACACATTTGATTCTCCAAGAAAACTTTACCTATAACCAAAAATACTTACTCCCTTGCTAGAGTGCTTCAATATGAAATGATAATTGAGAAGTCTATTGTGATCAACCAACATGATAAGATAATGGAGAGGTTAAAAGTTTAAAGTCCTCAAAAACATCTTCATCGCACTTTTACTCATGATGTCGTTGAGAAACAAGGAGCTTATTGTGGAGCATCATCCTTGACTTACTACATTCATCATCAATCCTACACACACTAAAACAAACAAACTTATCCCGATCTTTTAGAGAGTACGAATAAAAACAAGGAATTCCATCATTGACTTGTGAATTATAAGATGTGTCAAAAGAAATTTGTAGGTTTGAAAAAGGGGCACATCCTAGTTTGGTGTCTTTGACAACCTAGAAGAAAAAATTCCTTCAAAGTTGCAAGACACATTTTTACAAATCAATTTGGAATCCTTTGGCCTCCAACAAAAGTTGGAGCCTTGGGATGAGTTTCACAACAGGTAACCTTAGGTACCCACTTCATTACCTCTTTAGGAACTTCAACTCTCCTAATATAGAAACGAGGTGTGGTGTGACCACTTTTACCACAATAGTGACACCTAATGTTAGGTTCATGAGTTTTGCTATTATTCTTATTTCTTGTCATACAAGAGTAATTAGTGTAAGAATAGTGAAATTCTTAGTAATATACATGGAAGAAACAAAAGGTGGGTAGTAAAATTTGATTTTTGTTTTGTTTACAACACATTGATTGTTTCATTTTTAATACATAATTGTAACTAATTTCTATATATATTTTTATGACAGATAATGATGTTATACTACCAGATCTAATCTTGGTTGAAGAAGTTCTTATAGAACATTGTATACAAACTTTGCTCTATCATGCATGTTTTAAATTTCATTTTATTTTAATGAGCCATTATATGCTTGAATGATATTAAGGTCGATGTCCACGGAAAGAGATACTATAGATATAGGGATTCATTATATAGAAAAATTACATATATACAAATAAAAAAATTATACATTAAAGGGAGAAGATTAATATTTTAGATTAAAATCTTCAACTAAATATAACAATGTTGATAATAATGTGGTCGGTGATTAATGAAAATGTACGGTTGATAATATTATTATTTTGTAATCAATATCAATCATTGTTGATTTTACTCCATATTAATTTATTATTTTTAATATAGAAATTGAAAATGAAATAGTCTAAATAATATAAGGACATGTTTTACAATCTAACTAAAATCTAGGGTAAAATCAAAATGATACATCTCTAATTATTACCATGTACTCCTACATAAGATGTCAAATAATTTTTTCAAAGCCGTCTTATTTTACGTCAAGGTCAATCGAGTATTATTCTTTGGTGAGAACATAAACAATTATTAAAATAACTCAAAACACGTATATGACACTTCAAATAATGTCGTGCACAAAGTGAAAACCAAACGTTTTCACAAATTAAGAATTATGATTGGTTGTGCATGTCTCGATACATAATGGAAGCAAAGATCATTGTTTTATTAAATTAAAAAAATTCTTTTTAGACCATTTACTTAAAATATCATAAATCTCATCTATAAAATTATCAAGTTAACATAAACTTCAATTATGAGTGTTTTCCACATCAAAAGTTGACTTTAAAGCACACAATGGAGTTCTTTAACAGCAATAAGAACGAAGATGTGATTAACGAGTGAGTTTGTTTTTATACAAATATTAATAAGGCTTAATTGCAGTTTTAACCCCTTAACTTTCACAAAGTTGCGATTTTGGCCGCCTAAGAAAAAAAACTACAAAACGGCCCCCTATGTTTTGCATCTATGGCAGTTCATTATGGCCAAAACTGCTACAGATGCAAAACTTAGGGGGCCGTTTTATAGTTTTTTTCTTAGGGGGCCAAAATCGCAACTTTGTGAAAGTTAGGGGGTTAAAACTGCAATTAAGCCTATAAATAATTATGACGACTTTATGAAATATGTATCAAGTTACTAATCCATTTTGTTTGACTTGGATATAGAAACACAAATTTGAAAATGGAGACGCAAACAGGAGGTTTCATGCTGAAGAAGTGATTGCAAGTTCATTACTCAAGGAACCCACTCTACAAAGAGTAATGAATGAGATTAAAATTTTTAAGGATCTCTTGCACCCGATGATGAAAAGGTAGGATGTAAGTGTTATTTTTATCATAACGTCTATAAGATGGTACTTGAACTATGTTTGTTATTGTTTTTAAAAAACAATTCATGTACAACAATGTTATTTTATCGTAAAAACTTATATCTATGTACTAATTAAGACAGTTTCTTGACATTGGTATTTAATGAGAATACATGTACAACAATGTATCATTTACCATTTGGATACATATTGTCTTGTGGTATACACTAAGTGGAGACAGCTGCGAATTAATAAAGTGGTAATACATCAGTAATAAAATATTTTTATATCAATCCAATACATTTTGGATATCAAAGTAACAACTTTCATCTTTATTTTTATCCTTTTAATAGGCCGACTTGATCTACCATCTACCAATTGATTCAAATTATGGGTCAGCCTTTTGCATTAAGCAAATTGACTTTATGCATTATAAGATCATTGAGGCAAAAGACATAACATGCACTGAAAAACAGGTAAATGATATTGTGATATTAACTTATATTTTGTCATACCCAAAAAAACGACTTACATAAATGTTAAAAATGTCCTTGGTGGAGAGGTGCATGGCCCACTATTTAGTACACAACTAAGAATGATATATTTTTGGTGGAGAATTGGAAAACCAGTTGCTCTTTTGTTGGCGTTTTGTGAGGGGGTTTTTGGGATTTAGAAGTTTTTCTTGTGGTTTTATATGTCTGTCCTTTTTTGGTTTAAATGTTTAATCCTTGGATTAATGTTTAGTACTTGTAGTCTGTCCTTTTTTGGTTTAAATGTTTACTCCTTTGATTAATGTTTAGTACTTGTAGTGGTCAGGAACAATCAAACACATGTGAACCTAATTAATGTTTGTTAGGCTCGACTCTAAACGGATCGGATAACTCAGTTTAAACCAAACATAACTGGGTGTGTTTTTATTTTGAATATGATAACTTTTGTCTCAAAACCGACTCTAAATGGATCAAGTTGTCTATTTTGACAAAAAAAATGTTGTGTAGCCTAGTGACTCGCAGACTTTAAGCAGGGACAAACCCTAGTGACTTATATATATTTGTGAGTAAAGTATTGTGATTGACAAAATTGAAAATGTTCTTGTGTGGTTATTTGATTTTTTTAGATAACAATTGCAGTTAAATTTCATGTATAAAGAACTAACATTGATTGTACTATTGATAATTTAATGTTGATGTAGTAAATTCATTTATGTAAAATTCGAAAAAGAAATCAACATTGATTACTAATGTTGAATCTAAGCATGATGCATAAGTGTAGTGCTCATCCATTATTAAATATACATTTCGGTCACTATTGTAAACAAACATCAACATTTTAGATTCATTGATTAAATGACGTGTATGGTATATAATAAAGACT
>Ga0099826_10000153_pt1 | contig 29155 bp, 20 predicted proteins | sample Mtrugardesep15_FD_76830 | JGI IMG/M metagenome (GOLD analysis project Ga0099826, IMG submission 76830) | Root nodule microbial communities of legume samples collected from California, USA - M. trunc garden sep15 | ecosystem: Host-associated > Plants > Roots > Nodule | place: USA: California... | reverse complement strand
GGTCATTTTAGTGTAAAAAAAAACTTTTATACACTCTCCTACCGTAGGAGACCTATCCCCTTTCCTACGATAGACGCCGCCGTTAGTTATAAACAACTACAATGACAAAACTTTAAGAAAATACCTTTTTATCCTTCAAAAACCTAATGATTTTAATACTTCTACGATACCTATTCACATAGTAGCATTATCTATCTTCTATCTGATATGTATCCTACACAGTTACCTTCCCAAATTTCAAAGTATTTGATCTTGATAGTTCCACACACAATGTTTTGGGCATCCCCATCTCCAAAGTGTAAATCATCGAGATTAGAGGTTTAATAATCCCAGCAGGCCTGAAGAAAGTATAGGATGAGGCAGCTTCTTTTTCCACCTGATCTCAATGTGTGTTCGGAAAAATACTTCTCAAAATAAATACAATTTTTTCTTGACAAAATGAATGGACCTTAAGATGATGTAGTGGCAAAGAATCCATAGATTGTAGTACCTTTTTATTAGCAACAATCATTCAAAAAGAAGAAGATTGTAAAATTACTCATAACTCTAAAATGCAATTAGAACACGTACTTTGACAAAAAATAAAAGAATGACATGTGAGGTCTTTGGCAGTGGTCCCCTGAATGCCACTACACACTATCTACCCCACATAGTTGCCGACGTCTTCGGTGCGCAACTGTTAACTTCAAGGCATGTCAAAACTCTCGTATATGTTACATCAAGATTTATCTGATATTCCATAAATCTTCTTTGAAAAATGTTGAAGAGGTTGAACATTGAGGTTGTTGGGATCTAAGATGTGTTGGGATTGGAGAGAGACAATATTGTGAGACTGTGGAGGGAAATGGCGGAGGATCAGAAATGAGTGAGGGGAAGTTATCTAATGTGGATGCGGATGCGGATGCTCCATGATAACAACAATAAACCTATTTGATCTGACAATGCATAAAAATTGTCCATCATAAACCACCTGTGATGGTGGTCCATGCTATAACTTCCCTCTTACAATTGAATAGTTATGCTGTCTAATAGGATATTATCTACAATTATTTTAGTATAATTGATCTCCAAAGTACAAAGGCATACTTAGGAACACTTATGCAAATTAAAAAGTATGATGATTCCATACCCACTGGTCATTTAAAATAAACTAATCTTAGTAAGACAATTTTTCCATCAAAATCAAACATATTACATATGATATGTTTTAGCAAGAATCTGCACTTTAATCATTTTTAGAGAGAGGTGTATAAAAAAATAATTTTCCATAAAATTCAGCTACTCACTACTCACTGCTGGCAGCTACTTAAGGTAAACTCGAACCTTTTTCTATTGGGTGCAAGTGAACCAAATCCATTACTCTCTCAATTATATTATTGAAGATATTACAGCTTATGTTACTTGATAAGATTTATTTTTTATCTAACATGATGTATGTGTATTAGATAATTACAATCATATTACTTGAAAAGTTGTTGGTTTGTTTGGTACTGGGATAAAAAAATAAAATAAAATGAGGCGGACAGGTTTCACACACAGGTCCTGAGTGCAATGCACCTGTAATCAAACAATGTTAGTCAACTATGTTGTCCCCATTCCTTTTCTGGTTTTAAAGATCAATGTCTCCCACCACATATTAGAAGGCAATTTTCTCCCTTCTTCAATTTCTACTTGAGATGTATTATTTAGACCCACAAAAGTCGAACACAGCCGTGTAAAATATAATTTAAATGTGTGTGATGTCGGTCTAAAATAGAGAAAATAAGCAATATAAAAGTTGGAATTATATATACGTTCGTTATCATGTTGATGTCGGATTTTGTGTCAAAAAACAGTTTGGTTCTATTTGCACCAGCATTTGTCGCCACTCATTTTACCCCATGTACATAATATTATCAGTAATAGTATCTAAGTTAGGGGAGTTTCTTGCTTAGAATACCAGCAAAACAACAACCATTAACCGACAATAATGCAAAACAGCTAACTGAACCATCAGCAAAACAACCTATTTTAGTCTCTTAGACACACAAAACCAAATCATATCAAACACATCAAGGCTTCAATATGCCAAACCTCTTATTTCTTTGCCTAACTATCACCATTTGTCTTTCAACTTTCAACACCAATTTCCTCGTACAATCCCTCACTTCATCCTCAGACATTGAAGCTCTCAAAGCCTTCAAAGCTTCAATCAAACCCTCATCCATCACACCATGGTCATGTATAGCATCATGGAACTTCACCATTGATCCATGCTCACTCCCTCGTCGCACTTACTTCATATGTGGCTTCACCTGCACCACAGATTCCACACACATCAACCAAATCACACTAGACCCTGCAAGCTACTCAGGCTCACTAACACCACTCATCTCTAAACTCACCCAACTCATCACACTAGACCTCTCTGATAACAACTTCTTTGGCTCAATTCCTTCTTCAATCTCTTCACTCTCCAACCTAAAAACCTTAATTCTCCGATCCAATACCTTCTCTGGTCCAATCCCTCCTTCCATAACCACACTCAAATCCCTCGAATCTCTTGATCTTTCACACAATTCACTATCAGGGTCTCTCCCAAACTCCTTGAATTCTCTCACAAATCTTCACAGAATTGATTTGAGCTTCAATAAACTCACCGGTTCGATCCCCAAACTACCACCCAATTTACTAGAACTCGCAATCAAGGCAAATACTTTATCTGGGCCACTTCAAAAAACAACCTTTGAAGGGTCTAAAGAATTAGAAGTGGTGGAGCTCAGCGAGAATGCTCTCACAGGAACAATTGAAACATGGTTCTTGCTTTTGTCATCACTGCAACAAGTGAATTTGGCAAACAACAGTTTCACGGGGATTCAGATCTCAAAACCCGCACGTGGTGGTGGAAGCAATCTCGTGGCATTGAACCTAGGATTTAACAAAATCCAAGGTTACGCGCCCGCGAATCTCGCTGCATATCCGTTACTGTCGTTTTTGTCGATTCGTCACAACTCGTTACGTGGCAATATACCATTGGAGTACGGACAGATCAAGAGTATGAAGAAGTTGTTCTTGGATGGAAACTTCTTTGACGGCAAGCCGCCGCCGGCGTTGTTGGCTGCCGGAGCTACAGTTTCCGGTAGCTTGGGAGATAATTGTCTGCAGGTGTGTCCAGTTTCTTCGCAGATGTGCGCGCCGGCACAGAAACCCAACTCCCTTTGCAAACGTGGAAGATCATAGACCACCATGGACCATGGTCCATGGTCTGTATGGTTAGCGTAACATTTCAAGTATAGATTTCAATTTTCTGTTTTGTTATTTAAGGATTTTTGTATAACTACATTAATATTACTGTAGTAGTTTTTTTTTTTGAAATATAATATTACTGTAGTAGTTAGTAAATATCTGTGTCGACATAAAAAAAATACTCCACTCCACAATGTAATCATGAGGAAATAAATGTGTTTGATGGGATAAAACATGTGAAATTTTGTGTTTGATGGGATAAATGTGTTTGAAGTAAAAGATTCACCTTGCGATGAATGAATGTTCTAGTTTGAATCACTCATTCTTTTTATATTATATAATATTTTTACTTATACCGACATATTTATTATGTTGTTAGTTATAGAGATTATATGAGTGAAATGTTAACAAAGTGTATTCCTTAAAGAAACAAAAGCATTTTATAATAGTGGTAATTTTGTGTTAGAAACTACAAGTTTTAAACTTTTATGAAATTGAATTAATAAGTTTTCATCACTTTTCAACAAATTCATTTTTTGTTTTTCCATAAAAAAAGCTTTTTTTTTTCTTTCTCTTGACCAAATCTTAAAGGCATTTTTTAACATTTCCAATAAAATTATCTAGTAGGAGATTATTTTCATGCAATGATTTGGCATGAAATTGTTATGAGTTTTATGATATCAGGAAAAAAATGACATTAATAACTATGTATTTGCACACCTAAGAGAAAAAAAGTAAAATATCTATTTACACGTACATTGGTTATATTTCACTTTTTTTGGTTTTGGATAGATTTTTTTACGAAGTAATGAAATGCGAGATTTGTTAGATAAACTCCCTCAATCACAATTTAAATTTGATTTATATATTTTTTGTTTAACAAATCAAAATGATATATAAGCTCAAAGGTTAGGTGATTCATCCCGTACAAGGTGTGTTAAGAGTGATGAATCATCTAAAATCAGTTACAAATCACAAGCACCTAAAGAAGATGTCACCAACAATAGAAAAAAACTATTACATGACACCCATACAAAGAAACGGGTATCTTCACCACCCATGAAAACCATAGGATAAAGGAAAAATGTCGAAATCAATCGGTTAAATATCGTAATCAAGATTTAAATCCGTCTTTTATTTTTTTTTTTATATGTGAGAGTTTTCGATAAATATTATCATTTTTTTTAGGGATAAATATTATCATTTCATCTATCAATAAAAAAAGTTTACATTGTGGAATAATAATAAGAGAAATGTTAACAAGTGTCTTTAGGGCATTGTTTAGTAATTTTAAATAGTAAGTTTTTGTCAAAGTTTATGAAATCAATGCATTGAAAATTAAAGTTTTTGACATTTTTAAAGAATATTTTTTTATTAAAAATCCTTAAAAAGTATCATTAGGGCATTCGTTAACAAAACTCTAATAATAATAGTCATACCCCATGCACGTAGCTACCATATTAACCTTTTTCATTTTTTTAATTCGTTATAAACCAATGTATTCACGTGCATAATACTTGTTGTATATTATAAGTGAGATACATTTAACAAGTTAGCTCTTATAGGATTGATTTGTCCATAAGCACCGATTGTTATATTATCGAACTCCAAATTAAATAATTAAGAACCACCTCGTAGTTTGAGAATCATTGACTATTAAAAGGTCATATTAGATGTGTTTAATTCAGTTAGTAGAGACAATATGTAACATATGTAAGGTTTGAAGTTCAAACTTTAGTCACCACAAAAAAAAATTTATATTAGCTGAGTCAAGTCTCCGGTTAGGTGAGCGGCTGAACATCTATAAAGTCTAAATATGTAGTACATATTGAACACAGGTGTGTGGATATGCAAAATATTTAATTTTTTTTTTATGGACAAAATATATAAAATTTAGAATATGAAAAAAATTAAGATACGCTTAACAAAAAAAAAAATTATAACAAAACTTAAAAACATGTAGAATACTTGAAAAATTAAACATCAATTATTTTTCATTAATATACCACAACTTACAAAATAATACACGGGATCAAAATAAAAACTATGAAGTATTTGTATAAATCATATTTTATCTCATTTTCATGCTAGTACATCAACAAAAACATCATTAAAAGTATTCAAACCAAATTTTCTCTAATGTTGATCAATTGAACTCTCTCTCTCTCTCCCCTCCCCCATCTCTCTTTATCCATAAAAAACCATAATTTTAAGTGGTTTATCGGAAAACGATTTTATTGATCCGCACTATATTTTTACATCATTGTCGCTCTGTTTGTTGTCCTTCGTCTTTTTTATGATATATATCATGGAGTATCCGTGGAATATCTTATAAATATATGATCAAATATTTATTAAAAATTAAAATAATTAATCCCAATATTTCATGGTTACATATCCGTGAGTACCACAAAATATGTCTGATACAGATACAACTCTATGTTTGGAGTATTCAGATTGTCTCCAACTTAAACATTTTTTGGTTGCACGAGATAAATGAAACAAAAGAAGAAGAAAAAAACAAGAAAGACCGAAACTAAATCCCAACAAAGGGCATCGATCGACTTAAGATAACAAAGTCGAACAAAGACAAGGAGGCATGCGATTGTTCATTTGCCCTTCATTATGTTAAGGTTGCAACAAGTAGTAAAAATTTATTGAAAAAAAAAATTATTTAAAGTTTGAGAAATAAATTAACATAATTTTTTATACATTATTTTAATCTGATACTTAACACCTGCATTAACTTACATTTTAAAAAAGTTTTGCACTAGGAGAAAAAAAGTAAAGGTGTTACAGGGTAATAATTGAATGGATATTAGGCCATCCATAATGGTAGATGCTTTACCTATTTAACATTATACTAAATAGGCACTCATACTGTGGAGTATAATACATGAGTGTCTATGAAGAATGATGATTATGGAAACACCCTCTTTCTTCGCCCCCGTTTAATAAATCATAATGAAATAAATAAAATTTAGTTGAAATATAATGATATAAAATTATTTGTGGGACCTATTTAATAATTTTATTTACGGTGTTGAGTTGGAGAAAAACGGTGCTTATTAAGTATTAATGTAAAATGAGTGATGTGGACAAAGAAAATTAATTTAAGCACTCAAAGTAGGGTGTTCCGTTGTGGATGGTCTTAATCTCCCTTAAAATGAGTAAATAGTTAATTACCCCTCTGAAATTGTAAGTTTCGTCAATTACCCCTAAAAATAACAAAACTTCAATTACATCCTGAAATTGCACAACGTTAATTCCCCTTCCGTCAAATTATTCTGTTAATCAACATGACGTTTTGTAAATATCCCCTTAAGTTTTGCATTTATGTGCAAAATGCCCTCCAAACTTAAAAATTTATATATTTTTTTCCTTATCCTTGACTCAAAATTTTAGGGGCATCAAACAGCTGTATTATTCTATGTGATCAGATTCTCGAATGATTCATTCAATCTTTTGTATGCATGTTCACTTTGTTATACTGTTCTGGATGCCTTCTTAATCTCATGGAAGTTTAGCGGTGTATAGTTAGATCACAGTTGCAAAGTATATACTTTAGGTTTCAGTTCTTGATTTATTTGAATTTTGTGGCTCCTGATTTGCATATTCTCGTTGGACATGCTTATGAAAGCACAGTGAAGTTGGTTTTTGCATAACACTTCCAAAGAAAAGTTCACTTTGAGCTAGAAGGTTAAACACTGTATATGGTAGTATTTCTTTAGGTAATTTCTTGAGTATCCAACGAGCATTGAAACTTAAGCCACACGACTACTCTCTCGGAAACAAGTTTGGCGCAACGCAAGCAACGGAACAAGTTTGGCGCAACGCAAGCAAAAATAGTGTTGAAAAGTACTGATTCAATAATGGTATATCGACAATTATTTACTGGAATCAATTCTGATTTTGCAGTAACTTCAATGTATTTTATGACATTTAAATGCAACTTATAAGTGTGACTGTGAGGTGGTCATTGATTGAGGTATAAGTTTGGGGTCATGACTCTAATCAAAATCTAGGCTTAAGGTATTGTAGAGTATATCATTGGTTAATGAGTAGTTCTTATTAATCAAGATATTGACCATGAATTTAAAAGATATTTTGACCCCGAATTTAAAAGCAAAACAATCTTTTGGGTCAAGTATAGAAAAAAGGACATTTTATATATAAGTGTAAAATTTCAGGGGGTATTTGCAAAACGTCATGATTAATAGAAGAATTTGACGGAGGGAATAAATTGATTAAAATTGTGTAATTTCAAAAGATAATTGAAGTTTTTTTAATTTCAAAAAGGTAATCGACGAAACTTACAATTTCAAAGGGTAATTGACTATTTACTCCCTTAAAATAAAAACAATTGAATAGAATAGAAAAGAAAAGAAATTAATCTAACCAAAAAAAAAAATTAATGTCTCTCAGAAAAATAAAAAACAGACGACAAGTAAAACATATGGAACCCTAGGGACACCAGCAGAGTCTCGCCCTCCTTTCCTCCGACCTCCGTAACCTTCATTGCCGCGCCGCTTTCGTTTCACAGTCACAGGTATGTTCTTTTCTTTCTTCCCTTCTAATAATTTCCTTTTGTGTTTCACTTCTTTAGATACTTTATTGATTTATGCTTTTGAAGTTTCAATTCAGCTTTTGTAACAGGATTTGGCTTTCTTCATACCCTAAGTTTTATCGCAATGGGGAAGACAAATACAAGGTTAATCACTTTTCACTTCCGAAAATCATAGTTACTTCCTATCTGACTATGCAAATCTGATTCCGAGTTTCTCATGTGTGTGTAGGTCAGATTCATCGGATTCAAAGTCGGATCGTAAGTTCGATAAGAAGCTTCAATTTTATACCAGTAAGTTTTTCGTCTTGAATTACACATTGCTTTTCCTGCATTTCACAGTTGTAATAAAATCCACAAAACAGTTGAATTTATTATTGAGAAAATAAATTAAAACTCAATCGCTGAGGTGCTAGTTTTATTCAAGGAGTTCTATGTGTTTATGTTTTACTCACATGTGTATGAAGTTTATCGTTGGTGTTTTGGTGCATGTTACACAAACCTGTCTAGATTTTAACTTCTTCCAATTCTGCTATTTTTGCAGAGGTGAAAACTGCTGTTGCTTCCTTGACAGCCACAAAGTCTATTTCTAAGGTAAGAATCTCATTGTCAGTGGCTACGGTTAATGGCTAATTAACTTCATTATGCTGGGAATTAGAAATCATTGACTGTGAATTGAGTTTGCTATGGTTTCCAACAACTTCAAATTAGGACAGGGAATTTTGTCGTTGTTAATACTTTCCTGCCTGTTCTGATAGTCATATCTTATCTAGATGTTCATGTGATTTTCTTGCTGACAGAAATATTCTGATCTAAGGAGTTTTTTATAAGCATATTTATGCTACTGTCTATTAGGAAAAATTTGGAAATTAACGAGTTGGACCAAATGGTTTATGACAGATCATTATGGTTTAATTTGATCCATGTAGCCGACCCCACTTAACGGGAAAAGGCTTGATTATTGTTGTTTGTTGTAGTTGTTGTTGTATGTTTATGCTACCATGTTTAAACGCTAAATCTTGATGAAAGATTGTGTATGTGATTGATGCATCAGTATAATTTCGCAGCAGTTCCCATTTGATATTAAATTATAACTCACTTGGTAGAATTGATACTGACTGCAAAGTAGTACATATTTTTTTCTCTTGCTCTTGAAAAGAATTAAAAAACAGTGTCATACTCATAGTAAACTTGCGGTGATATCTAATCTGAAGCTTAACAGTACTTTGTATGTTTTAGAGCCAGTTTTGATAAAAATTTCAAGAGGCACTCATGAAAGAAATATTAAAAGAATCTTGCAATAGGTTGAAATTAGATCATGCATCTCAATTTTCTCAAAAGTTCTCTCATTTAATTTGTCCACAAACACTTACAAACATCTTAGGAGTAAGGACCTTTTCATAAGTGAAGAACTATAACTTTATTTTAATTGAAAAACTTCCATCAGTTAAGAACTGATGCAAACCAGAACATACTAGTTATCTCAAATATTTTGTATACAAGTCTTTATTGAGAATGTCTTGATCGCACAATTTCTATATATTTATACTAACTGAACCAAGTTTCTTTTTGATATGCATGACATTCATATTTTATGTGCAAACCACAAGTGTTGTTGATTTTCTGAAGATGTTGTATTCTGGCAGAATCAGAGAAAACATCAAAGGCGGCAGAAAAAATTGAAAGCATATAACCTCTCTTCACTCTTGGATACACTTCCAGAGTTGAAGGCATCACAGAAACCATGCAATGATGATAACATCAAGGTCAATTGTAAAACTAGACAGAAATTAGTGTGAGTATTTTTCTATCATATTCAGTAATTATATTGCCTCTACACATTTGACGTGTAAAATAGCATTTCTGACCCTTGGTAATTATTCATCAGATTGAAGGAAGGACAACGATTGTGTGAGCTTTTTAAGAATGATTCATTCCAAGTGAATCCCTTGGCTGCCATTCATCAACACTTAAGGAGCACACAACCAGAACCAGTAGTAGAGAAACAACCCAAGAAAAAAGCGAATGTAAATGGATCGACAAAGAGGAAGAAGAAATCAAAAGCTGCGGCTGGACTGAAGTCTATGGATATATAATGCGTATGGATGCTATTATGGTCCTCTTTTCTAAAGTTCGTCGTTTAAGTGTACTACTTTTTTTTTTTGGCACTGATAAGTGTACTACTTATGGGAAGCATTACACTACTTAATGTCCATCTTAAATTTATAAAGCATAGTCTACAGTGATAATGACCATGGTAGTTGGTCGCCGTTTTTACATTGGTATCCATTGAATAAGTTGACCACCTGCTGGGCATAGCAAACGTATGAAACTAACCACATATGTAATCAACTTTTGATGAATATTCAACGGTTCTTCATAAGAAAAATGAAAAGTTAGAATTGTGACTAGTGATTATCATCAATTGCATCTACATCCGTTGGTTCATATTTGATTGTTTGTATACAAGGTTTAGATTGTTTGGATTCATGGTGGAATCTGGCATCCCAATTCCATTAAGACGTGAAAATTGTGAAGCCATAAATGGCAGCGTTCGGATTGCTGCATGTTTGGTAAAAAGAAAGCACCATGTAACTAGGCATGATTGTGTCATGCTTCCAGTTCCTCTTTAATAACTAGTGTAATGGGGGTAACATAACATGATACAAAAAATAAACATCGACTTGGATTCATCCAATTAAGGCTTCCAAAAATTTAACATGATTAATGATGCCAATGATTTTCACCAAGAATGATATTACAAGAAAGTAGTGATAAAATGTTGCTTGAAAAAATGAAACTCCATTTGAAACTACAGAATTTACATCAAACACGACCAGCCTAAATATTTAATCAGTTCTCTGAGGCTGACTGGAAGATAAAAACTGCTGTCAAGACACCCACCAGTCCTGTTACGGCCAAGGCAACTGTAGGCAGTGGACTTGTGAGTCCAAAGTTCTGCAAAATCAAAGAACAAGAATAATGTTATTCTTTTGCAATTCTGCTTAATGCTTATATTAACTGGCTAAACTGAGTGATAAGAGAGGTTGAGACGAGTAAGGAATATCAAAATCAAAATATAATAAGGTTCGTCACGGTTTCAGCGCGTTGAAACTTACTCACTCGGAAGTTTCTACTTTACTTTTTTAGATGCATCAGAGATTCAGAAAGTTATATGAACCTATATATCACTACACCAACTCAATAGCTTAAAAGATAATGAACAGACAAAGCTTAATTTTACCACTAGATACCATAAACACTATAAAGTAAAGGAGAAAAGAAGATTACAATATTGCAGCTAAAATATCAAAGCGAACATTTGAGTTTTGACAGATGGGGGTGATAGAAAGAAAGACAGATAAGCCAATCATCAATCATTTGATGGAAATTATAATTTGTTTCATGACTCAAAAGATTGAAGACAAGTGATTGCAGTCTAAGTCATGCATAAAGTAACTCAAAGTTTATGTTATGGTGTGCAATATTACCTCTAGGAGTCCCTTTCCAGAAGTAATTTCAACAGTAATGGCTACTGCAAAACCAACCATGGCTACCCGGCCAAGCCATACATCCAAACTGTTCCCATCCTTGGTGTTTTGCTCACATCTTATTGAAACTGGCATTGCTTTGCATGCTGTCTTCCTTTTATGATTGCTCCGGATCACTATAGACAAGTCAAACAATACTTAGCTTCCTAACTAGAATCTTATTTCAACATTACTATAGTTCCACCTTCCCCGAAGCCTAACTAGCATCATAGCTTTTCTTGCAATGCCTAACTGGCATCATAGATTAACTTCATAGACTTGGGGGTTAAACTACAAATCTCAAGCATACAAACGATGCAACATAAACAAAAGCCGCATCTTACTGGACAAGATTGAAGTACAAACCAAACGATGCTATAGTATAATATCCAAATGCGAACAAACCCGAATTAAAATGAGTGTTGTTTAGGATTGTTGCCAATAATTAAGCAGGAAATAATATAGGACAAAAGAAGAGAAAAAAAAATAACAGTCGAAACAAAGAACTCGTTCATATTGCAAGAATATGACAGGAAAAAAAACAGCATTAATATTTTCAGATAGTATGAGTATTAGCACAACCATTTCTCACAGTTGCTTCAAATTAGCCAACTCACAAGCTTCACTTGTTCGGTCTATCTAAATTAAGAAGCTTTAGCTTATAACACAAATACTATTCTTTTCCTAGATATGAAATAGCAGATTTTCGCTATAATATGAAATTATAAGAGGTAGTCTACCATTCTGCCTTACCATATGAGATAAATTTAGGATGAACCCAAAATTGGCAAGTTACTGAAACATTCATTTTTCATGTGAATATGATAAGAAGCAACCCCTTTACAAAAAACAAAAGGATAATAAGAAATGACAAGAATTAGAAAAGTTACTCAGTGGGGAACCAATGATAAAGGATGCTCTTGCAGGAACCAAACATGGTTTAGGAAATTGAGCAGAGGTTGCAGGGTAGTTTCTTGTTGAGAAAACACGTGCATCTGCAATACAGTTAGTTTAGTTAAATTGAGTGCTACAATAGAAACGGAACAGAGTATTGAGAGTAATAGGTTACCGCGAAGTGAGACAGAAAGAGAAGCAGAGGGTTGAGCTTGAGCAAGTGCCATGGTTGGTTGATGAACAAATCAAATTGCAATCCTGTATGTATTCTTCTTTATTATCTCTTTCTATTTCTATTTCTATTTCTTATGTAACCATGGCCATTCATATTTCTCACTCATCATTGTATACGTGGCTTCTTCATTGTTTTTCTTTTTGTTACAGAACAAACAAAATATCTTTTATTATTACCACATCAGAAAAAGTTTATTTCTTTAAATTTGGTGATTTTGTATAAAAATAAACATGAAGTACATGTTAATTTGGTTTGTTTACAAAATTACACGTTGATTTGATTAAAGAAGAGAAAAAATTATTATTAAATTGATAACCAGGTAAAAATACCATGAGGAAAAAATAGTAATACTTAAATTTAAGAGTAATGATGTAACCAAAAAGAAATTTAAAAGTAAAGCTAATCAACATTAATGAAGTATTATTTTCAATTTTTTTTTACCTATATAGTTATTATTGTCTTTGGGACATCTGTCAGCATGACTTTAAATAAAATCGTGTAAAAATGTTTAGTAGTAAAATTCTTTAAATTTTTTAATTTTTTTAACAAAATATAATTAAATATGAATTTTTACCTAAAAAAAATATAAAGATTCATTTTTGCATTATATATGTAGCAATGAGATAAAGTTAATTTCTCATATTTTAAGAGTCTAGCTCATTTTGGAGTTCGTTATTTTTACCATAACCATAAATATAATACTGTAAGTCTGTAACTTCGACAAGATTGAGGTTAATTTTTTTAGTATCATAGGCACACATAAACCGATAAAAGACGACAAAAATAGAGTTCTTCGAAAGAAAAAAAATCAAAATGCTGGTAGTATATTTCTTCCTTTATTTTCTTGCCATGAATGAAACATAACTAACTAACTAATAATTGATCAATTAATCATTCTCTTCTTGCTAAGAACTTCCACTGCTACTGTTGCATACAGTTGGTGGAAGAAATGGCTACGTTTTCAATCGGAACACACTTATCTATGTTCCAACATTCACGATATTCTAGACTTTCATCTCACACAATTCAATCTTCGCCGCCACAATCTCATTCCTTCTTTGCTTCTTCATCTTCTACTTCTTGTAGAACCAGATTTGGAGTTCCCAATCCCAAGTTACTCCGTGGTAATGTATTGGTACGCGCTGAAGACAAAGCAAGAGATTCTAACTCACAAACTTCCCAGCAACAGTTTCAGGTTCTCCTTTCTTCTTCTTCATGTTTTAAGAATACCCTTTTAATTCTTCTGCTTCTTTATTTATTAAATTTTGATTTTTTATGCTACTTTGCATGTTTAGGCTTAACGGGTATCTCATTAATCTAGTCAAGTTTCTAACTTTGCGCTTAATTAATTGAAATTGCCTTATTACTCTACTAGTAAGAATGCAAGATTAAGTACTGTTATTACAAAGTTGCAAATTTTGGTACTGAAATGCTAAGGTGTTAAATTTGGTAACAGGATTTGACATCAGAATCTGGAACTTGTGATCCTCTATGTTCAGTTGATGAAACAAGTTCACAAGATTTTGAAGATAACTACCAGCCCAAGACTGATTTACTCAAAGCCGTTGCGGTATTTGCGGCAGCTGCAACTGGGACGGTGGCAATTAACCATTCTTGGGTTGCCGCAAATCAGGTCCGTTAATACCTTATTTCACTTCTGGTTGTTTCACAATAATAAAGTATATGCATTTGCAAAAAATCTCTAAATATGCTTTATTCTGAAAGTTGGCAGTTCTGTTTGATGTCTCGCTGCAGGATCTTGCTATGGCATTGCTATTTGTAATAGGATATGCAGGCATCATATTTGAAGAATCGTTAGCATTCAACAAAAGTGGAGTAGGACTATTGATGGCTGTAAGCTTATGGGTGATACGGAGTATTGGGGTAAATATCTAACTTTTTATATGTTAATTCTTGATTGGTTAAAGCTTTATGGTAGCGTAATTCTTGATTGCTTTGAGCTTTATGGTAGTGTTTGACAAGTGGGTTAGAATTTAGAACTCAAACAGTAAAGAACAAAACTCTGTTTGACAGATTATGCATAGTAGAGTAAAACAGGATAGAAGGTAGAAAAAAATGGTATATTTTGGTTCGCCGAAAAGTGTGGAGCCAAAGAGAACAGAAAAAATATACTGCCAGTGCTCACTGTCATGCTTTTGATATTTAAGCTACAATACTTTTTGTCTGAAAATGCATAGCACACTGCACAGGGATATACACCTGATTCATCTATTCTGATGTGCATAGTAGAAGGTATCCCACTATTTGGGATTCAATTCTTAAAATGCACCAGCAAGATTACTCGTCTCACATACTGTCAAAATCAAGTCTATGGTACTATGTATATACCGGTGCCTCTCTTTTACTTTTTGCTGAGGTTTGTTTATTTAGTCATTTTCGCAAAAGATAATTAACCATTAATAAGGATTAGAATAAGGCAATTTCTATGTATCTGATACCACTGCATTCACAATGTTGACCTTTCCATATCCCCCCTCGCAGCATTCAGTTTGAGTCAGTGTTATGAATAGTGGATTGCGGAAATAGTAGAACACCAAAATCCACTATGTGTAATAGCCGCATAGTGGTTGAAAAAAGGCACGTGCATACAAATAGAAAAGGGAGTGGAGCCAAAACATAACTTAATATATTGAAAGGATTACATATTACAGTGAAGGATCTAGAGATAAATGAGTTGGAGAAAGACATGGTTTTTGATAGAACACTATGACGTCGTTTGATTCATGTAGCCGACCCCACGGGATAAGGCTTGATGTTGTTTCTTGTTGTGTTACATATTACACTGAATATAGGATTAATACTCATTGACTCTTCAGTTTTTCTATCATAAAAGTAGGTCATGTTTGGCACACATGCAGATTTTTCAATTTTATTATTTTATAATTAAAAGCCTAAAGTTTTTTTTTTCCTCCATTGCCGTTAACTACATCAACTAGCATAAATTGGAATAGCGACCAAGATTGCCGTAGTAGCGAAATTAGGATAGTGTCGCAGTTTTCTTTCACTATAGCTGCTACTTGACAACACTGTTTGAATCACAATATTAAGTGTGAACCGACATTAACTATAAGGGTATTATATTTCTGAGACTGGGGTTGATTTCAAAATAAAATCAGTAGCAGAACATGCAGTTTCGTTTTTTTTTTCTTTTCATCCAATATAAACTTGGTGAAACAATAAAGAGTTGCCTTTGCCTCCATCTTTTGTATACTTTTATTTTCAAAAACGACCTTTGTATGGTTATCAAAGTATTGCTACTTGCACTTGAAACAGATCAACTTTCTTTGGCATAACCATACACAATTATTAAAACAACAGTTTACCTTGAAGATAATGTGTTTTTAATCCGCGGGTTAATTTTATTAGATTTCTTGAGTTAATGAAAGTGAGTTTATTTGGTCCAAACTAAACAGCAGTTTACCTTGAAGATTATATGTTTTTAATCCGCAGGTTAATTTTTTTGTTTCAACAATCGGTTGCTACCAATGCGCATAATATGTTGTTATAAAATACCACGATGTTGTGGAAGATAAGTTGCTCCTGACTCACATTTATTGTCTCCCTGGTATCGGTATCCCATAACACACCACTTAATAAATGATAATAGTTCACCAACCTATCTGTTAGTTACTAATACTTAACAGAGATTGCTTGGTTTCAATTATATCCCCGTTGTATCTTCTCTCATTATACCCCATTGCATGTTAACATTTGAATTCAGTTTTCCTCCCTCAATCATTTGTCTGTAGGCTCCATCAACCGAAATAGCTGTTTCAGAGCTATCACACGCGTCTGCCGAAGTCAGTGAAATAGTGTTCTTCTTGCTCGGTGCAATGACCATTGTTGAGATAGTTGATGCTCATCAAGGCTTTAAGATAGTTACCGACAATATAAAAACCCGAAATCCGCGCCTTCTCCTTTGGGTGGTAAGTGCTTTCACCGCTTTTACTATGCATTTTTTACAATACTAAGAATGCTTCTTGGCAAACTCTTTGCATATTGAAATTTGTTGGAACTTGATTACATTAGTAATCAAATTTGGATCGCATACAAAATATAAGGGGCTCAGGTTCACGAGCTTACAACAAGGTGTAGTACCACTTTGGCTGTGCATAAATGACATCTAACTTTTCGATGTTCATTAATTAGAAAGTCAATTTTTTAAAAGAAAGAAATAGATCATAAAAAGATGATTGCGTCGCCAATTTTATTTATTATTTCTCAATAATGGAATTTGACAAACTAAAATTGAATATGCAGGTTGGATTTATTACATTTTTTCTCAGTTCAGTTCTGGACAACCTTACATCCACCATAGTCATGGTGTCTCTGTTGCGGAAATTAGTACCTCCATCAGAGTATCGAAAGTATGTGTCTCGTTATGTTAATTAACTTTCGGTGTAATGTTCTATCCACAGGTTTAAATATTCAATATGAACATATTTTCTACAATAGCACAATAATGTTGGATTGGGGACATTCATGTATCACATACGGTTTCAGTCATTGGTCCTTTATAGCTTGATAACACCACTCCTTAGCTTGAGGAATTTTATTCCTGCTATTATTGCTTATAATTAGTGGATGATATGAAATGTTGTTAGCTTTTTCATATAAGTTGAAATCAGCATTAGTGATGGTTTTCTTGATTTTGGTTGAGGGCATAAACATTCAGAGTGTTTGGATGAATCTTCTCAGTTTGCAGCTGTATATGTTCTGTAACGTCCAATTATTTGGAGTTTTAACTACACCCTATGAAATCTTCAAGAAGTTGCTTTGGATTCTGTTGACAGGATTCTTGGAGCTGTTGTTGTAATAGCAGCAAATGCGGGTGGTGCATGGACTCCTATAGGCGATGTTACCACAACTATGCTGTGGATACATGGCCAAATAACTACGGTGCAAACAATGAAGGTTATCTCCTGGAAAATTGTTCCATTGTGATACGTCTATTTGGATTGTGAAATATTTTTGTCTGAAACTACACAGTAATTTGCAGTGGTAAATGTATAATGAATTCAGCACTAGCGACACCCTGATATATTCTTTTGACATAGTGATGAAAAATACATAATTTAAAGCTCTAGATTACGATTCCTTGGTCAAAATGAAAAATGTATCCATAATTGCATTTTCTTTATTTTCAGGGTTTGTTTTTGCCTTCAGCCATTTCTCTAGCTGTTCCACTCGCTCTCATGTCCTTGACTAGGTACTATTGTACTTCAAAAGTCAACCAAGAAAGCTGATTTAAATAGTCAAATTTAGCTTAACATACTATAACTTTATAATTTACATGATCATGCTGGATTTTCTTCTTTTCAGTGAAGCTAATGGCAAGGGGCAGGATTCTCCCGATGTCTTGGCATCTGAACAGATGGCTCCTAGAGGAAAACTTGTTTTCTCGGTGGGCTTGGGAGCTTTGATTTTTGTCCCTGTGTTCAAGGCCGTCACAGGTTTGCCTCCGTACATGGGAATGTTGCTTGGACTTGGGGTGCTTTGGATCCTTACTGATGCTATACATTATGGTGAATCTGAAAAGAGGAAGAAGCTTAAAGTGCCGCAAGCTCTATCAAGGATAGATACTCAAGGAGCACTATTTTTCCTAGGAATTCTTTTATCTGTTAGCAGGTAATAAGTAAATCAATTTGAATTTATCCATCGCAGTAAACTTCGGACAACATCCACGTTTGTTTGAAAGTCTCAGCATTCTTTTTGTTAGAGAGTCTCACATTGGATGAGATATGACCTAACAATATGTTTACTAGTGGGGGCAGTCCTCACCTTTAAAGCCGGTTTTGTGGGGTTGTGTTAGGCCCAACCCAAATTCTAATACTTTTCAATGAAGAGGAATGCTAGCAACACTAACTTTTCAACACTCTCTCTAGCACTCACTCTTTTATTGGATGGAATCAATGTATGTCCCATCACTTTGTGTGGGTTCTATTTCCAATGTGTAGACGCACAATGATTTAAACCAATAGGAGAGTGAGTATTAGGGAGAGTGTTCAAAAGAGAGTGTTGCTAGCACTACTCTTTCAATGAATAGTATATATCCTTCCCTGACATAACATAAATTTCATGGCTACTCATGTTAACTAATTTTTTTGCAATCGAAATGGTGATGTTTTTGCAGCTTGGAGGCAGCAGGTATTCTACGGGAAATAGCAAATTACCTTGATGCTCATGTCCAAAATAGCGAATTAATTGCAAGTGCAATCGGAGTCATATCTGCGATAATAGACAATGTTCCATTGGTTGCTGCAACAATGGGAATGTACGATGTCACTTCTTTCCCTCAAGATTCTGAGTTCTGGCAATTGGTTGCATTTTGTGCTGGTACTGGTGGATCCATGTTAGTTATTGGCTCAGCTGCTGGAGTAGCATTCATGGGGATGGAAAAGGTGGACTTCTTTTGGTACTTTAAAAAGGTAATTCCTACTTTTCACTTGATATAAATGATCTGATAGAATAAAATGTTTGTTTATATTTCATAACCGATGTTTATCCCCTTTGTGCAGGTCAGTGGCTTTGCTTTTGCAGGTTATGCTGCCGGTATCGCCGCATATTTAGCCGTGCATAACCTCAACATCTCCCTACCAACAACTCTAGCTGAGATTCCTTTTCTTTCTGGTTCTTAAAATTGAGAATTCAGACTTCATTTGAGGCAATTGGCATGGCATCAAAAGCAGGGTTGTCTCAAAATCATGTATACAAGTCAACTCGTAGCGCAGGTTGCCATAGGTTGATTTTTGTCATGACAAGAGGTTTTATATATACGTATGTATGCATAGGGAGTAATATCAGTCAGCTAAGGGTTTGAGAGGTGAGATAAGCTCATCTTGGCCATCCATGCAATGTAAGATTGAGTGGTTAAGATTAATTTCCTCTCATTGGATTCGTCCCGGATATTGTTCCTATAATGCACCTCATGTCACGTCAAAATGCCCTGAGATATTTGCATTATGAGGATTCAACATTGAAACACAACCCAGTGACCTATTACATATATAAAACCTTTAAATGTGACGCATGGGATATAGTCTATGTCTATAGAATTAGACATGCTCCAACAAATATTCATTACTATTTCATATAAAATCACAAGTTCTATTTGAAAAGCTCGGTCTAAGTTGTGCATTACTTTACAGATTCAAGCGTCTCACTCAAAGAGTTAAGGAATGAACACTCGCAAGAGAGACTTTCACTACAAGACTCCCTCAATATTCATGAACGAATTCTAGAGATTCACAAGTGATAAGAATTAATGGGCCCATTTACTTTTTATTTCTCTTCTATAGTGTTCGGTCGCGCAGACTTTCACTAGATTATTTTTCATTTGCTTGTCTTCCTCTCCTATTTCTCTCCTCCAATCTCACCCTTCAACTCTTTGCTCGTTCCTTATAATATCAACGCTTATAAGTGCAATTTTCCAGCCATATAAATCCAATAAATTCAAACATTCATATTAACTCATTTTAAGTGCAAATTTATCGGAAAAATCCAATAAATTCTCATTCATATTAATTAAAGATAAAAAGAACAACAATTGATGTTCAATGAAGATAACAGGTAAAGTTATAGTCTTTGCTTCATCACCATCAATGTTCAAACTTTCATATTCATTAATTGAAGAGGAAAGAATAAATCTGCAAAGAACTATGACCCAATAAAAAAACACAGCCCCTTCAAAGAGTTTCAAGGAAACTATCATAGACTCACACCCCTTTATCTTGTTCCAATTTGTAGTCATAAGCTTATTTAACAAAAAATAAATAAATTGAAATCGAGAATTTTCAAATAAAAAGAAAATAAATTGACTCATTTTTATTAATAAAAAAACAAATAAATTAAAATAGAATGATTCAATTGGCCCAAAATTTAATTTTAGATTTTTTTTACTACATGTACATGAGGAGCAACACAAATACATAAGGAGTGATCGCTTTATGTTGTGATGGGGAAGAAAACAGGTGTTCCTCTGTTACTGCAAATTAGGTTGTTGGGTAAGAGAGAAAGAAGGATCCGAATGGAGAGGAGAGAGAATAGGAAAGTGAGGATGAAATAAAAAATTATTCCATGTTAGAAGTGTATGATAAGAACCATAGAGAACCACTATCTAACGGCTAATATAGTTTCCTTTCACTTGCTCATGGTGGATGACCTATCAAGCTCTCCCACCCTAGAGTGAACCGAGAAGAAGACTTGTATATTTCAAAAACTGAAAACAAAAACTATTTCAAACGGACATTAACTTATTCTTTTTGATAGAAAATAGAAATCTAGAAAGTAGATTTGATGCATGGTTTTTATATAAGAGAAATAAAGGAGATATACATGTGATGATTATTTTTCCCCTAAAAAAAACACAGCGATTTCCTGAATACCATCGGATATGGACTCTGTATATTGAGAAACTTCTTGAGTTTGATTCAACATATTTTGAAGCGAAATTCTGTGCAGATGCAGTACATCTTATTTAGACGATAAAGTGTGAGATTTGATGACACGATGAGTTTATGAAACTTGTCGATCAACAACCTTTGCTTGTTGATATTATTATACAGTACTTCTCTGGGCTTTGACTCTTTTTTCAAAAATAACAAAAACAAACATAAAAGCATAATTAAATTTTAAAACGTGAGTGATTCTTTGAAACTTCCAACATATTGATATTCTCTTTATTTCCAAATAAAAATGAACAAGCAGAAATTTCACTAAACCAGTAAATCACATTCCAAAGTTACATTATTCTTTTCCTCGTCCCCCTAAACTCACCTACTCACTTGTTCAATGATGATACATCAAAACCGGGCACATCAGCCAGACATATGCCCAATCCAAAAATAAAATACAACAAAAAAGACAACACAAACATTTAATCTTACAACTTGAGGAAAACGAATTCTTCAACAGCAGGAATGTCTCCAATCCTTTGCAAAGATTCTTTGCGTGGTTGCTCATCAACTCCAATTGCCATCACAGCTTGCTTGCGTGGAGCAATCCTTCCAACACTCATGAAGCTGACATTCACATTCTCTTCACCCAATATGCTTCCCACCTTTCCAATCATACCTGGTTGATCTACTTGCCTGCAAAGTATAATACTACCTTCCAAACTCACATCAACTTCAAAAGATCCAACCTTTGTAAGATGGGGGACACCATCTTTCACGCGACCCTCCACTGTGACCTCCCCTGAATCTGATATGGCACTAGCAAATCGAGATTCCACGTTAGCAATCTGGACTTGGATGAATTCAAGTGGATTCTCAGGAGAACCATCAAGAATAACTCTCTCCTCGGTAATTCTTAGCCCTCTTTGTTTAGCGGTGAAGTCAGCATTAACTAAGTTCACGAAAACACTGGATATGGGCTCAATCAGACCCTTTGTTATCATAGCACGAAGAAGACGAGTGTCAAGATCATCAGGGGCCCTGGCAGAAGCGTAAGTCACTTTCACTGTCTTTACACCGCTTCCTCCTGCTACCAGTTGGACAGCCAGCCTACCCAGTTTCTCAGCAAGATCAACAAATGGTTTTAGCTCTGTCAACACCTGCAAGTCACAAAGGAATGAAACAGATGTTAAACTTGAGTCATCCAGTCGCCAAATTTATCACCAACTACAATCCATGAATCATTTTGTATTAGGATAAGCTCTAGATAAAGCCAGATTCAAAATTGGGGAGATAAAGCCGAGCAATAAAAACTCATTAAGATCCATGTATTAGATTTCTCAAATCAAACTTTCACCTTCAGTTGAGTAGTATTTAATTTGAACCAGCTGGGCACATAGCAGTTCAAATTTAACAATTTAAGACGACCATTTTGTTCCAAAATCGTTTTCAATATATGAATATGGTTACACAACAAGTCAAAGAATTTAGAATGATTTTGGAAACCAAATTGCTTGGATATAAATAAGGAAGAGAAGCAGTAGCAATATATCAAAAGGCAGGGTTATTTTTATCATTAAATAAAAGGATAAATATGATCGTTTTGTTCCTAGTACCTCCGAGGAAACCATTGGTGCATTGACTGCAGTAGAAGCAAGCTCCCCTTTCAAAGCCCCAACGACAGCTTCTGCTATTTCAATAGCCACACCTTCCTGGTCATCATTTTCAAAGGTTATTAGCAAAAGGGGAACAAAGCTATAGCTCATAGTCATAGGCAATTGCTTAGGTAACTTACCTGAGCTTCCTTGGTACTGGCACCAAGATGAGGTGTTGCAGTAACTAGCTCATGCATAACCAACTTGCTGTCTTTGGTGGGTGGTTCCACCGTGAAAACATCAAGAGCCGCCTGAAAAACATAAAAACACAAACTGTCATTATTTCGACCAAATTAATTAAAAACCATTATCCTCTAAAGTAAACTATCAGTGGCTCAGTGCTACAAACCTGAGCAACAATTCCAGAATCCAATGCTCTAACAAGTGCATCCTCGTCAATGACTCCACCACGAGCAACATTAACAATTCTAACTCCTTTCTTCATCTTGGCAAAAGTCTCATCATTGAGCATCTTATTAGTAGCAGGCGTAAGTGGCATGTGCAAAGAGATGAAATCAGCAGTAGCAATAGCCTCCTCAAAACTCACAAGCTCAACCCCAATAGCATGAGCACGATCAGCAGGAGCATAAGGATCATGAGCAATAACCTTCATACCAAGCCCCTTAGCACGCCTAGCAACCTCAGTTCCAACCTTTCCAAATCCCATTACAGCAAGTGTCTTCCCAACTAGGGAAACTCCAACATACTTACTTCTCTCCCATTTCCCTGTATTAACCATGTATCAACACTAATTCAATTAACCATATCAACTAATAACTTATGAAGCATAGACACAAACGCTTTGACAATGATAATAATTTGAGAAAATGACATAATTCAGTATAGTCACATACGTCGCTGTCGGTGTCAGACACTCACACAAGACACGCCTTCGATCAGAAGTGACAGTGTTACAAAGCAAATAACAGAAGCCACAACATTAACGCCCATTACAGATTACACCAAAGAAGAAAAAAATCAAAACTTTACCCCATATAAATCATTAGATCTCAACATTTAATCAAAAAGAGTTCACAACACACAAATTGGTATATGATGAAAAGAAGTATCCTCCTTTTAGCAGAAAATTTTACCATTACGTCACCTAGTCAACTAGTAGTTAACATCATAAAGAATACAACATGTGAATTGATACAAAACAAAAAGTACCCAAATAACTAACACTAAAAAACACAAAACAGGATCTAAAATAAAATCTAACAAACAAGGTGTTCGATAAAATGCTGCTATGAAAAAAAGAATTTTACCAGCTTTGATGGAAGCATCGGCTTGAGCAACATTTCTAGCCATGCCAGCCAAGAGCGCGATCCCGTGTTCAGCGGCGGCAACAGTGTTAGCAGTGGGCGCATTAACAACCAAGCAACCATGTTCAGTAGCGGCGGCCAGATCCACGTTATCAATACCAACACCAGCTCTACCAACAACCTTGAGTCTTCCACCGGATGATTCAAACACTTCACGAGATACTTTGGTACCACTGCGAACGATGAGAGCATCACAGAGAGAGATCTTGGTACAAAGCTCCTCAGGAGTGAGATTGTAGGAGCAGTCGACGTTGGCGAAGTCTTTGAGAAGAGTGAGACCAGCTTCGCCGAGCTTTTCAGCGACGAGGACGGTGGGTTTAGCGTCGAGGGAAGAAGAGACGAAGACGACGAGGGAACGGCGGGGGTTGTGGTTGCGGAGGGAGACAGAGAAGGCGGAGGAGAGAGAGAGTTTGGAGGAGAGAGAAAGGGAAGATGGTGAAGGGAGACGGAGGGTTTGGGAAGTAGCGTTAGCGGCGGTGGCCATGTTTATGTTTGAAAGGTGTGTGATGAAATGAGTGCCTGAGGGGAAAGTTGTTAAATTAAAATCAAACACAACTCATCAAGTGAAGTTTTGGGTACTTATAAATGAATGAAATGAATGCTTGGTAACGGTCACAAGACAGGGTTTATGATGAAATGAATGAGGTTTCTCTTGCCGTGAGTTCACACAGTAAATCAATTATAAATTAATTTCTATGTGATAAAACTTTTTTACATGTATCTACCAAAAGAAAAGGAAATTTATTTTGGAAATGTATTCAATAATTTATACTGGTAAATATACATGTTTCGGACATAATAAGAGCTAAAGAGAAATTAATCGAATGGGTTTCTATAAAAGAAATTATATGAAAATGTTGTTACTTTTTTTGTTTGAATAAATACGTTGTTTTTTTAGTGTTACATACAATGTCTCTATCTAAACAAAAAAAATACAATGTCTCTTATCCTATAAAAGAAAACGAGTCAAAAAGTTCTTATAAAAGAAAATGGTTCAAATCTAATTTTTGAATAAATACAGTTGTTGTTTTATAATTCATTTTGAGTTCAATGAACATATAAGAGTGTAAATAAAGTGATAAAATAATCAATTTTAATTAAATATCGATATAGAAACAGTTTATAGTGAGAATGATATCCTTTGAATGCATTCATTTACGTATGCTTGAACTATTATAGAAAATGAATTTGATTTCATTACAAGCATTATTTCTATTAAAGCATGTATTTTATTTTTATTATTGTAAGAGAGGGGCGCAGCCGCAGCCTACTTGACACTCACTTGGGGGTTGGTAGGAAATCTATGTTCCTTTATGTTATGATTTTGACAAACACATAAAGACAAGTGGCCAGAAAAGTCGAATGACTGTCTTCATAAGCAATCATGTAGTATTAATAATCTTATAAGATAAAAAATAAGATTATTACTAAGCAATCACCTTCACTTCTTTATCAAAAACAAAAGTAAAATCACCTTCAACAAACGCATCAAGTAAAGGATGCGTGGTTGGTGGCCAAAGGAGTCGATCAATTCAGGGTGAGTTTGATATCTGCCTCTGCCCTCTGCCACTTGATTTGGTTTGGTTTCAAATAAACTTGAGTGCTATCGATCACAAATAAAAAATAGTTAGATCTTTTCACTGATCACCAGATTAAGTTATTTAAACCAAAAAATAAAAAATCATTAGATTAACTTTTTTGACAAATAGATTAACTTGTAAATATAAAAAGTTTGTCTAATATTCATGTCTTTAATAATAGATTAATTTTTTTTGGATAAATAATAGATAGTCTTTCCTTAAAATAAATAACAACTAATATTAAATGCATTTTTAATCTTCTTATTTCACATATTTTTAAACTTTTAGTCCTTTCTTTTTAATTTTTTTAAAATAAGATATTTGACCACTCTATTTAAAAAAATCGGCGATTTTTTTTGTCCATCATCAGTTTAAGTGACGTGGCTTACTCATTAATGATGTGGTGCTAAGTTGTAAATAACGAGTTGAAAAATATTTTTTTCATGTTATTATTATTTCTATTAATCTTATTGTTTATTTTATTTATAAATATTAAAAATCAAATAAAAAAATCATCCTTCATCATCAACACAAACAATAGGGGGTGTTTCTTTTATGGTTGTAAAAGTTATTAGGAATATGGAGGTTACACAATAGATTCTTGCGTTTGGCACAAAATTAGAAAATTAATTTCCCGGTATATAGCATTCCCAATAATAAAATAACTTCAACTTTTTCATACTTTTATTTCCAAGAATGAGTAGGAACAAAACATTCCCATGAAGATGGGAAGAAAGTTCAAGTAACCATTGTCTTAATTAGGCTTGCCTCAACCCATATAGCAACTCGTTAAGCTTGCAAACCAGTCCTTTTTTCTCCCCGTTAATAGGATATCCTTGGGCAACTTCATGTACAATTTTTCAACAAGATCCCCATTAAGAAATGCATTGTTAATGTCTAATTGAAGAAAATTCCATCCTTGTTGAGCAAATATAGACAATAAAATTCTCAATGTTGTTAATTTAGCTACCAGAAAAAAGTGTCCCTAAAATCCACACAAACTTGTTGGGTAAAACCTTATGCGACAAGTCTTTCTTTGTGCCTATCCAAGGAGCCATCTACTTGGTATTTAACCTTGTAAATCCACCTAAAACCTACTTACTATCTAGAGGGACAACGACTAAGCTATGATCAGATGTAGGTTTTGGTAGTTGTAAATCATGTACAATTCTATCACTGGGCAAAGAGCGGTAGGGAAAAATATGTTCATGAAATCAAATATCTCTTGAGACTACTATCTTTTGATTCGTCATATCATAAAGTTTATATCCTTTTACTCTCAAAGGATAGCCTAGAAAAACGCAGGAAACCGCTCTTGGCGAAAACTTATTCCTTTGTGTCGGAATAGTGGAGACAAAGCCCAAACATTCGAAAAAAATTTAGACGAACAATCAGGTTCTTTGTTAAAAAGCAATTTAAAAGGAGAGGAATACTTTAAGCTGGTTAAGGGAGTCTTATTTATCAAGAGTGCCGAGGTGCCGATGCATTCTCCCATAAACAATACGGGGACCTTGGACTAAAATAACAGAGCTCTTCCTACACTAAGCAAGTGTTGATGTTTCCTTTCGACCTCAAAAAATTTCTCAGGTCTATGCGGACAAGAAAACTGATGCACAGCCCCTACTTTCTGCAAAAATGTAGGGAGTTGAAGTTCTTTTGCATTGCCAATTCGGATGAACCATCTTCAATACAAGGGTTAGCTTCAGACTTGTGGCTAATATATAAGATGAACCTATCTTCAATCAACGAAGAAAAAAATCTTTACCAATCTTCAAATTTGAGAAAGAAAATTGCAATGAAATCAGAGAAGAAATGTTGATATATGTTTATTTAAGTGAGTGGAAAATACAAGGGTTGGTGATATATAAAGAGTGACTGATCTCAAAACGTGGCCCAATCCATTCATCAAGTTCAAGATATTCAAAACCAGAAAATGACCATGGGGACACCGACACAGATATGCAGTTATTAACAATATAAACAGAATTAAACAATATTATTTTTGCTAATAGAATCAAACAAAATGAGTAAGATACGGCTGAGCCAGCATGTGACCCAATTTAACCTGAGCTTCTGTGTTCAAGTGAAGATTATCTTCATTCAGCGGCAATCCCTTTGCATCAATGCAAATCACATTCGGAATATTAATCCCTTTCTGTGCTTCTCTCACTTTCTCGATGTATTCAAACCCTGATGCTAACGCAACCTAATAACAACATTATCATAATCCATTCAATTACTAATTTCGTTTCATCTTCTTCCAAAACAATTAAATAAGAAATTAACGAAACCTGGATAATTGGAAGTGAAGGTAAATTGAGATCTTGACGAACATTATGGATGAGATTCTCCATGTTCACTTTGTAAACCTCTGCGTCATGTTCACTTGACGTGTCACTCTCACCTTGAAACCAAAGCAACGCTTTGATCTCTGCATTTTCATCATCCTTTACGCTTTCTTTAGTTCTCTTCACCATATTTTCGTACAATTCTTCCCCACGCGCCCATTCTTTTATTGCCGTGCCACCAACGGCACATGGGACTAGTCCCAATTCTCCGTCCACGCGCCGCCGTACTACGTTAGCGAATGACATTCCAGGACCTATGCCGCAGACTTTCGTAGTGTCGATGTCGGCGTGGAGAGGTTCGTGTGCTGGTTCCCATTTGAGGTTGGCGCTGAAGCGTAAGATGGAAGGATCGGGACTGCACTCCGGCGGAACGACGCCGTTCCAACGCTTGTTTGGAGTGTGATGAGGATACTTGATGACACCGCCACGACCTGCCATGTTGCTTTGACCGGAGAGGATGAAGATCTGTCTTTTGGTTTTGGGTGGAATCTCGTTTGGATCTCTTTCTGTTTCCATGGCTTCTTCACCTTCCACTTCTTGCAGGTTTTTCAGCTTTTAAGCCGCGTTTGGCTACATCAACTGCTAAAAAAATATCTAAATTATCACTCTTTTCATAATTTAGTTCATAAATTATGGAAATTAACCAAAAATTTCTTAAATTGATGTTTTTTTTTTATAATTTAAAACTTTTAATTTCAATAGTTTAAGAACTAAAATTGATGAGAAAGTGATAATTTAAAAACTAAATTGATTGTTTTTTCATTTCTTTAATTGTGTAGGTAAAATGTGAAAGATAAAAAATCAATACGATAGTTTTAATAAAAATTCAATATTATAGTTTTTGTTTTTTAATTAGCTTGTTTGTTATAAGTCATTGTGTTATCGACCAGTGTCTTTAGTTTAAAGTGGTATAGGTTCTACCAACTATTTTAAAGTGGTCTAAAATGTTGTATAATATTTCCATTATACAAATTAGAGGGACTGCCTCAAATAAATTCTAAAAAATTATAATTATAATTGCCACTAAAACAGAAATATTTTTTATAGTCATAATTAGAATAGAATCATCTTTAGTCACTATTTTTCCTCATATCATATTCTTTAGGTATCGAACCTTTTTATGCAATGACACTATTTATTTTCGTAAGTACACTCCATCTCTTAAAAATGCATAACCTTCAATCAGTTCGTATTTGTTTTTTCAAAAGCAAACATAACAATTCATTTATAGACTTAATACCCACTAGCAGAAGATGAAGATGTGCATGCATGAGAATATACAATTAGTCTAACTCCTTTTTTTTTTATGATGAAAAAGAGGATACCCCAAGGAAAACAATAAGATAAACTAGTTAACTCTCATAAAGAAAGCACCAATTCTAACT
>Ga0099826_10000150_pt1 | contig 29835 bp, 15 predicted proteins | sample Mtrugardesep15_FD_76830 | JGI IMG/M metagenome (GOLD analysis project Ga0099826, IMG submission 76830) | Root nodule microbial communities of legume samples collected from California, USA - M. trunc garden sep15 | ecosystem: Host-associated > Plants > Roots > Nodule | place: USA: California... | reverse complement strand
TGTATTAATCTTTATCCTAAAATGTTGGGCATTTCCTAATTTTATTCCACTTCAAGTGCATCAGTTTTGGAATTATCGTTATAAGCAATACTCCTTATTTTAACCATCAAACTCTGCTCACGTGTATTACACCTTTGTTAAAGTAACATGAACGATGTACTAGAATTATGAAACAATACCAACGTCTATGGTAATTAACATTATGATTTGAATTGCGACAATTTTAACATTCAAGCGAACTACATTGTTTTATTTCTAACGATGAATATTAACTTCTTAAAATGACCCGTGCGTTAACACGGGTCAATGGTCTAGTGATAGTAAACAATTGGCGCCCGTGGCCTAATGGATAAGGCGTTTGACTTCTAATCAAGCGATTATGGGTTCGAGTCCCACCGGGCGTGCCTTTTTTGTTGAGAAAAAAAAAGAGTAAATGATAGTAATTGTTTCTATTTAATAGAAATATTTTAGGCACTTTACTTTTCATGTTTTCTGCTTTTATCCTTAAAAAAAAATGTTTTCTGCTTTTATTTTCACCACAACAATAAACATAAGAGAGTATAATACTTTCCTCACAATTTTCTTCTATAAGTTTTAAAAATAGATATAAAATTTTAAGGTTTACAAAAAATGACAATATTATTTTTCATTGTTTCTAAAAGTATATTATTATTCCTAACTTTTGTTAAGTCTTCTCTCTGTCACAATTGTTCATTACATACTTTAAAAAAAATTGTTTTTTCAACCCAATTTTTTTTTTTATTCCATAACAAGTGTTGTAATGACCTAAAATGAACATAGAGGGTATTTAACTAGCTCTTTTTATTTTATTTTTGAAAGTAATATATATTGTTTTTGTAAAAGTTAGATGGATTGGACTTTGATGGGTTCATTGGAGCCGGGGGGAAAGCTTCAATATCTAGAGAATCCTATAAAATATAATTATATATCATTCATCAACAAATTTCTCAAATCGGTGGCAGAATTCAATCTCAAATTCTTGTAAAATTTGAGTTGAACTATTACGAACTAGACCGATCTATTTGTTGGATTAAAAGGGATGCATTCTTGTAAAATTCTTGTAATTTTTTTTTTTTTACAAAGTCAAATTATATGAAAAACATTTGTATATAATTTTCTACTCTCTCATTTCCTTTTTATATGAACACCTACAAAAATACATATATTAAAATTTTTCTTAAAGTGATAAATTTGTTTGAAATGTGCGATTATTACTAAATTACATTTGGTAAATAAATGCATTCAATTTTAGTTTTCATATTTCAAGATAAATTGATAATATTGGTAAGGGGTATCCCCTCAAAAAACAAAGGGTATATTTGAAAAAAAAAAAGTTTTAAATGCACCTATAAATTTGTAGAGGGTCTTATATTTAAGGACATACATTTTTTGTGAACAGTCTTATAATTAAAGAGGGGAGAGTAATTTTTAAATGAAATATCGAGTGTTTAGCTTTTTTGAATGTTAACCCTCCCTAGTAATATAGTGTCCAACCGAGAGTTAAGTAAAATCTACCTAAATAGAGTTTCAATAATCAAACTCAAATTTTATTAACCACTTAATGTAATCACTAGGTTGATTTAGTGTTTAGTTTAAGTAATAACATTGTTTCACCCTGGTCTTTTGTGTGTGTGAGATTGGTGAGGTTGCAAATTCAACCAATTTGACTATATTAAATGCTATTATTTTCAAAATATCCTTCACAAAACAATTTCTCATACCAAATTAAATGAAAAGCAAGAATAATTTTAAGAATACAATTATTATTTTTTAGGAAAATTAAATTCAACTTTTATTCTTAATACATATAAACCTTTAATGATTTGAGATTAGAGGGAATATTGTGATAGAATGAAAAAGGCATGCCAATAGAAGTTTGTTGTAAGGAGTTATATCATACATGATACATCATAAACGTGAGTTTAAATCTTATTGTCAATCTAGAAGTTTTTTCATACATGATACATCATAGAAACGTGAGTTTAATTTTTATTGTGGATATAAAAATTTCTTCATGTGTGGTATACGCGAGTTAGATGTTTCACTTAGATAAAAAGTAAATGTTAAACTCACTTACATATCTAATGTCGTAGAGATTTAAGTTACAATCAACTCATTTGTGTTATTATTCTGACTGAGTGTAGCAATCTTGAATTTCGCTCATGCCGTCACACCAGAGACTCTCCTCGTAATCATGGCACACAGCCATAAGATCTGTCCTATCCCGAGCATATGAAGACCCAAATAATAAAAACTTAATTTTTCCTATAAAAAAAGAGAAAACAATGAAAAAGGGTAAAATAGAGGTGAGAATAAATATGATATCATAATGACACATGGGACAAAAATAGAATGTTCGAAAAGGCATAAACGGCGCCGAAATAGAAGGTTCATTGATAGTACAATTAGAACCAATGAAAGGACAGTATTCTACAGAATGAGTCAGTATATATTTACACACTATACCCTACCCTTTACCCATTCCCAACCAAATCAAAATCAACAATACCCCTAAAAAACTTTTACTCCTAAAACCCCTAACCTCGATTTCCGTTCCTTCATGGAATCTCGCAAATTAGCTGCGCTACTTTCTTCCCTCGTCTCTCAACTCCTCCTCATCCTCCTCCTCATTTTCCCTCCTAATTCTTTCCCCCCTAATTCCCTCCCTCCTAATTCCACCCAAACATTTTCCCTCATCCACCACTTTCTTTTCTCTCAACAAACCGCCGTAACCACCACCCTCCTCTCCCGTAAACGCAAACGCCACCACCACCACCGTCTCATCCCTAACCTCGATTGGTTCCCCACCACCTTCCTCATGACTTCCTCCACCTTCGAATGGTTAACCAATTTACTCGAACCTCTCCTTGAATGCCGTGACCCGGCGTACCTTTTCCCTCTTAACCTCACCGCCGGTGTTCGTCTCGGTATCGGTCTCTCCCGTCTCGCTAACGGCTCCGATTATCAAGTAATTGCTAACCAATTCAACGTTCCCGTTTCCGTCGCTAAATTTTGCGTCAAACAGTTATGTAGAGTCCTTTGTACCAATTTCCGCTTTTGGATTTCTTTCCCAAACGCAAATGATCGATCAATTTCGCAGAATTTCGAATCAATCTCCGGTTTACCTAATTGTTCCGGTGTTGTTTTCTCATCTCGCTTCGAAATTGCCCCTTCATCATCAACATCACCAGAACTATCACAGCAGCCACATTCATCAATCGCGGCTCAGATAGTCGTTGATTCTAGTTGTCGAATACTTAGCATTGCCGCTGGTTATTTCGGTCATAAAACTGATTATACGATTTTAAAAGCTTCGAGTTTGTTTAATGATATTGAAGAACAAACACTTTTGAATGGTTCGTCGGTTAACGGGGTTAATCAGTATTTGATTGGTGATTCGGGGTATCCTTTACTTCCTTGGCTAATGGTACCTTTTGCTGATAATGTATGTGTTACTGGTTCTGTTGAAGAGAATTTCAATGCTGCTCATGGACTAATGCGGATTCCGGCTTTTAAAACTGATGCTAGTTTGAGGAAATGGGGTGTTCTGAGTAAACCGGTTCGCGAGGAGATTAAGATGGCTGTGGCTTATATCGGTGCTTGTTCCATTCTTCATAATAGTTTATTGATGAGGGAGGATTTTTCTGCTTTGGTTAGTGATTTTGAATATCAGAGGAAGAGTGTGGATCCTTTTGTGTTGGAGGATGATCCTGTGAAGACTTCGAAGGCTTTGGCGATGAGGGCAACATTGGCTACTATGGCAAAGAAAATTAGTTAGTTCGGTTTTGGTTTCAGATTCTTAATTGGTGGGGGAAAGGTATACTGATTCATGATGCTTCAAGATGTATGCAATTTTTCAGCTTCCACTCTTGTAATTTGTGTGGACGCGGTAATGTAAATACTGCCTCTTGAGCATCATCATAGTTATAATTTTTTTTTTTTGAGGATATTCATGTTTGTTGTTTACAAGTCTTTTGATGATGTTATAGATTGGTTGAATTGTTGTTTTTGTGGTTCCTGAGAAAAGAAAATCAAAGATTTTGATAGGTGAAAGTTTAATAATGAATGTTTTTTGATGATTTTTTGGACTTGTTGAAATGAATCATACTGCACCTTATCATTTGGTGTTTATACCGATGTCCATTTGGATTGAATAGTTTCATAATTCGTACCATTTGGCGTTTGTATCGATGTCCTCTACAGAACATTTTGATTCATTGTTATGTTACTTATCATTTGATATTGTCATGCTATCAATCTATTGGATTGGAAATTTGGAATTGTCTGAGACAACTGAACTTGTTTATGTTACTCTTTAAGTTCTGGTTTGATTTTCATCAGTTTTATTTGTTTTCATTATGTTGAATGTTAGTTGCGATTAAGGCTTGATGAAATATGTAAACTGTAACATGCTAAACAAATGCTCTTGAGAAATGATATGGTCATCAGAATATGAGTTCTGTAAAACTATATCTTTGTTGATGATCATTAATTTGTGCCCATAATGACACTAATGTATATTTGAATGGAAGGAAGAAAAGGCATATAAATGTGTGATTTGTTGCCTAATTAAATTATATTGCTTATTAGACCTACAAAACCAGTTTATATTTTTGTAACTACAAATCAGGAGCATTAAAACCTCACCCTTTGATATGATTGTAGTCTTTTGTTTCTTTAAATCTCCTGGAAATTGCATCATGCCAACCTGATTATGTATTGATTACTGGTTAGAGCTGATGTCCTAATTGGTCTTGTTTGGTTGGCTGAAGTTGCTTCAGAAATTATTTCTCATTGACATTTCTCTCCCTGTCCATAGTAGAGTTTTACTCTTTTAGATGAGCTCATGTAATTCATTTAGCATTAGTTACTTTTTTTCAACATTAGTTACTAGCTAAACATAACTTCCTTAACCCAAGTTCGATTCCTGGATAGAAATAATTACATTGAATTTGATTGTGTATTTATTGTCTGATTTGAAGTTCTAAACATTAGTTGTTATCTTATTGATCACCGTATAATCTTTTGTCCATATCATTATGAAATCTAAAAAATAACGTACGAGTATACTATATACAACAAAGTCAAATTAAATTGGGTAAGTAATAACTGATAAAATAAAATATATTTATATCAGATATATAGTCATATTATGGTAGATATTCTTTTTTGTTTCAGCATTCTTAGCCTATTTATGTACCTGCCAACCATAGGTTGGTTAAATGGTAAATGATTTGGTTTTCTTAAGTAAGTGATCAGGAATTCAATGATTGTTGTCTATGGAGAAAAAATTGGCTGAGAGGAAAACTCATCTTGTGTACCCATATACACAATGGAGATTAGTCGTTGATAAACCAATTGAAACTCCATACCAATAGCATATAAAATGGTCAAAGAAACTTGTTTATCTACCCAAACAAACTCTTAACTTGTTATAGAAAAATAAAAATATATACCAGCCAATAGAGCTACAAGCCTACAACTCACTGGCCGCACTCAAAAGTCAATGAAAACTAAAAACAAAGAGGAACAAAAGTGATTTGTATAACCATTTTATGATAATTTTTAAAAAACTCTCACATACTCGTTTTTTTTTTCCTCTCTTTTTTTTTCTCTCTCCCTCTATTATTTTTTATTAATAAGAAAAAAGAAAAAAAAAAGATTGCTATAAAAATTGTCACCAAATGATTATACAAATATCATTACTCTATAATTATTTGATAATATTTAAATTTTCAACGATTCTTTTTGATCCATTGTGTACAGGCTACCGATGGAAATAATAGAGCACAAACACTCGATCAACATTCAAATATCAAGATTGTATTCCAGCATAAGAAAAAAACAGCATTCAAGGTCTTATAATTGATAATAAACAAATAAACACTTATTTAGCATTCAATACCTTAAAATTCTATCGAGTTCAAGCAAATAAACCAACATGTCCAATGCTGTTTGCCCACGGTATCCGGAGAGAAAGGGCAATTAGATTAAAGTTTTGTTCGGTAAAAACAACAGATAGACAAGTTAGGTGATGATTGATTAATAATAGCCAATAAACTAATTGAAGTATGTGGTAAAAATAACGGTTAAACTATATGACAAATGTAAAATGACAAAAAATGTGATATTCTTAATTTATAATAAAATATATTAATTTATGATAAACTATAAGTTCAATCACTATTTGAAACAACGTCTGAAAAATAAGCAATAAACTCATGAAATAAACTATAAGTTTATGATAAAATAATGTTACCAAACATGACTTTTTTTGGTCATACGAGCTTATAAGTTATAAGCTCGTTTTCTGGCTTTACGAACAGACCTTTAAGTATGTGTTAGGTTTGGCGGCGGCGAGAATTATTTTTGATAGAATTGAGTTTGAGAGAATTAATTTTGGTTAAAAGTGAGTTGAATGTGAATAAATTTGTGTTTGAATAGATTCACTTAAAATGTTTCTTATAAGTTGACGTCGTTTGAATAATTTGAATCAGAATTGATATTGAATGTCAATGACTAAATTATTATTTTAATTGTATCTTTTTAGAGCATCTTTTTAATTGTATTTAAAACTAAATATCTCATTTTCATTTTAGATAATCATTTCAATTTATCATAAATGGATTTTTGTTATAAGAGTTATTTATAATATTTTTTTTATCAATGCAATGATTTATAATATAAGAACCAAATAGTGTAAGAAAAGCATGAAACGATAATTTTATCTGTTCTAAAAGAAAATAATAATTCATTATATAATTGAGCATAATGCATCATAAAATTCTGAATTAGCACGATAATATAAAGTGTCAGGGATCTAAATTAAATTACAAATAGATAATATAATTTAAAGTACATATATTATTGAAATATTATTACAAACTCCATTATTTAGTTTATACTTCATTATGATTTTTGTACTCACTTAAACATGTCTAGGATCAACCTATCCTATTGGTGTTGGATAACCAGAATTCACAAAATAATATTTATTTAAAAATAAAATAATTATTAAAAATTGAAAATAAAGTAATTGTTAATATAACAAATCATTTCTAGTAAGATAATAGAACATACCTTGAGGAGGAAGTGAAAAATTAAGGTTTGTGTTAGTAAGAGCTTGGTCAAAAACACGGGTTTCATGGACAGTATCATCCCAGCCAGTTAATACAAAAGTAAAACACATACTCCAATTACATACAACCATTGTATTTTGGGTTGGATATCTTTTTTCTTCCCATAAACCTTATTTTCTCACTAGCACTAACTACACATGACACATGTATACCATCAATTGCTCTTATAACATTCTTAAAAAATGGAAAATAACGTTGATCATTTTTTATTTTGGCATGACAATCATGAAACATAGGATCTTAGGGTTTAATATATTTAAGGACAATTTAAGGAATGCATGAAGTACATGACGAAAATTTCTACTTATAGTCTCGCCTGAGTGTTGAAATCTTTCTTGAATCATTATATTACCCACATTGTGGCTTACAACTACCAAAAACATTGCAATAATTTCTTCAACCCCCATATGTTTAGAAGACTTCAAACCATATTCCACTAATTCACTACAAAGTTCATGAAAAATATGTTTTTGCATTCGAAACATCGCATAACAACGAGTGAGATTTCCTTGTAATATTGGAAGAAAAGGATATACAAATGCATAAGCTAAGTCCAAGAGACGTTATTAATCCAATTCTGAAGCAAACTCAATTACATTTTCATAAATAATGTAGGGTTATATGTTGCAGATTTGAGCTAAGTCAACCTTTTTTTTTCTCAAAAACCCGCAACAATACAAACATCTCCCTTGTTGGCTTAAACATCATTAGTTGACAACATATTTTATAAAATTCTTGATCACAAGTAACTTCATCCATGTTTTGAATCTCACCCATGACCCATCACTTCACAAATAGATGCATTAGTTATGGCCTCATTTTGAGACTTGCAAGTTTTCACAATCACATTAACAGCCTCGACTATCGTTGATGAAGGAGTCACCCTTTTCTTGTGTTAACCAATATGGCAAATACAACGATAAGCTAGGGGGGGGTGTGAATAGCTTCTTCCCTCAAAAAACTTTTAAAAAGTCTGGTTTTGAAACTCTTTTTGAAAAATGAATGACTATTCGAAATTGCGCACAAGATACAAATGATAATAAGCAATGCAATGCATAAGGAACAATTCAATTTGAACGAGAGATTCACACTTCAATTGAATATAACAATCAATCATCAAAACACAAAATAATCCACAAAACCAATAACTATGTCAAACTAAACCTAACTTTAAACAAGAAACAACTACCACAAGGAATAAGCTATTTTGATACACAAAGGAAGATTATAAACAAGTTAATCTCCAATATGTAAGGTGGTTGAATTGGTGATATGTTGATCACAATTACGATCAATGAAAATTAGGTTTTTGGAAAATATTCAATCACAATTGTGTGGTAATTAAGATAATCAATAAACATCATATATCAAAGTTAATTACTGAAATTAAAGAGTTAAAGGAGAAGATAATACCATAGGTTTATAAAAGTTTTCCTTTTTCGTTCTCGCTAACGGTACATCCTCTCTTCGTAGAAGAAAACGTCTCTTTCACGTGCTTCCAATAAAATGTTGAAAATGGCCACAAGTGTATGATTACAAAGATTCCTTCAATTCCTAATCTGAATTTTCTATTCTAGGCAATCACACAGAGCATCCAATCTTCAAAGTAATCAATTTCAGAAAAATCTAACACTAAAACTGATCTGAAAAATCAATTCCAGAACTGCATTCCATAAACCTATGATTGAATCAGTCATATGGAATCAAACATTTTTTATTATTTTATTGAAGGTATCCAGTTTATAAATGCACCTTATACAATTGGTCCCATCTAAAAATTTAAAATCATTAAATTATTAAAAATCATACACTAAATCTATTTGATGTAGTAATTTTCAGAAAATCCTAGCTCGTTTTTCTAATTTCCTTTTCATATACAATAAGAATCACTCCACCGTAAAAAACCCAATTAATCAAATTATTTCAGTCGTTAAATCAATAAACATTTCAATCATGTTATCATTCACACACAATCAATTTAGTAAAAGTACACAAACAAATCAAACGCAACAACTTCGATTCTATCTAACATGCATAAAGAACATTTTACTTTTCATCAATCAATTTCATGTCCTATAACCCCTAGATTAGTTAATTTAGACTTTGCATGAGGGACGAGGGAAGGGGAAACCCACCTTTAAGTCTCTAAGATGATGCTACTCCTATTTCCATTGCTCATTGATTCTTCTTTAATCTTTAGCTTTCCCAAATCTTTTCAATTCTTTGAAACCCTAAAATCTTCTTTCCTTAATACTCCCTTGAATCTTCATTATCTCATCCTTCTCAACCCTAGAATGAATTACCCGACTTAAATTAGACTTGTACGTGGTATTTGATCAAAGAAATTGGCGAGGACGAGGGTTTTGTGGTGAAATGGTGTGAGAACCGTGAAAAAGAAGGGTGAGAGAAATTATGTGATTCTGATTTTTAACCTTAGTGTCTCATATTTCCAACAATTTTGTCAGTTTACCTTCTTACCCTTGATTAATATTAACCATTACCTTTGTGTTTCTTCTTCTTCTTCTTCTTCTTTTTAGTTTTGGTCATAAGATTAGTTGAGCTTGCTTATATTTTTTGGTCTACTAATCAGCTTATCCTTTGATTCATTTAAGTAGGTTAAGGAATGGTAAGACGAAGAATATTTAGCTATTGAAAAAATGTGGGATTTTACAATACTACTCCCTAAAACATGTAACCGAAGAAGAAGATGCATATGGGAAGGAGAAACGTTAAGAACGGAGCAAACAAAAGGTCCTGTTTGACAAAGATTCGAAAGGAAATTAGCACAATTGTTGACACTTCTATAGACATGAGCGACAGTAAACACCCAATCAACACATGTTGTGGATTAGACGAAGCATCTCAAAAAGGAAAGGTTGAATTCAACTATTAACAATAATATTCACCGTAACAAGATGAACCACCGCAAGCAAGTCATGCTCAACAAGAATATTAAAAAGAGCATAATAGAAACCCTAAAGTTAAGCAAAGACGAACCACCACAAGCAAGTCAAGCTCAACAACGATTCATGATACGACCTCCACAAGCGGATGAGATAATATAGAACCATCAATGTGTAGGAATTCTCCTGAGGAGAAATCCAAACTATACAAAACATCTGTATAATAAGCGCTTATGCTATAAGCTATTTTTTCAATCGGTAGCCATGCCACTCCAATTTTTTAGTAGCAAAAATTTTAGAAAAGAAAAAAACCCTTACTTTTGAAGTCACCCACCAATTACTTCACTCCCATTCATTCATCCAGTACTATAAAATAACCCACCGACCTAACCCAACCTCTGTCCTAAATCTTGTTTCTTCAAATTTACACGCACACCAGGTACGTTCTTTTTCTCTCTTTCTCTCTCATAGTTAAAATAATCACACGATTTTTGTACCTTAATTGTTCTTCGGGATTTGATCATTGATTTGTTTCTTGTAACAGAACACCACCTCAATCACGGTTTCACCTTCATCGGATTTGATTCCTCAATAATTCTCCGTTTACTGCCACTAATTATTGGTACTTCTTTCTTTTCTCCATTACCCTTTGTTTTTTCTTTTCAATAAAATTATATGGATTATTATGCATAAAACTTGGTTTGAGATTTTGGGTTTTGAGTTCTCTGCTTTTGCTAAAAAAAAAATGATTTTTTGTTTTTGTTTTGCTCCGATTTGGTTCTGATTAGATGAGTTTATGCCTAATAGTCTATAAAGATGAGAAATTTGGAATGTAAATTGGTGTTTTATGTTTAAATATATTATTCTTTGCTCTAAATTTTATCTTGCTAGACCTAGGTTTGTGGAATACTGGAATTCGATTATTTTTTTTTTTTTATTGTTACTGGTTTTGATTGCTTTGTTGCGAAGGTAAGTGTTAGAAGTTGCATAAAGTATGTTTCTTTTTATCTGTGTTGTTAATCTTGATCTAATGGGATTTTGGACTCTTAATGTATTGGATTGTACATAGTGTGTGAGGGTTGGGAATTTTGTTTGGATGTTAATGTTGATTTCAACCACTCGGCGGGTGCATCAATAAGTGATGATAGATCGGTATAATGATGGGAATATGAACAAAGCTAGGTTGTAGTCTTATTTCCTTCTCATCCATTAATATAGATTGAATACATGGATTGAACTAATGCACATAAAGTGGAGTGATGTTTTGAGTCCATTTTGTGTGTCTAGTATTGTGTCTTTCAGATTCGATTTTTTTTGGGGGGTGAGGGGTAGTGTTCAAGGATCTTTTGGTCATTAGTTTGGCATCGTTATCCGTTACCATTGTTTTGCATCGTGCAACCTTGCATCAGCTCTGATTCTTGATCTAGTGGTTCTAATTACAATTTGGTACACCGTGTTAATAATTGATAATTTTTTTTGACATTGTTAACCTTATAATGGGATGTAAGAACAAATTTCTTTCGTGGTTCCGCATGTTTTTTTTTTTTGACATTTATGGTGCTAGTGTAATGATTACACCTATTTTGAGTCTTGTGGGTAGAGTATCCATGCCTATAATATTACCTTCTCGCTATCTTTTTTATTTTATTTTCATCTAACAATGTCTTCACTCAATCCTGCGCAGGAAGTTCTGGTTTTATAGTACACTGATGGCTAACCCAAGCAGAAATTCTACACAAACAATGTCGTTGGACTCCATGGAACAGAAGGGGAAAAATATTACTGAATCTAATGCAAGCATAAGTCAATGTCCTTTAAGCCAGCAACACCGTAACTCCTTAGATGGTCCAGTAGCTATCCTTTGGGATATTGAAAACTGTCCTGTTCCAAGTGATGTACGCCCAGATGATGTGGCAGGTAATATAAGAATGGCTCTGCAGGTGCACCCAGTAATTCAAGGAGCTGTTACGACATTTTCTGCTTATGGAGATTTCAATTCTTTCCCGAGGCGACTTAGAGAGGGCTGTCAGAGAACTGGTGTTAAACTGATTGATGTTCCCAATGGGAGAAAAGATGCTGCTGACAAAGCGATCTTGGTTGACATGTTCTTATTTGCTCTTGACAATCCTCCACCGTCCTCTATCATGCTAATCTCTGGAGATGTTGATTTTGCTCCAGCACTCCACATTCTTGGTCAGCGTGGATACACTATAATCCTTGTCATCCCTGCTGGGGTTGGTGTTTCATCTGCCCTATGCAATGCTGGTAAATTTGTCTGGGACTGGCCAATTGTGGCTCGTGGAGAAGGTTTTGTTCCCCCCTCAAAGGCTTTGGTGGCACCCCGTGGAGGTTCAGTTGAGCTTGCTGGATATTTGATGGGATGCCATATCAATAATGACAACACTGATGGACAAAATGAAGAAGAAGCAATAGTTTATAGAGGGATGTCACAGAGCTATTACAACTCAAGGGAATTCTCAATGGTATCACAATCTCTGTCTGAATATAACTCACCATACATGCCTTGCTTGCCAACATCTATGAGATCTTATAGCCTTCCATCTGGAGTGAATGATGTTGCGGGAGGACCTATTCCTTATAGCGACAATACTGAATGCCAGATGTGGGTACAGCCTGGGGATTTAAATGGTCTCAAGGGTCAGCTGGTAAGGTTGCTTGAACTTTCTGGAGGATGCGTGCCCCTGGTCCGAATTCCAGCAGAGTACCAGAAAATTTATGGTAAGACACTTTTTATATCTGATTACGGGGCTTTCAAGTTGGTCGATCTTTTCAAAAAAATGGATGATGCTATTTCTGTGGATGGGAAAGGGGCTCGCAGATTTGTATATCTCAAAAACAGGAAGGTAGGCCCAAATGCTCCTCAGGTGTCTCTTGCAAAGAAAGATAAGAAAGGAAAAAGGGCACTGGAAGAGAATGTAAATGTTGTAAATGGTAGCTGCTCTTCGGATGAGTTGTCAGATGAAGAAAGAGTTGTCGTAGAAGAACATGATGAAAGAAGTTTTACAGGAAAGGGTAATAAGGGGAGAGCAGTCAGATGTGAAATTGATGGCAGTGTTCTTGAGCAGTTTAAGTGTGAGCTGCAGGAGATTCTGGTCAGCTATTCCTGTCGGATACTTCTAAGTTGTTTTGAGGCTGTATACCAGCAACGATACAAGAAACAGTTGGAATATCAGAGATATGGTGTGGATAAGCTGGAGGATTTGTTGGAGAAAGTGAGTGATGTGGTAACATTGCACGAGGAACCAGTAAGCAAGAGGAAATTCCTGGCTGCTGTCGGTGCTTAGAAAATTTAAGCAAGAAACTGCTTGCTATTTTTTTTAACCTTTCTGGTGTTTTTAAGGCAAATCCTAATATGTCTTAAGAGCACTAATTAAGGAATCAAAGGTGAAAAGCTTTTATTGAAAAATGTAGTATTTAATATTACTAATGCTATATTTTTCGATAAAAAAGGTTCTATATCTTGATTTCTTAACCTCAGGGTGCTCTGTGAGAACCCTTAAATGTACCACTATAAGGCTCAGAAAATACGTCTTCTCCCTAGCCACATCATCCTTTTCTGTTAATTTATTTCTTTTGTCTTGTAAACATGATATGCTGGGCGTAAGTGTTTTTTTATAGTCACTGTCCTGCATGTATTTGAACCTTGTAAAATTCCTGTGCTCCTTATTTCCAGTAAGTTGGGAGAATGTGTAACAGTAGTAGCTTTTTCACTTTTATCCTGGATTCAATCTCGATAGTCATAAACAGTTTTTATATGTATGTTGACGTATTGAGATACCAATTACTATTTGAACATCATTCTTTTTAGTTTTTATGGTTTTGAAGTTGATTGATTTTGGCCATTACTGTGATTGTTGCAAATAGGTCATTAATTCTTGGTCCATATAGATTTTCTCCAAAAGATTGGTATATATCCTCTCATCTGTTTTTCACATATTTGGATTTTGGTCTCTCAAAGACCATTTTGCCATAATGAATATAAACTTCAATCAGGGACCAATACAACATTGTTTTTGTAGGTTTAAAAGGTAATCTTTAACAATTTCTTAAGAAGTGGTATAACAATGAACGAAGAAAGCTCATATGCAACTGCAAGTCAGTGCAGATGAATATAAACTTTAGGGATCAATACAGAATTGCTTTTGTAGGTTTAAAAGGTAATCTAAAACAAAAAGTGGTATGTATAACAATGACCAAAGAAAAGTTTATATGCAACTGCAAGCCAGTGTAGATGATAGAAGCAGAGAAAGTTATATAATTCTCATCTCTCCCAATCCAATATTCATATATGGACTCTTTAATGGTTTTCCTACTTCTAACAAACCAAAATTTTGAAGACAGTTAGTAAATGAGAAACTCCAGTCAAGAATCTAATAATTGTTTCAGACTGAAAATACATTAGGTGATGACTGTGCAGACCCAGTTTCTAGTAAAAAGCTTCTACTACAATACGACCGAGACGTACTTGAAGAAGAAGCGAGATATCTTCCATCCCCGCTGTGAAAATTTCCTTCATTTCTGAGCATTTTTCCTTTGCTTCTTCTGCCTCTCTGCCCATTTCCTTGACTCTCCTCATCTTCAACAGCTTGTAGAAACTCAGTGTGCATTGGTTCTGATGTCTCATACAGAAGCCTAAGGACTTGTTTTATTGAAGGTCTTGCTCTTCCTTCTCTCTGTGTGCACCATCCTACTATAGAAATTACTGTTTGAAGCTGATCCAAGTCAAAAGATTCCCTCACATTGGGATCTACTAGTTCTAATAATTTAGTTTCTGATTCCATGTATGGTTTGGCCCATTCTACCAAATTCTTATTGTCTTGAATAGCTCTTCTTCCTGTCACAATTTCTAGTAGTAACACCCCATAACTGTATATATCACTTTTCTCGGTGAGCTCTTGAGTAACAATATATTCCGGATCCATATAACCTGGAATGCATTAAACATCCAGAAATCAGTATCGTCAATGATGCTGGTTTGTGCCCTCGGTTTCCAGGTATAATACCGTCTTTTGAAGCATATACAGGGCCAAAATACCTAACGGAAACACGGTGAAGAAGGAAAGTTTTATACCTGGAGTTCCCCATATTTCAGTGTTTACAGGTTCAAAGCATATCGAACCATCTTTTGAAGCTTGTGCAAGGCCAAAATCAGCTATCTGTGAAATTGGACAACATAGGGAATAATGAATTAGTTAAGCTTTACTAGCATCTAATGGAACAGTGTAGATTTGAATAATTCATACATAACATCATATCAATCTTGTGGTGTTTTGAACTCTTGCATTGCAAAATAAATACTAATAGAAGTGGTGGCATGAGATCAGGGAATCATCCAACCTTAGCAACAAAGTTCTCATCCAGTAAAGTGTTGCTAGCCTTGATATCTCTGTGAAACAGTGGAGGATCACAATAGAAATGAAGGTACTCCTGCACATGAGAGAAAAAGAGATTGAAATATAAATTCCATAGAATAAAAGTGAAGCATAAAGTCAATCAAAGTCAAGGAAATTACCAGTGCATTAGCTACATCAATGGCAATTTGGATTCTAGTTCGCCAACTTAGTGGTGTTTTACCAGGGGCTGTACAAATGAACAAAATATATCACTTGAGATTATGGGGTCAGTAGGGGAAACAAGCTAGTATATTGTCTGTTTTCTCACTATTTTAATGCACTAATTTGTTGCATCCATGTATTATTTCCGTATTCAGTATGGTAGGTGATGCTAATTAGATGTTGCACAAAAGCACACAAAATTAGAACAGGAATTCATGCACATGAGAGAGCGAGATAAAGGTTTTTTTAATTTGTAATCCGTTCAAAGAATATCTTAAACATGCAAGAGAAAACAATAGGCATACAATGAAGATGATCTTTTAAGCTTCCATTTCCCATGTACTCGTACAGCAGAAACCTGCCATTACACGCGCAGAAGGGTTAGGTTTGCCAATATACAATGTCAAAGAACATAAGTAAGCACAGAGAAACAAATACCTCTCTTGTTTTTTGATGCAAAAGCCTCTTAACGTAACAAGATGCCGATGGTGCAGCCGAGCAAGAAGCTCAATTTCTCTGCAGAAGTCATCCTCTCCCTGTTCTGAGACTCTGTCCATTCGCTTTACTGCTGCAACTTGGCCATCACTAAAATGAGCTTTATATACCGTTCCAAATCCCCCTTGGCCAATGATGGTGCTAAACCCCTCTGTTGCCTTCTTTATCTCTTTAAAGTTGAACTTTCGAAACATAGATGACGAGCCTGCACCCCTCTCGCAAAAATTAGAAAAACGACCTCAAACAGTAAGCAAAAGATCCCAGGAAAAATAAATAAAGCATTGGTTTTGATGTTACTCTAAGAAAGAAAATATATATAAAAAAATGCAATAAATCAGAACCTTACCTTCCTGAAATTTCCATTTTGCCATAGAAGGTACAGTTTTCGAACTGGGTTTACCAAAATTATGAGGCTCATTTAGCTCTCTGCTTTTTTGGCGAATTAGAATTATCAAGACTATGAACATCACAAAAGCAACAGCTGTAACTGCAATAGCAATACATGGAACTAATGCCAAGTGATATGAATGGTGTTTTCCCTTAGTTGGTAGACCTAACAATAGTTGACTTGGGCTATCAGCAGCAACCGGTGGACTTGGCGAAACCTCAGGAGCAGGTAATGATGGGGATGATTCTGAAACTAGCATCACAGTTACAAAAATATGATCAGCTATGTTTTAATCTTATCAGTAACAATTTACTGACTTCATTTTATATGTTAAATGAACATTTTGGTTTTTGACAAGGAATCTCCACAGGAATAGCCGTGGGATTAATATTTAATAGGGAAAATAAAAGAGTTGAAATTTATCCAGTTCTACCATGCGTAATTCAATTTTAGAATTTATTTTGAGTACTGGATAAATTTCTAGTCATGCCGTGAAAGGGATTTGAGCCACCATTGTTTATTTTATAAGAAGCTATCATTTATGATGATTATATATAACATTCTAAAGTAGAGATCTCATCCGAAATCCTATTGCTTCATATGAAAATGAGTCTCATGCATATAATCATGTATAGTAGCATTAACAAATGAATAAACTCATGTACATAGACACAGCTTAAAGGAGTGTGTCACAACAATTCTCGTTAAAATTTCTATTTTAAACTGCTATTACCAGGAGTCCCGAGAAGTCCTTGAACGCCAAAGAAACAACTTGCAATATCAGTGGTATACATCTCATCAACTTGGCTTGCTAGTGCAGCAAAAGTAGCATCACGACATGTACTCAGTGTGATATTATCTTCAATTCCTAATTGACGCAGATAACCAATGCTCGCGTTTACACACTTCTTACATTTACTTTCCTTTGCAAGAGGCAATCTGCAATGTTTTGTGACCTCCACAAATCTGGGAGATTGCAGCATCTGCATAACACTAGTTCGACCCTTGCATTCATAATTAACGCGAATTTTTGTCCCGAATCCACAGAAGATTGTTGCAAGCTGTGGAACTCCATGAAGTTGCAAGTTCTGAGATATGGTTTGGAGGCAGATATCAGAGGTATTTAGAGGGACCCCTAGGTTGCTTGTTGCATTAGCAAAATGAGCAACAGAAATTGCAATATTAGCATTAATGTAGCGGCAACATTTTCCTCGCTCACCTTGGTCAGAGCATAAAGAGGATGCCAGTGTAAAGTTTGAAGCAGCAAAATTCAAAGGGCAATCTGCAAAAGGAGTAGCAATATCAGATCACTAAAACTAAATCACATTTATAATCCGTCACCTGCAAAGCTAACACTTCACTACCAGTACTTTTTGAAGATTGACTATTCATGATAACTCTCACAAGGTTAATATGCAGCTGCAGTTCTCAAGATATAATATATAAGCTGTTTCTGAGAATGTATACAGAATACTATGTCCTGAGAAAATCCCAATATTTGTTTCGTGAAATTCTCACCGTATTATTTTGTAATACATGCATCTTCTATTACTTTTACCATTTCGAGTAACTATATGAGCAACATGAAAGCATTTGGCTCCCTAGCAAAGTCAAAATTCCCCTTGGATAATATTAAAAATATTGTCAAAATGCATTTAGCTTAATGAAAGGAGTTGATTACTGATTAGGATTCAAAGAAATCTTTAAGCTTGATGTTCACAGGAATGTGTCTTATTTAACTACAACATGTATTTTGACATTATCTCAAACATACGAGAAAATGAACGAGAAATTAACAAGTAATATTGAAGAAACACGGACTGAAATGATTTTGTATGAAAAGCACACGTTTACACACAGTAAAAGATCTCGGCTGTTAATATGAGATTGGACGGCTCAGATTACACAATAACAAAATCAGTTCTAAACGACTTTTGCCGTTGATCTGAGATCAAATGGTTCAGATTAAAAACTGTGGGATGCAATTACTGCACCAAACCCGTTTCCTTTACTTCAGAGCATTGTTAAAATTAGAGGAATAAAATAAGATAGCAGGTTATGTTTCAGGGATCCTAAAATCTTACCCTATCCAGTGGAAGCCCCGCTAATGTCCCCCTTCTTACAAAAGCTCATGGTGACTATTTCATCAAGGACACAGATGATTTTGTATCACCAGTTACATGCCTTAAATTTCATTACAAAACAAGTCTAAGCCTATGTTTGGTTCCACATTTGGAGCATACAAAATTAATTTAGAGGTGTAAGGGTAACATTGATTTTGACATGTTTGGTTGCTCTCGAGTAGAATTGATTCTAACTGAAAGCTAGGATCTGTAGCTTGAGTCTAAACGTGATTTTTAAACTGAAATTCATTGTTCCATTCACTTACAGTATACATAAATGTATCTAAACATAAACTAATTTACATTCAACTCACTTTTAAGTAAATCAATATCAATTCATTTAAAAATCAATTTTTATCACTGCCGAACCAAACATGCACTAAAAACATCAATTTTATCCAGAGTAGCTCATACTAGTACAAAAATCTTAACAGAGAAAGTAACCTATATATGCAGGTATAGACTTATCCAATTACTAATATTAAATGCAGTCAAAAATTACCACTTTAAGCAGACCTAGAGTAATAGCTGTCATTTTGAATGCTATAAATCTTGGGTCTGCTGAAATTTTTCAATACTGATTTCTGCAACCATTCTAGTACTATTACTAAATGCTATTGCTACAAATTAATCAAGATACTTCTTCCCTAGTTCAAGCAACTTTATTCAAGAAAAGACAAAAAAGTAATGTACCAAACAAAAGCTAAGAACACCAATAAGATTGAACAAGCTTCATTGAATAGCCATTCAATAAATGCACTTGTTTTGTTACACATAACAAAAAAAGGGTAAAAGGGGTTGAAGAAAATGATGCAAAAGCCAAGAAAGGAAAGAACTTTATTTGAAAGAATGAACTAACCAGCCATTAGAAGAGGGAGGTGCATTCCAAGAAAATGTAAGAAACCCAACAAAAAGAGAAATTTGTAGAGGAACATGGTGGTGTTGAAAATGAAGAAAGTTGAAGAATTTAAGAATTTGAAGGTAGTACAATGCAAGAAGATGGTACTTGAACATGACCCATTTTGGGAATAGTGTTCAATTTGCAAAAAACAATAGGCTTTGAGACTTTTTAGAATGTACTGTGTATTGGTCTGTGTGTGTGAGAGAGAGAGAGAGAGAGAGATTTGGTATAATGAATGTGTTGTGATGAAGAAGAACAACAAAAAAATTTGATGCTTTTGTAGGGTACACCTTCATTTAATTAAGAGTCTAGGGGCCAGGGTTACCCTTCATTTATTGTTGTTATATGCTATGCCATCCTTCTTAAAATATCCATGTGATAATTGTTCCAACTTGTAGTATGCATAAAATATTTAATACGCCCTCTCGTCACTATTATAAGCAAAACTTTGTATTTTAGATTCATTTATTAAATGATGTATGTGGCCTATAATAAAGACTATATACATCGTTAATTAAATGAATCTAAAATACAAAGTTTTACTTAAAATAGTGACCAGAGGATATACATAATATATTTAGAGTTAGGATTTACCATGAAATTCATTGCTTAATTGTGAATTGACTTAAAATCTAAATTGTTGAATAAGTTGTATTATTTCAACAACCAAATTCTTACAACTTTTATGACTGACTTTTTAACAAGTTCATATAGGTGGTTAATTAATCGTATTAGTATATGGATTTTTTTTTATCATGTGTAAATGTTCAGAAGTTTAAAATAATAAGTTTTTAATAGAACTTACGTATTTTATATTAAATATATAACTTTTTAATAAATAATTATTTTTTTAAAGAAAAATTGCTATTTTTAACTACTTTAACATATATAATATTGTATATGTTAGAAAAACCATTAATAGATATATCAAATGTTAAGACTTATTAATTATTAAAGTAACTTCGTTAACATAAATTTAGACGTGATTAAATTTTTTTGAAGAAATTTAAACGTAATTAACTATAATTTTCAAGTGTTCAAATCTCTACATTTAGTTGAACACCTAATAAATATGGTTAACCACAATTAAATTCATAGTAAATTACATTGGTGATTAATGAGCGTATGTATATGATGATAGTCGAGAAAATATTTGGTGGACAACAAAAAAATATAGGTGTATACACCTTAAAGAAAGATATAAGAGAAAGTGATCTGATATATGTGATATGTTGATGATTTGATAGAAAGGAGGTGTGAAGATAAAATGATGTGTCGAATAGAAGTATGACAATGCAAGATGTTCAAATATAATGATTGATGATGTATTCATTAGTCACTTCCTTATATATATAATTAACCACAATTTTTTATTGTGTTAATAACAACTAAATTTAGTTTTTTTAGAGGATTGTCTAAATTTAGTTGTACATAAATTATTTGTCTTGATTGTAACCGAATTTTTTTTTAGTTGTCTTGACGAATATGTAATAAAATTCAACTGATTTACACAAAAATGGCATTCGTTGTTGAAAAAGCAACATGCCAAGTATGTCCAAAAGAGTTAGTTCAGATTCAGAGAAATATGAATGACAAACAAATCATGTTTTTCTGCATTTATGACATGAATTATGTGCATGTATATGTCTGTATTTATACTTTTCATTTGTCTTTTTTTCTTTCTTTCATTTTATTGTGACAGTATGACTTGTTATTTTGGCACTGGCAAACGATTGAACCATTGGTTTGTATTTTTACCTCTTTACTCAATGATAAAAGATTCAATACCTCCATTTCCCCTTTATATATATTTTAATCAAATGACTGAATGAGTTGTTACCGGTGTTTAGTTTCAAATATAATGTGTTGCAAACAATTTAATATGAGTCACCTTTCTAAGTTGATCAACACTTAAAAAATGTTTAAAATTTCAAACATGTCGTTTCTATGATAAGTTAACAGTAGAGGTGAACGATTCTCTTCGTTTTTACGATTGAGATAAGAGTTTAATTGATATCATTTTAATTAAGACAACGAAAAATAAATGTGTAGCTTACATTCTTAAAAAAAAAAATGTGTAACTTACATTAAATTATGTCACTTTCTTTGCCGTAAAAATTTCTTATAAGTTTTCCCACATAAGTTTTGCCCAAAAAATGAGAGATTCTTTTCTTACATATTGTAAAAGCTTAATCCTTTACTTGGCCATTGGTGTTTCTTTCCGTTTCGGCTGGATTTTGAGGGATGAAAGAAGAGAGGTTTGTCACATTCAAAAAGTCCTAGTTAATTTATTAACCTCTCAAACACAGTTGAGGACCACATAGGTCTGGACCATCTCTCCTAGCAAACGTACTCGTAGTATGGACTTACCTGTATCCCCATGTGAAGTTTAGTGGGACCTATGGCTTATATAAGCACTAGCATATGTGATGTGTGTGATTTGTTGTCACAGGAAAATGAGAAGAGAGAGATTCTAATTCTAATTCTAATATTCAACAAAACAAAACAAAACGAAAAAAATTAGAAGAGAAAAACAAATGAAAAATAGTGTTTGATTTTATGGATTTTTGATGTTTTTAAATTATTTATGGTTTTAATTTTGATTAGTTTGGATTTGAGCACTGGTATAAAAAATAATTGTTGGTTAATTGTGAAAAAAAGTAATCTGCAGTATGAGTTGTCATCGTGAATGATTGGTATAATATACGAGATAGATAAAGTATTTTTTAAAAATAAAGAGTAGTCACAGAAAAGACAAAGTAAATAATCCACTCGAGTTGTCCTGGAATGCGTAGTCAAATGATGAGTTCGGATACCGAAGGAGTATTAAGAACGAGTTACAAAATAAAAAAGACGTTTGGAAAATCAATTATAAAAAAGTGTTACTTACATGTGAATAAAAAGCAAGCAGACAACAAGTTGTGCGGCTAGCTAAATATTTTTGTATGACAAAACTAATCCTTGTAAACACAAATATTTTTCGTTTTCCAATCTTTGAGCGACCGTTATAACATTATTGTTGCTTGCAACTATTTTTAAAATATACAAAAACTAAGCCTTAGTTTTTATTTTTTTATAATAACCCAACTGAGCTATCATAAGAATCTAATTAATGATAAGACCTAAACATTCTTATTATTCTAAGCTCCATAACCCTTTGGAATTGCTTAAGACAAATGTCATGGAATGGTCGGAATAAGACATCAAGGAGGCAAAATCTCAAATTTCAGCTTCAATTGATTTAATTATAGAAATAATTTGAGCAGAAGTAATGTAAAAGAAGTTGGATAAAATATAGAAACGTGAAATCTTGGATGTCTTCAATCATAGATAATGAAATATTTGAATTTTCTTTCATTACAATTCAGTACATAATCTGTATTAATAGCTTTGGTGTTGTAATTTGTTGAACATAATTTAATTAAAAAAGCTAATAATGGAGGTAAGTGTGATGAAATTTTGCATTTTGCATGCTCTACCATTGTATAAATTTCACTCTTGCATCCTTATTTTCTTGCAGAATTACCTTCTCATCGCAACTTTGATTAGTGCAAGTCTTGTATTTGGTTGCTATGTACTTGTTCAGGTACTTTATTATCATTAGAAAGTATATAAAAACTCTTCAAAAATTTTACATATTTGAACCATAAATACATAGTGATACTGAATTGCTATATTAAATATTGAATACTTAGTACTTTATACTAAGAAATTTATGTGATAAACAAAGGCATTTCAGAATTAAATTGTAACACTTCATCCTAACTCTAAAAATTTGAGATTCTAAAAACTTAATATCAAAAGTAGCAAAGTATTGGTATATTCTCTTCATCAGATAATCTATGATCAAAATTTGAAGTACATACTTTTGTTTCATGTGAGAAAAATTCATAACAGATTGGGGAAACATGCTCCCGCGACGTCAATGACTGTGGTACGGGGCTGCAGTGCCTGGAATGCAACTCACAAAGCCGGTGTACACGAGTCCGAACTTCAAGTCCTATTTCAAAAGTCCTTAGTCCTCATCATACATTTTTCATTTTTGATCTATAGCTGCTAAAATAAACTTCGTAAAAGATTAATTATTATGAATGATTTGTGTCTGTAGGTGATGGAGCTTCCATTCAATCATTACTCATGGCTTACAACTCACAATTCTTTTGCTTCGAGGGCAGCGAACTTGAGTATAGACTCTAAAATTTCGTCGGTCATGAACCAGGAAGACTCCATTACAGATCAGCTGCGTGTATGTCAAAAGTTTTATGTATATGGAAACTATAGATTAAAATTAAAAGACTTTAGGAATCAAAATAAAGTGGAATGAAATAAATTTCTATACATTTGAATTCATTGACCAATCATTTTGCTAATAGGTGTCAAAAGTTTTATGTTTATAATTCTGTCTATAATTTTGCTTAGTAAAATTCTTTCTATACTTTTAATGAGCCATTTTCTGCTGCAGAATGGTGTGAGAGGAATAATGTTAGATATGCATGATTACTATGGTGACATTTGGTTGTGTCGCGGACCGTGCACAATATTTACCGCCTTTGTAAGCGATCCTTTAATTTTTCTGAATGATTATGCATAGTGAAAGTCTTCTAATTTCGTTTAATTTTGTAAAATCTTGATTAAGTTAAGCATTTCTCTTACATTGTTTAGAACACTGAGTTTGATTTATGAGATGTTATTCAACAGCAACCTGCTATTAATGTTTTGAGAGAGATCAATACATTCCTCACACGACACCGAACTGAGATCGTTACCGTTTTCATCAAGGATCGTGTAACATCACCAAATGGTGTGAACAAGGTGTTTAATAAAGCTGGTTTGAGGAAATTCTGGTTTCCAGTATATAAAATGCCAAAGAATGGTAGTGACTGGTTAACAGTAAAAAAAATGTTAAGAATGAATCATAGGTTAATTGTGTTCACTTCAAATGCAACTAAAGAAGCTTCTGAACGCATTGCATATGAATGGAACTATGTTGTGGAAAATAAATGTGAGTTCCTTTTATTTATGTTCTTCTAAGATCAGATTATATAGGTTTTAATTCTTATATACCGTAAGTGTAAATAATTTTACACAGTCAATCGATCATAATTGTAGATGGAAATGATGGAATGGGAAGAGGTCATTGTTTACATAGAGCAGAATCATTTCCAATGAACACAACAACAAAGTCACTAGTCCTAATGAACTATTACAGAAATGTCCTAAATTCAAATGAAGCATGTAGGGATAACTCATCCCCATTGATTCGCAAGATGCATACTTGCTATAAAGATGCTGGTAACAGATGGCCTAACTACATTGCTGTAGATTTTTACAAGGTACAATTTTATAACCATTTAATTTAGTAATTGTAAGTTACAAATTAATTGGTACATTTTATTGAATGGAATTGATTGTGCATTCAGAGAGGTGATGGTGGGGGAGCTCCAGAAGCATTAGATGTTGCAAATCGAAATTTGTTTGTGTGAGTTCAGTCATTTGGGAGGTATATTATTATATATGCAATGTATGAAACTATACTTTCATGTCGGTTTTTTGGTTACATGGGATGTAGATCTTACATGCTCAAGAACATACGTTATATTCACGGTTTCTGTTTCTGTCCTCCACTATATATATATTTAGTCAATAAGCAGCATACATTTTAGTTTGCTTCGGTAATCACTTTTCCATTCATTGGATTTAAATATGAGACATTGCTTAAGACATTTGAGTCTAGTTCCACTAAGATTGGTAACATACATTTGAGTTGAGTATATAATGAAGTGAAATTATATCTATAAAATACCTTCAAAAAACATTAAAAATATATCAACTGTTCCCTCTAAATTTTTTGTATTAGAGATCTCTCCAAAATTTTGATTAGAGCCTTCTTATATTAACCCTCATCATAAAGTAAAATTTCTCTTTGAAATAAAAGGACTTGAATCAACCGATTGATATCATATATCAAACTTAACATATACTTAGACTTGAATTAACATACTTTGATAACCATGTATAAAAAATTTCAAACAATTTTGATATTCGTTGGTAGACTTTTTAATAATAGATATTTGCATGCATATGTTTTTTTATGTTATAAATTTACATATATGTTTTAAATAACATATTATATGTTAAAATAAAATGATGCGGTGAAATATCATATTGTTTTGAAGTTATATGAAACTTTTCTATGCTTGATCTACTTAACAATAACTATATTTAACAATAAATTGATTTCATTTGTCTTCTGCGAAAAGTTATTGAATGTTTATACTAAGTTTCGGTTCCTCACTCTTTTAGTTCACAAAATTCACAACTCCGCAAACATGACTTCACATGATAGATTTTCATTATTTAAACTTTCATGAAGTCTTTACCTTTTTCGTTATTTGAAAATCAATACTTGTATTAAATGACTATGCATTGTATTAATTAACTTTATCATATATCTTCTTTGGTATATGTCGAAAGAGTATTACAAGTTAAAACTAGAATGGCCATGTTGCGTGTGATGATTAAGGAGACATGTTATACCCTAATCAGGTTATATAAGATGATTGATTTTCTTAAATGTTTTGGCCAACAACGTAGAGGAAAAAAGTGGAAGGGAAGACAAAGAAGAAACCATGATAACCACATAGGCAAAAGTGAATCCCATAGCGTTACGTCGTGGAATTGGTCCAATATATTATTGCCTAACTATTTATCCCAAGTTCTCTGTGTGGAATATGCCTTTGTTGGTGACCATGCAATTGCCTGCCTTCCTTGAAAAGCATTACAGACCAAAATTGTCTCTAATCCAAGGCTTAATTTTCTAAACCAATGTATTCTCGCACGATGTTCTTGGGTAATTGGGATCAATTTAAGAGGTTGAGAATATCTTGACATACATTTTTCCATACGCATCTGACATATATCAAACTCTAGACGAACTCCATATTTATGTTACACCATATTGATTTTAGATTGATTAAGTACATACAACGGTTAACATATAGAAATTATGTCATCAGTTCATAACATAAGTAATTTAGGTAAATGACATGCAAATTTAAAATTATACTAATTAATTTTGATAATTTGTACCTTACTTTTGAAATTACCTTAATTAACACCATCTATAAATAACATGAAAAAAATTACGATAACGGAAATTTTTTAGTAGTGAATAGCTTGAACGTAGTAATAAAAAAGAGAAATGTTAACAAGTGTCCTTAGGGCACTTGATAAGAAGTTTAAAATGGAAATTTTGTTTTGAAATTTGTATATCTAATACATTAAAACATCAAAAAGTAACATTTTCTACATAAAAGTTATCGGTTGTTTCTATTTTTTGAATCCCTATAAAGACATTTGTTAACCAAACCCAATAAAAAAATATTGATGTCCTGAAAACGACCTATAAAATCAGACAATAAAATAGTTATAGCGTGAGAATACGGGAACAAGCATCATTAGTTCTGGACGGTTTAGCTTGCAAAGGTTTTCTAGTTAAAGCTATGGCCTATGAAGTAAAGCAATCACACTATCTCATGTTTGAGAACTTGTACGTAAAGCAACTATTTTTTAGAGGAAAAAATAATAAAATATTGCTTCAACAAAATGTTTTCACAAAAATTGCTTCAAGAATTAAAATGTTGAATTTTTTATTTTTTGAGTGGTGGCAGGGGTTCGAACCCTGGACATAAGTATATTGTTCCTATTAAGTGAGTTAAGATCGTGAAGACGAATTTTTTCTTTAGTTAATAATATGACATAAGCGCTTTTTATTGTTTAAAATAAATAAATATCAAACTCCATAAATATCAAACTCCAAAGGTTTAGTATGAGAGCTTTTGGTTTTTTTTTTTGTTATAAAAGAAAACGGTAAAAAAAAAACAAACTATTTTCTAGAAAAAATATTCTGGTACATCCATCCTTAGAAGACTCTGAAGGTCCTCCGACAGAGAAGCATGATAGCAATGATCAACATTCAAGGATGTTTTAAGATTGATCATAAAATTCATACATTGGTTTTCTTCTCTTAGAGTATGACAAAGTGTGACATTACTTTGCTCAATCAGATCCTTTATGCTTTAGATCAATAGTGCATATATATGAAACTTCATGGCGGACACTTTGATGGGATTAATACAATGTAGTGAGTCTGAATATCAAATAAGCTCCGTAATTTCCATTTCCCTAGCCAAAATGAGATATTGGTAAATTGCAGATAATTTAGTATGAAGAATATCAATTGAATTATTAATGAATCTTGAAAATCCTGATAAATAGAAGCCCACATTATTACACAAAAGACCGCCATATCTAGCTCTTGTAGGGTGCCAAAGCAATTTCTATCGACATTAAAGATCACATTAGAATAGTTGATGTTATTCCATTTGGTAAATCTTTCCTAGAGGCGTGATTAGGGTTGATATTGAGGCAGTTTTTGAAAGTTTCTACCATATTTTGGATGTTGAAGACCAGTGACCAGTTTTTGTTACTTAATTTAATTTTATCATATCAAGTTTTTATTTTAATTCAAAAGTTTTTGTTAAAGGCGAATCTAGAGGCAAAGTTTTAACTAATATTTCAGTACAAAATAATAATAAGATTTAATTAATATTATAAAGGTTAAATGTATTATGTGGTCTTTTAAGTTTAATGTTTGTATCGAATTAGTCTTATTCATTTTTTTTAGTATTAAATTTGTCATTTATACGAGTAAAAATGTGCACCTAGTTCTTTAAGTCGTAAAATATATGTGTCATTATCTTCTTTTCATCAAACTCATTTTAAAAGTGCTTATGTTGATGTTTATTGCTAATTGGTAGGTCGAAATTCACCGCTCATAAAACTAGAGTTTATAGGTGTATTATTCGGTCTTTGTTTGAAATAAAATTGATCTATCACTTGATTTATGACATTGTTAATGAAGTATTTTTATGTAAAATTAGGAAACAAAAAAGAAGAATTATGTATTTAAGTAATCATGTTTTGTATCATAGACACTTTTTAGACATTCGACCTCAATTTTGTTTTGACTCCAATGTTAAATGATCACGTAAACACATTTTAACAAAGTTGGATGAAAAATAAAAAAGGAGGTGCGTGTGAGCTTCTTGTTCGATCCACAATATGGAAGATCGACACTTGAGCCAACAAATGTTTTGGTGTACGTGTGGGTTGGAGGGGAACAAGCATGTGTGGATCGGGGTTTCCCCGCGTATGGGATTGAGGACCAAGGCTTTTACGACGAGACACACAACTCTCAGAGCCGTGTCAAGCAAAATGGACAAACATAAAAAAGTGTGTTCTAACATTTGTATTTGACAGTTTTGGCTTCCTATAATCAGAGATTGGTGGCCTTCTACAAAGAGTTTAAAGGGCCATACATTGCAATGTTTTGTCTCACAAATTCATAAATGTTGCTTTTACAAAATTTGGTTTTGTTATTCAAAGAGGATTAGCGGCAAAACTTGTTACCCACTTATCTTCCATTCATATGTAATATTTTTTTTTGGTAAGGCATTCATATGTAATTTTCTATATATGATGTATACAATCTTTGTTAAAAAAAAATTGTTAAAAAAAACTCAAGGACTAAATTGACTTAAAAAATGATAAATTTGACAAAAATGACTAATTGAAAATTAAAAAGATTAATTGGATGTAAACTTTAAATTTAAAAGACCTCAAAATGTATTTGACGCACAATAACATATACTTCACCATATTTCAGTGAGCATATCATAGAGATATTGTATGTATTTATATTACTGGTCTTATTAACCAATGTTCTTAGGATAATGGTTAAGGAATCAAAAGAGAAAATAATATATAAATCATATATAAATAAAATTCTTCTTTAAAGTTTCAATGAGTTGAATGCACACTTTATAAGAAAAAGTTTCTTATTTGGACTAATATATATGGGCACTTGTTACATAAGAAACTTTTCCATATATAACCTGGTCCACCCTTAGAAGTGCACTGGTTTATGCTCACACGTCTTGCTCATAGGTTTCACACCTGTGCTACACAAATTCAAATTTCGCATTCATTCCTCCTTTCTTTATAACTGTCACATATATATTGCCATTATTACTTCCTTACCTTCCAATTTACTACATTTTCTCTTCATTCATTCCTCCACAAACCAAATCATGAAGGTATCTATTTTCTCTTCTTCTTCTTCTCACCTGTTCAAAAATAGAAACTTCACTTTACCTATTTTCTCTCTTGCAGAATTCAACCCTTGCAACAACACTTTTCGCCATCTTACTTTTTCTCCATTCCTCTCT
>Ga0099826_10000147_pt1 | contig 30103 bp, 14 predicted proteins | sample Mtrugardesep15_FD_76830 | JGI IMG/M metagenome (GOLD analysis project Ga0099826, IMG submission 76830) | Root nodule microbial communities of legume samples collected from California, USA - M. trunc garden sep15 | ecosystem: Host-associated > Plants > Roots > Nodule | place: USA: California... | reverse complement strand
TTGCTAGGTTTTTCTCTAAATCATGAGAGGCTGCATCATCATCTGCCTCAACAGCCTGCTGCAAAGTGCAACCATTGTCTTCATCCCGAGAAGACTCAAAAGGAGGAGTGAGTTCTTCGTTCAGGTCAGGCACAGAAACAACATTCAGATCAAGGTCACGAGAAACCAAAGGCACCGATCGCTCTTCCGGATGGCTAGGCTTGATCGTTTCAATTTGACCACAGCAATTTTTTGCATCGGCACGGCAAAACCCCTCAAGGCAGCCTTGTTCTTGAGCCCAAGCCAGGTGCAAAATCTTTCCAAGGTCTCGAACCTTGAATCCGGGGTAAGTCATTGTGGGATCGATCTCCAGTTTGGAGCCCGATTCACTGCCTCCTCCAGTTTCAGTATCATCGTTTTTAGCATTCATGTCAATTGATGAAATTGGTTTCTTTACCAATATCTCAACACTTTTGGTGAAACACTTAGCCTCAGAATGACCATGGTCACCAACATCAGTATAAGATACAATCCGAAAAGTATATTCTGTGCAAGGCTGGAGGTTAGATATCAAAATCCTCCTCTGATCTTTTGGAAACACACAAACAGGTTCTTGTGTGTGTGATTCGCCCCTAGTCTTGTAATACCAGAGTTTGAATCCCTTAATGTCCTCAGAAGTTACATTTGGCATTTCAAGTAAAATGATTTTGACTGAGTTAGCTGTCACCTCTTCAAACACAAACTTGCAGGCAGCAGGAAGTGAACCCTCTGTGAGCCAAAAGGAGCTTATCATATTAAAATAACCGATAAATCAAATTTAGAACTCATTTGTTACAGATTACAAAAAATATATATATATGATTCTTGCATTCAACAATTTAGAGATTATTTTAAGATATTTTTAATAAAAGCACAAGTTGTTTTGTATTTGTCTACCGTAATGAAAATCACATTTTTTTTTAATCATCTATCAAAAAGGATTTTCAAGAGAAGCAACTAAAAACTGCTTTGCATTTGAAAAAGGTTTTAGATTATTTTTCTTTAAAAGTTGTAACAAACAGATTAAAACTATCAAAAGTAATTTTTTTAAGAGAAAAGCTATAACAAACAGGCCCTATAATGGTTCGTAAAACAAATTATATAACACACACACATCAGAAAAGGAGAGAAATAATTCCAACCTTTGGATTCTGGATTGTCATCAGTGGCCAACCATTCATCGGCTTTCTCAATAGCAAGGGAACAGAGTTTCTGCACATCACTGGCAATAGGGAGCCTGCTGACAATGCCGCGTACCATCTTGGAAGAACCACCGTCAACAGGACCAACTTCCTTCTCCAGTTTAGCCTTTGCCTCTTGTACCATGTCATGCAATTCTTTAAATCTCAAAGTACCATTCAGAAGCCTGAAGCTCAAATATATCCTATAGCATAGTACATCCACACGCCGAGCATCTTTCGCTATATTTAGCTGCTTCTTCCAGCTTCTGTAATTTTATTAAATATGAATCACCAATGTCATCCGATAAAAATCAAGTTCTAAATGTAATCAAAATAACAAGAAAGAACGGAACACAGAACACAAAAATGGATGAGAAGAACGAAAACAAAAACGAAACAAGAAAGAATAACTCGAACAGAAACAGAAATGAAGGAGAATATGAACAGAGGCAGATCTGGCCCAATCAATTTCACCTACAACGTATACAAGTTTCCCCTAATTTTTTATTTCTACGGTTCAGGGCTTAATCAACACACTGTCAAGAAATTGCAAACAAACCTGTGAGAGACTGAGAGGGAACGTTGCTGAGAGAGAGGAAACGCCGCAACTGAGAGGAAGAGGGAAGCTGCGGTTAGGGTTTATCGCGAGAGTGAGATGAGAACACGGTGTGATAGGGAGAGAGTGTGAAAAGGAAATATAAGATTGAGGGTATTTGAGTAATATCCTATTATTATTTCTGAAAAAGAAAAAAACAACTTTTTTATTTGGGTACCATTGCATCCTTAGGCTTCCAAGAAGATATAGAGCGCTTCACGGGCCTACGGCGTGGCAGTGGAGGGCCACACCGCCACACTACACCGCTATAGCGGCACTATAGAGCGGTATTGACAACACAGATCGACTGGATTCAGTTTTGTATTGAACCTAGATACGACACACATGTATCGTTCCTTATAACAATGGTTGAAAGACATAATTTACCAAAAGCCTCACTATACCAACAGCAAACAACAATAAGGGGAGGGAAGGCATACATACAACATCCATAACACAGCAGGTGAAGAAAATTACTCACCCAAGTATCCCGGTAACTTTACCGCAGGAGGCACAACAATAACCACCATCGAGTTGCATCAGCTGTCCATGATCAACAACTCCAACTTTTTCATGATGAAGGGCACATTCAATATGGCAAGACAATCCACATGAGTCCCCTTGAGAAGATTCACTGCATACCAACCAAAGACTAGGATCCTTGTTATCATCGAAGAGATGGCAAATACAGCAAGAGCACCTTCTACAGAATGTGTCGTCTTTGGATAGAACTGCTCTACAAGCAGAGTTTTTACAGATCCAGGAGTTTGAATGTCCGTAATCAGGAGGGTCAGCAGGTGGTACAAATCGAATAGGGTTTTCTCCCTTGCGAAGTTGCTTCCTTGAACACTGACTGCCGAGGCCAGAAACTTTTTTCGAGTCCTTTTTCTTTTCAGTCATCCTGCTTTTCTGAAGAAATGTGCTTGTCTTGATTAAAGCAGGTTCGAAGAAGTTCCTTTTTTTAACCGGACTTCAGAAACTTATGAAGGAGTTCTGCACTGTTTGAAGCATCATCTGAATGACCATTTTTTCCGGAGTGCTTTGAACACGAAAACTGGAAAGAAACAACGAGCAATTGATAAGGGCAGATAATATGCAAAATCCAAGAAAATTCAGAAACATTTGCAAGCTACATGTAGATAATGTTACATAAAGCTGATTTGACTCTTTATTATAAATCTAAACCGTTCAATTCAGAAGTAGCGACCTTAAGTTAACTCCTGTATCAATATAAATAATTTTGAATCCATATCGACCTTAAAAGCTTTCAAAAATTTCAAATATCGATGTTGAATTATGAGTTGACGCTAATATTATGCTAAATCATGATACAAAAGGATTATTTATGTGAAAGAACAAAAATGACAGCAATCGTATGGAGTTATTTCAGTTCAAGAAAACTAGCTGGAATCAAGTTCCTCCAGTTGATTTGCACGTATCTTAGACAAAGAATCAGATTATGTAGTATAAGTTATCATAACATAGGATTATTAAAGTGGAGATCCAAGTCAAAGAATCAAAACTACGATACAAAAATATTAGTATGCAAACGTTAATACCTCAGAAGCACCAATTCAACCCTACCATAAAAAAAAGAAAAGAGATATCTTGACAGGGTTGACACTACGAACGCATCACTATAGTCAACAATATTGTGACTCCTGGACGAGAATCCAAAGCCAGTGTATATATGATAGAGTTTAGAATAACCCTTATATAGACTAGACTTTTTGCAGGAATTGGAGTAACTGTAAAGGCTTTAATTATGATTTATTATACACGTATCAACTGACACCGGTGCAAATCGTGTAAATCTTTAGACACGTAGACCATTCAATGTATTTTTAAGGAAAGTGTCTTTCATCACTCATTGATCTTCATTGATACTAAAATTACTTTCAGCTTTTGATAACTAACAAGACAACATGGACAACAGAATCATGGTTAAAGAAGTCATTTAAACAAGGATTAAATTCAACAATCACTCCAATCTCTTTGTATTAATAACAACATCAAATTCTAAACTACACAATTGGGAAAGTTTATATCATATATGTTACATAATTATATTCTATGCATAACAGAAATACACATTAATTAATGCATTAATATTTCATAATTGCGTATGAAAAAAACAGAACATCACATATAGATCAAAATTTATTTTGCTGCGTTTTAAGGGACAAAATAAATAGATGTTTATATTGTGAATATATACAGGAAAGACCAAAAAACATATCCTATTAAAATAGTAACACAGATTGGTTTTGTAGACAATCATCATAGCCTCGCCTAATGTATTACTGAAAATTTGAATAAATCTTGCGCCACATAATTCATCGTTATTTTTTTCCTTAATAATATGCCACGGAAGGTTCACAAAGTACAACACTTTCGTATAACAAAAGAAAAACAGTATACTTTAACTTAGTATGATTTCTTTGTGGACGTTCGTTCCTCTAAAGTCCAAAATTATTGATTTTAGTCACCGTAAAATGAGCAACTTTTGGCTTTGATTCCTGTAAAATATTTTTATTGGTTTTTCATCTCTTTAAAATAAAAAATCGCTATTTTTGGTCTCTAACATTCACTTTAGGTTGAGCCAAAAAAAAGATTCACTTTAGGGCAGATAAATAGAATCTGTTTCAGGGATCAAGATAAAATCTTAGGGATTCATATGCTAACAAGGCACCACCGACATGATTAGGTGCCACCTGGAGTGGCCACTTGGTCTTGTGTTGGACACATAAGTAGTTAAATGACGCCGCAAGCCGATAGAGACAAAAAATAGTGATTTAAGATTTTGAAAACATATTAAACCCAAATATGAATAACAATGACTTAAATATCACATCTATACAATTCGCAATTACTTTTCATGGCGATGCCACAATAAGGATAAAATAGAACAATACTAGTTTGTAACTATATTGGTTCAGCATTTAATAAAACCTTCAAGCTTATTCTGATATTAAAATCGATCCTTGACTCTAAATCGATCCTTAAACTAATTTTAACTATACCAGATTTGATCCCAAACCAAATATACTTACAAGGCATATCATCGCATTACTCCATTTTAGGATTGTAATTGTAATATGTTGCATAATATGAGACAAACAAATTTCACATTTTGAATAACAAAAAGGAAACAAATATCAATCAAACACTCAATTAAAAGTTAAAATTGAAACAAATCAAAAGACTATAAAGAGAAATAATGATATAAAGAGGAAAAAACCCTTGCAAAAGAAGCAATATATAACAATTAATTGGATTGAAACTATACATATAATTAGTTTTAATCAGGCAAGAAAGTAAAACACGTTAAATAAGAGCTTCCGCAAACAAATCACACGTTAAGTATCTTTTCCGAAGTCCAATTTCAGACGGCATTTTGAACCATGTTCGTGTTTTTTCAGTAGATTAACATGCCACAAATGAATAAAGTAAACAACAATAAGAACAAAGAAGTGTGTTAGTGTTATGCATGAACCATCATCACACTAAAGAAAGTTGAAAAACAGCATTAACCAAAACTGCAACATAACCACTAGCTGGCTTTGTGTACAAATTCCAATTTCCATAAAGATCAAGAACACACATTTATTATCAAACACTTCAAAAAATTATCATGGACTGTTCAATATTAATCACTGGAGGGAGTAACCACGGTTCATGCACACCAATCTCACAATGTAACTCATCAATTAAGCACAATAAGGAAGACAAATATACATAATCACAATGTAAACTAGCAACTACAGTATCAATTGATTGATGAATAATCCCTCAATTTAGTCCCAACGACTGATTTTCATATATTTCGAGACTAAAATGACAGATTTGATATGCTTAAGGGTAACCACCGAGACTCTTAAAAACGGTAACCAACCGACGAAATACCCTTAAAAGTGATTATTTTTTAAAAAGTGTTATTATCTCGGTGCTAGTCCCGAGTACCTCAATGTTGAAAAACAAACTTACAACCAAGTGACCTTACGCGACAACAGACAGGCTCTAAATTTAGGATTTATTATCGATTGATTGATCAATTAATTAATATTAAATTAAAAGTAAACAATTAAAATCAAATATAAATCAATCTCCAACACAATTGTATTATTTTGCACATTTGACTTAAACACACAATGTCTTGTGAAAATAGACTCAAATAGTCTGTTACAATTATGAAAAATAAAACAAACCTATTATTAACATTATAACAATAACTATTTACTCAAAAAAGATGAAGAAAAAAACGTATAATAATAACAGCACAATTTAGAGCCATGAATGAAAAAAAAAAACATAAAAAACAAAACCAGAATAAAAGATCACACATCACAATTTAACCACTCATTCAATAAGCATTGCACATATGAACAAAAATAGGTCAAAAAAAACATCAATTTTAATATTTTTAAAAAAAATCAAAATAAAGGAAAATTATTAAACAAATAAAAAGCACAAATTTTTAGAAAAATCAGAACATGGGCAAGAGGGAAATCAGAACAAATCTATAAAGGGTACCCAAAAAATGAAGAAAAAAAAAACATAAAACCTTAAAAACGTGAAAATTAAGGAAAAAGGGATAAGAATGAAAGAGTTACCTAAAGGAGAATGAGGATTTTAAGGTTATGAATCTGAAATCTTAAACAACACAAACACACAAGACAAATTTGGTGGTTTATGTTGTTGTTAGATTATGTTGTTGTTTCTGTGATTTTGAGAGAGAAAGAGAAAAAGGGTTGTGTTTATTGGTAGTGTTTATAGGTGAATTAAGTGACACGCGCTTAAGATAGCGCGTGAGGGAGTTGTGGTAGTTTTTTTCTTCTTCCTAGGCTCTTGTTGTTTGGCTGCATAGTATTGGTTAGTCAGCTATGTGAAGTTTTCTGCTTATGTTACTTCTTTTCATGTTTTCAGGTTTTTGTTGATGTTACTTTTGTGGACATTATTGCCCCTATTCTTTGAAAATTATTTAAGTTATTTCAAGGTTTAAGTTATGTTCTTAGAATAGGTTTTTAAGGTGGATGAGGTTAAACTATATGTAGTTTATGTTTGGTTTGGTGTTTGAGGTTTTAAACTCGAGTTCAGTTGTGTTATTGTCGTGATTTTTTAGTGGTTATGAAATTTTGGTATTTGAGGTTTTAAACTCAACTTCAGTTGTGTTATTGTCGTGATTTTTTAGTGGCTATGAAATTTTGGTATTTGAGGTTTTAAACTCGAGTTTAGTTGTGTTATTGTCGTGATTTTTTAGTGGTTATGAAATGAAGTTTTATGTAGACGATGAAGTCTTTTATAAATAGAAGTCTATAGTTCTCCTTGTTTTTATGTTGTTTATGTGAGAAGGTGATTTGATCGATGCTAGTTTTTGACCAAAAAACAAAAGAAAAAATTGAGTATGTGTGATTTAGGTTAAACTAGACATAGTGCGGCTTCAAACTCACGTCAAGTTGTGTTGTTGTCGTGATTTGTTAGTAGCTTAAAATGAAGGTTTTATGTAGACGGTGAAGTCTCTTTGAAATAGAAGTTTATAGTATTTTTTGTTTTTATGTTAAAGTGAGGCGGTGATTTGATTAAATGTCAGTTTTGACCCAAAATAAGAAAAAAAAATGAGTATGTTTCGTCCAACTTAAACTGGATGTAGCATATGTTTGATTTGGTGTTTGAGCCTCGAAACTCACGTTTAGTTGTGTTGTTGTCGTGATTTCTTAGTAGTTACAAATCGAAGCCTCTCTGTAGATGGTAAAGTCTCTTTGAAATAGAAGTTTGTAGTTCTCGTTGTCTTAATGTTGTTTATGTGAGACGGGGGTTTCACCTGGTATAAGTAAAAATAAATGAGTATGTTTGGTCCAGTTTAAACTAAATGTAGCATACGTTTTGTTTTGATGACGTTGAGGATCGTGAGCTTCTATTTATAAACAACGATGTTATTCATCATCAGAATTTCTAACAACTTTTAAGTATCCATCTATCTCAGTCACCTATTGAATTGGCTCGTCAAATACTTTGTCATAGTTTTAATATGGTTTTACTGCATTATTCGTTTTGATATTTTCAATTTATTACAAACATTATAAAAGATATATTAGGACCAATTAAAAAACAAATATAAGATAAAAGATTAAATCGACTCTTTTTTTATATATAAATTAAGATCGAGAATCCTTTATCAAAGAATCTTCTTCAAATTGATGACTTAGAATTTGTGACAATTAGAAAGATAGATAATCAATATAATTGTTTGGTAGAAAAGAAGAAAAAAAACAAAGAAAAGTTTTCCATGGTTTAGTTGCGTAAATAGTGAAAATGACTTATTCATTTTATGATTACTTATTTACCAACTCTCCTTTTTACCCCAAATATTTTGAACTATTCACCATGTCTAACCCACCCCATATGCATATAAATTGTAATTTGACTATGAATCACTCACATTATATTATGCTTATCTATGTGGATAGAGATGACACTTTTATCTGCTCAATCAGAGTAATATGGATCCAAATACATTCATGAAGAAAATGTTAGCTTAAATATGGAATTAAATAGTGATTTATGTGATTTTTACTATGTGTATTTTATGATTTATAGAGGATGTGTTATTGCTTATGTCATGTTTGATTATGAGATTTTGGCGGTTTAAGGGTCAATCTATATTTTGGACTCTAACTAATAAATATTTAAAAAAATTAAGTTTTATAGTGTGAAAATAATTTGCTTTGAAGATGATAGGTTTTATTATGTTAAGAAGTAATTTAATAAAAACATCGGACTTTATACAAAAATTATTGAATTGATTATTTAATATCTAAACGCTCATACAAAACAATTTCTATAAACATTTTTTAATGCAAAGTTGTATGGGTAGTGGGTGTCTCATCTTTCATATAAACCCAAAATATAAGTGCCCCTGAGCATGGGCGGGAGGGGCGGACCGTCCAGGACACCAAATTTTTAAGAGCACCAAAATTATTATTTTTATTTAGTAGTACATACATATATTTCTTTTTAACTTTTTAACTCGGTTTGATTGATTCTATTGAAGAAAAGATTTACAGAACCTTGTTTATGAATGAATATTTTGAAACAAAAAATATAAGAAGGAAGACATTTTATAACTAAAAGGCACAACTTTATTGATTCGTCCAAAACATCAAAAGTATTACGACCGATTGTGGTGGAGCTAGGTAGGGACAAGGGGAGGCCATGGTGGCTTCCCCAAAATCTCAAACTTTTCGCTTTTAATAGGTATGTATAAACATTTTTACCTAAATGTTATATTATATATATATTGATTAACATTTACGTCAAAATGTCAAGTGTATGTGTCCAATGTCGTGCTAAGGAAGCACATATATGATTATGTTGTCTTGAGTTCGACCCCTGCCACAATAATTTTAGCATTTCACTAATAATTTTTGTACCAATGGGCTGATGGAGAGTTTTGAACCACATATAAGAGACCAAAATTAAAAAAATAAAATTTTACTATTTGGTTTTTAGTCTCTATAAAAATTCATTCGGTTTTAGGTCTTAAATAATCCTTCAAATGGTTTAAGTCTTTGTCGCTAAGTCGACTTAACTTTCTAATATTTTTTTAGGTGTGTTTAAAATATTATAAAAAGTTTTTGCACAAAAAATGAGTTCAAAATTAAATTTTTAGGTCCAAATTTTTGTTATATTTTTTTGTGATGAAATTTTTGTCACTTCTATCTTGATTTTATGGTGTTTAAAAAATTCATATTAATTAATCTAATGTTAAAAAAAAAATTGTGGAAGAATATTTCTAATTTTCTAAACATGACAGCAAAACATCATTAAAAAATTTAAAAGGTGAAGAATAATTAAATATATTTTGTTTTAGCATTGACTAAAACTACTTGCAAAATAACTGTGTATGAACTAAAAGTTGATGAAATTTTTTATTGGACTAAAAATGAAATATTGAAATTTTATAGGTACTATTTTTTTTTTAACCCTAATAGCAATAATAAGATGTTTCAAAAGTTTGATAAGCATGATATTTTGAAAAATAAAGTTGACAATGCTAGTTCAAATAAAAACCATCCAATTATTTTATCTCATCTCATTTATAAATATTTGAATACAAAACATTCTCCATTACTCAGTTTGTAACTGAGGGTGTTGGAGCATGAATTTCATTAGTGAAGGTTGGCTGAAGATGTATACAAGTACATACGTTTGCAACACAATCGAGAACCAATGGGGATGGACATGGGTAATTTTTATCCCTACAATCTTTTGTTGAACTGCAAACTACCACCTCATCAGTCACACTCCTGGCTTGTGATTCCATACACATATCTACATACACAAATGATACATGAAAATTAGAAAGATGTTGTATAAGAAAAATATAAACGAGCATAAGAGTAAATTGGATGAAGTGAAAAATCAAATGACAATACAATAAAAATTTCTCAAATCACAAATTGATTTTAAACCTGAAGCAATGATTAAAAATGCCAACAAAAATGTCATTAGTAGAGAGAAATTTCTTGAAGTCTCCATCTTTTTCATAGAAAATGTTCTTTGGGAGTGTGCTTATATAGACTTGGTAAGCTCGTTTTAAACATAATTTTTTTTTTTTTTGAGGGGAGCATAAAATATCATTTTTTTTTTGACATATCAAATATCATTTTTGACTATACATTTTTCTTTCCAAAAAAAGTATTTGACTACACTTTAAATGTTTTATTCTTTTAATGAAAATGTTTTAATTTATATATTTCCTTGTGTGTAAATTAGTAGATGATTTGACCACATTTTTTTTTCTTATGTGTAAATTAGTAGATGATTTGACCACACTTTAAATATCTTAATATATACACCCTCCGATCACTAATATAAGCAAAAATCTATTTTTAAAATGTATTCAATTGCTACCGATTGTCTGCTTTCAATACATTTGATCAAAATAGTCATACCAATGTATTGGTTACTAACTCTCTCCAAGGTTTACTCTAACGCCCCAATTTTTAACACTAAAAATTGTGTCTTTTTTTGTTTTTTAATCAAAGAATAAATCAAAATTGTTTTCTAAAATAAGTCATAAACTTTTATTTCAAAATAAAGTAAAGGTTCTTTTTCAAAATGAATGTCAGAGTTACATAGAGCTTTGTATGACAACTAAATAATTTACGAGATATATGTACATCCTTTCGAGGAGGGAGATTTTTTTTCAAAAGTATCACCAAAAATAAAAAAGAATCCTAAGTTGATCTTTAACTCTAAAATAAATAAAGTTGGGTACTCGACCCACCAATGACATCACCCTAAAGGCTTCCTCCTACTAACTATGTGAGTGGTCTTGAGTACGTCCCCCGATGAACATGATCTATCATACGGCTGAAATTCATTGTCTCCAACGGTGGTATCACGACTTCCATCAAAATCATCATAATCTAATGGCGTATAGCCCACACATCTACTGAAAGTGTCACCAATCCGAAAATAACAAATATACAGGAAGCATAAACAGGGAAAACATTATATGTGGATTAAAGATCTCATTTTAACCCATGTATGGAACAAGTAGAAGATAAGATTAATAGCAAAAATCATTATGACTCGGTTCCTAATGCAATGTCTACATGTCAATGCATATGATTCCAGAATTAATACCGCTCCGCAGAGGGTTGTGGCAGTGCCACTAAGAAGATTAATATCTTATTCATCTATCCAACTCGATGATCCATTATAAGATAAGGTGGTTTTAAAACGCACCATGTGCCACCTCTCCGGTGTACACCTCGTGACTCCTCTCTAATAGTCACGTAACTATGAATGCATGGACATAATATTTCTCAATATGTATATGCATTTCTAGTCACATGTAATAACTCGAATGTACGATAAGTAATTTACCTCATGCATAAATGACTGCATATATATAATCATTTATTCACTTTGGAAATTAAGCATCATTAAACACTTGTGAAAATACATAGCAAATATAACATAAGTATCATATATAGATATATCTAAAAATGGATAGGTGCCCTTACCTTTTCATCTAAACAAATTTGACCTTGTCCCTTTTATATCTTTTAGTCATCATAGTCCCTCAAAGTAAAGACCTTTATTTCTCCTCTTACTCATTTCTCTAAAATTTCACTCAAATTTTCTCATAATCTCACTTGTCTCTCAAAGTTCACGACATCCATTCTCAAGATAAAGGAAAAGAAAACTAAATAAGTATATAAAGATGATCGAACTTGAGAGAGAGTAAGAAAAATACAACTTGACAATTTTCTACCCAAAAGGCAATAAATTTAAAGATTAAAAACAGAGTCAAGAGTTATTACTATTATTTTTTTCTTAAGGTAAACGTTAAAATTTTTAGAAGTATAATAAATTCTCAACATTTTTGTCTCTAAAATTTTACGAAAAGTTCAACAGAGTCTCAATTACTTTTATCTTGTTTCTCAAACTTCTTTTAATCCATTAAGGCTAATTATGAGCACAGTCCAAATTTTATCAACAACAACATTTAACCACATTTATTTTTATCTCGTTTCTCATATGCTTGTACTTCAATTATCTTTCTATGTGATTGAAGCGTATGTGTTGTCTATAGTTTTTGTAGATCATGGTTATGGTTTTCTACAAACTCATGGATGACCGTCTTTCCATTTTTATGTGAAAGTGTGATTCTTGCTAAGCAATTCGTTCTAGTATCGGTTCTCTGAATTTTTCCTTCATATACATATTTTTTCTCTTTCTTCCGTAGTCCTTCCTTACAGCAAACAAACCTACATGACGGTACACTACTGTCTTTGTTCTTGTTTGTAAAACATATTCTAACTCCGAAGCCCTCACGTAAATCATAAGCAAGCCAAAATTGTTTAGCCTTCTATTCCAAGTCTTGGCTTCCAATCAACTTTTGAAGATGTCATGTTTGATTAAACTACCGAAATGAAGGAACCTAACAAGTAAATAAAAGAGGTAAGACATAAAAAAAATAGAAATTTATATCTCTTATAATAGTATAATCCTAATGTGTTGCTATTAAACAGAGCATATGTATTGCTACTAAAAAAATAGAGCATATATACCCTTGTGCAATGGGTTTACTTCAATCCTAAAATAAAACTGTAAATCTCCTCAAACTTAATCCGAATGAATTGAAATTGGTTCAAAAGGTTTGTTTTCTTTCCCTAATCAAGTGTAGGCATTCCCTATTTTAATCTTGATTTTGATTTTGATTTTGGTTTGTTCTCTTTACCATAACCATTACAAAAGACGAAGGAAAAAAAGATTAAAAAAACAAACAAACCTTAGGATGACAAATTATGAGGTGACGGCATGGCGGAGGTGGTCATTGGCGGCGGACGGCGGTAAAAATTAGCGATGGTCGGATTTGCTTTGAAGTGGCATGGGAGAAAACGTGGTAGTATTGTGTGTCTGTGTTGTTCACGTTTGTTTCTTTTTTATTTAAACCATTTTTTTTATTTTAATAAGTAGGTGCCACGTGACAATACCTGATTGGGCGAATGGCGCATACCATTATTTTTCTAATGACACCAAAGTGCTACCCAGAAAGAAGAGAGAGGTTCAGACCTAAGAGAGAGTAAAGGGAGTATGTATGGCCTCATGGTCATGTGTATTTATGCCTAACATATCCCTTAATTACCACACAAAATTAATTAACTAACTTCAGTGGCAGATTCTTGTCCAAGTAATAAAACACTCATAGTAAAATATCTCACTAACTTTCATTGTGAACGGATGTAGTTGATAGTGATGTGTGATATTGATAAAAATGTCTGAAATTATTTTTGTCGATAATATAACTTTTTTATCCAAGTATTATATACGACGTGTTCTTATGAGAAATTTTTTGATGGGGAAATTAAGTTTACCACATAATCTGTCGTGAATAATGTCATAGTAAACAGGGTTTGTTTTAAAATATTAGACGCGGTAAAATTGTTGACTGTTGAGCAGACTGAAAATCATGTTCGAGATCATTTTTCTAAAACTTTTACCATGAATGACTAACACGACAAAACACTAAAATATTCAATTAGCAATTTAAATTTGTCGTTGAAGGTATTATTTATTTTTATTAACATTATTTTATATTATCAATATTTATTTATTTTCAAAATTACGGGTATTACATTTACTCCTCCTTAATGTCTTAGCTTAGAGCCTTAACCGATTGAAGGTTTAGAACATCAAAGTGAGTAACAATTATTATTAGTTTATGTCTAAATCTAATCAACAATTGAATGGTTAAACTAGGTCAAGCCAACACAATTAGGGTTGGTAGTCATTGTGACCTAATAATCGATTTACAAAACAAATTTAAGGTTAGTACTCATTGATCATATGAAAAGTATTAAGAACAGATTAACCAAATGAAATAACAGTAATCGACTGAATATTCAAAGAATCATTAAAAGTTACACAATCAACTAATTACATGGAAGTTCCTCTGTCATGATCTAACCTATAGAGGGTTAACTACTCATAGCTACCAAATACATATGATTAGATATGAATAAAAAGCATGAGAAAAGGATCACTAGTTGATGATTCTATGGATTCTAAATGGCTCTGTTCGTCCTAGTTTTCTATTGAGAGAAATTTCAACTTCTCTCTAAACTTTATTTCTCTTTCGTTCATCGAGGAGGGGTGGTTTTAGATCATTTTTTGACCTAAAATCACCCCTTTACATCGTTTTCCGCTTTTCTTTCAATATAAATAAGTGTTTTTCACATATATCAAGTTTTTCCTTTTATGTTTTTGTGATTCATCGTCGAATTGCAGCGTTGTGTTGTTAGTCGTCATGTACGGCGTTTTATTTCACGTCTCTTCGCGGTGTTTGTTTAGTTCCTATTGAAAAATCTACATTAGTCAATTACAAATCAACCAATGATTTGGGCGTCAACGTTGCAGATCCGGAAGCATGGGTATTTCGGTGACTTAGATTTTATCATATTATTTGTAGGCATTTTGTCGTTGTATGCTATTAACTTGGGTGTTGTGAGTTTGTTCGCAGATTTATCCTTTACGTTTTCAGTGATGTTTGTATGTGATGTGATGTACTATATCAATTTGAATGAATAAATATTGTTTTGTTTTTGTAAAAAAAATGACTTTGTTCGCCCCAATCCTTCAGAAATCGCGTTTCTGCCTTCGCCTGCTTATCATAAGGTATTTTTCTACAGACCTAGGGGTTCAATATTTATAGTCGTCCATTTCCTTAAGTTTTAGGCAAACTGGTTCACAATGCAGGCATATTACTCGCAATTCTAGATAGGCAGAGAATGTACCGTATGGCTCTTTCTCGCAATGTGGGGCTCATAGCCCGCGATGCAAGATAAGCAGTAGTTGACTCCTTGGTTTCTTCACTCATTGCTCTATTTTTTTCTCTCTCACCAGAACGTCCATAATGACTAAGAAAAGATTGTAAAAGAAAAACGGAATAATAATTTTACTAAATTAACTTCACAAAATGTTAATGTATTCATTGTTACCATTAATCAGAGAGAGATGTGTTGATTTAAAAGTTTCGTGCATAGGGGGGGGGGTGTTCAATATTTATGAGTTTCTTGAAGAAAAAAAATCTTTACCTTGGATCATTTTCAAAACAAAACTCTTCTAAAAGAAAGAGAAAAAAACTATTGATATCCCTTTAACTCAACTATAAGACATCGTTTTAAACTCATGTAAGATAACATTAACAATGATAGAAACATAAGAACTAAATATGTATAGCCTTTTAACATGATGAACCATTTCGAAACAAATAAAACATCAAAGTCAAATTAAAATTTAAATGTATATAAAGTATTGGATCATAATATAATACTCAATACACCCCCTAACTTTTATTATTTTATTTTTCATATTCTCCAAGCAAATCCTTGGGCACAATGAAAAGTTGAGAAATATTTACAACTACCATTCAAGAAAAGTTTTAGGCTGTGTTTGGTAACACAAAAAAGCTAGCTTATAGCTTGTTGAACTAGTTTATAAGCTTGTTTTTATAGAATGTGATGTGTTTTGTAGAAAACTTTTCTCACTAACTTATAGCATTTCTTAAGAAGCTAATCCAAGCAGCTTTTGAGCTTGTAGCTTATAGCTTTTTATACATTCTTCCAATTTTAACCTTATCTTAATTTTATATTTTTTTTATAATTAAAAAAACTACCCATGTTCTCATGTGCACCCCACGTTTTACCATGCTGTCACATATTAGGTATTGCTTTTTAAATTTTCCTCTTCACTTTTTTGTTTGTTTGACCTAAAAAATTTACAATAAGTAATGAAGAAAGTTTAGTTCAACTAAATTCATAAAAATAAAATAAAAATTGTTAAATAAAAAAACGATTGAATTCATAAATACATTTATCATTTTGGAGATGAAAATAATTTAAAATAAATTTAAATATTTAAAAATAAATGCGTTAAGTAATAAAAATAAATATATATGATATTAAAAAAATTAAACAAACATGTCCTTTTATGTCATTTTATATTTATCAGTCACTTCAACAACTAATTTTACCAAACACTTTTAATTTTAATAAACTGATTTTTCAGCTATAAGTTATCAGTCATCAACTATAAACTAGCTTTTCAGCTATCAGCTAACTTATAGCTTATTTTTACCAAACACACCTTCATTTCATGCTTCTGCACTTCAAGTTTAAAAAGCAATGTAATGAATTCCAATTTAAGGTCTGCCATAAAGACACAACTTTTTGTGTTTTATTCTTTCTTTTATCTTTTTCCAATTCGTAAACACATCACTGTAACAAAAAAAAATGGAATTCAGAAAGTGGACTTGCCTGCTGCGGCTATGAGATTATGGTATTAAAAAATCTTCCTTCAATAAAATGTGTTGATAAAGTACCAAGAACAATATTGAAAGTTTTCATCGTCGGAACACAAAGCTTCCATATATTCTGAGTTTTGACCCCCTTCGCATACACAAAGATTAACGCATTTTCAGTAATTTTATTCTCTATTATTATTTGTATTGTTAACACGTACTACCCTCTATATCAATCTATCTATGATTGATTCATTCAATGACATGATTTGAAAACGAAAACAAACAAAAGAAGCATTGCATTTGCATTGAGTAGGAAAATTAAAAACCAAAAACAAAGGGCACAAAAATAACGAGAGTTAAAAAATTCCATAACGAATTCAAAGGTGAGTATGTATAATAAACCCTAACCACCCCCAAAGAAAGAAAACGGCATAATGATCACATAAGAGATTGAAATGCAATAAGAAGATACATATATAATAAACAATCAACTAGAATTGAATAAAGAACGAAGAAGAATAATGAATGAAAATGCATGCATGCATACCTTGAGAGTAAAGCAAAGCAACGATTATGAATATCGGAAAGAGCGAGCCTCCTTCCTCTTTCTATTTCTCATCCTCAATTCCTCTTCTCGTTTTTGGATTCGTGAGTTGCCGCCATGGTGAAATTTGGATTGCTAAAGAATAAGAAATTGTTGATGTTGTTCGGGGTGGCATGAGCATGGGCGATAGGGGCTGCCGTCCATGTCAGAGATAAATGCAAGAAGAAAGTTATTCAAATAATTATAAAGGCACAACCTTACTTTTCATTTACTCTCTCTACTCATCATTCCCCTCTTTCTTTTCTTCTTCTTACATCTATTTAGATCTATCTCTCTGTTTAGATTTTCATTCCTCGTTTTTTTTTAATATATTTTTGGGTTATGATAATAAGGCACAAAATATATTTTTTTAAGAAGCTAAATTAGCCCACTCAAATTGAGACCGGAAAGAATCGAATCTGAGACTTCAAAGATGAGCAGACTCCCAGGTCTCAAGCCAATACCACCGGAAACGGAATATTAATTAGACTATTATACTTCACTCTTGAGGAATGGTCCATGTCTATTGATTTTTTTTGCACAAGAAATGGTCTATCATCGCACAACTATACGCAAAGACTAATTTGATTAAGTCGAGTATGACCATAATGGATCACAACTCTAAATCGTTAAAAGATTTAACAATGTTGCATTCTATTGATATTATGAGGTTTGTTACTGAATTCTATCGGAATGGTAAGCTGTCAAAAGGTATCAATGCAACTTTCATCGCTTTGATTCCTAAGGTGGATTGCCCTCAATCTTTAAATGACTTTCGACCCATCTCTTTGGTCGGAAGTTTGTATAAAATTTTGGCAAAATTGTTGGCAAACAAACTGAGACAGGTTATTGGGAGTGTAATTTCAGAGGCACAATCTGCTTTTGTTAAGAATAGACAAATTTTAGATGGGATCTTAATCGCGAATGAGGTAGTTGATGAAGCCCGGAAGACTAAGAAAGAAGTGTTGTTGTTTAAGGTGGATTTTGAGAAAGTTTATGATTCTGTCGACTGGGAGTATCTTGATTCAGTGATGGGTAAAATATGTTTTCCAACCTTGTGGAGAAAGTGGATCAAGGAATGTGTGACAACTGCTACTGCTTCTATTCTTGTTAATGGTAGTCCTACAGATGAATTTTCTTTAGGCAGAGGGTTACGTCAAGGTGATCCGCTTTCACCCTTTTTGTTTTTATTGGCAGCAGAGGGGTTGAATGTTATGATGAAGTCCATGGTTGAGTCCTCTTTGTTTCGGGGGTATAGTGTTGGGATGGCAAATCCGTTGGTGGTGTCTCATCTTCAGTTTGCAGATGACACGTTACTTTTAGGTGAAAAAAGTTGGGCTAACATACGTGCGTTACGGGCTGTTCTGATTCTTTTTGAAGCGGTGTCTGGGTTAAAAGTAAACTTTCATAAGAGTTTGCTGGTGGGTGCTAACATTTCTGTTTCTTGGTTGACTGAGGCGGCGTCGCTTCTGAATTGTAAGATGGGGAAGGTGCCTTTTCTCTATTTGGGATTGCCTATTGGTGGAAACCCGCATCGGTTGTCTTTCTGGGACCCTGTTGTAAACCGTATAAAATCTAGACTGTCTGGTTGGCAAAGCCGGTTTCTATCCTTCGGTGGCCGCTTGGTTCTCCTTAAGTTTGTCCTGACTGCTCTGCCTGTCTATGCTCTCTCCTTCTTCAAGGCTCCATCAGGTATAATCTCTTCCATAAAATCTTTGTTAATTAAATTTTTTTGGGGGGGGGATGTGAGGATCATAGAAAAATTTCTTGGGTCGATTGGAGGTTTGTGTGTTTGAGGAAGGAGTATGGGGGTTTGGGGGTTAGGCAGTTAAGAGAGTTCAATGAGGCATTGTTAGAGAAGTGGTGTTGGAGATTACTTGTTGATAGAGGGAGTATGTGGTACCGAGTGTAGGTTGCTAGATATGGTGAGGTGTTTGGGCGGTTGGAGGGTGGGGGCCAGAGTGGTTCTAATTGGTGGAAGGAGGTGGTGAATATTAGGGATGTGATAGGTAGTAGCGGTGATGGTTGGTTTAAGGATTGTGTTGTGAGGCGTGTGAGTGATGGAGAGAACACACTTTTTTGGCACGAGAGGTGGTGCGGTGAGGCTCCTTTCTGTGATCGCTTTAGCAGGTTATTTGATTTAGCTTTGAATAAATCAATAACTGTTAAGGAGATGTTTGTGCTTGGGTGGGGGGCTAGGGGTGAGGCTTGGAGGTGGCGTAGGCGGTTGTGGGTGTGGGAGGAAGAGTTACTAGAGGAGTGTATGTTATTACTTGCTAATGTTTCTTTGCAGCCTCTTTCTTATGATGTTTGGCAGTGGCTTCCGGATCCGGATGGTGGTTACACGGTTCGTGGTGTCTATGCTATGCTCACGTCTCGTGATACCCATCAGGTTAGGCAGGATGTCGACTTGATATGACACAAGCAAGTTCCGCTCAAGGTGTCTATTTTTGCTTGGCGGCTGCTTCGTGATCGCATTCCGACTAAATCTAATTTGTTGGCCCGGGGTGTGATAGATGCTCAAGCTTGTTTGTGTGCGGCTGGGTGCGGCATAGTGGAGAACGCTCGTCACTTGTTTCTTGAGTGTAGTTGCTTTGGATCGATATGGCCTTTATTGCGGTCATGGATTGGGTTTGATGGGGTGGACCATAATATTATTTCAGATCACTTTACTCAGTTTACATATTGTACAGGTGTTTTGAAATCTCGCAAGTCCTATCTTCAGCTTGTTTGGCTCCTCACTGTTTGGGTCTTATGGACTGAAAGAAATAATAGATTATTCCATCAGAAGGTGTGTTCATTAGTTCAGCTGCTAGACAAAGTTAAATACTATTCCTTGTGGTGGTTGAAAGCCAATAAGGCTGTCTTTGTTTTTGGTGAACATTTGTGGTGGTCGAGTCCTTTGTCGTGTTTAGGCATTGGCTAGACTTTTTGTTGTATTTTGTGGAACTGCTGGTTTTTTAGTAGTCTTTTTGGTACACCTTGTGCTGAGAAGATTGCTTTAGCAGTGTTAATATAATCCATTTTTGTTTGTTAAAAAAAAAAAAATATTGTAAAATGTTGAGAATATAAAGAAATCTAAGTTAAACTCCACATACAAAAAATGTGAGTTAAAAAAGAAATTATCCCGAATATGTCCCGAATAAACCACAAGCGTTGGATCTTGTGATTAGTGGACAACAAAAGGGTTGGTGGAAGTAAACATGGAGGTGTACTGCAATAATTATGTGCGGTCGTGAATATTTCGTGGATTTTTTCTCGTGTTAAGTAGCATTAGTCAAAAGAAAGAATGCCATTAGCTATACTCGTTTGTTCAAATTAAGATGATCCAATTATTTTATCTAGTTTATATAAGATTTATTTTTAAAACTCGGTATCCGATCCAATGACCGATTAAACCGAGGAGACCAATCCCACCGACCACTTTGTGGAAACCCTATTTAAAGTCAGAACAAAACTCTGTATGAACTTACCCATCGAAATTGACACTGGACGGAATCGAACCTGAAACATTGAAAAGAGCACACTCTAAAATCTCAAGTCAACCCCAAATAAGTCGTTTATTTAAGATTTAAATATAAAAGATGATGCAATCGCCCTTTCTTATTATCATTTTATGTATTATTGTCATCAAACACAACTATTGTCACACTAATTTATTACTCAGTTATTAACCGAGAGAGTTGAACTAGGAATTTTACTAGTGTATACATGTACAATGGTGACTAGCACATATGACAATAAGTCCAGGTGGACAATGATGATTTTGGATTGTACAATCCGCAGCTGTGTTGCAAGTTGAGTCCAATTCCTCAGTCATTCTTGTGGCTTGTGAAGCTTGTGATTTCAAACACATATCTACATGAACAAGTTATACATGAAAATAAATAAGAATAATGTTTTATAGAAAATATGAATTGAGTGTAAAATAAAAATGGATGAAGTGAAAAATCAAATGACAATAGGTTAAAAATTTGTTAGATCAGAATTTGGTTTTAGACCTGAAGTAATGATTAAAAGTGCCAACAAGAATGGCACGAGTAGAGAAGAATTTTTGAAAGTCTCCATCTTTTTTTATTGAAGATACTCCTTAGGAGTGTGTTTATATCGACTTACTAATGCATGAATGATAATCTCATAATTAATACAAAAAGTCAATATATTTGACTGCACTTTAAATATTTCACTATATAAAAAGGAAATGAGTAAATGTATTTGACTACATTTTAAATGTTTTTCCACGAGAAACATCTAAGGGAAAGTGGTAATTAGGACTGACAATAAATTAAACTAATTCAAATATAGTTTGAAACTCGACTTAACAATTAACTCGTTGAACTTGGTTGATGAATCAAATAAGCTGAAGTTGAGTTGAAAATTAAGTTTGTTACAAAAATGAACCGAATTTAAGTTATTCAACTCGTTTAGTTTAAAAATTGACTCGATATATATATACATTAAGTTTTTCTAAAGAATATATACACATTAAGTTATATCTACTATTTCTATGTTTAATATTAAAACTTGTTTTAATATAAGAAGCTTGACCAGTTTGAGAGGAAGTGAGGAACGGTCCGTTTGGTTCTAGAGTTTTGTAGGGGAGGGGAGGGGAGGGGAGTTTTTTAATTCGAAGTGTTTGGTTCAATTTTTAGAATGGGGAGGGAAGGGGGGCAAATTTTATTGCATTACTAAAATTATCCCTATATTAATTTAAAATCTCAATATTATCTTTGTAACAACATTTATTATTATTAGGTTATATTATGCGTGAAACAACTTTTACTATTATTAGGTTATAGATTATATTATCTTGTAACAACTTCTATTCCATATTATTAAAACTTTTTATTGTAACAATTTTTATTACTACTTGTAATCACCCTATTATTAATCCATTATCTCATCGTTTACATCGTGTTGTTATCGATTACATCGTTATTGTTTCGTTACTTTATTATCCGTATTTAATTAAGTTTAAGGATAAAACAGTAAAATAATTTTAAAATCTCTCCCCTCCCCTTGCGAACCAAACATAATTTTAATTAAAATATCTCCCCTTCCTTCCCCTCTATTAAAATTTCTTCCCTCCCCTCCTAAATCTCGAACCAAAAGGACCACAATATAAATGTTGATGTCATAGTAGTTTAAGCTTTCAAATAAGTTACTACTCACAATCAAAGAAGTCCCACATTGAAAGTTTTGTCAAGCGGAGAAAGTAGACTCATCTATAAAACAAAACCTGAAACTACCGAGTATTTGTGAATGAACTGGTAGTGCTATAACTATTAGCTAATTGTTTGTGCTATTATTATCGTCCATTCAAGTGGTTTTAAAACCAAATAATAATTGTTTATGGTTTCTTTTTTGCCCATTAAAATAATTATTGTCTCTGCAACAATGAATACAGTTATAATTTTTGTGATTTATCTATGAAATTGTTTGAGTTTAATTGATTTCAATGGATTTCCCTTTAAAAAGAATTATAGATCTAATTATTCTATCATTTTATTTTATTTTAAACTGACCTTAGAATTATGTGAATCAAGCTAATGAACCTATTGAATCGAATCGTGCAGAAAACAAATATATGAACAACTAAATAATTCGATTCGAATTTGCAAAAAATAATCCTGACAATTTAGTGTACGTATTCCTTTTTTCAATAATTTTGAAAGTGACTATTAGTTCCATAAAAAAACATGACTTCTAATCTATAAGTCTTAACTCAACTGACAAAATATCAAAATTGTTAAGTCGAACGTCATGATTGACTGAGATTTAAACTCTGACACCTCCACTTATGTGTGAGTTTATAATTGTTTGACCGTTTCGTCTATGCGAAAAAAGAAAAAAAAAAACATGTCTTCGATTTCTTGTAGCCTACTACTTGTATTGTTATGCAATGCTTTTTTCATTAATCAAATTAATATCTATAGGAATTCGTGTGATGGCACATGTGTTTCCCTAGTATAAACTAAAGGATATATTGCTATTTATAACGAAAGATTATCCCACAAATCATTCATGATCGACTGTTTACTTATTATATTCCTTAAACCATGCACCACACCACCTCTCATTTAATAAGATTTTTTTTTAAATAGACGAAATGATAAAATGAGGTATCGGTTGGGATCGAACTCCGATCATAATGTCCGACTTAATAATTTTAGCATTTTATCAATTAAACTAAGACTTGCTATTTAAATACAAAAGATGATGAAATCACCATTTCTTATTAACATTTATGTATTATTGACATCAAACACAACTATTGTCACACTAATTTATTAGTGAATACATGAACAATGGTGGACAGCACATATGATAATAAGTCCAGGTGGACAATGATAGTGTTGCCTAACACAATCCTTAACCGAGTTGCAACTAGAGTGCAACTCCGCAGTCACTCTAGCTGCTTGTAATTCCATAGGCATATCTGCAAGGAGAAATGATACATGAAAATAAGATCAATGTGTATATAAAATATGAACTGAGTATAAGGGAAAATAGAAGAAGTGGAAAATCAAATGACAATGGAAAAAAAAATCTCAAATCGCAGATTAATTTTTGACCTGATAAAATGATTAAAAATGCCAACAAAAATATCATTTTTCTTGATGTCTCCATCTTTATCATAGAATATTTTCCATAGAAGCATGTTTATATAGACTTGGTCAGCCTACTTTATGTATATATCATAAATGTATAAGTCAAAAATATAATATTTAATATTTTAAACTCTCTTTTTTAGTCAAAAAGAAAATATTTTAAACTCTATTTTATCTTATGTTGAAAGTGCTCTATTGAATGGGATTTCCTCGGCAGACATAGAGTCTCTCGAAAGATAAACTTGAAACTTAATTTATGATTTACTCTTTTCTATTTGTTTTGTCTCATTACTTTATAACACCATTTAAAAAAAAAAATAAGGCGCATGAATTTAAATAAATAAATAAATATTACATTAAAAATTGGAAGTTATATTTATTTTTAATTTCTTTCTCGTGTGACAACTATTAAGGGGCATAAGGTGCTATGCTAGGTTTTTAACTATGAAGCACGTATACTCTAAACATGGAGATGTATATGTATCAAATACCGATACCTCCATGATACACACAAATAAGTATCCATGAAGTATCAAAATCAATTTTTAAAATTTTAGAAAAAAACATTTTATCGGATATTTATATGATACTCCACAAGAGAAATGTAAGCAACACACCTTCTAACACACACGTTTAAACACACTCCCTTTGATTGGTTAATAGTCACATGGGAACCACCAAATCATGTGGGTCCCATATAAATTTGGTGGGTCTCATGTGACTTTTAACCAATCAAAGAGAGTGTGTTTAAAAGTGTGTTTAAAAGTGGGTCACATGTATGCTTAGAAGCGATTTCTCATATAAGTATCTTAAAAAAGATGAAGGGTAATAAAAGTGAAACAATATTGTGAGAATTCAATAAAAATGTTTATGATTCGATCTAAGATGTTAATTAGTTGAATTTTTTTCATATGTTTTTTTAGATTAAAGTAATGAGAGAGATAAGACTGAATTAGTCAACATTAAACAAAATTTATTGACTTATTTTAATAATGATTTTATTGATATCCTAACATAACAATGAAAATAGAAAATAATTTAGATATATTTTTTTTAGGAACAATATTATACTTTGTAAATTGTGATTTTTATGGTTATATATGAATGAGAATAAACAATGCATATTTTTTTTTCTTCAAGTGTATGCATATAAGTATTATTATAATTTTTTTATTAACGTATTATAAATCATACGTATCCGGGTTTTTAACTCTAGGCTACGACATTTATGAGTTTCTTGAAAGAATCTTTACCTTAGACCAATTTGGAGAAGAAACTATTGACACCGCTTTAACTTAACCAGACATCGTTTTAGATTCATTTGAGATAACATGAACAATGCTAGAAACAGAACTAAATTTGTATGACATTTTTAACATGATGAACCATTTCGAAACAAATAAAACATCAAAACCAAATTAAACCTTAAATAGTATTATACATACATTACACCCCTATCTTTCTCCAAGCAAATCATTTGGCCATTACATTACCAGCACAACGAAAAGGTGAGGAATATTTAATTTGCATGACATTATAACTTTGAAAAGGCATGTCACACTACTATATACATGGTTTGGTAACATAGAATATCAAATAAAAAAACGTTCAAAGTGGTCTTATTAACGACTCCAACGAGACCAACACAAACAAGTGGTATCAAAGTAGATTCGTTGTAGCATAGATTCCATTACATAAAAGCATTACCCTAGTAGTAATATTAGACAATACTTTGTGGCTTGTAAACAAACTTCATTTAGTGGAATTGAACGAACTGTATCGCATTATACTTGCCTACATAGGCTGTGGAATGGGAGTAACTGCCTAATATCCTGCATAAAAAGAAAGATAAAATGTCAAGAATATGAAGAAATCTATGTTAAACTCCACACAGAAAAAGGGGGGTTAAAAAGGAAAGAATGCTGTGAACTTCAATTCACAAGTTTGAATATAATATCATGTGTCAAGTCAACTAGCATTGATTCTGGTACACGAAAACAACCTATTTTATGCATAATGCATGCACCTAGAAAAATAATAATACAGTAAACACATTTTACAATAAGAATGAAAGCTTGAAGTTTCAATCTCAAGAGAAATAGGAAAATAAAAATATACACCAAACAACCGTCGCGACTTTAGCATGAAGTCTTTTGAGCAGAGTTAAGTTGAATCGCTTTTTAATGTCATGGATACATCTCTAAGCCATGGTTAACTTAACATTGAACAAAGATGGCAAAGTCATCAAATAAGACATTGGGAAAACAACTACGGATTTGCAATTCAAGTGCACATAAAAAACAGTTCAGAGATTAACAAAAAAGGCTTCTGCAGTACTAGTGACTAGTATTAGAACCAAAATGAACCCAAGTATCTAATCAAATAAACTAGTCTGCGAGTAGAAACCAAAGAAACGTTTCTTGATAACAAGTAATAACAGAACTATGGTAGTAAATAGAAAATGCAGTTCACAGATTTAGTATCCATGGGCCAAAAAAGATCTTAGTCAACACTTGTTAAGACAAAATGGAAATGACCATACCAAAGTGTAAGGAAATAATTAAACATTAAGTTCCACTAATCCATATGAATCATTTCAATCAAATAACAAGAAGGGACAAGTAAGACGCGACAAGATTGATTATGAAAAAACATTGACAATATACCAAAATAGTTACATACAGTAAAAAAAAAAGTTAAATCCACTTCAAAAGAGATACTAAATAAGATTTTGAACGAAACAATGGTATAATGACAAATTGACAACTGAAGAAAGCTAGAATTATTTAAAGGCCTGATATCAACTAATAAAAAAGATAAAAGTTCGCCAAATTTAAAACAACAGAAGTTTTATAAGCCTAAACAAAATGCTCTACATGGATCTTTATGTTGGAGAAAAGAGAAAAACATGTCAGCAGTAAACAACCAATGAAAAACATTTGCCAAAAGTTAAAATAAGTAAAATCTTTAATAATGATTGATATCTTTACAATCATATAATATTGAATTCAAATCTAATTATGTTGCCCATGTTTTATATAGCTCAATGATGATGTTGATAACACTATGTCCCAAAAAATTAAAACCCAGAAAAGAGACATGTTGGTTTGTAGTTGGAATGAGCCAATATCTACAAGCCATAAAGCAGGTAGATATAAAAAACTCTGAAAGTGAAGAACATAAAGGCAGCCAAAAGATTAGATATCTATTATTTTCAGGGGCCCGTGTTATAATTTGCCTTTTACTATGTAACAACTAACAAGACATAGTGGATTAGCTCAAGGCATGAAAATGAAAGCATACCAGTACCAACCCTACGAGGCCCGTTTGGATTGTGACTTATTTGACCTTATCTACTAGCGTAAGTACATGTAAGGCTTTTTGAGAGAACTTATGAAAATAGTTTATGACATGTTCGTAAGCCGCTTTTAGCTTATTTTCACAAGCTCTCCAAGATAGCTTATAAAAACAGCTTAGAGCTTATACTTTTTTTTCAATGGTTCTCTCAACTTGAAGCAATCCTATTTGAGACCTTATTAGTCAATTTTCCCAACAGAAATTTATTCCACAACTCGAACCTCGGTTCTCCACATTGTGGGAATCCAGTCCCTCCCGTTGGTAAAGGACTTTACTTCTGATACAAACTATTTTTTTGGTTGGTTTTACTTTTAATAAAATACTACACCATCAATCAATCACAAATCATTCTGTGTGACTTTTATTAAAAAATAGTTAGGCCCAAAATCAAATATTTTTAATGATACAATGTTAAATAAAACTTTACACTAAAAGTGGATATACCACCAATTAAATACATGATTCTAACTCAAATGCAAAGATTCTCAAATAAGAGTATAAGAATACATCATATGATTCACATCAAATAGATAAGATTCTTATTCAACTAATAAGTGAACGTTTGGTTCCACTTGGTTCCACTCTTGGGCGAGTCAAAATTGTAGCTTCTAATTCTAGAGTTGGTTGTATAATTGATTTTATCTCCAGAGGTGATTCTACTTGAAACCAAAAACTGTAGCTTCTAATTCTATAATTGGATTTTACACTCAAATTTACCATTCAATTCACTTTTACACGAAAGTATCCAAACATAAACTCACTTTAACTTCATCACAATTTTAACCATAATCAATTCTACGTAACCAAATCACTCAAAATCAATTTTTCAACCAAACATACACTAAAAATCAAACCTTTACAACATAAATAATTCAGCTCAAATGCATAAATTTTCATCTCAAAAACCTAACCTTTCAATCAAAAAGCAGAATGCTTTCCTTCACAAGCAGGACTATCAACAAAATTCTTCACCGGATACTTCGCCGTAACAACCCCAACTTCAAACACAACATCTTCACCAGAAGCCCTAATCCCAGTAATACCCCACCACTTAAAAAACGCACGAACCCTAATTCCATCAAGCTCCGCAATCTTCCCTTTCACAATCTTCCCTGTAATTGTATCAGAATACGTCGCAACGTAATTATCCGGTGGGAGCGTGATTTTACACGCGCCGGCGAGTTTGACGGAGAATTCGCCGGAGGTTTTGTTGATGAAGTGGGATAAGACGGTTGTTGCGGGGAGAAGACCGATTGGGAAACCGTAGGTTGTGAGTTCTATGTGTGCTGGTGATGGAATTGATTTGGGGATTTTAGGGTTAGGGTTAGGGTTTTGAATTGATTTTGATGTGAGGTTAAGAAGAAGAATGAACACGATGAGAATTTTTTGATTCATGGTTGTGTTTCTTTTTGCGTTTTGATTCAATTTTCTTTTTTTTATATGTGTCAATTTGAATTTTTTAGGATATATACGTGTCAAAATGAAATTGATACTTTCTTCAAAATATTAATTAATGAATATATTTTTAGTTTAACCAATGATTTAGGTTCGTATACGACTGCGTCAAAACTCTTCATGTTTATTTTAGTTTCTGCAGGTATGTGTGTGACGAAAATTGGGTCTGACTCGTTCTTACAAAATCGACTTGAACGATGAAAAGTGTCTCATTTTTATACTCTTCTCAAGAATTATATATATCTGATGTGAGACTAAATTTCACCGAGTGTTGGCTGCTAACAACGTGTACATAGAGTCAGAGATATGCAGTTTACGCAACAAAACAAAAAAAGTAATATGTATTTAGTTAGTGTGTAATTGTTTTACGCGTACATTAAACAACACGTCAGTTAATGAATATCAAGCATTCGTATGTGTCATCTAAAATTAATTATTAAAAATAATTAAGCTCGATTTTTAATATCTTTTGATAAAACTTTGGATCTTTATTCTTTATTCATTGGACGTGTGTATAAAATAATTATAAATCTATGGAGTATATTAATAAAATTCATTTTTGTTCCTTAAAAAAATATTTTTTTTGTTTTTGGTCAAGATAAAAAAATTATTTCATTGTTTTTTAAGGATATTTTTCTATCTTGTTGGTTTTTGAGCATATCTGTGATGAAGGTGACAGGCTGACAATGACAAGAGTGGATGAGGATATTCCACGGGTACATAACAGAAAAAACGAAGTTGTTTGAATTTTTATTTTCTTTTTTTGTTTACAGTTTGAATTTTTTTTTTATTGAACATAGTAATGGGCTTGTGCTTTGGGTAGAACAATTTTTTATTGTCACTTTCTTATCGAGAATTTCTTTACCCTATTGCCCTAATTTTAACCTAAAATTTTCTGCCAGTTTTCTCTCCTCTCTAACCTAACCGATCATTCCTAAATAATTGGATTGAAAGATATTATTGACATATTAAATTAAATCGTATTTATTTTCCATGATTTCAAACCCTATCAGTCAACTACTTTTCCTACTTCTGTGTTCCTTTTATTTTCCATAATTTCAAACCCTATTAGTCAACTACTTTTCCTTCTTCTGTGTTTCTTTAATTATGTATTCCTTGATTTTTGCTTGCCTTCTCATTCTTATCAAAATGCAACAACATTTTCTGATATTTTTCAAAACAATATTGTTTCATTCCTTTTCAAACTTATCAAATTTCTTTTCTGATGCTTTTCCTCAATTATGTCTTCCTTAATTTTTGCTTGCCTTCTCATCCTTATCAAAATGCAACATCATTGGCTGATATTTTTCAAAACAATATCGTTTCCTTCCTTCTCAACCTTATCAAATTTCTGATGTGTTCCCTTCCTTTTCAACCTTAGGTCCAAAAAAATAAAATAAATAGTAAATCAAACCATAAAATTATATAGATATGTTAGATCTATGCATCTCAAGATAATTACTACTTTGAGACTTTCAAATCATA
>Ga0099826_10000142_pt1 | contig 30771 bp, 12 predicted proteins | sample Mtrugardesep15_FD_76830 | JGI IMG/M metagenome (GOLD analysis project Ga0099826, IMG submission 76830) | Root nodule microbial communities of legume samples collected from California, USA - M. trunc garden sep15 | ecosystem: Host-associated > Plants > Roots > Nodule | place: USA: California... | reverse complement strand
ATGCTATAAATATTTATGTAAAAATAGCATAAATCATATGATATCACTAATTAATATTTTACAAAATAGCTTTTGAGCTAATAGTTTACATGTCATACAAGAGACTATCAAAAATATATTTTTCTAATTATGTGATAAAAAAACATTTAATAATTTATCTTTCACATAGTGACACAGATGTACACTTAATTCCTAGCAAAAAAATTATTCAACAATTTGTAATGAGAACAACACTTTATTTTTATTAGATAACTAATAAAATTATTTAGAGACTAATACCAAATTTCTTAAATAAAAATAAATAAATAAGTGGGAGCACCTACCCCTTGCATCTATCCTTGATCTATTGTGAACATTTTTTAATCGAATAACTATTGGTCCATTTCTCATCACTTCTTTGCATGGGTGATCAATACATCTCTTTTAAACTTCTTTTTATTTATTTCAGGTTTTTATATGTTTCTCTACTTGAGCTAATTATACTAGAGACATCGTGAGACAATAAATGTGACATTTGTATGTTTCAAATACGATTTGAATTTTGATTTGTCGTGTTGGAAAGTAAAATTATTCATTTCACAACCAAATTTGTTTTTTTTTTCTTGTTGCTCTTTTTATATTAACCTTGTTGGTTCCTTTAAACTTTTTTTTTTACTAAATTATAATTTATTGCAACTATTTTTTTAAGGCATACTTTATTGCAACTTATAGGGTGAGAAAGTATTCATTGATCAGAAATTTCGTGGATCCATGAAGAAGGGTCGAATATAATGAATGATACGCTATCTACAGAAAGTACATATAGAAATAATTGATCAACTTGCATGATAAATCGTAAGCTATGATATCACAATTTTTTTCATGCCATGTGACATATATGCATGCCCTACCCACCTCACAACCCCATATATGCAATAGTCGTATACCCTTTTTTCCACAAGCAAAAGCAGCCTCATCATCTATATGTTTATGTCTCAATTTGCAAGAGACCTTTTTATCACTTTAACGTGAACAGCCAAAATCTTTTATCTTGATTTCATTTTTCACTTTGTTCACAACTTCAAAGTCTCAAACTGTTCGTGATCACCATGCCCAATTGGCAGTGGTCAAATTAGCACTTTGACCGATATTTTGGTGCACGTGAGGGGAGAAATTTATATCAACATGTGTTCCCACTTGTCCATGCAATTTCTAGTTGCTACACCTACTATGCAATTTTAGGTGGCTAAATGGTGTGGTGGCCATGAACGTGAACAAATTTACTTTCTTACACTAATTACTATACTTCCTCCATCCCTTAATAACTGAGTCATTTTCAATAAAAAGTGTCATAAAATAACTGACTCAGTTAATCCAGGACAGAGAGTATATTTTTTCTTATAATTTTAGGTTCCCTTATAAAGTAAGCTCACATTTATAAATGAATTCTAGACAGATCAAACTGATTGCCTAAGCTAAATAATTGGTGCGTTTCACAAACCTAATTACAATTGGTTAAAAATAAAAAATAAATGTCAATACTTTTAGAGAAATTAACTTAGAAAATGATAACTAGTGCACGCATTTAATAAGAAATTTAAAAAAGAAACTTTATCTTAATTAAAAATAATGCATTCAACATTTTAAAACTTTAAATATAAACTTTTTATACCTAGAATTTATCACTTGTTTTCATTTTCAGTTTTTTAACAAATGCCGTATAAAGACATTTGTTACTTGTTAGCATGCCTGATTAACTTATTGATTCAAAAAACGAGTTAACTTATTTCAATTATATCTAAGTCGCTTTCTTTCTTCCCCAATAATTTGTTTTTAAATATAATCTTCCCCAATATCAGTAGTTCTAGAGTTAGTGGTGATTGAAATCATACATGTGAATTTGTGCTCAACAATGCTTTGGCTTTAAAGGGTGTCTTTGCAAGGTCATTTTATTTCCCCTCAATACCACTTGGATAAACCTGATAATGTTGGCTTGGTATTGGAGAATATTTCTCTCAAAGTTTTAAGTTTGATTTCTCTAGTGTCAATTTTGGCGGGCTAGTCATACAAAGCAAAATCCTGACTTCAAATAGACTATGCAGATGAACGGTGAGACTTAATCTCTCATATTAGTTATCTCTTGAATCAGATATCGAGTTTAAAAAAATGTGTGAATCTATAATAGTTGTGACAAAAAACTCAAATGTTATTGATAACTAAGGGTTATGATTGATTAGCATGGTAACAAATGTTCCTGTGAAAAAAAATGTAATAAATGTTTACATTGACAATATATAGAAACTTTATCAAAAAGAGTATAAAGATGGTAGAGTGTTGGCTCAAACCAAATTTACACGGACAATCAATGATAACACTCAAAATTGTTACATTAGGGTAGAAAAAATCAAAAAGAATTATGATGTTATGTAACTTTCACTTCAAAGTGTTTTCATTAGTTGTATGTGCAAAATTGATTTGAACTGACAGTCCACGACTTATGAACTCTTAGAAATCAAATTAAGAATATAAATGTCATTCAAAAAAGAAGAAAAAAAACCGTTTCTCTCTTCTAATAATATTAAGATAAAAAAATTCTCCATGTTTTTTCTTATTTAATTAGGAGTAATTAATTGGTGGAGGTATCGGGGTTCGAACCTCAGTCATGGCGTCCGGCCTAACAATTTTGGCATTTTGTCAGTTGAGCTAGGACTTGTGGACAGTCGCATGCTCTCTTTAAATAAATAAAAACTCACTTATTTACTTTGTTTTTTATTTTTATAAATCGATTGAAAGCACCCCTTTATAAATATATAATTCTCATTTTCTAAGAAAAAGAAAGTTCTTAATTATTCTTCTTGATGATTAAATTCATCTAGTTGATCAAAATATAATAAAGGTGATAGCCAATTGACTCATCTGTATATTGATTCTATAGGTCCCCAACACCAATTGACATAAATAAGAAAAACCTTACATACACGTTTAGTTTTCCTTTTTTCGCACACATACACCACATATATAATAACTTTATTTTTACAATATTTCTATTTTTTTCATAGGTATAGTTTCTACTATTTTTCTCTTTTTTTCACACACATACACCTAGATATATACTAACTTATCTTTACAAAAATTCTAATTTTTTTCATAGGTATAATTTCTAATTTTTGCATAAAAATGATTTCTAATTAAATCATTCTATTTGAGGCATAAGAGCATAAAAATAGAAATGTTAAAGGATACTCTTGGGACATTAGATAAGAGGATAAAAATAAAAATATTATATTGAAAAATGGTGAAAAGTGATGAATTGAAATTTTTAAAAATTAAAATGTTGTTGAATCCAATGTAAATTATGCTACTTTTGATTTCCTTAACGAATACTCTATAGTAAAAAATAACTCTTCACTATGTATAATATAAAAGACAATAAAATATATGATAAAAATTCATAAAAAGACGATTTTATTTGTTTCCGAAGTCGACATGAAAATAAAAAAAAAAAAATTGTTATGAAATCTATTGCATATGATAAAATTGTTTTGGCGTAGAGAAATTAAATTAGGAGCTCCCAATTTTCCAAACGATTGTGCCATAATTTTTTTTTGGATAAAGTGGCAAGTTGGATGGTCTTTTTAAGTTGTAGTGTGGTTTTATGGATATAAGATAAAGCTCATCTAAGTTTTTTTTTCTTTTTTTGAGCAAAAAGCTCATCTAAGTTGTTACAACTCATTAAAGGCATTCATGTGGAAAATCCTTCACTAAAAAACAGAAAGGATCAAACTCAACAAAAGCATCATTATCAATGGTAAATTATTTTAATAAATATGAGATTTTTAATTATTTTTGGTACATGCAAGGCATTGTTTTAGAGGTAGTAATCTTTATTTAGTAATGTATTTACACAACCGATAACTAAAACATTATAAACACTACCAACAATAATATCGTTACTCATATCTTCCTAAAAAAAATTATCGTTACTCGTATTGAAAATAATGTGAGATATTACTTCTGTTTACCGTCATGTAAGATGTGTTGAGAGAGAGAGGCTTGAATGTCAATTGATGTATATGAAAATTTTGCATCCACTACATGTGCTTGCTGAGATTTAGGCCAAAGAATTCCTAACTAATGGTGAAGAGTGTTCAAATGTTGCGAATTTCTTGTTGTAGAATATGGACATAGAGGTGTGGCATATGGTTGCCACAGTCCAGCCCAAGGTACACCCATTGTTGTTGGGTTGCTATAGTGTTGACAGGTCAAGGGTTGATGGTTGTGTGAGCGACCACGTCGGCTACCTCCTCTTCTTTCTACCACAACCTCCACCGTAGTTGCTCCCTCTATCATAATGGTCACCTTAACCATTGTTGTTGTTAAAGTTAAGAAAAACGCAAGAAAAGAGAGTTTGAATTGTGTTCGTTTCTTTTAGTGAATTTGGATTATCTTTAGTTTAGTGATGAGTAGAAAGTAAAGAAACCAGAGAAAAAGGAAACAATAGATTATCTTGGTTCACTCCATGATTCAGAGATACTCCAGTCCCTTCGCACTTCCTATAGATTTTTCACAATAGTCAACAAATTACAAAAACAACATTGAGACAAGTTAATCCTAGATTTTCTTGCTTCAACCTAGAGCATTTCCTAACCTCAAACTAGAGGGTTACAAAGGTTTACAAAAGCAGATTGTGTTTACACAAACTTTAAGAATAGTAAACGATTTGAGCTTAATACATTATAAGTGTATCTCTTTGTGTTTCTTTTGAATGTTTCTTAGACAATGTATACAATATAATAATAAGTAAACAAAAGAGTAGTATATTGTATCGATGTTGTGTATTTTCTTAAGTCAAACTAAATCCTTCATATAGGAGATGAGTGATAGACATTGTTGTTGAAGAAAGAGGCTTGTCTTTAAATGGCTGTTTTTTTATTTTATTTTTTTGAATGGTAAAATATATATATATATATATATATATATATATATATATATATATATATATATATATATAAAGACAGAGAGAACTGTACATATACACCAAAAGAGCCGTCATAAGACGCTCTCGAAAACAACCAAAGGAGAAACCCCCTGGACAAACCCCAAGGGGCCGCACCAAAAACCACCTAAAAACGGAAATAAAACAGAAACACAACAAAAAGAGAAAGCTACACCAAATAGAGTAAACAAAAGGAAACCACCAACGCCCCACAAAAATTGTTGGACACAATGCAAAGAAACAATCCCAGAAGCCGCCCAGAAGGGAGAAGATAGAATCCCTCACCCCCAACCCCCAAGCGAACTGAGGCAAAACACTTTAAATGCCTGATTAATTGTTGTAATATTCTCAATACTTGCAGTCAGTGAATCTTGCATTCATTTCCATCAATAATGCATTTCAATGTTTTTTACTCAATTGGATTCCTTTCTAAGAAGTAGTCGTTTCATTATTTACGTGTATAGAGTAACGTGTTGGTACAGAGGATTGCATGATCTAGAAGCTTGAGTATAGAACGTTAAATCTAAGTTCCACAGTGCTTGACCTTGATTTTGATAGTGACATCGTCTTTATCTTTGACACAGAGCTTTGTCTTCAAGTTCCAAATTGTTGACTAAGTCTAGAGGTAGAAGTTCTTTTAGTTAGAACGTTTTGCACACTTAAATACACATTAGTGATCCTAAGTGTTCTCATATGTTTGTTATCATTAAAACTTAAGGGTTATTGTTGTTTAACCAATTCTGATCTAATAGTTTTTGTTGTTGTTTTTTTTGTTGGGGGGGGGGGAAAGCATTATAAAGAGGAGGAAGAATGTCACCACGATGAATTTAGGAACTGACAATGGCATAATCATATGTTAAACCGGAAACAAGTTGGCAAACCAATTGTTGATTGGAATCAAGAGCACCAACATTGACTAATTGGTGCGAAAGGGACTTGAGATGTTGACCGTAAGATGAGGCATCCTGAAACTGCTCCATACTTTCTTTCAAAAACCCTTGTTCTAGGTATAAAACCCTAGAGTTTTTGTTGTCCAAGAAAATGTCAAACGACGGGCCCAAGCAAGTTCAATAGTGGGATCACATTTAATGATCGTATTGTTAAGATCATTGAAGATGTTGTTCATTCATTGTAAAACAATGACATCAAGACACGACCACATAAAAGGATCAACTTCTTTGAGAGAGGTATAATGATGTGATTAAGAACTTGATAGGCACGAGCATGCAATCTTAAACAATTCATACCATGTATTGTAAGATCGCTTTTCAATATCAAGTATAACTTTGATGTAAGAGCTTGTTAAACTTGCATGTATGTTTTGATTTTTTCTTCAAGTTAGACTCAAGGGCGGATCAAGACTTTTGGTATATGTGGGGCTAAATTTTCAAAGTAACAATAATGCAAACTATATTAAAAATAAGAAATAACATCATTGTTAATTGTTAAAAGAACATCTCTTTCTATATAACTATAAGTCCCGAATCCGTTCCCAACAATCCGTATTCAACAACTTTAATGCCCTCATTGGTTGAGTTGGATATAACTTCATGTTGTGGCTCACTTGAATTTGCGTATTCGATGATTCTTGATTATCTGAAGAACTAACTTTGCGTTATATTTATTATCAAAAAATAAAAAATAGGACAGAAGCATGTGGAGTTTTAGCCACACATTGCCCCTATGTGTATCCGCCCCTGGTTAGACTTAAACCTTACAAAATATAACTCAATCCAACCTACTTACTTCATTAACAATAGATGAATTGTTAACTTATCTTTACTTTCCTTGTTTTATCAAAAGAAAAAAAAAGAAAAACTTCGTAAAGAAATATATCAATAATTAGATTTCCAAAATAATTTTTCTTCTAACTACTACACTATTTTTTTTTCTTTTTTTTCTTCTTTTGACAAAAGATTTCCATAATAGATATACACAAAGTTTTTTTTTTTGTCACAAAAGGATATACGCAAAGCTTTGTTAATTATTTTTTTATTTTTTTGCAGATGTTATAAACCATTTTTCTTTTGAATCAATATTATACACTATTTAGAATAATAAGATTTGATTCTTAAAAAAAAAAGAATAATAAGATTTGATCAAAAATTTATAGTGGTTTTCAAATAATGACGAATCATATTTAAACAAAAATTTAATAAAATCATATTATCTAAATTGACTAGTATTTAATAAATTACTAAAATAACTGTGTTTTTTTATTTTATTTTGACAAATACTATAATGACGGGTCATATTTCAATAACTCCAAGATGTAAGACTAGTCAGCATTTAATTAATATATTTATACATTTAGAATTGTAAGAATTAAAAAAAATAAAAAAATTGGTGATTCCTTCCGTAGAGAGAGAAGTGAAGAGTAGTAGTTGGGTGAATCTGGTTGAATGGATCAGGTATTGAACAAGGTTGGATCTTACTGGTTCAGCAAGAAAGCCAACAAGGAACTCAACTCTGTCGGTGATGATATCAACGTAAGTACTTCTTCAAACCCTACACCCCCCTTTTTACTCTTTTTTATTTGAACCATATTTGTTGATTATTCATGTGATTGAGACATACATAAGCATGTCCTTTTGGGATTCTAATTCGGATTCCACTGTGAGTAGTTCTTGATTTTGGGATAGAAATAGATTTCTCAGCTATCTGATTTTAATTGGTGGTTCAAAATGTTTTTGATTTATTTGTCGAATTTTAAATCTGGACCGACTTCCTTTGACCGAAGAGAATCCAGGTCCAATTTAGCCGTAGTACAATCTCAAATCAATGGTGGTGATTGTTTAATGATAATTTCGTAAATTGTGTAATTTGAATCGATGGTTGAAATTAATTAATGTGAATCGACATATGTTCTTTTGGGATTCTCCCTGGATATGAAACTTAATTGGATGATTAAATTTTATACGGTGTTTTTATTTTTATAAATAAATAAATTAAAGTTTTGGTGGAGAACTGTAAAATTTGGATTTTATTAAGAAAGTTAGAAGTTTGTTTATGTCTGATAATGACAATGACAACTTTGGTTGTGATTGGGAGGGGGGAAGTGTAACTAGGTGTGCTAGAAGCTTTGTACATCATGTGACTTTAGAGGAACTCGCATTGCACGCAATTTATGTTTATGTGCCAGGACTCCACGTTTTTAAGCCTACCAAGCCTTAAAAACGTGGAGCATTGGGTTATTGATTAAAAACAGGCGAGTGGGTGTATCATAATGTTGCATGAATTCTAGAATGTTTTGGTTTGTGTAACGGTAATGAGGGGCTACCCTTTGGCATCAAAGCTGTCACCTTGATCAATCTTTTTATGAGTTTGATAATGGCGTAAAAGTATTAAGTGGTGCTGGTTACCGTGACTGTATTTCTCTTCTGACATCTACATATGAGTTTACCAACAGGTGTTTGTTAATTTCCCTTGTCGAATACTTGGTGTTCTTTATTTAATAAGCCAGATTTTCATTGTTTATTCGAGTTTATTTTGCCTCTGTTGTAGGATATTGGAGTTTTGAATTGTAATATAAAATAGTAGGAGTATAAGCAGCTCTCAGATTTTGCATCGATGTCAAATTTTTAATGCATAGTATGTGGTTTTAGCGAATAGAATTTAGGATGCCTAAAGATAAATATGAGACTTTGGCGTTGGGCACAGGATTATGGTTTAATCCCGCCATTAAAAAATCAATCTGAAGCAAAATCTGTCTGTATAGATTATAGTTATACAAAGAAATTATGTAACTTGTGTCTATAGATTGATATATCATTTTTGTAAGATTATGTTTCTAGTATCAACTAGAGAAGTTTCTGTTGAATGCATGATAAAATCAATTTCGAAGATTATGCCTGAATGGTATTTGTCCATTTATCTTTACTGGACATTTAAAACTTTTCAGTTTGTATGGAAAAATATGTTGGGTTGTTAATGATCTAACAGTTGCCTTGGTTTTCTAGTTCTTTGTTGGTTAGATCATAGAATATTTCTTTGATCTGAATATGAGGGAAGATGCGATGTTCAAGATTACTTTATCCCCTTTACTGATAATGGAAATCATTTGTGAGTCTTGAGGGCTGTAATGTTTCCATCAGACTAGCAAATGTTGAAAAGTAGATTTCATTGCTTGATCGAATGTTTATATTAACACTCTTCCTTTGGTTTTTTTAGTCACTGTCAAGCAGCATTGAAGGAGGAACCAAATGGCTGGTCAACAAATTAAAAGGTTTGTATCTCTATTCTCTATATTTTTTCTGTGTTTCTCAATCAGGTTATTTTGTTCTAACACTGCTTATTAAAAGATCAGATTTAATAAACATTCTGGTTTGATTAAGGCCCTGTTTGGTTAAACAGTTTAATTTAGCTTTTATCATATAACTGCTTATCTATAAATTGTTTCTATAATTAAAGATAAACTATTTTTATATAAGCTATGGCTTATGGAAATAAGCTGAATACAACTTGTAAACATGTCATAAGCTATTTTCGAAATTTCTGTCATACAGTCTCAAAAGTACCTATGCCAGAGATCAGTTCAAATAAGTCAATCTAAACAGACCCTAATTTAACAATCTAACATGTTAAGCAATCATTTTACAGGAAAGATGCAAAAGCCATTAACAGAGTTGCTGAAGGAGTATGATCTACCAATAGGAATCTTTCCCCGCGACGCAACAAACTATGAGTTCAATGAAGAAACAAGAAAGCTAGTTGTTTACATTCCACAAGTGTGTGAAGTAGGCTACAGAGATTCATCAGTCTTGCGCTTCACAACTACTGTTTCTGGTTACTTGGAGAAAGGAAAGCTAGCTGATATAGAGGGTATGAAGACCAAAGTGTTGGTGTGGGTGAAAGTTACCGCCATTTCATCTGAGGGACCAAAGCTGCACTTCACTGCTGGCATGAAGAAAACAAGGAAAAGGGAAGCTTATGAAGTTTCTAGGGATGGTGTAATTATAGATAAATTCTAAAATTCTGATGTATTGATGATATTGATTAACATTCTGCTGTTAATACTTGTAGTTTGATAATGTCTAAAGTAATGTCTGTTCTTGTGGACCATTATGTTATCCTTTTAGATTTGAATGTTTATGATAATATGATTGAAATTGAATCTCTTTTTGGTCCTTGTTATTATCAAGTAGTTTCAGTTTTTTTGTTTATTCGTTTTTCTTTTGATATCCTATGAAAACTTTTAAGCAATGGAACAGTGACATCGATTTGCAATGAAAAGTAAAAAGGAAAATGTACAAAAAAGTTGCACCAGCCGGGAATCGAACCCGGGTCTGTACCGTGGCAGGGTACTATTCTACCACTAGACCACTGGTGCTTTTGTTGTTATCGTGGTTTTATTTATCGTACTTAAATGGAAAACCTTCTCCAAGACACCAACCGTTGAAGTAGTTTTGGTTTCTTAAGAGCATCAAAATAGTAACTTTAAGAAACTCATTATGGGTTTTATGGTTACTACTAAGTTAATTTTTTATTTTATTTATATAAAAATTGGAGAAGGAAAAATCATTATATGCTACATACTTAAACCATTCATCCATATTTTGCTTTGATGATTGAATTTTCTAAGCAACTTAATTTTTTACAGGAATATAACTCTTGCTTTTCACTATTAAATAAGGGGAGCCCCTAATGTGGACCCTTTTAATTAAGGTCCACCCATGGTTCTTAATAAATGACAATGACTGGTTTCTTTTCATTTAATTGTTTATTGAGCACAACCTTTAAATGACAAAACTGACCCAAAAATATTATTGTCTTACGATGTAATCCTTTTCTTCATCATAAATCTATTTAACTAGTAAGGATAAGATCAGTGATTTCAGGTCTTATTTCACAAATAGCAAGGATTGAGTTGTTGGATTTGGTTTTACATCAACTACCAATGTGTATTTGACGCTGTATTCATTTTGCTTAATAACAAGTTGATATTGTTCTATGATGTAGAGAGAGAAAGTGAGGAGTAAAATGATTTTGCAGTGAAATTTTGTTTTAATAAGGAAGGGCAGAGAAGTAATATCCGCTGCAAGACCTTTAAAAATATTTCTTTTCTATGTGGGACCATAAAACAATATATTTGGTTGCAACCTACTATTGAAAATCATTTTCAGAGGACCATGGGTGGACTCTATTAAGGTCCATATTAAGGGTTTCTTTAAATAAGAGGTGCAATACAAAGTGGTACATAACTGCAAGTTAGAGAGCTAGCTTGAGGAAGTGGATGCCTGAACTAATGCTGTGGGGAACACCCAGAGACGGATGCATGTAGTAAACTTTGTGGACTTGTGCCCACACAAAGTTTTTAGAAACAATTTTTTGGGTAGTATAATATACTAATAGTTGACATTTTAATTACATAAATCACATTTATCACAAGCTATTTCTCTCTTGACCCACACTTATCATCATATATCTCAAACTATTATGAAAAATTGGATACGAAATTAAGTCGGGGATGACCGGTTAAATGATTGTTTAGTTATTTATATAGAGAAAAGTTTTATTTATTGATATTGAAAATGAGAAAATCATTCAAAGTTTCCATAATATGAATAATCGTAAAAGACAATTACTAATGCTATAAATTTTTATATATAATGCCCCCATTATTCAAAAATTCTGAATCCGTCACTGAAAACACCATTTGTTTGCCTCTGAAAAACTCAATAATGGATTCAAAAACCAAATCATTAACATAAATATTCTTCAAGTTATCAAAAACAGTTTTTGAGCCCAATTCGATTTTTTTTTTTTAACAACTCTTATCTAACTTACTTTTATTATTTGCACTCTACGTTTAAACATCTTTTATCTTATCTAACTTACTCTTCTGTTTTTACCATAAAACAAGCTTCATTCAAACGTTGAGAAATGAGAGTACAATCAAATTGACTATAAGTTAAGACATTCTTCAACCATATTTTCAAAGCAAAATACATGCTATCTTATGAAGCTCGGATGCAAGATACGATACGGATACGATACTATACTGATATGTTGATACAGAAAAATTTCAAAAATCAAGATACGATACGGTTGAGATACGTTAATAAAAAAATTATATAATTAAATGTACAATATAATTATAATCATTTTTTAATATGCAAATATATTAACCAACAAAAGAAACTAGTCATAGACTCGTATTACATCAACATAAATATAAATAATATTGACGATTAAGAGAGTGATGATTAGCCAATTACATACACAACACTATACTCAAGAGTTAAGTTATTTTAGTTAACATTAATTGGGAAGTATTGGGGCAAATATCAGTGTAGGATAATTATCGGATACTCTCTTGATACATATTGGGTAATTATATTTTTTTAAAATAAAATTTAATCTTCGGATACTCTCCTGATACGTATCGAAAAGTATCGGTGCAGGAAACACAGGGGATACAATACATCATCCATTTTAAAGTATCGGTGCTTCACATATGCTATCCAATACATATTGAAATTGTAAAAGCTAAAAGTCCATTAACAAACTAAACTTTTAACCCTAACAACCAAATTAAACTAAATTCTTTCAGATAAGACAACTGGTTAAGAGTAATAAAAGATTCAGAATCATTAATTTCATCTATTCTAAAAAAAAAAGTTATTGTTGATGTTCTGTCATGTCAATTATACGTGGTCTTTAAAATAACTAATTCAACTACACGTTGAATTAATGACGGGGTTGAAAAAAAGTTGATAATAATTTTTTTAAACCTTGATATAATTTATTTTTTACATTATATTATCTCCATCGAACCAAGTAATTGGTCTGAACTGGCTAATGTAATTCCCCTAAAATAAATCGTTTGTGAGAACACTAGTTTAATTTTTAGGTGATACAATATTTTATGAGAGCATACTTATACTTCAAATCGACTCTTAATTACAAGTCCCTCTAAATCAGAAGGTTAACTCAAAATCATTGTTAAATATACTTATAAGATCTTCTTAGCTAAATCATGGAGAGTAGCCAAATTGATAATAATATTAAGTGCATTCATATGAAAACATGAATTAGGTAAAATCATTGTGTTTTGCTACTTTTTTAATTTTTTTTTTAAACTCATTATCTTAAGAAATTATTATTCTGGACATCAATGTCATCGTTCACTTACGTAGATGAGGTTTGCTAAATTATTTATAAATATATTTTTTGTCAAGTGACTAAAATGTACATTTTAATATAAATAAATGATGTGTCAGAGGTTTGAACTTTAACTCTTGTATATAACAATGTATTAGTTATGTTCACATGGATAACATAAAAATTGCTCCTTCCGTTTTAAAATGAATGTCACTTTAGCCAAAAAATTTGTTTCAAAATGAATGTCACTTTACATTTTTAATACAACTTTAATTTTGTTCTCCCAACTTAACCCTGAATAAATACTCAAACTTTTATTTCACACGATTTTTAATGCAACTTTAAGTTTGTTTTTTTCTTGGGTAATTTAATAAAAATGTTATGTCTAATGATTATTTCATTTTATTTCTTAATTTGTGTGCAATTGACTAAAACAACAATCATTTTAAAACGACGGAGTATAAAGTAAAGCAAAAGAACAATTTTGAAAAGAATTTTATTCTCTTAGGTAAGTAGACAAATAAAAAAGACACGAATGTTTGAGTAATTAATCAACTAATTATTGAAACTTTGAATCGCACTCACTACCAAATACCAACACACTACAATTCCAAGACACGTGTGAGACATTTGTCCTAAACTTTCAAATAAAACCAAACATCCAACGTGTACCTTAATAACCACAAGCTCGCCACACGCCCTTATCATTAAACTATCCCCACCCTCCACGTGTCCCCAATCCAACGATCCACACAAAATCTCCAAAACCTAAAATCCCCAAAACACCCTTCACCACCATTATTTACTCCCTTTTTCCCTCTTCGTAGCAACCATTTCTCATCACTCATGGCTCTTTCTTGTTCCAAAGTTTCATCCTTTAATGGATTTTCTCTCACACCCATTTTTGGAAATGGTGTTAAGAAGGGAAATTCATCTTGTTTTTGTGATGTGAGAGTTGGTAAGAAATGGGGTGGTGGAAAGGTTACGGTTTGTGCAGCAACGGTTCCTTTGACTGGGGTTATATTTGAACCGTTTGAGGAGGTTAAGAAAGATTATCTTGCTGTTCCTATTGTTCCTCAAGTTTCTTTGGCTCGTCAGAATTATGCTGATGAATGTGAATCTGTGATCAATGAGCAGATTAAGTAAGCATTTCAATGATCCTCGTTCAGTTGTTTTTTTTGTTAGTTTATTTATTTCCATATGAATTTGTATCTTGTGTGTTGCTAATATGAGAAAAGCTATATAACTTTTGTAAACATATGTGGTTGGACTTAGACTCTAATGGTTAATGAATTTTAGTTAAAGTCGAATGAATCAAGAGAACTAGAATTCTATCTTGATTAGAACAATATTTAACAAGTTTTACTTAATTTTAAGTCGAACTCGAGATTATCAATGTTTCCTAGGAAATTAGATGGTTAAGAGACAAAAATATCTAAAACTTTGCTTAATAACAAGCAACAACACACAAAAAATAGCTACACAAAAAGACCTCTCATTTTCTAAAAGAATTTAAAAAATAGTAAATAGTTTTTAAAATTCTCAAATGGGATCAAATAGTACTAATAATATTTTTGTCTCATGAGAAACTATTGCATGTGATATTCGAAATTTATTGGGATCATGTTAGTCTTTTTATAATTTTTTAGAGATTAAATAGATATTTTTGTTGATACAAATTTAGAATTGTTGGTTAAATACACTCCGTGCAAGATCCAGACAAAATTTACCCATAAGAAAGCTCTAGGATCTTATAATTTGTTAGTTTTTTCTTTTATAAACAATTTTTTTCTATATTTCATTTTTTTTTTGCATGCATTGGATATTCCTATTGTTACTATGCTAAGTGATTTTGTTTTCAATTTATGTGACAGTGTGGAATACAACGTTTCCTATGTGTACCACTCCATGTTTGCATATTTTGATAGAGACAACGTGGCACTCAAGGGATTTGCAAAGTATGTCAAACATAAACTCCAATATGCCTTATGATCTTATCCTCTTATTTTGTTTCTCATTTCTCAAACAGGCTTTCAATTTCATTTTGCTGTTATTGTTGAAATCAGGTTTTTCAAGGAATCTAGTGAAGAAGAGAGAGAACATGCTGAAAAGCTTATGAAATATCAGGTTAAGTTAGCTTTGTACTTAATAGTTATATGTTTGGATCGACTTATTTAAGCGTATCTACTTGCATAAGCACTTGTTAGCATATGCACTGATGAGACTATGCACCAATGAGATTTTCTGGCTGAGTTTATGGAAACAACTTATGCCAGGTCCAAAAACTGTTTTTATCTTATTTCCATAAGCTATGTTGTATATCCTATGAAAACAGCTTATAGCTGAGATGAAAGTAGTTTGACTTTATTTTACTGTTTGGTCTAGAATTTGCTTATACATAAAACATGTATATGATAAGCGCTTCTGCTATAAGCTTTATTAAGTTGTTTATCCAAACAAGACCACAGTATAAAGTAGCTTTTCTAAAATTCACTTCTAATATTTGTATCGACATATCTAGTTCTTCTTAAATTGTTTAGAACGTTCGTGGTGGAAGAGTTGTACTTCACCCTATCAAGAATGTGCCCTCAGAGTTTGAGCATGTGGAAAAAGGAGATGCATTGCATGGTGAGCTTGTTTGCTGATTTCATCACTGTCTCAAACTTAACAGTTTCCGAATACTTTGATGTTTGCAGCTTCACACGTTATAGTTGTGAAGCTGTGCATTATGGTTTGCCATATTCAGTAGTTTACAGTAATCAATTATGCTGACTTTTGCTTTTCCTTTTCTTCTATTCCTTGTTTCAGCAATGGAATTAGCTCTGTCGTTGGAGAAGTTAACAAATGAAAAACTTCTGAATGTGCACAGTGTAAGCCTCTTTGTCCCTTTAGCTTTGTGTTGCAAACTTTTCTAGAAATTCATAAATTATTTGATCTGTAGTTGTCAAGGCTAATCATTTTAAATATTTGTGAAAAATAGGTGGCGGACCGCAACAATGACCCGCAAATGACAAGCTTCATTGAACATGAATTTTTGGGTGAACAGGTGAAACTCATAGTACTGGGAATTCATATAAACTTTTGGTGCTTAAAAAAATGAGAAAAAAGTTGCTTTAACAATGTTAGGGATTCATATTTTTGGTAGCACTATTTTTGATGTGTTTGTCAAAACATATAACTTTCTTTCTTCAGGTTGAATCAATTAAGAAGATATCGGAGTATGTGTCTCAATTGAGAAGGGTTGGAAAGGGTCATGGTATGTATATACTATAACTACAATCATTTTTCATATTGGTCCAAAAACTTTGCCTTACACATAGCACCTATCAATTAGTACGATCTATGTAACACTGACACTTCAAATTAAAGGCGTGTCTGGTATGGTCTATGTAGCACTGCCACTTCAAATTAAAGGTGTGTCTAATATGATTTATGTAGCACTAACACTTCAAATTAAAGGTGTGTCTGATGTCCAACACATGTAGTGTCCCACATTGACACATGCGGTTACATTTAATCACTTCTATTTTTCAAATTATTACTGGTGTCTACATGCATGTGTTGTATCCGGTGTTCATGTCGGTTTTAGTGTTTCATAGAGCATGATACTTCCTATGTGTAGGAAAGGGAGAGAAATGAAAGCGACCAGGAGTAAGGTGGACATACTTAAATTGTAATGAAATTTATATTTTGTGGCTTGCAGGTGTTTGGCACTTTGATCAAAGACTTCTTCATGAGGAACATGCTGTTTAATCATGAATAGCCTTCTCTAGTATCTGTCTACGTTTAATCTTTTGTCAAGTGCTTGGTTGTTTTCTGTTGTAACTTGTAACATAGTTTTTCCTACGTACTGAGATTGCAGAACTTAGAGTAATGTAATTGTTAGTGTGACATGCATAAGGTTACAAACCTTGTGCAGTAACATCTGTTAACCGCTTTTAATAATCTCTGTCTTCAATAAAAAAGAGGTTATCATGTTTTGTTCACACTATGTTTTGTTCAACTTCATGATTTATGTCATTGTCACTTGAGTTCTGTACTTTTATGTTTTGAAAATTGTGGAAATGGAAACAAATCAAAACCTCAAATATAGATTACTATCAGTATCAGGTACTGGTTTTTACATGAGATTCAAAATTGAACTCTGATCATTCACTTTCATATAGCATTATAGCTCATAACAAAAATGAAATCATGTTATCCTTGAACAAATCACCAATAGGAAGACCTATTGGTCCTTTTCTTCTTGCAGGCATGTTGAGGAGATGAAGATTCAATCATTTTCCACATCACTTGAATATCTTCATATTCTCCACAAGACTCCATGTCCTTATAAAGACTAACAAGTCCATTTCTGTGTCCTGTATTTAATCAAGACTACAAATAAGTAAATGATCAAGGACAAATCATATACTACAAATTAATTTATTTAGGCCATGTTTGGATAAACATCGTGTTTAAGCTCTTATACACAAGAGTTTGTCGTATAAGTGCTTTATGTATAACTATTTTTTCTATAAGCTCTTTCAAACAGTCTCACATGTGCTATGTGCTAGTAGATTAAGAATTGGTGATGACAGACCTATTCAATATGCATACACATTCATATTCCACAAATTTTTCTAATAGCAATGGAATCATAAGCAGCTTATTACTTACCTTGAGATTTGAGCCTGAAGTTTGAACTCACTTTACAAAGTATACTCTTAAAAGGATAGATAGTAAGACTCTTGAAACACTTCCAACCCTTCCAATTCCTCATTTTTCCAGAGCAGGTATCTTTGAATTCCTTGCAGCCACCTTTTATACTTGGCATCTTACCCTTCAGAAAAATAATATCTAGCAAAACAACAAAATGAATACTGCCACTACAGAAAGCAATAAAGAAGAAGACAAGGCCATTTGTGATCTTTTTGTTCCTCCAATTTTGCAAAATATAAAAATATTTAAGAAATTTTATTGAATATCCTATTCAAGCAGATACCAATATTTAAATTAACAACGTTACTTAAATTTATTTTGGACACATCATTGGTATTTTATCTAAAATATCTAGCTTTATTGATAACTAATCTCCGTCAAAGAATTGAGATGATCGTCTTTAACGGGTCTTTCTTTTCAGCTACAGTTTTTCTATCTACGAAACTCAAATCGAGACATTATTTTAAGAGATTTAAGTCTAGTTCTACTTGGATGATGTAATGTTGTTAAAATATTACGTAAATTTATGACACACATAATACAATTTAGAAATAGTGAGTGAGAGGAAATTTCATTTGGATTTTGCATTTCCTTATTATTCATGTAACGAATATTCCTAATATGATTGCATCTATAATGAAAATAGTGTGATGTGGGGCCCTTGTATAGCGGTTGGTTGGTTTATCTTGAGTGCCTTTGTGTTTGTATTTGCAATTCTCTATAGTTTAATGCACTAAAATAAAGACTCCTTTGTTTTGGTGTGTGAGAAACTTACCATCTAGAGTCTTTTTTAATATTGAAAGGCAAAGTGTCCTAATTGGTGATTTTTTCTTTAAAAGGTAATTGGTGATTGTTAACGTTGAAAGGAGCCTTTGGATTCTGTTTCAATCGCCTTCTGACTATACTCCTTTAGACCATTATTATAAATAAAACATCACTTTTTAAATATATTGAATAATTAATGTATTCGGTCTTTATTATAAATTAGATACATTAATTATTCAATGTGTCTAAAAAGTAAAGTTTTGTTTATAATAGTAATCAAATAGAGTACATATCAATATATCATACTTGGTGTGAGTGCAATTTGGAAGCTAGATTGGGGGCATGTTTGGGAACTTCCTCAATTTGGTGTGTTAATTTTTTTTATACTATTATTTCTACTTTATTTTGAATGTTTAATAAGTTTAATGTTGCATTACAGGAGAGTATAGTCTGAAATCTCTTTGGTGATCATGATGTTTATGAAAGTTTGAGAATTCTTGACACTTATTTCTTGTGTATATCCTACAATATTTGGTGTTGGCAAACTCAAATACACGTGAGAAACGATAACGATAAAGATGTAAACTACTTTGATATACATAAAAGAAATTAAAGGATATTCATTGTCGGTCTAAAATAACTTTACACTAACATGCGATGATAATCCTCTAATTTGGCACACTATCTCGCAATTTTACACTAAATGTGTTATGCACTTAAACTCTACATCAAATAAACCCCCAATAAAATACTAAGAAAGTTACATAAAATCACCTAGATATCCATCTTAGAGTTCTGTAGTTTCCTCCTTCACCACGTTCATAGACAAAATCAAGCTGAGGAAAGATTTTGTATAGCATACCATCCACATGCATGCTATACCAAAGCCTCCATCTCTTCCATAAAATAAGTGGAATGATCACACATCCAAGACCAAAAGTGAATCCCAACTCCCCACTTAAAATGTTCCAATCAGTTGAACTATTTGTTTCCATTAATGCTTGAGATGACCACAACCCCTTTCCCCCATCATCACAATTATTTGTTAATGGAGGTCCACATAGTCCTTCATTACCTTCAAATGAAATTGCATCAAATGTTTGCATTTGAGTACCTATTGGGATTTCCCCCACCAAATGATTATAAGAGAGGTTCAAGTATGATAGAAAAGTTAGACTTGCAAGCTCATTGGGAATTTCTCCACTCAAATTGTTGTTAGACATGTCTAAGGATTCAAGATGCATCAAATTTCCAAAAGATAAAGGGATATGACTTGTGAAAGTATTATGTGACAAGTTGAGATCATTCAGTGCTCTCAAATTCACAATCTCTTCTGGTATTGGACCTTCAAAATGATTAGAGGAGAGATCAATGGAAGTGAAGATTGTTGGTATTTTTATCAACTTCATTTGCATACCTTTATTCACAATTGTGACTGAATCCAAGTAACGACCACCAAATTCATTCGCACTGACGTAGTAATCAAATAAGTGGTCGGCTACGTCATAAGGTACAGCTGATAACAATTTTCCTAGTCTTTTGACAAGAAATTTGTTGATAACCAAAAACAGTTTATTGTAACGTATAGTATCATGATTATCAAACATGTCAAAAAATAATGTCCCATATTCTTCATGGATTTCATCTCTATCATTACCACCCATCATTTTTGTCCAACTTCTCAAGAGAGATTTAGGTAGCGTGCCAGTGAAGTTATTGGAAGCTAGATCAACAATATGAAGCATTTCCCAATCATTGGTTCTAGTTGGACATGAAATTGGACCATAGAATTTGTTTGACCTTAAAATCAACACTCTAAGGGTGGAAATCTTCCTTAAAAAGCATGGAAATCTGCCACTAAACATGTTGTTTCCAAGGTTTAATACCTGTAGCCTTTGGCAATTTGTTAGAGATTTCGGGATTACGCCTCTGAAATTATTTCCGTTCAGATCAAGGAACCTTAAATTACATGAACTTGAAATAGTGTCAGAAACATAACCTGTGAGCTTGTTTCCAGCAAGATTTAGTACTCTGAGTATACTGTTCCTTTTTGTCAAACACTTGGGAATGAAGCCGCTGAATCCGTTACGGGAAAGATCGAGCAACCGGAGACTCGAGAAATTGCAAAAGGATTTGTGGATATTCCCTTGGAAGCTGTTATTTGAAAGGGAGAGGAAGTATACAAAAGGGAGATACATATCTATGTCTGGTGGGACAGTACTGAATTTATTGCTTGAGTAGTCCAAATGAACAGCATATTTTGTGAAAGTAGGAATTTTTCCAACAAGTTTATTGGAATGAAGGTCAAGGCTATATAGATTGGAATTAAGATCATCAAAAGGTCCTTCCAAATTTGTGAAGAAATTGTTGGAAAGATTCAGATAAACCAGAGAGTCAAATCTTAATATCCAGTTTGGTATTGCTCCATGAATGTAGTTGTTGGATAAGTCTAGACCATTTAGACGAGGTTGATTTCTCAAGAACTTTGGAAATTCCTTCAACTTACAAGAAGCTAACAGCAAATATTTCATCTTTGGAAAGGATGGAAGACCATCATGATTTTCTTTGAAAGTTATATCAACGGACAAATTGTTGTATGAGAGGCCTAATGTATTTAAACTTTGCAGCCTCTGAATCATGTCAAGCCGCATCGAGCCATTGAATTTATTTCCGGAAAGTTGGAGGAAGCGAAGTTCTTTAAGTTGAAAGATAGACACAGGAACAGGCCCTTGTATTTCATTGCTGCTTAAATCAACCAACTGTAATTTGGAGGAAGAAGCATTTGGGAATTCATCCAATGGACCGGCAAATCCATTATGTGAAAGTGTAAGATCTTGCAAAGATGGAAGTGTCAAAACCGATGGAGGAATTTTCCCATTGAGGGAATTGTCACCTAAATTAATAGTAATGAGATTTACAAGTCCCTCCAAATCAGCAGATGAAATAGATCCTGTCAAATTATTGTGCAACAACGATAAATATCGAAGTTGTTTACTCATTCTGAAAGAGGGAAGTGTACCAATAAAGTTATTGAATGATAAGTCCAAATGAACAAGTCGGGTGAAAGTTGACAGTGACAAAGGGAGAGTTCCGTTGAATCGGCAGTTAGATAGGTCTAGAGTAGATAACTGCTTCAAATTGGAAAGAGAACTTGGTAATTTCCCAGACAAATTTGTATTACTGAGATTCAAGGTATGAAGAGACACATCTAGCAGGAAGTTCGGCAAAACGCCATTAAGATCCTGATTTGAAAAATCAAGTATTGCCAAACTTGTCAAGTGAAAGATCTCAATAGGAATAAGCCCCTGGAAGTCTGCATTTGACAAATTCAAATACCTCAAATTCTTTAGCATGCCAATCTTGGAAGGAATGGAAGAGCTGAAATTATTGTAAGCTAAACTCAAATTCTGCAAATATTGCAGATTAAAGAGGTTTGAATTGTTTAGTCCTCCGGAAATAAATTCCTCACTCAAGTCTAGACCAACTACATGGCCCATGTTGCATGTTACTCCATTCCATTGACAGCAATCACCACTTTGATTCCAATGAACCATTTTTTTGGAACTGGCAGGGTTGTATATAAGGTTGTCCTTCAAATTGAGCAGTAAGAATTGCTGATGGTTAAGACAATGGCTTGTTGTTGCTGGTGCTGCATCAGTATTGATTGTTAAGATTATCAAGCAAAAGGGCATGGAGAAAGACAATAAAGCTTGATGGATTCTCATTTCAGATTAATATACTCAATCACGGGTGGTAGGTTAAGACGGTGTAGCTTTAATGTTTGAATGTAATACCCTTTTATAGACATTCAAAAAATTCAGTTATTGTTGGCTAGATCATGCAGGGCTGAGTTTGACACTAAAGCAGAAGAAGTTCCTTTCTTGCATGACTCATCAGTTTTTGAATTTCACAGATAAAAAATGTTTGATCAAATAACTGTATTTGCGTCAAGGAAAAAGCTATCAAATAAAAAATGACAAGTGTAGTTTCTTGTCCAAGTTAACAATGGACTATCAAATACAGTCCACACTGAATACATTCTATAGAAAATATCAAAAGAAACCAAGTGAGTTGACTTAGGGTGTCGTCACTGTCGTGCCAAGTTGAATTAGAAGGGAAGACTTTGGAGGGCTAAGTCTATATTTCAAAAACCAACTCGCAACACACAGTGGCACCGCACAAGGTCTGCAATGAGCTAGTCTGTAAATAATTGCTCGATCAAGTGGGATATTGTCTTTTAAGTTGTAAATAGCCTTGTTCTTGTAACAGGAGAATTGTTCTATACTTGCTTAATAATAAAACATTATTTTCATTTTATATCCCTTTAAAACAATTCTATTGTCAAATCCTTTATATTTAAGTGTAACAAATAAACTAAAGATTCAATTCACTCTGGTCAAGTCAAATTCGAAGAAACACGGTCATCGTCTATGTTGTAGGAATAACATAGCCAGGTAGTGTTATTTTATGATGATATTTTTCCAACTCACTGAGCAAAAATAGAAGCTTTGACCCCAAAAAAAAATTATGTAACCAACATATATTGATAGCTTCCTGGTCGGTTTGTTTTGGTTGTTAACTTATTCAGTTTTTTTATAACCTTCCTTTCACTTGTTTTCTCACTAAGTATTAAACAGAGTTAATACATGATGAAAGAATACCAAATAAAAAATGTGACTTGAAGCAAAATGGGAGAGCATAATCGTAATTATATCAAAATTGTGATACAATTGGAAGACTAAATTGAGCACAAGAAATGTCATCCAAACAAAATTAAACTCACATCAAACCTAGTTAAAAATAGTGATGTTGTAATAAAAATAAAACTAATATCATATTAGTCGCAGTATCACAGACAATCTAAACAGCTAAATTGTCCAACAATATAAGGTGTTCAAATTTAAGCAGCTGCGGCCTGTTGAGAAGCAGCCATCCGCTTCCTAGCCTCCTCAATGACGGTCAATTTGATACCTTTCCCTTTGGGAAGAGACACCCAAGGTTTCGACCCTTTGCCAATCGTGAAGACATTACCCAATCGGGTTGCAAACTCATGACCAGTAGCATCCTGGACATGAATGGTCTCAAAAGTGCCTTTGTGTTTTTCCCTGTTCTTGATGACACCAACACGACCTCTGTTCCTTCCTCCAGTCACCATAACAACATTCCCCACATCAAATTTGATGAAATCAGTTATCTTGTTCTGTTCCAAGTCTAGTTTGATTGTGTCATTGGCCTTAATTAGGGGATCAGGATAGCGGATGGTGCGCCCATCATAGGTGTTCAGATACGGTATCCCTTTCTGCCCAAACTGAACAGATCGTACCTTGCAAAGCTTAAACTGCAAAAGGTTGGGGAGGGAGGGCAGATTATTAAACCAATATAAAGAAGGCTCCATCATCATCTAGTTTATATAAATTATGGAACAGTGTAACTTTGAGTAAAAATTATAGATATTGTGAAGGATTAGACAGACCTTTGCTTCATCATCCCTTACGGAGTGGAGACGGAATCGACCCTTAGTGTCATAGAGAAGACGGAAGTTTTCATTGGTCTTGGGAATAGATACGACATCTAAAAGTGAAAACATAATGAGATTAGAACAAGATAATCTCTAATGATAATTTAAAATCACAAACCTACTTGGTTATACTGTCTAACTACTAGCAAAATTCTCAAACGAAAAAAACAATGACCAATTATTCAAAGTACAAAATTGACATCTAAAGTTTAACAATGCCGTGCAATTTAAGTCTAATATCCATACCCATAAAACCAGCAGGATATGTCTTGTCTGTCCTAACTTTGCCATCAACTAGAACATGTCGCTGCATCAAGATGGCAATTACTTCTCTATATGTGAGAGCATATTTTAGTCTGTTCCTCAAGATAATGATCAAAGGAAGGCACTCCCTTGATTTGTGTGGTCCAGAAGACGGCTTTGGGGCCTGCACAACAAAGAAATTCAATGCATGAGTTCAGAATGAAAGTTAAGATTTAAAATAAAATAATATAAACAACACAGCGTCTCAGAATGATGTCCATACAAAGGCGCCGCCAAGCTTATCAAGCATCCAATGTTTTGGAGCATTGAGCCGCTTCAAATGTTTCTTCAAACCTCTTGCCTGAAATACATGAGAAAAACTAACAATAAGATTATGATTGCTAATGCTACATACAGAGATAAAAATAAAGTTACGGTCGCATACACAATGCCAAGTAAACAAAAGATAACATATGCAAAATCAATCTGATGAAAGCATACAACATAAGTGAACTACCCATTCATCAAACTCAAACCTAGATTGAGAGAGGTAGGTTTAGTCAATGATATACTTCACTTAACACTGTAACTGAGAATACTAAACAACTGAACAGCGGAATCATGTGACTGTGAACAACTAAAAATTTACCTAGCCACATTTATAATCTATAAATAATTCGAAGGTTTACAGAAGATAGTCCTATCCTACATCATGAATGTCTATGCATTATTAAATTTTCACTATAAGATACAACTAATTCTAAGGGTTACAGAAGATAATCCTATCCTACATCATGAATGTCTATACATTATTAATTTTTCACTATACAAAATAAAAAAATTATATATGGGTGAACTTGTATGCAGAATGCAGATGTCTAATTTTTCAGGCTTAGAACCAGAAGAGATGGTATGACATTATCAATGGTCAAGACAAAAACTAAAATAACTGATTCAAATTTTACTTATACATTGAAAAACTAAATTTATTTTCAAATGAGAAAGAATCTATTAGTCATGAATCATAACTAAGGAAAACTTAAAGCCAAGCACCAAATCAATATTCACAACATAATCCTAACCTAAAAACAATCAGACAAGAGTAAACATCTTATCAATATGTTTAGAAAATGCATGTAACAATCAAAATATTAACTCAATTTCTAATCCAAAATGTCAATAATTAAACTCTACTCAGCAAATGGACTAAGATTTCCCACAGTAACTGTTTTAAGCAGTTATAAATCTTCACCAGTTGACCATCAATTAGAGAATTTATTTCAAGCAAATTTGGTGAATGTGTTATGTGATGGTCCTATCTCAAATTAATCAACGGGATTATTTACAATGTCAAACTCGTTCATACAGTTAAAGCAGAGAATCTGGACCCCTTGACAAATACATTACCAGTAGATAACATTAGAAAAAGTAAGCATTTTTTACATCTCACTGCGCTCAAATAACAACACATTTCATGTTCTTAACTAAACTGAAAAACATATAGCATAATTTGCATTGCATTCCACATACAAAATTACACATAGATACATATTAGACACCAGCTAATAAAAATCAAACAGAACCAGTAAGCTAAGCCAAAATAAATTAAAGTATGGGTGACCTTGTACAAGATGTCCATGTTGGCAGGTTTAAAATTAGTAGACACGGCATTAAAATTTCCAATGTTATCAATGGTCAATACAAAAACAAAAATAGCGGAAAGAACTTTGAAAATCTGAATACATTTTTGTTTAAGTAAGAACCTATTTATTAGACAAGAATCATAGCCACTAAAAAAAACTCTAAAGCAAAGCACCAAATCAAAATTCACAAAACAATCCTATCATGAAACCTTAAGACCAAGCTAATGAGAGCATCCACAATGGAGACACCCATTTTTGGGTACTTAAATGGGCCCCACACATACACATCACTCATTTATAATTTTTTAATAGTGGTACTTAATAAGCACTCAATCCCTCCAACCCAAATCTCACACAAAGTTCTTAAATGGGACCCATTAATCAACTATCAATAACTTTATATCACTACATTTCAATTTTTTAATATTAAAAAAGTGCGGGTTCCATTTAAAGTTGGGGGTCTTAAATAAGATCCCGCGTCTTATAAGACCCTGAAAAAGATTCTCCCCAATGAGGTACCTAATAAGTACCGGGTCTTAAATGTTTAAGACCCTCCCATTGGAGATGGTCTGATACATTAAATATGCATTAAAAACGGCACATATCAATACAAATATTAACTCAATTTTTAATCTAAAATGTCAATAATTAATCCGGGTACTATGATTTTCTTCAATAACGGTGCAATAAAGTCATCCATCTCAACATTTTGATCTAAATCAATAGAAGAGATTATTCAAATCTAATTTGGTGAATGTATTACCATTTACCAGAGCAGTTCTATTCTCAAATTAACGACCAAGATTATTTACAATGTCTCTTTACAAACACATTGTCAGTGGATACTAATAATATTTACCTCTCTGAGCTCAAATAATAACCCATAATATTCCTAGCTAAAACCGAATCACATGTTGCATAAGATGCAATTGCATTTACACAGACAACATTACATTACAAAATGAGCATTAGATATTAGATAATCAAAATCAATCAGCTAAGACAAAATAAAATCCAGCATTACAATCAACAAAAATACAATTAAAAAAAATACAAAAAAAAAAAGTGTAATTGTAGTGTAGGGTTGAAGACTCACTAACCATGTTGGTGTGTTGTGAACAGAGACGAACGGCGCGGTGGCAAGGTTGAACGGCGCGGTGGCAAGGTTGCCGCACCTTTTGGTTCGTGTGTGTGCGCGCGAGTTGTGTGAGGTAAAAAAAGAACAAAGAACCCTAGTTGAAATATTTATAAATGAGCTTCCTGGGTCAGACCTTTGATTTTGTAAAATGGAATTTCTATTTGCTTCTTGATTTTACTAATAAACTACTCTAACTCAATTACCCCTCAAAATTGTAAGGTTCGTTAATTACTTCTTTTATGTTAACAAAATTTTAATTACACCTTTAAAATTATACAATGTTAATTAATTTATTTCCTCCGTCAAATTTTTCTATCATCACGATTTACAAATATCCCATAAACTTTTACATTTATGTGCAAAATACTCGGAAGTCAAAAATTTATATAAGTAGATATTAAGTAAAAAGCAAACAAAACACCGGTGCAGTAAGGCCACCCAATGTGAAACCAATTATCGAAGCTTCCTTCCACCTCATGCAGTGAGATGACTATGACGTCTTGAGTATGTTACACATGTCGATCATCAACTATAGCACACCATTAATATAGACTTGACCAGGTTCAGCAAATTGGTGGAACTCTTTAGTTGCATAGATGTCGTGGTCATATTGACCATGTTTATAGGGTATGTGATCACATAACGTCTCATATAGATCTTAGAAAGCAACAAAATAAATTATGTTATTAAAAAAACTCAAACTTTAAACATAATTTTTTTTCCTTAAAAAAACATAATTTGTTTCCTTTCTTTTATACACGTAAGATAATTTTTTCTTTTGAATAAGTCAAAATTAAATATATTAACACCACGTTAACATTTTCTCTAATACAAGACCTGCTAGAGAAAAATACAAAAGTTTACAACAATAAAAATAAAATAAAAAACAACAAAAAAAAAATCAACGCTTGTTTTTGGATTTCTAAACTGTTGTATTTGGATTTCCAAATTCTATTATCTACCGAAGCTGTTACTAGGTTGAGTCACAATTAGGTCGCTCTCTTTAAGGCGTTTCGTGACACTGTCCAAAATTGTGCAAGACAGACTATCAACCACGCTGCCTCCAGGATAAAACAAGTCCAGCTACAACTGTGCGGTTAACTACTGCACTGTAGAAAACCGTTCGAGATATACACCCTCAAATATGGTAATAAGACCACTCTTCAATACTAAAACCACTTTAATATGATATTATTATCATTCTATTACGGTGTTACCACCATTTCTCCTCAAATAGAACAAATATTGATATAATATTTATATACCGCTAAGATCATTCTTGATTCCGACGGGGCATTGTTATTTCAAATATGGAATATGATCTTAAAAGTACTCTTTATTCCGAAGGACGTATATTATCGAAGAGACTATGTTTTTAAGACCTTTCTTAGTTCTGAAGGGACATTATACCGAATAGGGACTCGTTAACACAAGCTGGAGGGAGACGAGAGAAAGAGTTCCCGACAACTCAATAAAACTCTTTGGTGTGTTTTTTGAACTGAGTGGAGTCCTCTATTTATATAGAGATTCTGTAACTGTTTTAACAAAAATTACGACGGCAGTTACTCTAATGGATAAGATTAAAATGGAGTTTATCCATTAATTAGTTCAACAACACTTGTGGATATCAAATGAAACAAACTATTGGATTTGAATGAAGGAAATATAAGAAATTTAATTAAATTCTTATTCTTATCACAACCACCATAAACTAAATTTATGGGAAGTGATATTTTCGAATAAAACACTATAATGTGTGTTCTATTTTATGTGGGACCCCCACACTCTATTTATTCAATTCACACAACATTAAATCAAAGTATAATTAGTTGGTGTTTAATCTTCCAACTTATTTTTCAACATTAACCAATGTCTAAACAAACAAAATGACATAGCCATCAACTATGATAAGAACAATGTTAAACCTTTAACAAATCATGAACCTGGACGATCTAAGTTTTGAGTAACTATAACCAAACAACATTTGTTATGAAATTAAAAGTAGACTTGCCCAAAAAAAATAAAAAGCAAAAGGAAAATGTTGTGTTGAAAATAATTTTTTATACTTTTAAAGAATTTGTTACATAGTATTTTGCTTATTTGATATTTTGGTGGAAAACAAGTACCTTTATGTGTAACTGTATGGACTAATCCTTTAAATTGAGTAGGATTTATAAATGACAAAACTTTTTCTCAAGAGATTTAATATTGCCTATTTGATTCGAGTTTTCTTTTCCGATGCTAATTAGAAATTAGCTCAAATTTGCACAAAAAATAGGTGTAACCAATTGAATACTTAGAAAGTGTATACTATTTCTAACTCAACGATCGAGGTTGGAACCTCTACTCCTTTGTCTTTGTACGAGTTTTCAAGCTGTATGGTCATTTAGTCTATTAAAAAAATGCTTGGAAAAGTGGAGAGTATCCAAGGATTGTCATATTTAACTCTGATCTCATATTAACAACTCTTGCCACTTGACATGTGATACTATCCAAGCACATTCTTTCGGACAATTTGTATAGTTTGGGTACTTCTACAAAAATGGATTTTTAGTAGTGAATTTGTAAGCAACTCCCACAATACAACAATACAAAAGGGCTGCAAGTCTGCAACTATCAAAGAACTTGTGCACAATTTTAATTGTTTTTTGTCAAGAAAAGCGTAGAGTAAATACATGACATTACAAATTTCAAAAAATAAAAATACATGACATTGCAAAAGAATCACATTTTCGGGCAATGAGGTCTTGTGATCAGAAATAAATTGCTCTGTCTCTTTAGTCACGAACAAGAGAGTTAATCAAAATAGTTGCCTCATCTGCTGTTGGTGCCGCATCATCTGGTCCAAACAAGGCAGTGTCAATCAAACACAAAAAATATACAAACAACCCTCATCAAAGTATATGATAAAAAACCTAAATTATTTTTTCTAACAAAAATAAAGCAAAAAATAAATAAATAACAAACAAACTAGTTCAATTCAAGGCCAAAGAAAAGTTCTATGTTGGGGAAGGAGTAAAAAAATGTTGGGGGGAGGGTAGTAAAAATTTACCATGGTTGAAATAGAGGGGTTTTGTAAAATGACCTAAAAGTAAAACTAAGATGTCAGTATAAGATTTTGCAAAATGACCCTTTAGTTTTTGACTTTTTGTTTTTTTTACCTGGTAAATGAGAAACAATGTCATGAATAAAGCCTCCACCGCCATTGCCACCATTAGCCTCATTTTCTGTCTTCAATCTCTTAATCTTTTCATCAACTTTGATTTCTTCATCTTCCTTCTCCACCACAACTTCTTCACACTCACGTTTGTGAAAGAAGTTAGAAACCAAATTGCTTATGAGCCCTTTCTCTCCATCACTGTTATCAACCTCTTCCTTTTTCTCAAGAACTTCATTTCCACTTTCATCTTGAGTAGTATCTTTCTCAGTTCTTGGACTAGAAGGAGTTATAAAAGTAGATATCAAGTTGCTAATAACACCTCCACCACCTGAACTTTCTTTAGCTTCTTCTTCTTCTTGTTTCATCTTTTCATCTTTTTCTGTCGAGACAAACCCTTCTTCTTTTTCTTTAGCATCTTCTCTTTTGGATTCATCTTGTGAATTTTGATTCATTGGAGGAAACATATTAGGAGTTTCTGTTACACCGTCTTCCATAGTGTATTTTGTGTCTTTGGAATATCTTGTT
>Ga0099826_10000141_pt1 | contig 30814 bp, 8 predicted proteins | sample Mtrugardesep15_FD_76830 | JGI IMG/M metagenome (GOLD analysis project Ga0099826, IMG submission 76830) | Root nodule microbial communities of legume samples collected from California, USA - M. trunc garden sep15 | ecosystem: Host-associated > Plants > Roots > Nodule | place: USA: California... | reverse complement strand
ACAAGCAACAAAGGAGGAACTGATGCATTGTTTAAAGGATTGAAGGGTCCTATAGTAAGTGTGGCATTGGCTTTAGGGTTTGCTGTATTTCTTGTGAAGTATAGCTCAGGAGATGATATTGAAGTGTTCTTAACACCAAAAGACATCATAGTTGGAATGATGGGATTTCTTGCATGTAAAGTTTCTGTGGTGTTGGCTGCTTTTAAGCCTATAACAGTTGGGCAGAAGTTACCTGGTGACATGTAATTATTCACTTTTATACAAGAAATGTTACACATAACTCTAGTGATACACTATGTTAGGCATAACTCAATACAAATGTTATACTTTTATTAGTCATTTCATGCATATATGAATAGAATTTATATATATACGGTGTAAATACGTTTATACTGCCATTAATTATAATCATTAGATCATTGAATATGTTTTGACTTTAATTGTATCCACCTTAAAAGTCTGATAAAAAAAAACTGTCTTGATACTCCTTACTTGACATCTCAATGTCACTTTGGTTACATTATTGTGCGCGAAAAGCTCAATAATGTCATCTCTTGTTGCAAGTTCTCCATAGCTGCAAAGTATTATATTGATTGTGTAAAGATAAAAATATTTCATTATACCACGACCACAGGTAAAAAAGAAGCACATAATAAAACCAAAAAAAAGTCCCTACTGTTTTCAGTGTAAATTGTCTATAAACAATCGTATAGGAGTCTTTTTTTTTTTTATCACAAACATCATCTTTTGAATTTCATTGTTTGATTCCTATCTATCTATTTGCTCTAATGTTAATTTTCCAGTTTCTTAAATGCCGAAACAACCTCTCAAAATAAAATACCAAAACAAGTCACCAAGAGCAGCCTGCAACTGAATGACCTTACCATTTTCAAAAGCAGAAACTAAATGACCTTATCAAAGGCAAGGATGGCCCTGAGGATCGGCAGGAGAGACGACAACCCAGGACACCATTTTTTTAGGGGCACTAAAATTATTATTATTTACTTAGTAGTTAATACTGTATGGATATATTTCTTTTTAACTCACTTTCATTAATTCTATTGAATATAATATTTTTAGAGAACATTGATTATGAAATAATTTTTTGCAACAAAAAATACAAAAAGAAAGATATTCGAATAATTAACAGGGTCAAACTTTATTGGTTTGGTCAAGTCATCAAATATCTTAGAACTGTCCCTGATCAAAGGTCACCAACAATTTTTCAATTGCCAAAACCTATCAGTGAAGTTCTTCTTCATGTTTTTTTTTTTTAATATAGAATCCGGGTGATTATTATGAGAAGGCACCATTTATTTAATAAAGAAAAAACATTAGAACGGTTATGTTAAACGCGTTTAGAGGATTCAACACATGTGGAATTTTGAATTTCAGGTATATAAAATGCACATATACCAACCATCAATCATCTCATGGAAAGACCGACTAATAGAGAAATATACCTGAACATATGTCTTGCATATGCATTGTGTTGGATATGATAATATATGGATACTAGAAAATTCGTATACCTCTGTTTCTATTTTATAGCGGGTTTCCCTTTTCAAATATGATGATAATATGGATACGAAAATTCCTTCAAATTGTAATGATAATATGAGAATACAATTTTTGAAATCAACCAATAATTAGAATACTTATAACTATCACGTACTCACGTTGTTTGCTAAAGATATGGGAAGAAACGTGAAACCACTGTACAGAATTCACGTGCTTGTATCAAGATTGAATGCAGGCTAGCTCAGCTTACATATTAAGAGAAGATTGGGTGGAAAATTGATTGTTCACAACTTTGTCAAAAAGATAATGATACTCCATGTCGCTTCTAATAAGGAATTTGATTTTGGACTATGATGATTAGGTTTTAATTATACAAATTGTTCTCAAAAATAAAAATACAAACTGTTAGTTTTGCTATTTTATCTGAATCAAGGTTATCACTATAATGCATTTGGATGATACCGCCTATATTAGCCGGTCCCAAACCTAGATAAAAGTAGAGGGATGTGCCAAGTTTAGACAGCATACATAAAACTTAATCCGGTCTCTATGATTATAACACATTCGGATATCAATGAGACAAAACTGATCAATTTAGTATTGTAAATTAATCTGATTTCAGTTTATACACCTTGTTTTGGTAATCGATAGTAACTTCAGTATGCTCATACAAGTTTTAATGAAGTGAAGAGGGAAGATGGCACAAAACGCTGGATTGCTTGTGTAATCCTTTAGGACACGAGAAGTCGTATTTTAAGACAACAAAGGTTATAGACTTCTAAGGAATGACTTTTAAGAATTTAGGCATGACTGTTACAAATTATGTTCCACTAGTTTTAGTTTAACTCCGGCTACAACTATCTTAATCAGTCATGTAAATTGTCTAACTTTGTCGCACAGGATAATCATTGAGGGTCAATGGCATGCATGTCAATAAATAACCAAAATGTTGCACTAAAATAAGTTTTGAAAAAATAAAATTCATTTCAAGCAAAACAAAGAAAACAAGACTACACAAGACTGGATAAAAAAAATCATAAAACACCCATTAAAAGATGTCAAAGCATTGTCCATCTACATAAACCCATCCCCATTAACAATAACCCTAAAATGAAAAAAGAAAGTCAACAGAGTTATAAATAAATATAAAAGGAAAATTTGGAGAAACATTCAAATTGATACATTGCATGCTGGAATGGCACACATGCCCACAAAAGCATCGCCTGCTCCTCAGCTTCTCTCTTGCAAAGGTTCAATTATAATTCAGGTAAATAACACATCCAGTGAAGCCTAACTTTGAAAATAAGGATCAATTTGATTCACAGCTCTGGCTTCAACTGGTATATGAGCTTGCACACTACTGCACAAGTTGTTGGCAAAAGCAACTCGACTAGAGTTGTATCATAGGAAGTAGTCAGGGGTTCTTCTGGTTACATCTGGCTCTCCCCTCCTTGGTGCTGGCTCAAACTGGGATTAAAAATTAAGACAAATAATTTCATCTAACAAGCATTAATCACAAGCTTAAAAGTATTTTATCACGAAATAATTACAATGCTAACATAGCTTCAGCAAATACCGAGTGACAAGTCGTTTGAGTAAGAATTAAAAAGAATATAAGCTCAACCTGAATGAATGTGTGTCCTTTGCAGTCATCAACTTCAAGGATGGATGCCATGTTCCCACAGCGATAACAATAATTAGGAGCACTAAATATGGTAACCACCTTTTGCTCCTGCAATGAAGCACTATGAATCAGCCATTTATCACCACAGACGAAAACAACAACAAACCAAGTGAGAATCAAGTATTTACATGACCCCAGTTATATCCTTCCATAACCAGCTGGTGAGCTCTAGCAATAAGCTTCAAATTATTGGTATGGTTAAACTGCTCTGATATATCCTATAAAAGCAATACACACACAATCAACAAAAACTAATGATGACATGCAAGATCAATACAAGGTTTATACACGGTGAACTAATTACCTGGCCGAAGGTATATCCAGCACCTCTAGGAGAGATACCCCAACCACAGCGATCATCCGGATCAGACCATAGAAGATCACACATGGGTCCCTCATGAGGAACTTCTTGCACACGGTCGAAATTACGGATATTGTCAAGGGTTTCAATGGATGGGGACAACCCACCATGAAGACAGAATATTTCAGATTCAACCTGCAAAAGTGAAGAATATGTCACTTCATAAACAGTATTTATTGAAAACCCAGAAAACTCCGTATTATATGAACTGCATCATGAGGTTTAAAGAGCAGAATAAAAAGTATCAGGAGAGTAAATTTTCAGGAAGAAACAAGAGACACAGGTAACTAGAAACAACTAAAAAGAAGATTGCAGAATGATCACAATCTAACCGACATACTAAAAACTCCAATAAGAAGCAAACAAAATATCATATAAGTTCTTTCTAAAATTAACTCCAATTAGAAGCAAACAAAATATCCAATAGTTCTTTCTAAAATTTAGTAAAAGCATACTGACCAATGCTGTCAATGGGAAGTAGTCAAACAAATCAGTAAACATCTTCCAAACATTAGCACTGCCATACCTGCAAACCAAATAAGAAGAATATTCATTGACAAAGGATTGCACAACTTCAAAATGAAAGTTCTAAAATGAAATTTAAAAAAGTATATACATGTATATATTATAAATGAATAAAATAAATATCAAACAGAAGAAAATGAACGATACCATATTAAACAAAAATGAAGTAAACAGCCCAATTAGCGGTATGATAAAAAATTTAAATCAATAATAAAATAAAAAAATCTAAATCAAGTTCATTAAAGAAAAAAGTTGATATATTTTATAAATATATACTATAACTTGAACATTGACATTGATGTAACAACGTGATTAAAAGTAACCATAGTAAACGACAGAACCCAGCACTATTTTTGTATGGTCCACTGAATTTGCTTATATTTCTTCTTCTTTTTAACATGACATAGTCATGTTATAAGTAAAATGAGAGGATACAAATTTCTTCAACAGAGTATATGTTTGCTCATTGTAAATAACATCTTAACATCGAACATGCAAATTTCAACTTAACACATAACGGAAAATTACAATGTATGTACTGCTGACCCTATCTACTAGGAAAAGGCTTAGCTAACAGCTACTGTTGTTGTTGTACTACTTAAGTCAGTACTGTCGTCATTTCCTGTTGATCCATGAATCAAATCTCAGCTTTTCAATCTTGATAGTAAAACCAAACTGCAATAAAAACCTATGCAGCATTTTCTTTTTTATTATTAGTACAAAAAGTGAGCCAAATTAAAAATCTTTAGAAAAAAAAGGATCTTCGACTACAAAACAATAGATAACGCATCAACACACACAAAAACACAACCTATCATGAACATAAATTTGATGATATACCATTTAAATCCAAATCTCTGTTAATGATTTAACCTATAGTTTTCATTGGTTTCCATCTATCTCTAACTATTGGACTATCCCCCCCGTCTAGTACATCCTCCTCATTGGTGCTATAACAAGTCTTCTCCATACACTGTTAATAAAAATTTCAAGTAACTCTGAAACACATAACAATAGGAAAAGAATGCACATTAATGATAGTGCTTAAAATGCTGATAAGGAATAAAGGACTCACATTCACGAAATTATTCGAATAGAACCATTCAAAAAGAAGAAGACAGTGATAATTAATATCAAAGTTATCTAAAACAAAGGCATCCAGAAAAGGTGAATTTAGCAGATACTTACTTCCGTAGGCACTCGTCATAGAATCCATAAACTTGAGTGATCTGCAGCACAAATTCAATATCATTCATTACTGTTCAAAGCTAAAACATAAAATAACTGAATAAACAACTGAAGTAGGAAGTCAAGTTTTACTCTGTATTATAACTAACTTCAACAATTTAAAGTAATAAGTTCTAAAATCTGAATCTATAATTATTTTATCAAATTCAGTGGGACAATACTTCGAGACAAACATAATTTGGTCCTCAGAAAGAGTTCATCTGAAATGAGTGAAAGCATCCATTTGCGGGCAATAGTAACTTTCCGGTAGTGATGATAGAAATTGTTTTTGCCAAGAACTCAACCAATGCTTACATTGTCTCTGAGGACATAATTAGGATTTTAATCTCATCTTTTAATTCACTGTAGTCAGAAAGTTTGCATGATAAAAACTAGAACAGACCTGGCGACTTTCATGATTTCCCCTCAAAATAGTGATACGCTGACGATAACGCACTTTAAGGGCGACCAAAAGCTGCATAATGAAGTAATTAGTGCCAAAAAAATTACTTGCAAAAGAAGCATCATTTGGAAGCAAAATAAACACCATAAAAAATATGCAATTCAAAAATAAAAGCTATCAAGTTGTGCCACAAATCATATTGAATGTCATAAATGACATTTCTGACACTAGGAAATAAATACTACAGTATCCCATGAGATCTGAGGACGATAGCATCCACAAACGCAACTAAATCATTTGCTCTCTTCATTTTGAACAGCATGGTGTATAAACACAACTGCTTCAATTATGTAGTGACATAAAAAAAAACTGCAATAATTCCCACCAGCATGGCGTATTGAATAAACAAATGGTAATCCACCATCTTCACTGCACGAATATATCACAAGGAAACAAACAGTAGGGCTGAAGGACCAGAAAACAGAAATTTTCGCAACAGCAAGCAACTACAGTAGACTAAGTAGTTTATTAACTCTGCTAAACAGATATCAAACTACTAGCTTGAGATATAATTCCTAAGAGATTTCGCTAGAACACCCTAGTTAAAACTCCCACAAAGACGTGTGAAAATATACCGACAAACAAACAAAAGTAAAGCATAACACTTCATACTCACCGTTACAGTTTCGACAGAATAATAGCCACGATCAACGTAATCTCCCATAAACAAGTAATTAGTATCTGGACACTGCCAACAAAAAGGTTTACCAGAAATTAGTATTTGACCATCAGATGTCGTATTTCAAGTTGAAGCAAGAAAACATGTATAAATATTAAATACAAGTAATGCCATGCTAAAAACAGTGGGCCAAAAAAGACCAGTACTAAAATAAATACATAGGACATAAGTTCTAAAATTTATAATACGACAAGACAAATAGACAGTATGAAAGGCTTCTGATAACACTGGAGGAGGTCTCAAGGTCTCAGGTTCGATTCTCCCCGGTGCCAATTTTGGTGGGCTAGTTTGGCTTTTTCAACAAAACAAAAAAAAAACAATGGAGGAAGTTTCTAAACTAAAAACAAGACTTTGTGAGGAGCTGCTGCATCAAAAAGTTTGAATCAGATCTGATCGCAGTGAGCGGGACCTAAAATATTTAATGGACATTTATTGTGACACAAATACACAAGGCCTTTCTACAGCTTATTATGCATGACATTTCCTGATTTTTCCAAGTATTTTTCATTTTCTACTTTATACATCTAACAAATTTTTCATCAATTTAGCAAATAAATGTTAAAAATAAAGCTAACTGTGAGGAAAAATACCTTCCCTCCGATGCGGAAAAGCTCTGCCAGATCATGGAATTGCCCATGAATATCACCACATATTGTAACAGGACTTTTTACAGGCTGCAATTTTTGTCGAATGAAATAATATTTAGTTTTTTCAGTCTTATGAAGGAAAATCAAAATCATATGGACTGTACGGTGCAGACCAAACAAATATTGAACCGACAATAGTGATAGACACAAATTGAGGAGGGCGGGCGAGGGTGGGAGGAAAGATAAGAAACCAAGGCACAAAACTACCCATACTGATGGACACTAATATATAGAACATGCTAACATAACAAATAGACTAACATACCTGGACATTGCTTTCTTCCATCAAAATTTCTTTCGCCTTATCACACAAGACCCTAACCTGCATATACGAGGGAAGTCAGAGTTGGATAACGAAATGTAAAAGAACCACATTGTCTCGATGGCGAAAGCCTTTTTCAGAGGAGAGGGGTAGAAGAGAATCAAACAAATACAAGATAACAAAGATCCTAGACTAAAAAACTGCTTTTTGGGAAAATAGAATACAGTCTCAAATAAATTAAAAAGGTAGAGTAAAATTGAAAACTTAATTGTAATTTCTACGGATTTTGACTAACTCAAGATAGCATAATAGCCAATTATCCATAATCAAAAGAAATCAGTCTAGAACACAAAAAATGAAAACTAAACATAACAGATCACGTTTAGTAATGCCTGTATTTATTTTTCGTGATATCAGAGTATTATATTTGGTTTATAGTGTTCATTTATGAAACCGAGCCAAACTCATCATATTCTAGTTCAATAAGTCAAAGTGTACTCCCGTTGATTGAGAGCATGGTCATAAGCGTATAAGTAGACTTTTAGTGGTGCAGCAAGACTTATTCACTTGGTGTTTGTGTGTACCTGGCTGGAGAGAGAGTGAATATCCACTGGCACTAAATGTAAGTCTTAACATACTTACACAGTTACGCCACATAATAAATTTTCAACTTTTTGTAAATGAGTCTAGAAAATTCCATATGTATAATCACCAAAATAATATTTTAGATTCAACAATTATAATTATTGAATATTGTATTTTAACAATGTAAATGCACACAAGTCTCACACTGGTGTCAATTAATCCTAAATCTCTTAAAAACATAAACGCATACACATAATGTTTGTATAGAAAAAAATTGGTATAGCCAATTTGCTGCTTTTTAACTTCAAAAAAAGGTGGTTCGCCTAAAAATCAATCGAATCAACCAGAACAGATTCAGACCCGTTGGTAACGTTCGGTTATGCAATCAGAACTTAATTTATTGGTTTAGTTCCAATTTATACCCAAAAAGCATTGTTGCCAATCCTACATAGAGGCGCAAAGCAGCCGTCCTAATAATACTGTTGCGGGATAGTGGGAAGATTAAAAAAGTATACTACAAAGGTATAAATGCTTAAAAATTTATAAATAAAAAAATAAGACAAACTCATCATCAATAATCAAAAGTCACAGTCTAGACTCAAAATTAGCATCAAGGAGTACCAAGGCTAAAAAAGACAGTGCACGCTATCGCTTGTTGAAAAGTACAAAGCTATGAAAAAGAGGAAGTTGCAAACAACCAAGTTGCACATACGGCGACGGAAGAGCAAAGACCTGGAAACAGAGGTTGGGGCTCCAATTAAAAGGGGGTTTGGCACTAGTCTGTTAAGGTTGCCAAGAGGCACTGGGAAAAATATAGGTGTGATTTCCTGTGTGAAAGTCCTCGATCTCTATTGTGAACTATGCAGTGCAAAAAATGCGATGCAAACAGGGATTTCAAAGTGGGCAGAAGCAGCTCAGCCCCACATTGGCAACATAACAATGCGGTCCGACACTATTAACTACTCTACCCAAAAAAATAAATCCAAACCCACAACACCTAAGCAGTGAACCCACCCACCTAATACAATGCACAAAAATAACCAAAAGCGAAATATTTAACTTAACTACTGCAGATGTTTTAAGGGTTGCGTGACCATAGCAGGGATTTTTCAGTTATTAAAAATGTACCCAAGCCCAAGGAACCAGGTTTTTTCGCATTTCTTCTTGTCCTTGCTGGAAGCTTCCACTACTAAACGGGACAAGATAATTTTTCCATTAACCGCCCACTACTTTGAAATATTCACAGATTGTCCATACAGCAAAACAATTGCAATAGACCTCATGTTTTGGTTGTAACCTTGACTCAGAGATTACAGTTTCGTAAAACACTGAACTTCTTCAAGAAACTTGATGCCAGCACGTATCTAACTCTCCTAACAGCAAATCGTGTGTTTCACCAAACAAGGTTAACGTGAAGGGTTCATTCCATGGCACTTAATACCCTCCCAAATAAAGCTGGTCAAAAACTCAAGTAACAACCCAATCACCCTGCTTCTACGAAGTCGTACAAGCTCAATCTGAAGAAAAAATAAATCCTTTGCAATGCATAACACCCAGATATACAGAAGGATTCCTTTTCTCCTTTTCAAGTAACTCTTAAAAATCACGTATCCACTCCTTAAATACAGAAATCACAACATCAATCGTGAAAAAATCTCTTAGATCAGAAAGTAACAAACTTTCACCAAAAAATGAATTCAAAACCTAAATCACTGAAAAAAAAAACCCCAAATCTGATAGAATATGCAACAAAATGCGCCATTCAATTTCGAAAAAAATCCAGATTTTCACGAAACAATGATCCAAATTCAATTTTCGCTACAACATGCAACAGATCAATTCACAAATCGAGCTAAACTCTAAAAGAATCAATGAAAAATAGATCCGCGAGTGAAAAATGTGGAGAAAAATGAAAGGATTAAGGAAATTAGATTCACCTCTTGCTCGGACAAGGGTTTGCACTGCATGAGCTGAGAAATCTGCTCATCAAGATTTCCATGGGAATTCGAATCCATGTTCAACTTTTCCAATCAAAAATCCAGTTTTCAAATCGATTGAAACCCTAGATCTAACTCTGAAAAGCCCTTTTTGTGTTTTCGATTATTGTTACTTGTGTTTGTTGAAGAAATCAAAATGGGTTGGAGAGAGAGAGGGGATGAAGAAACCAAAGTTTTGGAGGGTTCGATGGGCTCGTTTGTTCGATAACCACTCCTTTTTTGGGGACAAAATGGTATTATTAATAATTATTGCAAAGCTAGCTTAATAAAATCTCGATTCATAATTCATACACTTTTAGATTTAGATGATATTTCAGAAAGATTATTTTTACATACCAAATCTAATTTAATGATGTTTAGTTGAAAAGATGTAAAAAAGTATGTTAAGTAAGAAAAAATTTAAAAGATATATTTTCATAATCTCTAATTGTAAGACACATTTACTATATTTCTTGTCCTTTATATAACAGCATTTTCAAAGTTTTTATATCCATTAATGTTTTCTTTAAAATTCTGTTTTTTTATGGAAAAATTATATCTTTTAAAAAATAGAGAGATGTATTTTTGATAAATTACCCTTCAAAAAAATATTTGATAAACTTACATCGAGTCATACATATTTGTTTTCTTCCACCTATTATCGAATTAAATATTATAAATAGTTATTATAAAATTGTGACAAATTTTCATCTGTAATTCTTTAATTTAATTTCAAATAATGATTTGGTTATTAATATTTTTTTCTTCTGATTTGACATTTATGTTTTAAAATAAAATGCTAACATTGTTATTTTTTTATGTTTATCGAGGCTAAGGGGGGAGATGACATATCGTATGTGAATGGGTGAGATTTGTCTCATATGAAACATGACCCTGATTTAGGCATTTAGGTGGTGACAGGGCCTAACACTGATATTCATATCTTGATATTTACATGTGTCTACCTAGGAAGTAATCGATTAGTAACTAGCAAAACAAATGGAAAGCGAGCGTATCCTGATTGTAAGTACTTAGGGAGGTGACATACCTAATATTGATGAACACATGCTAAAATCAAGTAGTAACTAGTTATTAATTAAATAAACAATTGACTTCACGACTTAAAGCAACCTAGTAACTTCGTTCTCCTCGCACCTTGGTAATGTAGACGTTGATAGGGTTGTCCATTTGCAAAACTAACGAGAGGAAAAATATGATATGTACTTTTAAGATTCATAGATGATAAAACCTATAGGAACGTTGGTCTCGTACCTTTGTAAATAATTATTGGAATGATTTATAGTAGTTTCACTTTGAACATTTATTGGAATGACCATTGATGTTGTCATCTCAGAGGTAAGTTTGTTTTATTCATGATTTAGGTGACAATGGAAGAATTGAGTCATCTCATGATTGTGTTCTCTGTCCCAAGCTATATGGCTTCACACACTAACACTCAATCTAAACGAACAATCACATTTCATCGATGTTGAGATTTTACGCTTTAATAACTTATAATACTCGGTATAAGAACCTTCTCGTTTACATCCATGCATAACAAATTGTTTAATGTCATCCTTTCCATTATCTAATTATGAAATAATAATAATAATAATAATAATAATAATAATAATAATAAATCCTAACTTCTTTTCTTGATCTCTAACCCATGTCAATAGCTTGTCTCTTGAAGCAAACATTTTTTTAATCATGAACAATATACGATATCAAAACAAGATGTAACTGAAAGTGCAACCTTTACTTTAGCATTGCCAAAAGGATTTTCAATTAGAGGAGGAACCTCGACTTTGGCAGTGTCAAGATGATATGTAGTTAAAGGTGCAATGTTTGGCTTCACATTAATAGGGGGGTCCACAAATTGAAGGTGTAATGACAAATGTCAAATTAACGAAGGGATCAACAGTAGCATCTATATACGAAACACAATGCATATAATTTTAAAAAAATTGACTACTAATGTAAAAGCTATATTAAATAGGGTTAATACCTCTTTTGGTCCTTGTAATATTAGCGAATTCCGGTTTTGGCCCCTGTAAAACAAAAAAAGTTTAGATTTCATCCCTAACATTTGAGAATCTTTCACTTTTGGTCTCTCATTTAAATTTGTCAGTAGAATTTGCTGACGTAGCATGCTGATTGTGTAAGTTTAATAATTTAGAATTATTTCCATTTTTAAAAATTCAAAAACTTAAATTAAAAAAACTAATTAAAAACACAAATCTAATATTTTCATATTTTCTCACATCTTTTATTCTCTCTCTCATATCTTCTCATCTTCCAACCAAAAAGCACATACCTTTCCTCTATTTTCATCCTCTATCTCATCAAATTCATAAGTACATGAAGAGAAAACTCAAAAAAACCTCACAAAAAATTTGAAATTTATGAAGGGAAAAAATGGTTAGAGTTTTTCAAATCCAGATCCGAATCCAAACCAACCCTACAAATCCAGCAAATTCATGAAGGTGGGAACATGGTTAAATTTTTTCGAAATCAATTTGGGGATCTAGAGTATTTTGCAGTTCGATTTAAAAATCCATAAAAGATTAGGGATGAAATTGAAATGTTAACGATGAAATTGAAATGTGAATTTGTGCTTAAGCTTTCTGGGTTTGTGTTTTTCAGATCTAGCATAGGTTGAAGCTTTCCGAATTTGTGAATTTCTTGTTGAAATTTTGTGAATATGTGAATTTCTTGTTGAAGCTTGTGTTGTTGTTGTTCTTGAAATTTGGTGGATTTGTGAAATTGTTAATATGTTTTTTTATGTGAAGATGAAGCTTGTTGCGTATTCTTGTGCTTGTTGGAGCTTGTTTTTAGGTTTATGGTGAAGAGGAAAAAGAAGAATCTGGACCGTGTGAAGAAGAAGAAGAACGATGGAAGAAGAAGTTGGAAAACAAGGGCATTTGATTTTTGTGGTTTTTTGATTGTAATTTTAATTTGTTTTTTATTTAGTTTTTAAATAAAACAAACAACTTAATCTATGCGGCATTTGATTCCTTTAAAAAAAAAACTAAAATAATTACACACTCAGCTGGACACGTCAGCAGATTCTGCTGACGAGTGTAAATGAGAGATCAAAAGTGGAAGAATCTCAAATGATAAGGATGGAATCTAATTTTTTTTACAGGGACTAAAACTAGAATTCGCTAATATTACAGGGACCAAAAGATGTATTAACCCTATTAAATACTATGAATTGAGTTCTTCAAATTTTCGAATTATACAATTCGAACGACGTAAGTGCAACCTCGTTGACGTGCTTGAAACGAAAAATGTATAGAAATCAAATGAGGAAGGTTTTAGGGTCATATCATCCTTGCATTTAGACGAAAATAGCGTGCATGGAGTCCATTGATCACTCGATTATGCTTAAAATTCAAGTTTGTGTAAAGAGGTGTTTTGGAGGGGCATGATTGAAGAGAGATAAGATAAAAGTTGGTGAGGGGATGGTCTCTTATGGGAAACACGTTCATGTGTATATATAGGAATATTTCAGAATCTATAATCTAAAACGAAAAAACCACTATGGATTATAGAATTCGAGGAGTTTTTTTTTTAACATAAAAAAGTAAATTAACAGAGGAGGGGGGTCGAAGGGGAAATGACACAATTCATGTCATATAATCTAAAAATTGTAAACTTCACTTAAGAATATAAATTCCAAAAGGGATCAGAATAAAAAAATAGGGGATGCGTGAGAAATATAAAGGGTGGAAAAAATAATTTATCATAATAATCAATATTAAAAAAATCCTTACATTTGTTAAAAAAGGCATTATATTATAATGAAAGGGGACTATGGTTGGACAATAGTTCTCGTTTTTGCATTATATATATATATATATATATATATATATATATATATATATACACACACACACACACACACACACACACACACATGTGTGTGTGTGTGTGTGAAAACAATACAAGCACATAACACGAGTGTAAGAATATTATTTTGTTGGAGCAATACAATGGAATACGTAGAAGTTAGCAATTCAAATATCGGATTATCCATCTATTCACTTTAAGAGTGTGGTTGATAAGGTAAGTGATGGATACAACATCACAAGATATAATAACACAACACCATTTGACAAACTTTTATGGTTTTTTTTTGTCTTATACGATGTTTGTTGAACGAAAAAATATTTTAGTATTTTAGACAACTTGTACTCGAGACAAGGTTGTGTTGTGCCTTATCCCTTATTTTTTCGCAGATAAAAAACGTCATGGTAAAATTTTAGCCATTGGTCTATTCGACAAAAAATAATACATCTTACCAATTTAAATGAATATTGTTGTTTTAATGAACAGGGACTATGGTTGGACCATAGTTCTCATTTTTGCATTTTATATTTATATGTGAAAACAATACAAACACGTAACAGGAGTGTAAGAATATTATTTTGTTGGAGCAATACAATGGAATATGTAGAAGTTAGCAATTCAAATATCGGATTCTCCACCTATTCACTTTAATTAAGAGCGTGGTTGATAAGGTAAGTGATGGATAGAACATCACAAGATATAATAACACAACACATCATTCGACAAACTTTTATGTTTTTTTTTGTTGGTCTTATACGATGTTTGTCGAACGAAATGATATTTTAGCATTTTAGACAACTTGTACTTGAGACAAGGTTGTGTTGCGCCTTATCCCTTATTTTTTCGCAGATAAAAAACGTCATGGTAAAATTTTAGCCATTGGTCTATTCAACAAAAAATAACACATTTTACCAATTTAAATGAATATTGTTGTTTTAATAAAAAAAATGAAAGTAAGAACATTGTATTACAACAAAAAGATAAAAATATTTTCATTATGTATTCCCATAACATAGAAATGTTAAAGAGTGCTTCGATGACACTCGTTAATATTTCCCTAATTTTTATTGATGAAATACTTGTCTAAAATTGATTGTTGCCAAACGCGAGTGGAAAGTAAAATAATTTGTGTTTGAATACATTTGTGAAAAATGAGTTTAAACATAAGTTTGTGTGTAAACATCAATCTTATAATCAAAAGTTACAAATCATAACTTTAACCATAATCAATTCAACTTGAAAACAACGAAACATTTAAGAATTAATTTTATACATCCAAAACAATTATGACCCATTTTAAAGTATAACCAAAACCACACTTAAAGGTTAAATAATGTAATCAAACACGCACTTAAAAGTTAAATAAAAAAAGAAAAAAATGCGAGACTTACCACTTTTCACAATCTCTTTAAAATAGATAAGAAAGAGAGTAAAAATGTTATTTTGTTATTAACTTTCCATGTATGTGTCGATATTAGCTATTAGTCCAATGTCCTTTTAGTTTTTTTCTTTATAAAGTTAATCAATATTTCAAAGTTTGTCAAAGTGAAACCGGTTCGTACACGTTTATCTAAAATGAAAAATAAAACAAGCACGACAATATATATTTATATGATACAATAAAATGCATTAATTATTCAAAATTTCACCTCAATTATAAAGTTAACAATCAGTATGAACAAAATCAAATTTGTAATGAAAAAAACTAACGGAATGTAAACACCAAGATGAAAAAATAGATAAAATTTACCTTACAAATGTTTTAGGAGTTTTCTAGCGTGAGTTTGTTGAGCTCTCTATAAGTTTATTCGAGTAAATTTATAAAAGTATGAGTTGACAACCAAGCCAAGCCAGCTAAAATATTACAGTTATGTTATATTGACAACGAAAGTTGTCACCACACCGTATGTATATACAGTAGATTCCATTTTTTTTCAACTTTTCATGTATCTCGGGATGTGGGTTTTTGAGACAAAGAGTGTCCATGGCCCATAAAACATAGTATAAGTTGATCATAGGTTATATTTTTTGGTTGTACATATATCACACCTCAAAACATTATACCTAAACTTATTCAATCCTACACAAATTAATTCACAACTTTAAAGCGTTGAATATTTTTATACTCTCTATTTATCTTATCTTATATGTATTTGTTTTACATCTAATGATATTTCAATTTTCTTTCTCTATTTTCAACCGCTTAGTCTAAAAAAGTAGAAGAGCAGATATTATGCATTGTCCTCGAGGTTTCTTTAATTGCTTAATTAAAAACTTACTATTTTATTTTTTTTAATGGTGACCAGAGTTTAAACCTTGGATCTGACATATATTATACATTGTCTATATTAACTGAGCTAAGCGAGTACTTCTACTCTAGTGACATGGATTAGATACTCTAACACACCATTTTATTTTAAAATATATTTTTTGATGTTTTCTTCCGAATCAATTTCGTTTTTAAGAAAGATCGCAATCAGTAAATTATAAGGAAAGAAAATCTTGAATGGCCAAAGAGTTCAAGAAAAAAACAAAAACAAGCTGTATGAAGCCATGTGAATGTGATAACCATTAACCAATGAGTCCAATCTCTAAAAATTCCACAAAAGGAAGATATTTCTGAGATCAATGAATGCCCTTATTCTCAAAGACTCAAAACAAAGGAAAAAACTTTTCCTTTACTATTTCTCTCTCTTCTTTTGCCTTCAAAGTTGGGTTGGTTGGTTGGTTTGTTTGACTCATGAACTGCAACACATTTATTAAAAGAGGACCATTGTCACAAGCTATGTGTCCTTTTAAAACGACACTTATTCAATTTATTTATTAATTTCACAAATTCATTTAAACATTATGATAAAAAAACACATTAATTTTCTCAAATCCCCAAGAAAGAGAATCACACAATTTTTGTGAAAGGTGCAAGTGGAGGAGGGTAAGAGAGGTTACCCTTAGCAACCTCATAGTTTACTTCTTTGAAAAAACTTGTCATTTTCCAATGACCCATTTCTTTCTTTGCTTTTCTTTTGCAGTTTCAGAGGTAAAAATAGAAGCTTTACTTGTCTACTTACTAGATCGGGTTTCAAGTTTCAAAGGCTAGATTCAAAAGGGGTTGCGTTGATCTACACCATGATGCTTAATTTGCTTTGAAAAATCCATTTTTTCAACGAGATTCAGCTTTTGAGATGAATCAGTTAGTTGAAAGTTCTGCTAATTCTCAAAGGGTCTCTAGAGTTCAAGCTCCACTGGTAATTTCAGTTGATTCAAATCGCATTTTATTTTGGTCTTGATTTTCATGTTCATGTTCATGACATTTGAGACATATCCATTTGATTTATTGTTCCATTTTTTTTGTAGTTTCATGTTTGTGTATTTGTGTCTTTATTAAGGTTCAATTTGTCACAAGCACAGACCTAAGTTGAATATAAGTTGTGATTTCAGCTAAATGGGCAAAACCTCTCTTTGAATTTTTAGGGTTCTTTGTCTGGGCAAAATACAAATTTGATTTTAGCATACATTTTATGTTGGGTTCTTAAATTTTATTTAATACTAAAATCATCAATTTAGTCTCTTGTTGTAAGCTTTGGAGAATGGGAATGACTGAATGCACAAGTTTTCACTTCGAATAAACCATCAATTTAGTCTCTAAATTATCACACTTTCTTCAAGTCCCTAAATTACATATAGAAATAATAATAATCACTTAAGTATATGAAATTCATCAATTTAGTCTCTATCATAATAGCAAAGACTAAAATGACAGGTTTTATATACTTTATGGACTACTTATTAAATTTATATGCACTTTAAGGACTAAATTGGAGACAGTGATATTTTAGGGACTAAATTGATGGTTTATTCTTTCATACTTTTTGTCATTGATTCACCTGAGCTAGGTTTGGGTGTTTTATATAATGTTTCTATATATTCAAATTAGATTGTTCGTATTGAAACAATCTTGTCTTGCATAGATTGTTCATCATTGGCATGAATACCTGCCCGTGTCTTCATTTACAATGCGAATGACAGGAATTGTCGAAGGCCGACATTGTTTGAAGAGAGAGTGATACTTTAGGAAGTAAATTGATGCTCTATTCTTTTATACTTTTTGTCCTTATTGATTCACGTATGCTTGGTGTTTGAGTGTTTTAGATCATGTTTATATCTAGTTAAATTAAATTGTTTGTAATGAAACGATCTCGTCTTGCATATATTGTTTGTCATTAGCATTAAGAACTGCCTGTGTCTTCATTTACAATGTGAATGTCAGGAATTGTTGAAGGCTCACATTGTTTGAATTTTTATACCAATGGGAGGTCCCTCAAGGCTGGAATGTCAATATGCCAAAAAGGAAATATTGCAGAACATGTAGCTTGGGCTGAATGTAATATATAGAGAACTGCCAGTGTTGTCATTTACTTTGTTATGTCTTAATACTTCATTAGGATTTAGGAAGACCAAGTGGTATGACTTTTTGAACTAAGTTCATGCAAACACCAGTGAGGTAGAAGAACATGGAAGCTGGATCCTCTACTTTTAGCTTTACGGCACACAGCTGCCTGTAGACCGTTGTAGATTAAGAGAGTCTCTCTTAAATCTAACGATCTACAGTCGGCTGCACGATAAACCCGGTTTTAGAGGATCCAAGTAGGACGGAATCGTCCACCTTACACATTGTATGCTGTCTTGCCTTCACCGAAGCGATATCCTCCAAACTCTATTCTAAAGGTGTGGAACTGGGTATTGTGGTTCTAGCATTTTAGGAAACATCATCATGACACTGATCTTTATGAATCTCATCGCACGTCATATTTAGAGCTCTTAATGATGCGTAGTATGTGTTGGTAAGCTGTGTCATTTTCTTACCTTCCTGCCTTTTTTCTGATATCCTCCAGACTTTTTGAATTGACTACTTACCCCTCAGCCTAAACATCCATTATAGTATTCTATATGGGATACTTATCATTTTTCACTCTGAAATGTCAAATCACGTTGATGGTGATTGAGTTCTCTCTGCTTACATGTAATTATCAGTTTGTATCTCTTAGCATTGTCCTACATTTTATCACCTACTTTGAACGTAATCATTTTAACCTTGTTTTTGTCTTTCTGTTAAAGCACGTCTCAAACCTTCACATGAGCTCAAGCTGTTGTATCAGCAGCTCCTGTTGTTTTATTCAAATTAAATTTCAGCGCATAATGAAGCATGAAACTAATATTGCCTTGGTTGGTCTATTGAGCTCAATCTGTAGTGCTTCTTCGCAAATCTAAGTTTGTGAAGGAAAATTCCGGTGCATGTATGCATCAGCAGCTCCTGTTTTATTAATTAAATTGCAGCGCATAATGAAGCATGTAACTAATATTGCCTTGGTTGGCCTATTGATGTCATGATGTTTGTGATGGGAATAACTTGGTGGTTTTGTTACTGCTGATCAACTTCCGTTCCCCACTTGCAGCAATCAAAGTAAAATGGTTTCGTTCATATATACTGATGTCAATACTAAATATGAACTGTCTAATTATAATAAAAATTTCAACTTGATAAAATAATTTATTTTGGTACATGTTATTAGTGATTATGCCTTTTTGGTACTTTGATTCTTTCAACATATACTAACAGGTAAAGTTTAACAGGTAGATTCTGTTTCATGCTACTGTAAAGTAGATTCAGGCCTGAAAACAGTAGCTGGGGCGAGGAAGTTTGTTCCAGGATCAAAGATATGCATCCAACCTGACATAAACCCAAATGCACACAGGAACAAAAACTCGCGTAAAGAGAAGACAAGAGTTCAGCCTCCTTTGCTACCTGGTCTTCCTGATGATCTTGCTATTGCTTGTCTAATTCGTGTACCCCGAGTTGAGCATAGGAAACTGCGTTTGGTTTGCAAGAGATGGTATCGCCTTCTGTCTGGAAATTTCTTTTATTCACTCCGGAAAAGTCTTGGAATGGCAGAAGAATGGGTTTATGTCATCAAAAGAGACCGTGAGGGAAAAATTTCATTGCACGCTTTTGACCCCATCTACCAAATATGGCAATCCCTTCCGCCTGTTCCTGGGGAATATTCTGAAGCATTGGGATTTGGCTGTGCCGTTCTTAGTGGTTGCCACTTGTACTTGTTTGGTGGAAGAGATCCGTTGAAGGGATCTATGAGGCGTGTCATTTTCTACAACGCGCGTACAAATAAATGGCACAGAGCACCCGATATGCTGCGGAAACGTCATCTTTTTGGTTCTTGCGTAATAAATAACTGCCTCTATGTTGCTGGTGGGGAATGTAAAGGAATTCAAAGAACTCTTCGATCTGCTGAGGTTTACGACCCTAATCGGAACAGGTGGAGCTTTATCTCGGAGATGACCACAGCTATGGTTCCTTTTATTGGTGTTATTCATAACGGCACATGGTTTTTGAAGGGGCTTGGGTCGAATCGCAATGTCATATGCGAAGCCTATTCACAGGAATCTGATACCTGGACTCCAGTAAACAATGGAATGGTCGTGGGATGGCGTAATCCAAGTATCTCACTTAACGGAGAACTCTATGCACTTGATTGTCAGGACGGCTGTAAGCTCAAAGTATATGATATGGCGACGGATTCATGGAAGAAGTTTATCGATAGCAGGCTTCATTTAGGTAGCTCTCGTGCTCTCGATGCTGCTGCTCTTGTTTCACTTAATGGAAAACTCTGCATTATACGCAACAATATGAGCATCAGTCTTGTTGATGTTTCGAGTCCAAACAGACGCGTTGAAAGCAATCCTCACCTCTGGGAAAATATTGCTGGAAGGGGTCCTGTCAGGTCTTTAGTTAGGAATTTATGGTCGACTATCGCAGGGCGTGGTGGTTTGAAGAGTCACATTGTTCACTGTCAAGTTCTTCAAGCCTGAGTCGAGATCCACAAGTTCTCTGATAATATTGGTTACACAGATAAGGAAATTGTTGGTTTTCAGATTATGTTTTGTAAAGATGAAGATTTTGGCAACAGAATTGAGGTCACAACTTCACTGTCATGAATACCGAATAGGGAGCATTATAATGTAAATGTTGTTTCGCTCTAAGGCTCTGGATTTTCATTAGTTACAATATATATTTAGGTTTTTGAGCCATGCATTGATGTTGTATATGATTTATTTGAAAACAACATATTATCACAGTTGTATCTTTAGGCAAGTTTATCTATATTTCAGTTAGTAGGGTGAAGAGGATATCATATCCCATGTTGTGGCAAAAGCTGTTCCAGTTTGAAGACTAAACATGTAAAACTTTGAATTACTGAAGAATTTTCCATGGATCTCAAAATTATATCCATCATATGTATTCATGCATTGATCTCTCTTGCGCAGTGCTGATAATTGAATTATTATTTCTCCAATGCTGTTGTTTCATTCTGCTCGTATAATTTATTTATTCACCTCAGTTTGTCATGTATTTCAAATGTTTAAATGATTTTTTGCTCTCAAAGCCAATTCCATCCATTGGAAAAATGTTTTGCTATCTATATGTTGTAACTTATGGTTTCAAAATCATCGGTTGTTGATTATGCAGCCATTTAGTTGAATTTTATAATGAAAATAGAAAAGAGAATAGGAGAGAAACCTCACCTCTAAGGTTTATAATTTATAACGAGACTTATAATATACAAGCACAGACATTGTTTTTTACTACAATCACAATTTTCGTACACGTGATATTTATATTTAAGAATATATATGCAGAAGTCTAAAATAGTAGGCGATGTTGTCCTTTTATTGGTTGCGTGTTCACTCTCATCCATCAATTTCATATATCTTCATAGAGATGATCGGCAATCGGCATATGGTTTTGGCGTAAAGAAACTTCAATTGTATGTATAGCTCTATGGCACCCGAAAATTAGCCAAATGTAAATGTCACTGATTTAGACAGCTACTTGTATTTATCATTACCGTGTAATAACATGCACTTTGGTTCAATTTAGATTATTTTTTCTAAAATTCTGATTTAATCCGATATGATTAAGGTCCGTTTGTTTGTTATTAAAACAAAAGTAATTTTAACATTCAATGATTTGTATTTTGTAGATTAAATTTTAGAGGTCATGAAGAATATCGGAATATATTTTGTCATCTGCTACTGCTACGAGAATGACGTGTCATGCGGAAATTATCTGCATAAATGAAATGCGACGTGCCTTCTTTGATCTATCGCACATGAGTCTAATGCTTTGGCATTATTATATATATATATTGATTGATATTAAATTAAATATGCAGATGAGACAAATTCTACAATTGTCTATGCGTCAAAATTTCACACATGAATTAGTCTAAGTTTCTTTCGCTTTGATAAAAAAGAAAAAGAAAAAAGAGTTAGTCAAGTTAAGTGACTCTTGTGTGTGGAGAAAAATTATTATTTTTTCTTTATTTTAATATATTATTAACAATGAAGCAAAAAAATAAAGACGAAAACATTGTTATGAAAGCCAAATATGATTTACATTAAATTTAAAGGAAAAAAAAAAGACATAGATTATTGACGTAAAAAGAAAGTAGTACATGGAATGGATTATGTTGATTCGAGAAAGTATTTAGAAGCCTTGGAGGAACAGCCAGGAACATCTTGAAACTGATTCGCCGGTAATTTCTTAGACAAAGCTCCAACAAAGAATTGAAGCATACCAGAACGGGAATCAACTTCCATCCCAGTAACAGGGAGCCAGATGAAGAGCATCTTGGCCTGAATCCCGGACACGCCGGAAACGGAACCGTAGGTGAGGGTTCCGGTGACAAGGGTGTCGTAGTAGACTAATTGACCGGAGAAACGAACGTAACAGGGGGATTGGAGATGGAGGGTGAAGTAACCAGATGAGGAGAGGGTGTAGGTGGCGATGTTGTTGGGAAGGATGCCCTTTGGGAAACCGTAATCGGGGAGGAGGTCGTGGATGTCTGAGGGAAGGGTTGTGGCTGTTGCATGGGATATGAATAGGAGGAATGTTGAGAAGAATTGAAACAAGCTTTTCAAGGTTCTTGTTCTTGTTCTTGTGGACATTGTGTTGTTACTCTGCCGAGAATAATTAATTGGTTGGAGTTACTTTAGGATTTGGTGTTTATAGAGGGATAGGGGTAGAAAGGGAAGGTAATGTATCTTTGTTAGTTGTAAATTGTTCTAATTAGAATTTAGAAACTAATCAAATTTTATGTTATGGCCCTTTATAATTAAAAAATCAAGTGGATTCACCATGTTTCAAAATAAAGATCATTCTGTCACAAAAATAAAATAAAGATCATTCACCATGCTGCAAAATAAAAGGTGTGGATCAATTCTCACCCTAAAATTAGCCACCATTGTATATTTGTATGGCGGTTTCTTGTTTTTTTTAACACTGCATTGTTAACATTTACATGTTTTCAAATAATTGTACCAGAAACCTTTTAAAAAATGATTGTACCAAAAAAATTAATACAAATGAGCTTCGTGAAGCATGCGTGGAGTTTGGTTATTAAAAACAGAATGATACGGCCTCGCGTCCCACGAGCTTGGATATTAAAAAGAGAGTTTTGATTTTTATTAGACTTTTGACCCTTGCGATTGCATTGCACGAGTCTTCTAATAGAAATCAATAAATAATCTTTAACTCGTAAAATCATGGATTGATCAATAAAAGTAAATTAGTGTATTAGAGATATAATATTATAATCAAATAATAATAAAAAAATTATAAAGAAAAAAGATAAAAGGAATATAAAATTATATTGTTGCACAAGTCAATTTTATTTATTACTTTTATAGTTAAACAAAAAAAATTAATGCAGTTCATAGTTCATAACAAATTATTTAGGGTAGTTGAGTTTGCATAAAAATTAAGGTATTCTGTTTGTAAACGTATTAAATGAGTGTACAACAATATTTTATAAAAAAAAATTTGTAAAAAGAAATCTACAGAAACAATAAATTGTTGCAGACCTAATAAAATTAATAAATAATAAGGATAATAATTAAGATATCTATTAAATTTTTGTTTTGAAAAATATTCAAGGTTATTAGAGAGAGAAATGAAAAACATATGATGCAAATTTAGAGCCAAAATTTTAAGATAGAGTTGTTGCAAACATAACAAGGGATTAGTGAAAAGAAAAAAGTAAATTAAGACTTAACAAAATTAATAAATAAAGATATATAAAAGCTGTATAGGGATGTTTTCTTTAGGGTGGTAAATGTGAGGCGAATTAAAAGTTTAATATTGCTTGAAAAAACGAATATCAAATAACATATAAGTAAGAATTTTTGAGACCCACACTCCTTTATAAACACCCACACTCTTTTATTTATCGAAGTGTTTTTCACAATGGGCAAAATCATGATAACTTTACGCAAGATTCAAAACAGATAATACTTAAAAATATGATGCCGTAGACTTAAGGTCAGAAAAGAAAAAGTGACAAATATAATTCATTTAAAAATAAATTAAAGAAGCCAATATCTTATGAAAGATTTTGATGACAAAGTCAGTGGTAAGAATTTAAATTTAAATTCTTCTAAAGAACCGTAAAATAATAATTATGTCACTTTAATAAATAAATTTTTATTTGATAAACAAAAAGATTAACTTTGAGTTTGATGCCTATACATGAAAATTCATCATTTTGTCACCATAAATATTAGCAGAAAATTTAGGCGAAAAAAACAAGAGTCGGTTACTATTTTCAACGGATATATGAAAACCAAAAAAAGGAATCTAATCTAATCTAATACATTTTGTTTGAGTTGGTGGCAGTGTGGTAGATACATTTAAAATCACACCATTTGACAAAAACCAAACCAACACAACTCATCACTCCAAAAAAAACACCATGGCAAAACATTCCAACACCTTAATCCTCCTCATCTTCACGACAACCTTAACCCTCTTCTCCGTTTCAGCAAATGAAACCGTATATGACCTCCTCCCAAAATTCGGTCTCCCTAGCGGTCTCTTACCAAACACCGTCACCGATTACACCCTCTCCGACGATGGAAGATTCGTCGTTCATTTGTCCGATACCTGTTACATACAGTTTGATTATCTTGTTTATTACGAAAAAACCATCACCGGAAAATTGAGCTATGGGTCAATTAGTGATCTTAAGGGTATTCAAGTTCAACGTGTTTTTATTTGGTTTAATGTTGATGAAATCAGGGTTGATTTGCCTCCTTCCAATAGTATTTACTTTCAGGTTGGGATTATTAATAAGAAGCTTAACGTTGATCAGTTTAAAACTGTTCATTCTTGCCGTAATTCGCTGATATCTTCTCCTTGCCAACTTTCATCGTCTCTGGTATTTATTTGTTTTTATTATTTATTTTTATGTTTTTGAATTGTGAATTTCATAGTTTAGGTTTTTTGAATACTAGATTAGGTTGAAGAAGAGGGGGTTGTTCTTATGCTAGTTATTTTTATTTTATTTTTTTTTGCGAAAATTGGCTTTTACTATTTTCAGGATCTATACAGCTAGGTCAAATTTAGCACTCTGGCCATGATAAAAAGCATGGATTTTTAACTTATTTGCTAGATTAAGGGGGTGTGTTGGATTAAGATAACACAGTTGTAAATGTTTATATAAACAACTTAATTAAGCGATTATAGCATAAGGGCTTGCCATATCAGTACTTATATATAATTTGTTTCTACAATAAAAGATAAAATAAAGTTAAACTAGATTCATATGTTATAAGTTGTTTTTTTAAGCTATCCCATAAGCCCTTCCAAACAGCCTCAAAAGTACTTATACTAGTAGATAAACTCAAATAAGCTAATTTAAACCGGCACTAAGGGCCCGTTTTGATTGGCTTATTTTGAGCTTATAAAAAATAGCTTATGCAAATAAGTAAGTTTTTGTGTTAATTCATAAGTTCTCGATAATGAAAATTGTATCTTCATAAGCTGTGTTTTCATAAACTACCTTGACAAACTTATGAACAACACATAAAAGCTTATTTATTTGCATAAGTTAAAAAATAAGCCAATCCAAATGGACCCTAAGTGGTTAATTATTATTATTGTTAGTTTGCCATACCAGTTTTATATAATTAAGGAAGTGAATCCGAGAAAGAATGAGTTTTCACTTCTTTAAGGTGGATATATATAGTTCACTTTAAATAGAAAGAAGTGAGGTATAACATCTTATTAAGTCAAATGATTAGTTTTAACACATCATAGTTGATCAAATCTATGATTTTTTATGCTTGTCATAAGTACCAACAGGTGGTTTTTCATTACTGTTTTCAATTACTTCATTAAAGCAAAGGAGGGAAAATAGTTAATTAGGTTTAAACTGTAGAGTATGATTTCTACCTGACTATGCTTATGTAAGCATTGAAGCTAAGTATGAAAAGTGTCAATTAGTTTGCGTGTCTATTAGAATTTTGATACGAATCTTTGAACGGAAATCTGCTTTGACATGATCTACAATTAGTTTCCCAAAAAATCAGGGTTATCGCATAAAGAGCAGACAATTCGCTTTCCATCTTATGTTTTGTTCCATTCAATAAATCTTTTTAAAATCAAACACTTTTTATGACAGCAAATAACATGCTCTTTATGATAGGCAGAGAGATATTGATATTGCAGCGAATATGAGATGGCATATCTTATAACCTCATAGAATTCACTCTTTCTAGACTAACTATGAGCCTGTAGCAACTGGTTGAATATCAAGACTCTTCACCTCAATCTCCCTGATATGGGAGTGTATCTGTAATGTGGTTTGAACATGCAGTGGTTGTTTTGCTAGAACTTTCTTACTTCTTGTAAGGTCCGTGAAGAACTAACTTGCACAAATCTTTTGCAACTTGCAGCTTCCTGCTCCACTGAAGGAAATTCCTATGCTTCTCACAGAGTAAATGCAGTTTTATACTGGTATTGAATGGCATGATGAAGATATCTTCAGCTGCAACTGTACCTCTATTGCTTGCTAGGTTATGAATCAAGAGCCTGGACTCGCCAATCTGAGTCTGGTTGAGTTATATTATATATATCCTTACGCGACCCTGATGAACTTATATATATTATGTACATATTTAAGTTCCAAGACTTCGAGTTCATGTGTGTTTTCTGTTTCCAGTTAGATTTAAATGTGCTTTATAATGGAAAACAAAATCGGAGCACCTTGCCTTGTTGTCCCTATGCCCCCCACCCTAATGTTTTGAATCCAGATGCTTCAAATTCACATTTTGCAGTCACTGTAGAGCTAGCTGTTAACTTACATTCAACTGATATGCAGTGGCTGCAGCATGTAGCGGATCCAAACTTCTAAATTTTTCTATATATAATAAATCTGATGGATCTTTTTACAAGTAATGATGATATACACCTTACACGTCTCTAACCTCTGCAACTATGCCAAATGCTTTCTTTTACTTCTTCATTCCTAAATTTTGGTTGTTTAAGCATTTTAAATTTGTTTCAAAACTTGGGGTCTTTTAGAAATTTAATAGAGTATTTTTCTTTCAAATATACCCCTAAATATAGCTACCATTATTTGCTTTTTATAAGATTGCGTTGAAAACTTCCGGTAAATAAATATGAGGGTTTGTGGAATATTAAGGATTAGAATAATAAACTTCAAAGGTTTGGTCTAGTGGTAAAAAGACAGGTCTTGAATTCGAGAGATCCCGGGTTTGAGCCCCGCTAGTGTGTTTGGAGGAAGGTAAATGTAAATACTTTTGTAAGTGTTCTTTGAGCCTGGAAGTCTTGGACTGGGGCACCATCTCCACACTCTAAAATTTTGTAACCAAAAAAAGAATAATAGCATTTGGGTCCCTATGAACATATCTAGATTGGTAGTGACACTGCACGTAATATATGTAGGTACTGAGGTTCGAACCCTAGAATTTTCACATATTCATCTCATGAGGTGAATATCTAACCACTAGACTACTTGATCAAATAAAGAGAAAAAAATAACGGTATTTTAATATGGGTACCGATTAAGGATACCAAAAAAGAAAATTATTACTAAAAAATGATTATTTTTTGGATTGGTTGCATAACTATTATATAATTTCTTTTGTTGGTATCTTAATCAGTGTCGGGGCCATCGGTTAACATTTCTCATTTAATATTATGCATATAGTCAGTGTTTTTATATATCTCCTACTCTAAAAAAAATAAAAAAAAGAAGTATAATTTAAAGAGCGCATAAAGCAAATGTCAAAAACAAGATAGAAATGTAATAACAAACCAATTCACCTCCTTTTCACGAGGCCCATGACCGACTTGAGATAAAAATAAAGAAAATTGCTGGTCTCACTTCAAAATTTGCTAAACAAACATAGAAAATACCAATTTACCCCCCAATTGCAGCTAAATGTCGTTCCGAAGTGAATTGCATTGACGTTGTGCCAAGCTGCACTTAAGTGCAGTTCCTGCCTACGACTGATAATGCAATTGATAATCAGCTAACTGTCGTTGATACACTTCATTTAAATATTTGTAGTGGTTCTTTTTCAATAACACGAAAGAGTTTGCATGTTTTAAAAATCCGAAAGGGTCTGGTACTATTAATCTGAAAGGTATGTGGTTACTATAACGTATTAGACTCATCCCTCGATCTAAGTTTTTTATGCACCTGATTGAAACTAGTTGTGTTTGGGTGGGCTGACCTCTTCGATCATTTGATGTTTTAGATGTGTTGAAATCTACAAGCTTCAAAGCGTTATGTCTGCCTCCACTCTAGTACTGTTGTTGCTCAAAAGAGCTTTTGCGCTTGCTGCTTTATTTGTTCACGGAGCTGCTGACACTTGGATTTTGATACCGTATCGGTGGTTGATCTATTTATCAATTTTAAAACCCTATTGTTTTTTTACAAATGTTCATTTGTTATATTTTTTGTGACTTAGTTTCGCGCTAGTATGCGAGTTCGTTAGGTTGGGCCTGTAATAAGTAAATATTTTTTTTTGACAAAAACAAAACGATATTCATTCATTCAAATCGATAAAATACATCAAATACAAAAATCGCTAAAAACGTAAAGGGTGAATCTGCGAACAAACTCACAACACCCAAGTTAATAGCATACATCGGCAAAATGCCTACAAATAATATGATAAAATCCAAGTTATCGAAATATCCATGCATCATTGGTTGATTTTGTAATTGACTTATGTAGATCTTTCAATATGAAATAAACGAACACCGCGATAAGACACGAAATCAAACGCCGCACAAGACGACGAACAACACAACGCCGCACTTAAACTATGAAATCACAAAAAAAAAACAAAAGGAAAAACTTGATATGCGTGAAAACCACCTACTTAAATTGAAAGAAAAGAGGAAAAAAAATGTAGATGGGTGATTCTAGGTCAAAAATGACCTAAAATCACCTCTCTCGATGAACAAAAGAAAAAAAAAATTAGTGAGAAGTTAGAGTTTATCTCACTAGAAAAAGAAATAAATATCCCCCTTAATATAAGAAGTAAACATGTTGTGGAAAATTCCAAACTAACCTATGCTGCAACGCTGCCACGTCCAAGATTTAGGGGTAAAACAAGTCTTAAATTTGCTTTTTATAACTAATGATGTCATGTAAGTACCAAATTATGTATGGTTCGTTTCATTGCACCGGGGTAAAGAACTGTTAGTATTGCTTTTTGTAACTAATGATGTCATCTAAGTATGAAGTTATGTTTCTTTGGTTTCATTGCACTTCAAATTGCATTTTCCTGGTTTTAAGCTGACTGATAAAGTACAACAGCTAAAAGGCTTTAGATTGCCTTTTGTATATCACAAGTCAGATTCAGTATCCCAATCAATCAAAAAAACTTCACTATTATCAATACTTTACATACTACTACAAAATAAACTCTTAATTCACTCCATTCACCCAAACTATTTCTCACACTTTAGCCGTTCCTTGGTAAGGTATATTACCCTCTTTCATGTTTTAAGTTTTGTAAAAAAACCTACAAAATGATCTAATTTTATCCAGATCTGCCATTAATGTGCTCGAAAAAAATGCATCTGTTTAATTTTAGGAATATGTTTTTCCTAAAATATAACCTACCCTTTTAGGAAAAACTTTGAACCAATTTTGATTTTTTACATTCATACTTTCGGGGAAAACTACCTGCAAACAGTTTGTATATGCTATCCTAACCGGTTTATAATTTTTTTCTTCATGTAGTTTGACAGAACAGTCACAATGATAAGACCATTTTCAAATATTCGTGATATCAACCAAAAAAAGGATTTCTGGAAGTTGGCTGTGAAGGTCAAAGACAAATGGATTGTTGTTAAGGACGGGAAGGAGCACTTGGAGATGGTTATCGTTGATTCAAAGGTTATATGTCTCTCTTTACCTCATTAACGCTTACATTTTTACCCTAACTCATAGTTTTTATTATGTATTCACCCAAACATGTTTATAATGTGACAATTTACTTATTACAAAGCATCGTATCACAGCTAAAATCCATAATTTGTTACAGGGGGATGATATTCATGTTGTGATACCTACTGAATACAAAGCAGTTCATGACATGATACTGCAGGAGAACAACACCTACACGTTGAGCAACTTTCAGGTTCGTAGCAATGATTTGCTTTTCAAAGCATCTGATTATAAGTACCGTTTGAACTGGACTGGTGGGACTACAGCAGTTGATGTAAATGCTCACAACATACCAAATCCTGTGCTCAAATTCAAACCTTTTACTGAAAGTCTATCTGGAAAATGGCGTTCTGATGTCTTATATAGTGAGTCTCCATGTTTAATTACAAACTGTTGTTCTTTTTGTACTTATGATCTAAATGTCTGTTAATGGTTGCTTGTGTTTCATTGGATTGTAGATGTTATTGGAGTGGTTCAAGATATGGGCTATTGCCAACTCCATGAAGGAATCGGGAAAAAACTTCAGGTCAATTTTAGTTTCAGAGACTTGAGTGATATCAGTCTTAACTGTACTCTATGGGAGTCCTATGCTGGGAAATTTATTCAATACAACATTTTAGTTTTCTTGTGACAAATCTTTTTCCCATATTTATTTGTATGTATCACCGACAAATATTTTTTTTTTT